>OLNC01000001.1_pt1 | contig 368510 bp, 323 predicted proteins | sample 1672011 | NCBI WGS metagenome assembly OLNC01 (sample SAMEA3136636, study PRJEB25190) | human gut metagenome | biome: human gut; feature: human-associated habitat; material: faeces | place: Austria | collected 2013
ACCTAAAGGTAGTGGGTTTCCGCCTATGGCAAACGAAAGGATTTTATTTATGAAAATATTTAAATTTAAAAAGAAAGGACGGTGGATGGAATGATAAAGACTCTTGCAGGACAAGTGAAAGAGTTTAAGAAAGATTCTATTCTTACACCATTTTTCATGATTTTAGAGGTAATCATGGAAATGATCATTCCGCTTTTAATGTCATCGATCATTGATGATGGCGTGGAAAGAGGAGATATTCATCATATTTATATTATTGGTATATGGATGGTTGCGGCGGCAGGCATTGGTCTGTTTGCTGGTGTTATGGGAGGAAAGTACGGTGCGAGGGCATCAACTGGATTTGCAAAGAACTTACGACAGGCGATGTTTGAGAATATTCAGACATTTTCTTTTTCTAATATCGATAAGTTCAGTACACCGAGTCTGGTTACCCGTATGACAACGGATGTAACAAACTTACAGAATTCTTATCAGATGCTTCTGCGTATGTGTGTACGTGCCCCATTTAGTTTGATCTGTGCGATGATCATGTCATTTTCGGTAAATGCAAAGCTTGCAAGTATTTATCTTGTAGCAGTTCTTGTTCTTGGTGCTTTCCTTGCACTCATTATCTGGAGAGCCATGGGTTATTTCACAGCAATGTTTAAGAAATACGACGACCTGAATGCAAGTGTGCAGGAGAATGTTTCTGCTATTCGTGTAGTAAAGGCGTATGTGCGTGAAAAATATGAAAAGAGCCGTTTTACAAAGGCAAGCGGCAACGTATATCGTATGGCAGTAAAAGCAGAGAGAATCGTTTCATTTAACTCACCGCTTATGATGCTTACCGTCTATTCCTGTATTCTTGGAATCAGCTGGCTTGGTGCAAAGATGATCGTGCAGTCTGTTCTTACAACAGGGGAACTTATGATGCTGCTTGCATATTGTATGAGTATTTTAATGAATCTTATGATGCTTTCCATGGTTTTTGTTATGCTTTCTATGAGTGTGGCAAGTGCAGAGCGTGTGTCAGAAGTATTAAATGAAATACCGGATATTGTAAATCCAGATCATCCGCTTTACGAAGTAAAAGATGGAAGTATTGTATTTGACCATGTTTCCTTCCGTTATAATAAAGACGGAAAGAAGAATGTATTAAATGATATCAGCTTTTCTGTGAAGGAAGGGGAAACCATTGGTATTATTGGTGGAACCGGAAGTGCGAAATCTAGTCTTGTAAATCTGATCAGCCGTCTGTATGACGTTTCTGACGGAAGATTACTTGTTGGCGGCAAAGATGTGCGGGAGTATGATATTGAAACACTGAGGGATGAAGTGTCCGTTGTCTTACAGAAAAATGTACTTTTCTCAGGGACAATCCTTGATAATCTTCGCTGGGGTGATGAGAATGCAACGGAGGAAGAATGTAAAAGAGCCTGTCGTCTTGCCTGTGCAGATGAATTTATTGACAGGATGCCGGAAGGATATCATACATATATTGAGCAGGGCGGTTCTAATGTGTCTGGTGGACAAAAGCAGAGACTTTGTATTGCAAGGGCTCTTCTTAAAAAGCCAAAGATACTTATTCTTGACGATAGTACGAGTGCAGTAGATACGGCAACAGATGCAAAGATTCGTGAAGCTTTTGCAAAGGAGATTCCAAACACCACGAAACTTATCATTGCACAGAGAGTATCTAGTGTACAGAATGCGGATCGAATTATCGTTATGGATAATGGAGAGATTTCCGGTTTTGACAGTCATGAAAACCTTATAAAGACAAATGAGATTTACAGAGAAGTATACGAATCCCAGACAAAGGGCGGCGGAGACTTCGATGAGAATGGAGGTGAATAAGATGGCTCGTATGAATATGAAAAATGGGAAAAAAGTAGAAAATCCCGGAGCATTATTAAAACGTCTTATGGGATATATCATGAAGCATTACGGTGCTGCCTTCATAATAGTATTGCTTTGTATTTTGATCAGCGTTGTCTGTAATGTACAGGGAACGATGTTTATGCAGACATTAATTGATAATTACATTGTCCCGATGTTAAAAGACGGGAATCATGATTTTTCCGGTCTTGCTCATGCAATTACACGCGTAGCTGGTTTTTATGCGATTGGTGTAGTACTAACTTTGTTATATTCACAGATCATGGTAAATATTACACAAGGAACATTACGAAGTCTGCGAGACGACTTGTTTACTCATATGCAGGATCTTCCAATTAAATATTTTGATACACATGCTCATGGTGATATCATGTCTGTGTATACGAATGATATTGATACATTAAGACAGATGATTTCCCAGAGTATTCCGCAGCTTTTTAACAGTGGGATCATGGTAGTCAGCATCATTGTCTGCATGCTCATGTTAAATGTTCCGTTAACGGTAGTCAGCCTTGTCATGGTCGGTGTTATGGTTTACGTTTCTAAACGTCTTGCAACATTAAGTGGAAAATACTTTATACAGCAGCAAAAAGATCTCGGTGCGGCAAATGGTTACATTGAAGAAATGATGCAGGGACAGAAGGTTGTAAAAGTTTTTTGCCATGAAGAAAAAAGTATTGAAGAATTTAAAAAATTAAATGATGAATTGTTCCACAGTGCTGATAATGCAAACAAGTTTGCCAATATTGCTATGCCTGCTAATGCACAGATTGGAAATATCAGTTATGTTATCGTAGCAATCATCGGTGGTATTCTTGCGATTAATGGAATCGGTGGTTTTACACTTGGGGCGCTGGCAAGTTTCCTTACATTTAATAAGAGTTTGAATATGCCAATCGGCCAGGTTAGCCAGCAGGTGAATTTCGTAGCAATGGCGCTTGCCGGAGCACAGAGAATTTTTGCACTTCTTGATGAAAAACCGGAAGTTGATGAAGGATATGTTACTCTTGTGAACGCAACAGAAGATGTGGACGGAACGATTCATGAAACCGAAAAACATACCGGTATCTGGGCATGGAAACATTTTCATAAAGAAGATGGAACAACAACGTATAAAAAGCTTCTTGGTGATGTAGAATTCCTTGGTGTGGATTTTGGATATGATGAGAAGAAGATTGTTCTTCATGATATTAAAATGTTTGCTACACCAGGTCAGAAAATCGCATTTGTAGGTTCTACCGGAGCCGGAAAGACAACGATTACAAATCTGATCAATCGTTTTTATGATATTCAGGACGGAAAAATCCGTTATGACGGTATTAATATTAATAAAATAAAAAAAGCAGATTTAAGACATTCTCTTGGAATGGTATTACAGGATACTCATTTATTTACTGCAAGCGTAAAAGATAATATCCGTTACGGTAAGCTGGATGCAACAGATGAAGAAGTTATTGCAGCAGCAAAGCTTGCTAATGCCGATAGTTTTATTGAAAGACTTCCACAGGGATATGATACGATTCTTACTGGAGATGGTGCAAACTTAAGTCAGGGTCAGCGCCAGCTTCTTTCTATCGCAAGAGCAGCCATCGCAGATCCTCCGGTATTAATTCTTGATGAGGCAACCAGTTCGATCGATACCCGTACCGAAAAAATCGTACAGGAAGGAATGGATCGTCTGATGAATGGAAGAACTACTTTTGTAATCGCGCATCGTCTTTCGACGATTAAAAACAGTGATTGTATCATGGTATTAGAACAGGGAAGGATTATCGAGAGAGGATCCCATGATGATCTGATAGAAGAAAAGGGAAGATACTATCAGCTTTATACTGGAAATAAAGCATAATTTATTGGAATATACCAAAAAGATTTCGAGAGTAGATCGTAGATGAAGGGGGCACACAAAACAGCCCCTTTCATCTATTTTTTTATACAGTCATATAGTACGTTTATTGCTTCTGCTAAATGTTCTGTATTGAGGTAAGAGTAGTTGATAATAAAGGTGTGGGCAGCAAAGTCATCAGGACTGTCATGATAATAAGCGGACAGACTGTTCAGTTTTACACCTTTTTGGAGTGCGCGCTGCATGAATTCTTTATCGGATAGTTCCATTTTTAATTTTAACAGAAAATGAAGTCCGGAGTCTTCTTCCATAATAGTGACATGGGACGAGAGAGGACTTCTTTTTATAGCATCTAATAAGATGTCCCGTTGCTTATGGTAAAAGTTACGCATACGGTTTATGTGTTTTTCAAAATAACCTTCGTTAATAAAACGCATTAGTGCATATTGTTCAAAGTTTGAAACGGTACAGGAGTAAAAGCTCAACCGTTCTAGAAAACGATTGGCAAGTTCCGGCGGGAGTACCATATAACTGATTCGCATAGTAGAGGAAAGACTCTTTGTAAAAGTATTAATATAGATAACCTTTTGCGTGATATCCATACTTTGTAAAGACGGAATCGGCTTTCCAGTAAGGCGAAATTCGCTGTCGTAATCATCTTCAATAATATAACGATTAGCAGAAGCAGCAGCCCAGCCAAGAAGTTCATAACGGCGGCTTATAGGAGTAACGATTCCTGTGGGAAAATGATGCGAGGGGGAGATGTGTACCACATCTGCACCGCTATTTTCTAATTCGTTGACAAGAATTCCTTTTTCATCCATTGGAATATAATGGTATTTTACGTTATAGCTATTGTAAATGGCGGCAATCTTTTCATAGCCGGGATTTTCAATAGCATATTTTTTGTCAAATCCAAGGAGCTGAATGAGCAGTCCGTAAAGATATTCTGTTCCGGCACCAATAAAAATCTGTTCCGGCTGGACATGCATTCCCCGGAATTGTTCTAAATGTGTGGCAATAGCCTTTCTAAGACCGATGATTCCTCCACATGGAGGCTTTGTCATAAGGTCTGGGCTATTTGTATTAAAAGTTTCGCGCATCAGTTTTGCCCAGATTGAAAACGGAAAGTTTTCCGGACAGGTCTGGTTACTTGAAAAATCAGCAAGAAAATCAGAATATCCGGAAGAAAGTTCTACATTTTCTGTTGTTAATTTCACTGGTTTTATCGCATTATTTTTAAAATCTGATACATAGAAGCCTTTTTTAGGAATGGAATAAATATACCCTTCAGATAAAAGTTGTGCATAAGCATTTTCGATAGTAATTGTACTTACTCCGAGATTTTTCGCAAAACTTCTTTTGGAAGGCAGTTTTTCTCCTGAAATTAACTTTCCATCTATAATATCCTGACGGATACATTGGTATAGGTGCGTGTATAGAGATTCATTTTTTAAGTTTGTAAAAGAATAAGTTAGCATAGAATTCTCCTGATATATATTCTGACCATACTGGCTTTATCTAAATTGGATATTTAAATATGGTTAAAGTGTACTATAATATTATACTTGTTTCAGATATTTTTACAAGGAGGAATGATTTCGTATGGAAGAAAATAAAACATCGGTCCTTAGTAATGGATTAATCTGGTTTGGAGCCGGAGTTTCCATGTCAGAAATTCTGACAGGGACGTATTTTGCACCGCTTGGGATTAAAACGGGTCTGTTCGCTATTTTAATTGGTCATATCATTGGAGGTATCTTATTATTTTTAGCAGGATATCTTGGAGCGAAAACGAGAAATAATGCGATGGAAACCGTTGCAGTTAGTTTTGGACGAAAAGGTAATCTGCCTTTTTCTGTTTTAAATATTTTACAGCTGGCAGGCTGGCTTGCTATTTTAAATTACGATGGAGCACTTGCTGCGAATGGTATTTTTTCTGTAGGAGCGGGCGTATGGTGTGCAGTGATCGGCATTTTATTACTCCTGTGGGTTCTGGTAGGATTAAAACGTCTGGAGAAGATTAATATGGTTGCAATGACAGCATTATTTTTAATGACGTTAGTATTATGTTTTGTAATTGTGACGAGAGGAAACTTCGGAACGCTTTTCAATGGCAGCAGTGCGAATAAGGATGCACTTACTTTTGGTGCAGCAATTGAGCTGTCAGCAGCCATGCCATTATCCTGGATTCCTGTAATCAGTGATTATACATCTAACAGTACAAAACCGGTAAAGGCTACTGTAGTAAGTACCATTGTTTATTGTCTGGTAAGCTGTTGGATGTATCTGATTGGAATGTCTGCTGCGATTGGTATGGGAACTTCTGATATTGCACAGATTTCTCTTCGTGCAGGTCTTGGAGTAGTAGGCCTTTTGATTATTCTTTTTTCTACGGTTACAACGAACTTTCTGGCAGCACATTCTGCTGGTGTTTCAGGAGAAGTTATTGGAGAAAGTTTTTCAAAACATATTAACGGAAAATATCTTTCTGTTCTTGTAGTTCTCCTCGGTACGATTGCAGCGATTCTTTATCCGATGGATAACATAGAAGACTTTCTTTATTTGATAAACTCTGTATTTGCACCGATGATCGCGGTTATGATTGCAGATTTTTTCTTTAATAAAAAGCGGAGTGTGACAAAAGAATGGGATTGGACGAATCTTATAGTATGGCTGATTGGTCTTAGTTTATATCGAGTATTGATGCATGTTGACATTGTTATCGGTTATACGCTGCCGGATATTGTGATTACGGCTGTTTTATGTGTTATTGTACATCGTATTCTTCCGAAGAATCGCCTTGACAAAGCTCTTTAAATGTATGACAATATATCCTAAAAGAATATACTGTTTTATGTAAAACTTATGTAAAACAGCGTCTTCTTTTAGGATTTTTTATCTCAGTCGAGAAGACTCTCACCTCTTTCAGGTGGTGAGTGACAGCAAATTTGTCTCGGTGGGAGTCCAATCTCCGACTGAGATAAACGCTCCGCGAGGATGCGCAGTGATTCTGTAAAGAATATGTCAGCTTACGCTGACAAGAATCACGCGCCAAGTCTCGCGGTTGCTCGACTTGAAATCTTAAGAAAGGTGATAAGAATATGTATAACGGAAAGATGGAGACAATTTATGAGTCGGAATATATGAACCTCTATGATTTACAGTATAGAGAAGGCGGACACTATTATTGTGCTAGCAGAAGGAAGAAAGATAGAATGGTTGCATTGACACCGGATGAAGAATGTAAGACGATGCAGGCAGATGCAGTAAGCTGTTTTGTTGTACTAAATATCAAGGGACAGCCGAAGAAGCTTCTTTTAAACTGGGAATATCGTTATCCGGTCGGACAGTATATGTTAAGCGTACCGGCAGGTCTTATTGACGAAAAAGACTGGGATAATCCAAATGCTCTTGTAGCTACAGCGATTCGAGAGCTGAAGGAAGAAACCGGAATTGAAGTGGAAGAATCTGATGAGGTAAAGGTGATATCTCCATGTGTATTCAGTACCCCGGGAATGACAGATGAGGGGAATGCTTTAGTATATATATCAATCAATCGTGACGAGATGCCAAAGATGAATCATGATGGGGCAGAAGGTTCGGAAGTGTTTGAAGGATTTCGTCTGGTGAGCAAAGAAGATGCACAAGACTATCTTTGCAAAGGAAGAGATGAACATGGTATGTATTATCCTCTTTATACCTGGGCAGCCTTAATGTTTTTTATGGGAGTATAGTTGCGATACATTCAAGAATGCCTTGGTATTCTTGATCTGATATGTTAAATTTATTCGCATACAGTATATGATTGGGACGGGGAGAGACCCTATGTGAATAAGGAACTGAAAACAGGGGGACGTTATTAATGAGAAGGATGTTGCTAATTGGACGAAGTGAAAGTGGGAAGACAACGTTAAAACAGGTATTACGTGGAGAAAAGATTACTTATAAGAAGACACAGTATGTCAGCCAGTATGATTGTATTATTGATATGCCGGGAGAGTATGCTGAAAATATGGATTTATCACATACGATTGATTTATATGCGGCAGAATCCGATGTGGTAGGAATTGTTTTAAGTGCGACAGAACCGTATTCTTTATATCCTCCAAATGTAACACCACTTGGAAACAGAGATGAAGTGGGAATTGTAACTAAAATAGATCACTGGGCAGCTAATCCGCAGCAGGCAGCGGAATGGTTAAAGTTAACCGGATGTAAAAAGATATTTTTTACAAGTTCTTATACAGGAGAAGGAATTGATGAAATTTTTGAGTTCCTTCGAGAAGAACATGACATCTGTCCGGTAGAAAAGGTTATGGATGCGCTTCACAAAGAAACATTTAAAAAACCAGCAGATCTTCCACACTATCATCTTCAGTAATCTTAGGAGGAAAAGATATTTATGATACTTCAGATTTTACTTTTATGTTTAGGGTTTGTATTTTTAGTAAAAGGTGCAGACTTTTTTGTAAATGGAGCTGCCGGAATTGCGGCGAAGCTGGGGATTCCTCAGTTGATCGTTGGACTTACGATTGTGGCAATGGGAACAAGCCTTCCGGAAGCTGCCGTCAGTATTACATCCGGTTTAAAAGGAAATGCAGGAATTACAATCGGAAATGTTGTTGGCAGTAATATTATGAATGTTTTTGTGATTCTTGGAATTACAGCAGTTATTACAAATGTTGCGATTCAGAAATCCACATTATATTATGAGATTCCGTTCATGATACTGGTTACATTGCTGATGATTTTTTTTGGAATGACCAGACAGGCAGTTAGTTTTGTAGAAGGTGTGATTTTCTGGATATTATTTATCGCATTTCTTGCTTATCTTTTTGTTATGTCAAAAAAGAATAAAGTTTCAGAAGAAGAAGCCCAGTGTGATATGTCTTATTTAAAGTGTATCATCTCCATCATTGCCGGAGGCATCATGGTTGTATGGGGAAGTGACCTTGTAGTTGATTCGGCATCGGAAATAGCAAGAACCTTTGGAATGAGTGAACGTTTTATTGGACTTACAATCGTAGCGTTTGGAACAAGCCTTCCGGAACTTGTTACTTCCGTAACAGCAGCCAAAAGTGGAAATGTTGGAATTGCGATCGGAAATATCGTAGGAAGTAATATATTTAATATTCTTTTTGTCATTGGAACAACTGCATTAATCTGTAATGTACCATTTGAAAGCAAGTTTTTGATTGATTCAGCGGTAGCAGTAGCTGCAGGTGTTATTTTATGGCTTGGAACGATAAAGAATAAAGAACTTAGAAGACCCTGTGGAATTATAATGTTGTTAGCATATGCAGGATATTTTGCATATTTATGTATGAATTAAGCGTGATAGGTAAAAAAATATGGCAGGAATTCCTGCCATATTTTTTATTAGCGAGAAGCACAGTAAGCTGCGGCATTACAGCCGGTATCCCAGTAGGTGCTGCTTCGACTAAACGTGCTGATTTTTACTTTTCCGGCGGTCTGGGAAGCGTGGAGAACCTTTCCGTTTCCAAGATAGATTCCGACATGATTGGAACCGCCTCGGTGGAATACCAAATCTCCGACGGTAACATTATGAACAGAGGAAATAGAATACAAATAAGAATGCATGAGTTCAAGTTGTTCATAGGTAGTGTTACCGATATATTTGCCGGTTGCGCTTTTATAGGCATCGCGTACGAGACTGGAACAATCGGCATAGCCTTTCTGGTCTCGTCTTGCCTGACTGTATTTGTTCCCAAGTCTGGTATGTGCATAAGAGATTGCTCTTGAGCGGTAGTTACCAGTAGAAGCAGTGGGGGAAGTTTTAGCTGCTTTTTTTGCTGGAGTATACCTTTTTCCAACATAAATTCCATAAACATATCCCTTTTTTCCGGCGGAAGTTTTCACTTTTTTCCATGCACCTTTTGTAGTGCAGACAGTAACGCTTTGACCTGCGGACAAGCTTCCTTTAATACGTCCGGAAAAGGAAGGTTTCGCACGCATATTTACGCTGCTGGCAGTGATTACTGCGCGGTAAGATGTGCTATTCGCAGAGGATGCAGAAGCCTTTTTGGAACGCTTAAGATATGTTTTATAAATATATCCTCTTACTCCATCTACTTTAACTGCAATCCAGTTACCTTTACTGCCTGTTCTAGTTACAGGTGTCCCGGCGGAAACAGAAGTGAGAATCTTTGAAGAGCCATTTGGCTTGGCTCGTACATTCACTCCGTCGGTAGTATACAGCCGTTGTGCGTGAACAAAAGTTGTCGGGAGCATCAGAAAAAGAAGAAGAGAAAAAAGTATTGCCTTATGATTCTTTTGAATAAATAATGGCAGATGCACAACTTTTTTCGAGTGTTTGTTCGTGTTCATTGGTGATACATCTCCTCATATGTAATTTATAATAAATTGTAACACATTTTACAGCAAAAATTAAGAAATTTTTTCAAGGAAAACATTACATATTAAATTTTTTGTAATTATTTTAACTATCCTGATTTCCGGCACAATCGATATCGGAATATAAAAAGCATATTGGATAAAAAATAGATTCATGTTATGATGTTAGGGAAAATACCTTTTGATCCTAACATCATAACATGAATGTTTTTTTTAATATTGCATAAAGCTAGAAGAAGGAGGCTGTGTACGGTGAAGAAGTATCCGGTTATAATAATATTTTTGATAACAATGTTACTTGTTTGTGGAGAGACGGTTATGGCGAAGGAACGTTTGGGGAAACCACTGGGGGTTCTTGCGAATGGAGTAGAAGATCGAGTCGTGATTTCATGGGAACCGGTAAAAAAAGCGGATGGGTATGAAGTTTTTGAAAAGGCAGAAGGAGAGAAAGCGTTTACAAAGGTAAAAGTAACGAAAAAGAGGAAGATCGTTTTAAAGAAAAAAGCACGAGGCAGAAGGTATCAATACAAAGTAAGGGCATATCGAACGAAAAAGAAGGTCATTTACGGAAAGTTCGGGAAAAAGGTGGAGACGATGACAGCAACGGATTCAACATCTACTATTAAGAACTTTTTGACAACGGCAATTACTCCGGTTGGATCAACAATGTATATATGGGGTGGTGGCTGGAATAAAGAAGATACCGGAGCTGGAAAGGATGGAGTTTTAATCGGTCTGAATCCGAACTGGCGTAATTTTTGCGGGAAACAGAAGGCATCTTATAACTACAGGAGACACAGATATCAATTTGGTGCAGGGCTTGATTGCTCCGGTTTTGTTGGCTGGAGCATCTATAATATAATGAAAACAAAGAATGGAAAGCTGGGGCATGGTTATGTTATGAAGGCATCGAAGATGGCATCATCTTTTGCGAAGTATGGATGGGGGACTTATAAAAGCGCAGCAGGGATCAAAGACTTTAAAGCCGGTGATGTTATGAGTTCATCTACCCATGTCTATATTGTTGTGGGAAGCTGTCAGGATGGGAGTGTTGTTTTAGTACATTCAAGTCCGGCAGGTGTTCGTTTGTCAGGTACTCCGAACAGACAGGGGAAAGCAGGAAGCGAAGCTGTAAGATTAGCAAAGGAATATATGAAGAAGTATTATCCGTCCTGGTATCGCCGCTATCCATCCTGTGGAAGGGGAATGAGTTATCTTACGGATTATGCTCAGTTCCGTTGGACAACAGGCAAGGGAAGCGTGTTAGATGATCCGGATTTATATCAGCATAAAACAGCAAAAGAAATATTACAGGATCTGTATAATAAAAAGTAAAGAAAAGAACATAAATTCACAGCCAAAGTAAAAAATAGTTTATGTTCATGGAAAGTGATTTATGATAAACTGATAATTATTAAGAGCTGCTGCATGATCATGCTTGAAAAGCATCAGTGCTGCGTTTTATTAGTTATATTAGAGAATTGAATTGTTAGGAGTACAATATGAGAAGGAGAATAGATGCTCATGTAGTGATGGAAAAGATTATTCCACGAATTACAGAAGAATATCGGAAGTTATATGACATTCCTGAAGACCATGAAAGTATGGCTGTTTTTTCTGCAGATTGTGAGGATGTTATGTGGTTTGCGGTAGATGATGCAACAAAGAAGGCTAAGATTAAGGTCATTCAGATTGAGACAGTCTATGGGGGTGTTGATCATTCCTGGAGCAGATATGGGGGAGAGATTACAGCAATTATTTCCGGAGAGAAAGTTGCGGATGTAAAGAGTGGTCTTCATTATGCGAAAGATTATATAGAGAATAAATCAGGAAACTATCATCTGAACGAAGATGGTACGTTAGGATACTATGTGGATTATGTTCCAAGAATCGGAAAGTATTATCAGGAATCGTTAGGACTTAGCGAGGGAACATCCATAGCATATCTGGTATCTGCACCGGTAGAGAGCATGTATGGCTTAGATAAAGCATTAAAAGCAGCAGATGTAAAAATTGCGGAATTATCTGAGATTCCTTCGCGTGTTAATACGGGTGGAGCAATTGTTTATGGAACGGAATCTGCCTGTCGGTCTGCCGTTGAGGCATTTGTTGAAGGGGTAGAGTACTGTGCATTTCATCCAATGGATATAGAGTGAGATTTTTGTGAAAAACAGAGATTTTATCTCAGTCGAGAAGACTCCCACCTCTTTCAGGTGGTGAGTGACGGCCCGACCTGAATAGTAATGAAAGGATTTTAATTTATGAAGATTGTAAAGATGGAGACACATATGCTCAGCCAGAAAGTGATTGCAAATGTGACGGCTGAGTTTGCAAGAGTATATAATATACCGGAAGGACATACAAGTGTTGGTTTCTTTTCTACGGATAATGATGATATTGGGTATCTTGCAGTAGATGATGCAAGCAAGAAGGCAAATATTAAGCTGATTCATGCACAGACGTATTACGGAGGTTCTATTTGTTCCTGGAGTAAGTACGGCGGAAGTGTATTTGTTCTTTTTTCCGGTCCGAAGGTAGAAGACGTGAAGAGCGGTCTTCGCTACATAAAAGATTTTATAGAGAATCATTCGGAGCTTTGTAACTTTGATGGAGATGAGGGAACAGCGTTCTATGCACAGACGATTCCAAGACCGGGAAAGTATTTTCAGGAATGGTGTGATATTAAACCTGGAGAATCTTATGCATATCTTGTAGGAGGTCCGATTGAGACAAACTATGCATTGGATAAGGCGTTAAAGGCAGGCAATACCCGGGTAGCAAGATACTGGTATCCGCCGTCACATGCAAACTCAAGTGGGGCAGTGCTTGCCGGAACAGAATCTGCCTGCCGGGCAGCAACGACTGCTTTTATCGAGGCTTTGGAGTATGCGATAAAGAATCCACTTGAAATATAAGAAAAAAATTTCTGGACATTTTTTTTAAGCTGTGGTAGACTGAGTAAGATTTGATGTAAAGGCAATGACAAAGAGAAGTAGTGAGAATTATCGCTTCCAGAGAGTGGGGGATGGTGAGAACCCTGCAGAATGAATTTTCATGAATAACACTTTATCAGCCGCAATCTGAACAAAGGTCTGCAAAACGGACACGAGCAGACTGATCAGTAGGTGCGCCGTAACTGTGCGTTAGACAGAAGTTGGTTTTGAGTGACTGTTTTATATAAAGACAGTAATTCAGGTGGTACCGCGGAATCATCCGTCCTGAACTAGTTATAGTTCAGGACGTTTTTTTGTTTTGTCCTAGTCAAGAAGACTTGAGTAAGCAATAAAGTTGTATTATAAGTTGTATTATAAGAAGGGAGATTAGATAAATGAACATATCAAACATTTACAGAGACAGAACTCTTGATATGATGAATGAAGAGAATGTTGGCGAAACTGTCCGCGTGGCAGGCTGGGTAGAGAATATCCGAGATCATGGTGGTGTATCTTTTATTGATTTAAGAGATATGTATGGTGTCCTTCAGGTTGTAATGAGAGATACTACTTTACTAGAAGGAATCAATAAAGAGGATTGCATTTCTCTTGAAGGTGTGATTGAGCATAGAGATGAGGAAACATATAATCCAAAGATTCCGACCGGAACAATTGAATTAGAAGCTCACAAAGTAGACTTACTTGGAAAGGTATATAAGCAGCTTCCGTTTGAGGTCATGACTTCTAAAGAAAATCATGAAAATGTACGTTTAAAATATCGTTATCTTGATTTGAGAAATAAAAAAGTAAAAGATAACATGATTTTCCGTTCTAAAGTTATCAGCTTTTTAAGACAGAAGATGACAGATATGGGATTTTTAGAAATTCAGACTCCAATTCTTTGCGCTTCTTCTCCAGAAGGTGCAAGAGATTATATCGTGCCATCCAGAAAATACAAAGGGAAGTTTTATGCGCTTCCACAGGCACCACAGCAGTATAAGCAGCTTCTTATGGTATCTGGATTTGATAAGTATTTCCAGATTGCCCCATGTTTTCGTGATGAAGATGCCAGAGCAGACCGCTCTCCAGGAGAATTTTATCAGTTAGACTTTGAAATGAGTTTTGCAACACAGGAAGATGTATTCCGCGTAGGAGAAGAAGTTCTTACAGCAACATTTGAAAAGTTTGCACCAGAAGGAAGTGTTGTAACAGCAGCTCCTTATCCGGTAATCAGCTACAAGCAGGCAATGCTTGAGTTTGGTTCTGATAAGCCGGATTTAAGAAATCCGCTTCGTATTGTAGATGTGACAGATTTCTTCCAGAGATGTACATTTAAACCATTCCATGGTCAGACTGTTCGTGCAATTAAAGTATCAAATAAGATGTCGAAAGGTTTCCATGAGAAACTTCTTAAGTTCGCGACATCGATTGGAATGGGCGGACTTGGCTATCTTGAAGTAAAAGAAGATTTAAGTTATAAAGGACCAATCGATAAGTTTATTCCGGATGATATGAAGGCAGAGATTCGTGAAATCGCTGGTCTTAAAGGTGGAGATACGATTTTCTTTATCGCAGATAAAGAAAAACAGGCAGCTCTTTATGCAGGACAGCTTCGTAATGAATTAGGACAGCGTCTTGATTTATTAGAGAAGAATGCATACCGCTTCTGTTTTATTAATGATTTTCCAATGTATGAGTATGATGAAGAACAGAAAAAAATCATCTTTACTCACAATCCATTCTCTATGCCACAGGGTGGTTTAGAAGCGTTAACAACAAAGGATCCATTGGAATTACTTGCTTATCAGTATGATATCGTATGTAATGGTGTAGAGCTTTCTTCTGGAGCGGTAAGAAACCATAATCTTGATATCATGGTAAAAGCTTTTGAAATCGCAGGATATACTGAGGAAGATTTAAAAGAGAAATTTGGTGCACTTTACAATGCATTCCAGTATGGTGCGCCGCCACATGCCGGTATGGCACCTGGTGTAGATCGTATGATCATGCTGCTTCGCAATGAAGAAAATATTCGTGAGGTTATTCCATTCCCTATGAATGGTAATGCACAGGATGTTATGTGCGGAGCACCAAATGAAGTTTCTGAAATGCAGCTTCGGGAAGTACACATTAAAGTAAGAAAGTAATTTCATTATGGGGAGATTTATTTCCCTGTTAATAGTATCAGATCCGCTTATTTGTGAATTGACAGTAGGAACTAAGCGATAAGTAGGTTTGAAATAAAAAATGAAGTTAGGAGAGGATTATGTAAAGTGATCCCCTCCTTTTTTTTTCGACAGGTTAGCCTTCGGATAAGAAAAGAATGTGATTTCAAATGAAAAGTATAATGTAAGTTATATAAAGAGAAAAAAGTTCTTTTTGAGAAAAAATATACAATAAATAGAAAACTAACGGGGATATTATTGAAAAAATAACTAAAAAACAAGAAAAACCGTCTATAAACTTGTTTATAACAATAAAAAACATTTACAAACAAAAGTATTTTTTAGATAATAAAATTAATATTTCATAAAGAAAAATAAGTTATAGGAGGATGAGTATGGAACGTTTAATTTTTTGTGCGCCAATTCTTGGAATTTGTGCGTTACTCTTTGCGTTTTATCTTACAAAAAAAGTAGGAAGACAGGATGCAGGAACAGACAGAATGAAGGAGATTGCAGCATTTATTCACGAAGGAGCAAGAGCCTTCCTCACAGCAGAATATAAGATCCTTATTGTATTCGTTGCGGTATTATTTATATTAATTGGTGTAGGAATTGGTAACTGGGTAACAGCAGTATGTTTTCTTGTTGGAGCATTATTCTCTACAGTAGCCGGTTATATCGGAATGAATGTTGCTACAAAAGCAAACGTAAGAACCGCTGCTGCAGCAAAAGACAGCGGAATGAATAAAGCGTTATCAATCGCATTTTCCGGTGGTGCTGTCATGGGTATGGCAGTAGTAGGTTTTGGCCTTTTTGGAGCAGGAGTTATCTATGCTTTGACTAAAAATCCAGATGTTCTTTCCGGATTTTCGTTAGGAGCATCTTCTATCGCATTATTTGCTCGTGTAGGTGGTGGTATTTATACGAAGGCTGCCGATGTTGGAGCAGACCTTGTAGGTAAGGTAGAAGCTGGTATTCCGGAAGATGACCCTCGTAATCCAGCTGTTATTGCTGATAATGTAGGAGATAATGTAGGGGATGTTGCCGGAATGGGCGCTGACTTATTTGAGTCATATGTAGGATCTTTAGTATCTGCGATTACCCTTGGTGTTGTTTATGCGAAAGAAAGTGGAGCTATTTTCCCATTAGTTATCGCAGCACTTGGTGTATTAGCATCTGTCATTGGATGTTTCTTTGTAAAAGGTGACGAGAATTCCAGCCCGCATAAAGCGTTGAAATACGGAAGTTATTCCGCAGCAATCGTAGTGATGATTGGTTCTTTGATTTTAAGTAAAGTGTTCTTTAATGGATTTAAAGAAGCGATTGCTATTATTTTCGGTCTTATCGTTGGTCTTTTGATCGGTGTGATCACAGAAGTATATACTTCTGGGGATTATGGTTTTGTTAAAAAGATTGCACAGCAGTCTGAAACCGGTCCGGCAACAACGGTAATCAGTGGTATTGCTGTAGGAATGCAGTCCACAGCTGTTCCGATTATCTTAATTGCAATTGGAATCATTGGTGCATATTCTTTCAGTGGTCTTTATGGAATCGCATTAGCAGCCGTAGGTATGCTTTCAACAACTGGTATTACAGTAGCGGTAGATGCATATGGTCCGATCGCGGATAATGCCGGTGGAATTGCAGAAATGTCTGGTCTTCCATCTGAAGTTCGTAACATTACAGATAAACTTGATGCCGTTGGTAATACAACAGCAGCTATGGGTAAGGGATTTGCTATTGGTTCTGCCGCTCTTACAGCATTAGCGTTATTCGTTTCTTATGCACAGGCAGTTGGATTATTTGAATCCGGAATCAACTTACTGGATTATAAAGTAATCGTTGGTATGTTTGTAGGTGGTATGCTTCCATTCCTCTTCTCTGCTTTTACAATGGATTCTGTATCTAAGGCAGCTTACAAGATGATCGAGGAAGTAAGACGACAGTTTAAAACAATTCCTGGAATCTTAGAAGGAAAAGGAAAACCTGATTATACATCCTGCGTAGCTATTTCTACTCAGGCAGCTTTAAAAGAAATGCTTCTTCCTGGTGTGATGGCAGTTCTTGCACCATTATTTATCGGTGTTGTACTTGGACCGGCAGCACTTGGCGGACTTCTTGGTGGAGCTTTAGTAACAGGTGTTATGCTCGCTATCTTTATGTCTAATTCCGGTGGAGCATGGGATAACGCGAAGAAATATATTGAAGATGGTAATCATGGTGGAAAAGGAAGCGAAGCACATCGTGCATCAGTTGTAGGAGATACGGTAGGTGATCCATTCAAAGATACATCAGGACCTTCTATCAATATCCTTATTAAACTTATGACGATCGTATCATTAGTATTTGCTCCATTATTCCTTAGCATCGGAGGATTATTCTAAAAAATACCGATTTTTATCTGTCATGAAAAATAGAAAACCAGAAAGGTTAAGAAACCTTTCTGGTTTTCTATTTTCAGCAATAAATGGTTTATAAATAGAGAGTAATTTGCTATAATAAATAAGTTAAGAGTTTTTACATATAAGCAGGACTCTAAGTAAGATTCATGATGGAATAAAGTTTTCTGCTGGAAAGAGACAAAGCGAAAAAAGCTTTGGGAAGGGATGAATATGATGAAGAATAAGATGTTTACAAGAGTACTCGGAATGACGTGTGCTCTTATTATGGCAGTAACTGCGATAGTACCTGTTTGTGCAAAAGAAAGCGGAGATCAGGCGAATAGTTTCCGTTATGAGAATGGACAAGCTGCAGTGCAGGCATCAACATTTGCAGACGTTTATCCGAATGCATGGAAGAAGATTGCAGGAAAGTATCGAAGTAGTAATGGTTCGATTATTCAGGGAGCAATAGCAAGAGGAATTGATGTCAGTCATAATCAGGGGGTGATCGACTGGCAGAAGGTAAAGGCAGATGGTGTGGATTTTGCAATTATCCGCTGCGGCTATGGTGCGAATCAGAGGGAACAGGATGACAGACAGTGGCTCGATAATGTTTTAGAATGTGAGAAATATGGTATTCCTTATGGGGCATATTTATATTCTTATGCAGATACTGTAGCAAAAGCAAAGAGCGAGGCAGCACATGTTCTTCGTCTGGTAAGAGGGCATAAGATTACTTATCCGATTTACTATGATCTTGAAGATAATTATATTTTAAGCCATACGAATGCAAAGCAGCGCCAGAAGATTATACGGGCTTTTACGAATAGTATTAAGAAAGCAGGGTATTCTGTTGGTGTATTTGCGCCGAAAAGCTGGTTTGAAAAAGAACTTCCGGAAGCTTCTTTTAACCAATGTGAGAAATGGGTGGCACATTGGAGTACGAAGTGCACCTATCAGGGAAGTTATCAGATGTGGCAGGCGACGAATAGAGGAACGGTAAATGGAATTAACGGAGCTGTAGATATTAATTTTCTTATGCTTCCTGCGGCAAAGATTACTGTGAAAGTGGCAAAGAAGAAGGTAAAAGTTTTCTGGAATCAGAAGGGGAATGGAATAAAGGTTCAGGTTTTTTGTTCTACGAAGAAAAACAAAGGGTATAAAAAAATAGCAACTGTGAATTCCATGAAAGGAAAAGCAGTCATAAAGAAAAAATTAAAATCTAAAAAGAAATATTATTTTAAGATTCGAACATTAAAATCTGTAAATGGACGCATTTATTATAGTGATTATTCGAAACCAAAAAAAATTAAAGGATAGAGGTACTTATGAGAAAGATTATGTTTATTGGACGAAGTGAAGCGGGAAAGACTACTTTATCTCAGGCGATGAAGGGGAAGACGATCACCTACCATAAAACACAATATGTAAATCATTACGATGTTATTATTGACACACCAGGAGAATATCTCCAGTCAAAGAATCTGATTTCTGCTTTGGCGGTTTTTACAGCAGAAGCAGATGTAATCGGCCTTTTGATGGATGCTACGGAAGCTTTTTCTCTGTATTCACCGAATCTTACACCTGTCTGTAACAGAGAGGTTGTGGGGGTTGTTACAAAGATTGACCATTGGGCAGCACAGCCGGCACAGGCAGCAGCATGGCTGGAATTAGCAGGATGTAAGAAAATCTTTTATACCAGTGCTTATACCGGTGAAGGAATTGCGGATATTCTTTCTTATTTAAAAGAAGAGAGAGATACTTTGCCATGGGAAGAAGTGAAGTCAAAGTATGACGAGCTCGGTTTTGGTGCTGGCGAAGATGCGAAGGATCAGAATCGATTTCATAATATCTGATAAAAATAGGTGGATTATTTATAGAGATTGTTCTATAATGAATACAGAAATTTATTTTAAATAAAATGGGAGGCTTACTATGAGAGGTTATGAAGCAGCACAGATTTTGAAAGCGAAAGGAGTTACGGCAGAAGATGTTGCAGAAGAGATCATTTACCGTAAAGAAACGAACGCTTTCAGTAATAATCCAAAGAATGAGGCGTTTATGAATATGACGCTGAATGAACTTGTAAGAATTAAAGAGATGTGGAATATCTAGCAGACAAGTGTATAGGAAGAAGGAGCTGTCCTCAAAGGGATGGCTTTTTTCTGTTAGGTATACAACATAGATACAGCAGGAGTAAGAGACTAGATAGAAGGAGATAGACATGAGACTGGGTTCAGGAACATATAAAGAAATCGCTTTAGATGCGCTAAAGGGAAACTGGGTGAAAGCAGCAGTGGCAGGATTGTTTGCCAACTGGCTGGGCGTGTTTTCTTCCTCATTTTTATTTATTGCAAAATACGCATTCATTGCAGTAATTCTGATTTATTTTCTCGAATTTCTTCCGGGGTTTTATCCGATTTTATTTATTGGAACAACAGCGATCGCATTGATCTACTTTTTTATTGGAGGGGCTGTACGCCTTGGATATATTGATTTTAACCTGGCATTACTGGATAGAAGAAAGAACGGGATTGCCTGCCTGACAGGAAGAATGTCAGACTGGTGGAGAGTTCTTTGTGCAAAGATTACATTATTTTTTGTTTTGTCACTGGGATATATTCTGTTTATTATACCAGGAGTTGTTGCGAAGTATTCGTATGCGATGGTGCCATATATTCTTGAAGAACGGAAGGGCTTTTCAACAAGAGAAGCATTTCGGGCATCAAAACAGATCATGAAGAAGCATAAATGGGAGCTTTTTTGTTTGCGATTAAGTTTTATTGGATGGGATATTCTTGGTATTTTAACATTAGGAATCGGTTTTATTTTTATTAATCCATATCGATATGCGGCAGAAGCAGCATTTTATAATGAGATATCTGGAAGAGCAGAAGTCTATTATGGTAGAAAAACGAACAGATAATGGTAAAAAGAGAGCAGAGGAAGGAAGGGGAAGAACAAAAATCTTCCTTGCATGACGGAAAGTATTTTGTTAAAATATGAGAAGTTTATTATAGGATACGAAAAGGAAGGAAGAAGGATAATGGAAATTTTAGGAAAGGTGCTTTCTGAGAAGACAGAGGCTATTTATAAAGATATTACAGAAGGTCTGATCTATCCGATTAAAATTGTAAAGTTAGACCCTGAGAATGAGGAAGATTGCAGCCGTCCGGTAGCGATGGATACCGGAAAGAAAGAATTTATTGTTAAAGTAGATAATACTTTGGAAGATTCCCTCTTTGAAAATGCTTTGATTCGTGATATCATTTATTGTCAGCAGATGAGTAATAATGCACCGGTATTAAGTGCAAAGAGCAAGAATGATATTGATGGATTTCAGGTAGCTATGATGATCAGCTCCATTATTATGGATATTGATGTGGAGAAGAAACTGAGAAGTTATGATATGCATATTGATGATATTGATACGATGCGTTTGAGTGATCTATATGCATTTTTGAAGTCTGGTATGGCAGATTATAATAGAGAATTATATAATGTTTTTACCGGTCTTCAGATTACACTGTTATATTTTACGACATCAAAGCGAAGCAATATAGAAGAGATTATCGAGACATTTTATCTTTCTGATAAGAATGCGATGGATGCGATTGATAAGTATGTAGATATTATTGATCGTTACGGAGTAGATGATAATCGTTCTATGATGCGTTGCATGAGAAAGCTTGCAATCGCCTGTGGAATGAAGGGCAGATTGCTTCTGGAATACGAAGGTAAAGTAACAGAAGTTTAAATGATAAGAATCCTGTAGCTGTTCTGATAAGCGATATTGCTCCTGACAGAAGCTACAGGATTTTTTTGTAACTATTTATGGCAATTTCATAGAGCAGGAAATCACAGAATGAAAAATGATGGGATGGATGAGATGAACATAAGAGAATATTTGGAAAATCATAAATTATTGACAGACGGAGCGATGGGGACATATTTTGATACGGTAGAGAAAGAGAATTATATCTGTTCTGAAGAAGCCAATATTACCAACCCGTCTTTGGTACGACAGATTCATAAAAATTATGTGAAAAATGGTGCACAATTATTAAGAAGTAATACTTTTTTGGCAAACAGAGAAACTTTGGTGTCTTTACAGCAAAACAGAGCAGAACAGTTTCAAAATGTAAGTTTGAAAGAACTTGTGACAAAAGGTTATCGACTAGCAGAGGAAGTTGCGAGAGAAGCGTATTCTGAAAGTTATCCAGTATTTCCAGCAGCGGATATTGGACCTATTTTAGAAGAAAAAGAGAGTGAAGAGACAGATATCCTACAGCAATATTATGAAATATGTGACAGCTTTCTAGAAGCAGGTGCCAATATTTTTGTGCTGGAAACTTTTCCTGATACGGAATATGTCTTAAAAATGGCAGAATATATCCGGCAAATTTGTCCGGAAGCTTTTATTATCGGACAGTTTTCATTGACACCAACAGGTTATAGCCGGACAGGTTTTCATTATAAAACGATTTTACGAGATGCCGTACAAAGTGGACTTCTTGATGGTGCAGGCTTAAACTGTGGTATTGGCGCAGCACATATGAAGAGATTTTTAGAGGCCTATATTGAAGAATACGGAGTGCCGGAAGATATGATTCTTACTGCGCTTCCAAACTGTGGATATCCTCAGATTGTAAGAGGACATGCGATATATTCAGATAGTGTTACTTATTTTAGTGAGAAGATTAAAGAAGTTTCGGAATTAGGTGTTCGTGTTCTGGGAGGATGCTGTGGTACAACCCCGGAATATATCGGGGAAATATACAGAACTCTGTTTCAGGCAGAACACACTTTAAAAGTTCCGACAAGAATCGTGTGGACAGATGCAGCAGGGAGAATACAGAAACGACAAGAACAGCTGGCGCATATAAAAAGTGCAGAAGGAAAGAATAAGACGATAAAAAAAGAACAGGTAGTAAATACATTTCGTCGGAAACTGGAGAAAGGGGAACTTGTCTGTGCAGTTGAACTCGATCCCCCGTTTGATGCGAATGATACAAAGTTAGTAAATGGTGCGAAGGAACTTCTTTCTACGAAGGCAGATATTATTACAATTGCGGATTCACCGCTGGCTCGTTCAAGAGCAGATGCTTCTTTGATGGCAGCAAAAATAAAAATGCAGACAGGAATGGATGTGATGCCGCATCTTGCCTGTCGTGATAAAAATCGTATTGCGATTCGAAGTGGATTACTTGGAAGTTATGTAAATGAAATTCGTAATTATCTGTTTGTTACTGGTGATCCGGTGGCAAGAGAAGACCGGGAATTTACTAAAAGTGTCTTTGATTTTAATTCTATCCGTTTAATGAAGTTTGCACAGAGTATGAACCAGGAAATATTTGCAGATGATATGATTTTTTATGGCGGGGCTTTAAATCAAAATGGAGCAAGTCCGGAAAATATTGCAGGAAGAATGATAAAAAAAATAGAAGCAGGATGTAGTTATTTTCTTACACAGCCGGTTTATGACGAAGAGGGTATAAAACGCCTTGCATTCTTAAAAGAAAGAACAGGAGCGAAGATTTTAATAGGGATTATGCCTCTTGTCAGCAGAAGAAACGCATTATTTATTAAAAATGAGATGCCAGGAATTTATGTGCCGGATCGTGTGGTAGAAAAATATAAAGAAAATGCATCAAGAGAAGAATATGAGGAAGCTGCTGTTGAAATTTCAAAGGAAATCATTGAAATGGGAAAAGAGGTAGGTGCTGGATTTTACTTTATGACACCATTTAACAGAGTTTCATTAGTGAAGTCTATATTGGAATATGTATAAGGATCTGGAATCAATGGATTGATTTCGGACAAGGGGTGGTTTCAGAGTTTTCAAATAAAATGAGAAAAGAAGCAAATAGCAAAGGAAAGAATAAAAATGAAGATAAACGAATTTTACAAAATGATACAGCAAAAGCCAGTTATTCTGGATGGAGCGACAGGCTCAAATCTTCAAAAAGCAGGAATGAAACCAGGTGTGTGTCCGGAAGAATGGATTTTGGAAAATGAAGATAAGTTAATTGCTTTGCAGAAGGCATTTGTAGAGGCAGGAACGAATATTTTATATGCGCCGACTTTTTCGGGAAACCGCATTAAGTTGGAAGAATATGGTCTTTCAGAACGCGCTGAAGAAATAAATAAACGTCTGGTTGCATTAAGTAAAAAAGCGGCAGGGAATAAAGCTCTTGTGGCAGGTGATATGACGATGACCGGTATCGCATTAGAGCCTGTAGGACCGATGAAGCTTGAAACACTGATCGATATTTATAAAGAACAGGCAAGATATCTGGTAGAGGCTGGGGTAGATCTTTTTGTTGTGGAGACGATGATGAGTCTTGCGGAAACAAGGGCAGCAGTAATTGCAATTAAAGAAGTTTGCGACTTGCCGGTAATTGCATCTCTTACATTTCAGGAGGACGGAAGGACATTATATGGTACCGATCCGGTAACAGCAGTTGTTGTTTTACAGAGTATTGGTGCAGATGTTATTGGAGTGAATTGTTCTACCGGTCCAAAAGAAATGATTCCGGTTATTCGTAAAATGAAAGAATATGCGGAAGTCCCACTTCTTGCAAAGCCGAATGCCGGTCTTCCTGTTCTGCAGGATGGAGTTACAGTATATCCGATGCTTCCGGAAGAATTTGCATCCTGGGGACCGGAGTTTATTGAAGCAGGTGCTGGATTAATTGGCGGATGCTGCGGAACAACACCAGAACATATCAGAATGCTTTCACAGAAGGTAGCCGGACTTACAACGAAAGCTCCGCATAATGAACATCCTGTCATGCTTGCCTCGGAAAGAAAGAGTCAGGAAATTGCATTAGACGGAAAGTTCCTTGTGATCGGAGAAAGAATTAATCCAACCGGAAAGAAGAAATTACAGGAAGAACTTCGTGCAGGTAAAATGAATCTTGTAGAGGAAATGGCAGAGCAGCAGGAAGAAATGGGGGCACATATTCTTGATATCAATATGGGAACAAATGGTATTGATGAGAAAGAAATGATGTTAAAAGCGATTTCTAAAGTGACAATGGTTTCCAGCCTTCCCCTGTGTATTGATACAAGCTATGTAGAAGTTATGGAAGCGGCACTTCGTGTGTATCCGGGACGTGCTCTCATTAATTCTATTTCTCTTGAAAAAGAAAAGATTGAAAAACTTCTTCCATTAGCAAAAAAATATGGAGCAATGTTTATCCTTCTTCCTCTTTCAGACAAGGGACTTCCAAAGAGTCTTGAAGAAAAGAAAGCAATTATTAATGAGATATTGAAAAGAGCAAAGGCGCTGGGCATTTCAAAAAATCAGATTATCGTAGATGGTTTAGTGGCAACAGTTGGTGCAAATAAAAATGCGGCAATAGAGACATTAGAAACCATTCGTTATTGTAAAGAAGATTTAAATCTATGTACGACAATGGGTCTTTCTAATATTTCTTTTGGACTTCCGGAAAGACCATACGTAAACAGTGCATTTGCAGCAATGGCAATTGCAAGTGGACTTACTATGGCGATTGCCAATCCATCAAATCAGCTTTTGATGGGAATTTCTTTCGCCTCTGATCTTCTGCGTAATAAAGAAGGCTCTGACATTGCCTATATTGAACAGATTCAGCGTATGGCGCCATTAAAAGAAGCGGCCATGGCAAAAGCAGCACAAAGTGCAGGAAACAATGGCATAAAAAAAACAGAGCAGACAGATAACAAAAGTACTGCTAAAGAGGCAGACAAAAAGAAAAATCCTGTATTTGAAGCCGTATTAAAAGGAAATAAAGACGGCATTGTCGATTTTGTAAAAGAAGAACTTTCTCAGGGAACAAAACCAGGAGAGATTCTTGACGGACTTTTGATACCGGCAATTAATGAAGTTGGAACTTTGTTTGATAAACAGATTTATTTTCTGCCACAGTTGATTTCGAGTGCAAACACGATGGAACAGGCAGTGGAATACTTAGAGCCGCTTCTTAAAGAGGGCGGAACAAATGAAAAGATGCCGACAATTATTATTGCAACGGTAGAAGGTGATATTCATGATATCGGAAAGAATCTTGTTGCGTTAATGCTTCGTAATTATGGCTATGAAGTAATTGATCTTGGGAAAGATGTACCGGCAGATAAGATTATTGCGGCAGCAAAAGAGCATAATGCATCGATTATCGTGTTATCCGCTTTGATGACAACAACAATGATGCGCATGAAGGATACGATCGCATTAAAACAAAAAGAAAATCTTAATGTAAAAGTAATGATTGGTGGAGCAGTAACGACACAGAGTTTTGCAGATGAAATAGGAGCGGACGGATATTCGAAAGATGCCGCAGATGCAGTACGTCTTGCCAAAAAGCTTCTGTCAGAGTAAAATGTTACTATATCAAGATACTCGTGCGCTGATGATACCTGCGCTAATCTAAAATGAGTATGAAGTTGATGGAGGTGCGAATGAACAAGACCAAAAAAATCGATGTAATTATTCCAACATATCATCCGGATGAAAAACTGGAACGATGTCTTCGTATGTTAAAAAGGCAGACAATACAGCCTCAGCGAATTCTGTTAATTAATACAGAAGAAGAATTTTTTCACAGTAAAGTGTTTTCAACATTAAAACAGGGAGAAATTGTCCACATAACAAAACCAGAGTTTGATCATGGCGGAACAAGAAACCAGGCGGCAAGAATGTGTGACGGGGAGATTATGATTCTTTTAACGCAGGATGCGATTCCAGCAGATGAGTATCTTATTGAAAATCTGCTCAAGCCATTTGAGGATGAAGAAGTCTGCGCTGCTTACGGGAGACAGATGGCAGATAAAAAAGATAATCCAATTGAGGCATATACAAGAATTTTTAATTATCCAAAGGAAAGCAGGATTAAGAGTAAAAAAGATTTGCCGGAACTTGGAATTAAAACTTTTTTCTGTTCGAATGTCTGTGCTGCGTATCGTAAATCAGAATATGATGCATTAGGCGGATTCCCTCTGCACACAATATTTAATGAAGATATGATTTTTGCCTCCCATCTAATTGAAGAAGGAAAGAAAATTGCTTATGTGGCAGATGCGAAAGTATGGCACTGGCATAATTATACAGCAAAAGAACAGTTAAAGAGAAACTTTGACCTGGCGGTATCCCAGGTAGATGCAGGTGGACTTTTTACAAAAGTGAAGTCTGAATCAGAAGGAATTCGTCTTGTAAAGATGACGCTGCTACATTTTATTAAAAAAGGCCAGTTCCATTATATTCCAAAGATTATTATGCAAAATGGAGCAAAATATATTGGGTATCGCCTTGGAAAAAGTTATAAAAAGCTTCCAAAGAAATGGATTCTTAAAATATCGTTGAATCCATGGTACTGGAAATGAAAATGAACTTTAAGAATTTTTAACTTGCAATAGAGGAAAAATTAGTATAATGTATAAAAAGAGTTTTGTACAGGAGGTTTTAAAGTTTGGAAGACACAAATAAAGATATGAACATAGACAAAGAAGAAGCGAAGAAAGTAAAAAAAGAAAAAAAAGCTCGCAAACGTGGAAGAAAGGGAAGAATCGTTGCACAGATTTTCGTGTGTTTTCTTCTCACAGTAGCATTTGTGGCATCTGCCGCAGGTGGAGCGGTAGCTGCTTACTATAAAGCGGCTACGAATACAATTACAACAGATACGAAAACAGCGTTAAAGAATGTAGATGTTGTAGATGCAGATCTTGAGTATGACCAGGATGTAGTTAATATTCTTTTGATCGGATGTGATAAAAGAGCAGATGAGACAGAAGCGGGACGTTCTGATTCTACAATGATTGCCACGATCGATTTGAAGAATGGAAAGTTAAAGCTTACTTCTCTCATGAGAGATATGTATATTGATATTCCTGGTTATGGTTATCATAAGTTTAATGCAGCCTATTCTTATGGAGGTGTACAGCTTGAATATGAGACGATTGCAGAGACCTTTGGAATCAAGCTTGACGGATATGTTGAAGTAGATATGGAAGCATTTCGTGATGTAGTTGATCTGATTGGTGGCGTACCGATGGAATTGACAGAAGCAGAAGCTTATTTCTTAAAAACAGCCTATGTGAATTCTAAACATGGAGAGAAGAATGTAAAGGCAGGAGAGAATATGCTCACACCATATCAGGCATTAGCATATTGTCGAATTCGTCAGGATGTTACCGGTGAGTTTGGACGTACGGACCGTCAGCGTAAGATTCTTATTTCTGTATTTAACGAATTAAAAGGCGAAGATGTCATGACACTTACCAATATCTGTATGAAGGCGCTTAAGCATGTGACAACAGACCTTACAGAAAAGCAGATAAGAAGTTTGTTAACTTCTGTTATCACGATGGGAGCAACAGAGGTAGATCAGCTTCGTATCCCATATGAAGGATCTTATACAGAAGGCCGCTTGAGCGGCAACGGCGCATGGGTAATGCAGGTAGATTATGAAGCCAATAAAAAAGCATTGCAGTACTTTGTTTTTGGTATTGGAGAAGATCCGGGAATTAATGATTCCTATGGAATCGGTAACGACAGATTTATAGATGGATACTATCCGGAGAAGACGGAAGGTATCTCTACATACTAGTGTGGAGGAAGAATATATGAGACAGATCGTTTTATCTCTTTTAGTAGATAATAATCCAGGTGTATTAGCAAGAGTGGCGGCTCTTTTCAGCCGACGAGGGTATAATATTGACAGCATTACAGCCGGTATCACGAATGATCCAAAGTACACTCGTATTACAGTAGCTGTAAGTGGTGATAATCAGATTCTTGAACAGATTCGTAATCAGATTGCAAAACTGGTAGAGGTACGTAAGATTGTAGAGCTTGAGAATAATCATTCCGTATGCCGCGAACTAGTACTTGTAAAAGTGATGGCGGATAAGAAAGAGAAGCAGGAGATTATCGCTATCGCAGATATCTTCCGTGCAAAGGTTGTGGATGTGGCAGCGAACTCACTTATGATTGAACTGACCGGTAATCAGAATAAGCTGGATGCATTTTTAAATCTTATGGCAGATTTTGAGGTTCTGGAGATGGTTCGCACCGGAATTACAGGACTTGGACGAGGTGTCAGCACACTAAATTAATTCTTGTGTGGTGTAAAAGATATTTAAGCAGCAGAGTTTTCTGTATTAAGAAGGGATATTTGAATATCCCTTCTTTTTTTGCTGAAAATTCGTAGAATTTTTTATTCAAATGAAGGGAAATGGATAGTTTAATTCATTTTTAAGAAAATTTTTTTAAGAAATACTCAAAATTACCTTGATTTATGAAATAAAGAGGAGTATTATAACGATTGAAATTCTTATCAGAAGAGATGAAATCAATTTTGGTAATTGAATAAATTAATTTTTATAATTATTACAGGAGGAACAAAAAATGGCAGCAAAAATTTTTTATCAGGAAGATTGTGATTTATCTTTATTAGACGGAAAAAAAATTGCGATTATTGGATACGGCAGCCAGGGACATGCTCATGCGTTAAACTTAAAAGAATCTGGTTGTGATGTTATCGTTGGTCTTTATGAAGGAAGTAAATCCTGGGCAAAAGCTGAGAAGCAGGGATTAAAAGTTTATACAGCAGCAGAAGCTGCAAAACAGGCTGATATCATCATGATCTTAATCAACGATGAGAAACAGGCAAAACTTTACAAAGAAAGTATTGAGCCAAACCTTGAAGAAGGTAATATGTTAATGTTCGCTCATGGTTTCAACATTCACTTTGGATGTATCGTACCACCTGCAAATGTTGATGTAACAATGATCGCTCCTAAGGCTCCAGGTCATACAGTACGTTCTGAGTACTTAGCTGGAAAGGGAACACCTTGTCTTGTTGCTGTTGAGCAGGATTACACAGGTAAAGCTCAGGAACTTGCATTAGCTTATGGTGCTGGTATCGGTGGAGCAAGAGCAGGTCTTCTTGAAACAACATTCAGAACAGAGACAGAAACTGACTTATTCGGTGAGCAGGCAGTACTTTGTGGTGGTGTTTGTGCTCTTATGCAGGCTGGTTTCGAAACACTTTGCGAAGCTGGTTATGATCCACGTAATGCTTACTTCGAATGTATCCATGAGATGAAGTTAATCGTAGATTTAATCTACCAGTCAGGTTTTGCTGGAATGAGATATTCTATCTCTAATACAGCTGAGTACGGTGACTACATCACAGGACCTAAGATCGTAACAGCTGAGACAAAGAAAGCAATGAAACAGATTCTTTCCGATATTCAGGATGGTACATTCGCAAAAGACTTCTTACTTGATATGTCTGATGCAGGATCTCAGGTACACTTCAAAGCTATGAGAAAGCTTGCTTCTGAGCATCCATCAGAAAAAGTTGGTGCAGAGATTCGTAAGCTGTATAGCTGGAGTGATGAAGATCAGCTCATCAACAACTAATTGAAATGTCACCTACATAGTTGCTGAATATTTTATAAAAATAGAAAGAAGGTTTTACTTCGGTAAGACCTTCTTTTTTTTGTTTACTTGTGTTATGATATTAAATAGTCTGCAATGTATTTGTAAATTCACTGCGTGATTTAAAATGCATTGCATAATGGCATATTGGAATAGAAAGCCATAAAACAGGGACATACTATATATGATTCTGAATAGTTATAAATTATAAAAAGCAGGAGGAAGATAGCGAATGCTAAAAGAAACAGATTTTAAAAATTATTCCTTTATACAAAAGGAAGAAATAGAAGAGCTGAATGGATATGGCTATGTATTGGAACATAAGAAGACTGGGGCCAGAGTTCTTCTGGTAGAGAATGATGATACAAATAAGGTATTTAGTATTGCATTCCGTACTCCGCCGGCAGATGATACCGGAGTTGCTCATATTCTGGAACATTCCGTTTTATGTGGTTCAGACAAGTTCCCATCAAAAGATCCTTTTATTGAATTGGCAAAAGGATCGCTGAATACATTTTTAAATGCGATGACATATCCGGATAAGACGGTATATCCGATCGCAAGTTGTAATGATCAGGATTATCATAATCTAATGCATGTTTATCTTGATGCAGTCTTTCATCCTAATATTTATAAGAGAGATGAGATTCTTAAACAGGAAGGCTGGCATTATGAGATTGCTGACAGAGATGACGAACTGAAGTTTAATGGTGTTGTATATAATGAGATGAAGGGAGTATTTTCTTCGCCGGATGATGTTCTGGCAAGAAAGATTCAGGAAGCACTTTTAAAAGATACGCCATATGCATATGAGTCCGGTGGTGATCCGGATGCGATTCCTGAACTTACGAGAGAGAAGTTTTTAGATTTTCACAGTAAGTACTATCATCCATCGAACAGTTATATTTATCTTTACGGAAATGTTGATTTTGCAAAAGAACTGGAATTTATTGATGAAGAGTATTTAAGTCATTATGAAAAGAAAGTTGTTGATTCTGAAGTCGCATTACAGAAACCTTTCTTAACTCCAGAGACATTGAAAGAAACGTACTCTGTTTCTGAAGAGGAAGAAGAGGGCGTATATTTAAGTTATAATGTAGCTGCAGGGGACAGTTGTGATAATGAACGCGGACTTGCTATGCAGATTCTTGATTATGTACTCTTCACTATGCCTGGAGCACCGGTCAGAAAGAAGCTGATCGATGCTGGTCTTGGAAAAGATGTGGATAGTTATTATGATGGAGGAATTCAGCAGCCTTTATTTTCTATTATCGTAAAGAATGCTGGTAAAGGAAAGGAAGATTTGTTTGTTCAGACCGTAGAGGAGGCTCTGAAGGAACAGGTGGAAAAAGGTCTTAATAAAAAGGCGATTTATTCTGCAATCAATAATTATGAATTTAAGTATAGAGAAGCTGATTTTGGACGTTTTCCTAAGGGATTGATCTATGGCCTCAATTTCTTAAACAGCTGGCTTTATGATGATGCCAAAGCGTTGGAGCTTGCGGATTCGCTGACTCCACTTGCTGCGTTAAAAGAAAAAGTAGATACGGGTTATTTTGAACAGCTTATTAAAGAGAGTTTTTTAGATAACACACATAAAGCATATGTATATCTGTATCCGGAAGAAGGCAAGAATGAACGTCTGGAAGAAGAATTAAAAGCGCAGCTTGCTAAGATGAAGAATAAATTAAATAACAAGCAGTTAAATTATCTAATTGAAGATACGAAAAAGTTAAAAGAATTTCAGGAAACACCATCGACACAGGAAGAATTAGAAAAGATTCCTACTTTGGGCCTGAGTGACATCTCAAGAGAGGTGCGTCCGTTTAAAAATAAAGAGATGGTGATTGGAGATACAACAGCGGTTGTACATGAATATCATACGAATGGAATTGTTTATTCAGATTTTTGTTTTGATATGTCAGAACTCCCTGAGGAATTGATTCCATACGCAACATTATTGACAGAGATTTATCGTTATGTAGATACAGAGCATTTTTCTTATAATGATCTGGCAACAGAGATTAATTTGAAAATCGGAGGGCTGTCATTCCAGACAGGTATGAATGTACTTGTATGGAAAAAAGATGGATATCGTCCTTATTTCAGTATCCAGATGAAGTGTATGGAAGAACAGGTTGCTGATGGAATGACTTTGCTTAAAGAAGTTCTCCTGAATTCAAAAGTAGATGATAAGAAGCGTTTAAAAGAGATTATTTCTGAACTTCGGACAAAGATGGATACGAGAATTCCGGCATCAGGACATGTTTATGCGGCTAATCGTGCGCTTTCTTACGTTGACCCGATGATGAAGTATAAAGATACGGCAGAAGGAATCGGTTTTTATGAATTTATAAAGAAGCTTGATAAGAACTTTGATAGTAATGCAGAACTTCTGGTTAAACAGTTGGTGAGAGCCCAGATGTGTATTTTCCGTAAAGAGAATCTGACACTGTCTCTCACAGGAGAATTTAATTTTAAGTCTCTTCTTGAGGGGGAAATGTTACAGTTTAACCGTATGCTTTACGAGATGCCTTGTGTAAAAGCAGTTCCGACGTTCAATATGGAGAAAAAGAATGAAGGATTTAAAACAGCAAGTAAGGTACAGTATGTAGCAAGCGGTGGCTGCTTTGAAAAGGAAGGACAAGAGTATACCGGAGCATTAAAAGTATTAAAAACAATTTTTTCCTATGATTATCTTTGGGTGAATGTCCGCGTAACAGGCGGGGCATATGGATGTATGTGCAGCTTTTCCAGAAATGGATACGGTTTCTTTACTTCCTATAGAGATCCGAATTTATCAGCGACTCTTGATGTATATAAAAAGGCAGCAGAGTATGTAAGGAATTTTGAAGCAGGACAGCGTGATATGACAAAATATATTATCGGAACGATTAGTGGAATCGATCAGCCATTAGAACCGGCTGCATTAGGAGATCGTTCTTTTCATGCATACCAGTCCGGTGTTACAGTAGAGATGATTCAAAAAGAGAGAAATCAGGTTCTTGATGCTACGGAAGAAACGATTCGTTCTCTTGCAGGTTATATTGAGACAATGATGGATGCAGGAACAGTATGTGCGATTGGTAATGATCGTAAATTAGAAGAAGAGAAAGAATTATTTAAGCAGGTAAGCAGTCTGACACAATAGAGAGGGAAAAAGAAAATATGAACAGAGTTTTTAAATCAGGATTTGTAACTATTATTGGCCGCCCAAATGTTGGAAAGTCTACGTTGATGAATCAGTTGATCGGCCAGAAGATCGCTATTACTTCGAGTAAGGCACAGACAACGAGAAACAGGATTCAAACGGTATATACAAGCGAGGAAGGCCAGATTGTCTTCCTTGATACACCAGGAATTAATAAAGCAAAGAATAAGCTGGGAGATTACATGCTTATGGCTGCGGAGCGCACATTGAATGAGGTTGATCTGATTTTATGGTTAGTCGAGCCGACAACGTTTATTGGCGGAGGAGAACAGTATATTATCGAGAAGCTTCAGAATGTAAAGACACCGATTTTCCTTGTTATTAACAAAACAGATATTGCTTCAGAGGAAGAAGTATTAAAGGCGATTGTTGCATATAAAGATCAGTGTAATTTTGCAGAAATTATTCCGGTAAGTGCCCTAGAAGGGAATAATACCGACGATCTGGTACACTCCATCTTTAATTATCTTCCAGAAGGACCGATGTACTATGATGAAGATACGATTACTGACCAGCCGGAACGACAGATCGTTGCAGAACTTGTCAGAGAAAAAGCGCTTCGTTTGTTAAGCCAGGAGATTCCGCATGGTATCGCTGTCGTTATTGAGAGAATGAAGAATAGAAAAGGCAGAGATATTGTAGATATTGAGGCGGTTATTGTCTGTGAAAGGGAATCTCATAAGCGGATCATCATCGGGAAAAAAGGTTCTATGATTAAAGAAATCGGTACACAGGCAAGAGAGGAAATGGAGAACCTGCTTGACACGAAGGTAAACTTAAAACTTTGGGTAAAGGTTAGAAAAGACTGGAGAGACAGTGATATCCTTCTTAAAAACTATGGATATAATAAGAAAGAACTGTAAAAGGCAGCGATGAGTGAACAGACGAAGGTGACAGGAATCATTCTGTCAGTTTACCCTGTTGGGGAGAATGACAGACGCCTTACGATTCTTACAAAGGAAAGAGGAAAGTTACAGGTATTTGCCAGAGGAAGTCGAAGACCAAAGCATCCGTTGTTTGGTGTAACACAGCCGCTTATATATTGTGAATTTATGGTTACAGATACAAGAAATTATACATATTTAAATTCTGCGGAATGTAAAGATTATTTTCATTTTTTAAAAGATAATTTAGAGGATATTTATTATAGTTCCTATTTTGCAGAAGTAGCAGAATATTTTACAATGGAAGGTCAGGATGAGAGAAATATACTGAATCTTTTATTTGTGACTTTCCTTGCAATGAAAAAGAAACTGATACCATTATCTTTGATACGAAGAATTTATGAATTAAAGATATTACAGTTTGCCGGATTTGGTCTTCAGTGTTTTCAATGCGTCCACTGTGGAAATGATGAGAATCTGATCCGAATCTCATTTGAAGATGGCGGAATGCTTTGCAGCACGTGTGCAGCAAAAGGACAGGGAAGAGAAGTTTCTTCTTCTGTGCTTTATGTTTTACAATATGTATCCTCTGTTCCTTTAAATCAGCTTTATTCTTTTGGCTTGAAGGAAACGATCGAAAAAGAATTTGAGTGGGTAGTGAATCGCTATTTTACAGTTCATGTTGAACATAAATTTAAGGCGGCAGAAATGCTTGCTATAGTATAAGCTCTATTCCTTAGACAGGAAGGTTCTGTCATTTTTAAAGTGATCTTTTTTATGTCTGACAAAAAGGACTTGCATTGGCAGAAGAGACAGGGTAGAATAAAAGACGAGAATATATCGAATAAAGAAAATGAGGTAGAAATCATGGAAAAAACAATGGACAAGATTATTGCAGTTGCAAAAGCGAGAGGATTTGTATACCAGGGTTCTGAAATTTATGGCGGTCTGGCGAATACATGGGACTACGGAAATCTTGGCGTAGAATTAAAGAATAATGTTAAAAAAGCCTGGTGGAAGAAGTTCATTCAGGAAAGCCCTTATAACGTAGGTGTTGACTGTGCGATTTTGATGAATCCACAGACATGGGTTGCTTCCGGTCATCTCGGAGGATTCTCTGATCCGTTAATGGACTGTAAGGAGTGTAAAGAAAGATTTCGTGCAGATAAGATTATCGAAGACTTTGCACAGGAACATGATATTGAATTAGAGTCTTCTGTAGATGGATGGTCTCAGGAGAAGATGAAAGCGTTCATTGATGATAATAATGTACCATGTCCAAGCTGTGGAAAGCATAATTTTACAGATATCAGACAGTTTAATCTGATGTTTAAGACATTCCAGGGTGTTACAGAAGATGCAAAGAATACTGTTTATTTAAGACCGGAAACAGCACAGGGTATTTTTGTAAACTTTAAGAATGTAGCCCGTACTTCCCGTAAGAAGATTCCATTTGGTATCGGACAGATCGGTAAGTCATTCCGTAACGAGATTACACCAGGTAACTTTACTTTCCGTACAAGAGAGTTCGAGCAGATGGAGCTGGAGTTTTTCTGTAAGCCTGATACAGATTTGGAATGGTTTGCATACTGGAAAGACTTTTGTGTAAACTGGTTAAAAGATTTAGGATTAAAAGATGAAGAATTAAGAATCAGAGATCATGATAAAGAAGAATTATCTTTCTATTCTAAAGCAACAAGTGACATTGAATTCTTATTCCCATTTGGATGGGGTGAGTTATGGGGAATTGCTGACCGTACAGATTATGACCTTACTTGTCATCAGGAAGTATCTAAAGTAGATCTTACTTACTTTGATGATGAAGAGAAGAAGAAGTATATTCCTTATGTTATTGAGCCATCATTAGGTGCAGATCGTGTAACCTTAGCATTCTTATGTGCTGCATATGATGAGGAAGAGATTAAAGATGGTGATGTGAGAAATGTTATGCATTTCCACCCGGCAATCGCACCTGTAAAGGTCGGTATCTTACCACTTTCTAAAAAGCTTAATGAAGGTGCTGAAAAGATTTACCATGAATTAAGTAAGATTTATAACTGCGAATTTGATGACAGAGGAAACATCGGTAAGAGATATCGCCGTCAGGATGAGATTGGTACACCTTATTGTATTACTTATGATTTTGATTCAGTAGAAGATGGTGCGGTTACAGTACGTGATCGTGACACCATGGAACAGGAAAGAATTAAGATTGAAGATTTGAAGGATTACTTCGCTGAAAAATTCAATTATTAGTAAGAATTTTACGAAATATTCAGCGGGATAATTGGACGTCATCCCCCGCAAAAACCGGAACAACATACTGCCAATGGTTTTTGTGGGGGCTTTTTTGTGGGATATTTGAGATTGGATTAACAAAATTAAGTGAAAAGTAAGTCAATTGTTTAAAATATAGGAATTTAATTTATAAAGCCAAGTTGTTTTTGTCTAATTTCATGAAAGTGAAAAAAAACAGAAAAACTACTTGCATTTTTTAACAAATAGAGGTATTTTATATTTAGCAATTGCAAAAAGTAAATAATTCAATCTCGATGAGAACAATGGCGTTCGCGAATCACAAGGATTCTCGGGCGCTTTTTATATTTTTTAATCTTCGAGTAAAAATCAGTAATTGTCGATGAAAAGAATACACATGAAAGGATGTAATAATTATGAAAACAGATGTGAAGAAAATTTTTGGTTCCAATGTTTTTAATGATGCAGTAATGAAAGAAAGACTTCCTAAAGCTGCATATAAGAAGATGAAGGCTACCATTGATGCCGGTGCGGAACTTGACCCGGAAGTAGCTGATATTGTTGCACATGAGATGAAAGAATGGGCTCTCGAAAAAGGAGCAACACATTATACTCACTGGTTCCAGCCATTAACTGGTATTACTGCTGAGAAACATGATGCATTTATAGATCCTCAGAGTGATGGAACAACTTTACTTCGTTTTTCCGGTAAAGAGCTGATCAAAGGTGAGCCGGATGCTTCTTCCTTCCCATCTGGTGGTTTAAGAGCAACATTTGAAGCAAGAGGATATACAGCATGGGATTGCACTTCACCTGCTTTCATTAAGGAAACACCACATTCAACTATTCTTTGTATTCCGACAGCATTCTGTTCTTATAAAGGAGAAGCTCTTGATAAGAAGACACCTCTTCTTCGTTCCATGCAGGCATTAGAGATACAGGTACTTCGAATTTTAAGATTATTTGGAAATAAAACAGCAAAACATGTTACAACATCCGTTGGACCGGAACAGGAATATTTCCTTGTTGATAAAGAAAAATTCTTAAAGAGAAAGGATTTAATCTTTACAGGAAGAACATTATTTGGTGCGATGCCTCCAAAAGGACAGGAGATGGACGACCATTATTTTGGTGTTATTCCAGAAAGAGTTCTTGGATTCATGGAGAAATTCAACGAGGAATTATGGAAGCTTGGTATTTCTGCAAAAACACAGCATAATGAAGTTGCACCAGCTCAGCATGAGATTGCTCCAATTTATGATCAGAACAACATTGCTACTGACCATAATCAGTTAGTAATGGAAACAGCACAGCGTGTTGCAGATGAATTAGGTCTGAAATGCCTCTTACATGAAAAACCATTTGCAGGAATTAATGGTTCTGGTAAACATAATAACTGGTCTATCTGTACAGATGAAGGGGAGAACCTCTTAGATCCAGGTGAAACACCACACGAAAATATGCAGTTCTTATTATTCCTTGCTGCAATTCTTCGTGCAGTAGATGAACATGCAGATTTACTTCGTCTTTCTGCTTCCACTCCAGGTAACGATCATCGTTTAGGAGCGAATGAAGCACCTCCTGCAATTATTTCTATCTTCTTAGGAGAACAGTTAGAGGACGTTGTAGAACAGTTCGTAGATAATGGAGAGGCTACAAGTTCTTTAGAGGGAGAAGAATATATCTCTGGCGTACATTCTCTTCCACATTTCCAGAAGGATGCTACTGACCGTAACAGAACATCTCCATTTGCTTTCACTGGTAACAAGTTTGAATTCCGTATGGTTGGTTCTACACAGTCTATTGCAGACCCGAACACCGTACTTAATACAATTGTTGCAGAAGTATTATCTGACATGGCAGACCGTCTGGAAGCATCCGATGACTTACCAATGGCTATTCATGACATGATCAAAGATACAATTGCAGCACATAACAGAATTATCTTTAATGGTAATGGTTACTCTGATGAATGGGTTGCTGAAGCGCAGAGAAGAGGACTTCCAAATATCAAATGTATGGTAGATGCTGTTCCTGCTTTAGTAAAAGAGGATGCCGTTGAAATCTTTGAAAAACATGGTGTATATACAAAGGCTGAGATGGAATCTCGTGCAGAAGTTATGTATGAGACATACGCTAAGACAATCAATATTGAAGCATTAACCATGATTGATATGGCAAAGAAACAGATTGTTCCTGCAACAATTAAGTATCAGACAAGCTTAGCAGAATCTGTTAATGCGATCAAGGCAGCAAGCAGTGCTGTAGATACTTCTGTACAGGAAGCATTAATGGCAGATATTTCTGTTAACTTAAAGGCGATGTACGTAGCTCTTGCACATCTTGAAGAAGTAACGAATAAAGCAGAAGAAATGGAAGAAGGTGCAGAACAGGGTCATTATTATCATGATGTTGTATTTGCAGCAATGGATGAGTTAAGAAAACCAGCAGATAAGCTTGAAATGTTAGTTGCAAAATCCGCATGGCCATTCCCAAGTTATGGTGATTTAATCTTTGAAGTTTAAGAAACAGACTAAGAAATAAATTAAAAAACGAACCCCGAAGGTAGTATATCGTATCTTCGGGGTTCGTTTTTTCTAATTTCTATCTTATGAATCAAATCATACGCTGGATTTCTTTCTCATAGTGTGCTATGATAATCCTCGATTGTATACGCAGTAAAATGAAGGAGCATCAGAGATGAATTACATTTCTTTAATAGAAGAGTTAAAAAAAAGGGGCAGTGTTCCGGGACTTGATGCCATTGAGGGTTTGTTAGAAGAACTTGGGCATCCGGAAGATAATTTAAAGATTGTGCATATTGCCGGAACGAATGGAAAGGGCTCCATCTTTGCTTATCTTTCTTCTATATTAATAGCAGCGGGCTTTAAGGTTGGAAGATATATTTCTCCTACCATTTCCTGCTATGAAGAAAGATTTCAGATTAATGGGGAATATATTATAAAAGATAAGTTAGCGCGGTTATATAATATTGTAGAAGAAGCAATGAAAAGAGAAGAAGAAAAAACAGGTCTAAAACCAACGCTTTTTGAAGTGGAGACAGCAATTTCTTTCTTGTATTTTAAGGAAGAAAAAGTGGATTATGCACTGATTGAAGTCGGAATGGGTGGAAGAATGGATGCGACAAATGTAATCAGGCATCCAGAACTTACTGTTATTTCATCAATAAGCTATGATCATCAGGCATTTTTAGGTGATACTTTAGAAGAGATTGCCTGGCAAAAAGCCGGAATTATAAAAGAGAGCTGTCCGGTTGTTTTATCTGAGAATTCGGATGAAGTTTGTAAAGTTATAGAGCAGGAAGCAACGAAGAAAAAGGTAAAATGTATTGAGATAAAACCGACGGACTATGAGGTACTATCGGAGACCCCTTATGGAAGTACGTTTTTGTGGAAAGAACAAAGGTATGAGACAAAGCTTCCGGGGAGACATCAGGTTTCAAATGCGGTTACAGCACTTGCCGCATCCGAATATTTATTTCGTAAAGATTATGAGAAAAATAATGCAAGGAAAGCTATTGCTAAAAAATTAGATGAGATGAATGTGAAATCAGCACAGCAAGGAGGTATTATCCGCACGTGCTGGCCGGGAAGATTAGAAGTTCTAAAAAAAGAACCCCTATTTTACAGAGATGGGGCGCACAACCCGGATGGAGCTAAGAAATTAGCTGCATTTTTACAAAAATATTTTACAAATAAGAAAATCATTTATATAATGGGAGTGTTAAAGGATAAAGAATATAAGAAAATGCTCCGATATCTTATGCCGATGGCAAAAGAAGTTTATGTATTTAAGCCAAACAATGAAAGAGGATTGTCAGCGCAGATTTTAGCAGATACGATAAAAGAAGTGGCAGATGTTTCCGTCACGATTGAATCAGATGTAAATGCAGCAGTTTTTCGGGCACTGGATACCGCTAAGCCGGATGATGTACTTGTGGCTTGTGGATCCCTTTCTTTTATGGAAGAAATGGAGGATATATTGTGAAAATAGGAAAGTACGAATTTGACCTTTTACATAAAGGGTATATCATGGGAATTTTAAATGTGACACCGGATTCTTTTTCAGATGGTGGAAAGTTTCAGTCTGTGGATCTTGCATTAAAGCAGGCAGAAAGAATGATAAATGAAGGAGCAGCTATTTTAGATATCGGTGGGGAATCTACAAGACCAGGACACAAAAAGATTACAGATCAGGAAGAGATAGAAAGAGTTGTACCGGTTATTGAAGCCATAAAAAAGAATTTTGATATTGCGATATCATTAGATACTTATAAATACGAAGTTTCTAAAGCAGGAATTGCTGCGGGAGCGGATATGATTAATGATATCTGGGGATTAAAATGGGATGAAAGGCTTGCTCCCCTGCTTGCGAAAGAAGATGTTGCCTGTTGTCTGATGCATAACAGAGATAATCATGAATATAAGGATTTTATTGAAGATTTTTGCTCAGATATAGAAGGAACACTTGCTATCGCGAAAAAAGCAGGAATTAAGGAAGAAAGAATTGTTCTTGATCCGGGGGTAGGTTTTGGAAAGAACTTTGAACAGAATCTTTCTATTATGAAGCATATGGACGTTTTTTCAAGATGGGGGCTTCCGGTTCTCCTGGGCACTTCAAGAAAGTCTGTGATTGGTCTTGCTTTGGATTTACCGGTAGATCAAAGAGAAGAGGGAACTGCTGCAACAACGGTTCTTGGAAGAATGAAAGGTGCTTCTATTTTTCGTGTACATGATGTAAAGACAAATTACAGAGAAATGAAAATGATCGAGGCAATTCTGGAGGCAAAATAAATGGACGAGATAAGTGTAAAGAATCTGGAAGTCTTCTGTCACCATGGGGTGTACAAGGAAGAAAATGTTCTTGGACAGAAGTTTCTGGTAGATATTATATCTAAAGTGGATACAAGAGAAGCTGGTAAAACAGATGAACTTGCTCTGTCTGTAAGTTATGGAGATATCTGTCGGTGTGTTAAAAAAGAGATGACAAAGCAAAATGATAAGCTTTTAGAAAGAGTAGCTGAACGTCTTGCCGAATGTATTCTTTTACAATTTCCACAGATAAATGAAGTAGAGATTGAAGTGAAAAAGCCATGGGCGCCAGTATTAATGCATATGGACTATGCTTCCGTTAAAATTAAGAGGAGCTGGCATAAAGTATATATTGGTGTTGGTTCGAATCTTGGAGAGCGGGAAGAATATATGAAACTGGCAAAAGAACGGGTAAGTGGATTGCCCAAGACAAGAAATTTTAAGTCTGCTGCCATTATTGAGACGGAGCCTTATGGTTATACCGAGCAGGGAAAGTTCTTAAACACAGTATATTATATAGAAACCCTTTATACTCCGGAAGAGTTTCTTGACAAGCTTCACCAGATTGAGAATGAAGCAAACCGTAAAAGAGAAATCCACTGGGGACCAAGAACATTAGATCTTGATATCCTTTTATATGATAATCTAATAACGGAAGATGAAGAGTTAACCCTTCCACATCCGGAGATGACAAAGCGGCTTTTTGTATTAGAACCACTATGCATGTTATATCCAAGAGGAATACATCCGTTAGAACGAAGAAGATACGCAGATATTTTAGAGGACTTAAAAGGAAAAGAACAATAAAGGAAGCAGTTATAGAATGGACAAAGAAATAAGAAAAGTAGATGATATACGAGATGATATTAGTAAGATAGATTATCAAATTGCAGAACTGTTTGAGAAAAGAATGGGATTTGCGGCAGAATTGGCGCTTTCTAAAAAAGCCTTCGGCGAATCCATTTATAATAAAAATAAAGAAGATGAAAAGATGTCTGATATTACAAAGAACCGTTCTAACCCATTTGTCGTAAAAGGGTTGGAAGAAATTTTTATTCAGATGATGTCTATTAGTCGAAAGTATCAATATCATATGGTACATCAGAGAGACCGTTATATTGAAAATTATTTTACGGAAGTTCCGGAACTTGTTATGTTTCCGGACACAAGAGTGGTATATCCGGGTGTTCCAGGCTCTTTTTCAGAGATGGCATGCGAAAAGTTTTTCGGGGCAGATGTTGACCATTATGCAGTTGTTAATTTTAAAGATGTTGCAATGGCTTTAAATAACGGAGATGCAGATTACGGGGTACTCCCAATCGAGAATTCCTCCGCAGGAGATGTTACCGGCGTTTATGATATCCTGCTTGAGAATGATGTATGCATGGTGGGAGAAGTTTTTGTAAAAGTCGAGCACTGCCTTTTAGGCTGTCCCGGTAGCAAGATTAAAGATATAGAACTTGTTCTCTCTCATCCGCAGGGTTTGATGCAGTGTACTCCTTATTTAGAAAAGCTTGATGTAAAGAAAGTCAGTGTAGAAAATACTGCCATTGCAGCAGAAAGAGTAGCCAGAGAAAAGATTATGACACAGGCAGCAATCGCAAGCCGCCGTGCTGCAAAACTCTATGGTCTTGATATTTTAGATGCAGGTATTAATTTTGATAAAAATAATGTCACACGTTTTGTGATTCTTTCCAAAAAAAGACAATATACACAGAATGCAAACAAGATCAGTATTTCTTTTTCTCTGCTTCATGAGAGTGGAACACTTTATAATATATTATCTCATTTCTTATATAATGATTTGAACTTAAGTCATATTGAATCTGTTCCGTTGCCGGATCAGCAGTGGGAATATCGTTTTTATATTGATATCAGCGGGAACTTACATGACCCGGCAGTGAAAAATGCACTTCAGGGTGTTCGTACGGAAGTTGCAGATTTTAAAATTTTAGGAAACTATTAAACGGTCTATAAAAGGAGCATAGAGTACATGAGTGAAACAGTAAAAAATAAGCATGTGAAAAAGAAAAATCCTATAGGACTGGTTTTAAAGACAATAATTACAGTGTTTCTTCTTTTCCTCACCGGGTATGTATGTACTCATTTTATGGAATATCAGAAGAATGCGACAAATCAGGTAAATAAATATCGGATTGATCAGGTCTGCCAGTTGTCATCCAATTCTATAGTGAGTCAGAAATTTGTGGCAAAGCATAAGCATTTAAAAACAGTAAAAGTTTATTTTGGAAATGATTATTCCGGACAGGCAAAGGGAAAGGTAGTTCTTAATATTATTGATTTAAATACCGGAAAGAGTCTGGTGGAGCTTAAAAAGAATATCGGTGATCTGGTAAATAATGATTATACAGAGTTTAAGACGAACCTTCAGCTTACGAAAAAGAAAGAGTACAGTATTCAGCTTACGACAAGTGGAGCAGAATCTGGAAAAGAACCATTAGTATTTCAGTGGACAACAAAAGAGAGTGGTTTTCGCGGTAAATTAAAGATTAATCAGGAAGAACAGGGCAAATACCTTGTTTCTAAATTATATTATCCGGTAACAATTTATCGGCAGTGGGCAGGAATCTGTGTAATGATGGCATTAGTGCTTTTCCTTTTATGGTTTGCATTACCGGCTCCGGAGGCAGCAAAAAAAGTAATAGGACAGATTTTATTTTTTGCTGCACCCCTATTTACATTCTGGTTTGTGGAACGATTTACAGATAATCCAATCCTTCGAATGAGACAGGCGGAGTTCTGGTTGAATATACTGGTGTATTATCTCTTTTTTGGATTATTATATCTTATATTTAATTCAAGAAAAGTATCCGTTACGGTTGGAAGCATTTTGTGGTGTATTATCGGGATTGCCAATTACTATGTATTAAGCTTTAAAGGAGCGCCGATTGTTCCGTCAGATATTATGTCAGCACAGACGGCAGCGAACGTGGCGGAAAATTACACATACAGCATACAGCCAATTTTTGTATGGAATGTTTTATTCCTGCTATTGTATCTGGCTGTATTATGGCGTTGTCCGTCTTCAAAGAAGCTGACCTGGAAAAAGCGTATTGTTATGCTGGTAGTAATTGGTCTGCTTAGTTCTATACTCGGACATTTTGTCATAGAACAAAAAACATTAAAAAGCTTTGGAATTAAAAATAATGTGTGGGATCAGAAAAAAGGATATGCTAAAAACGGTCTGTTTTTTGGTTTTGTTTTAAATATGAACTCACTTGTACAGGAAAAACCTTCAGATTATTCTGTGGAAGCAGCACAAGACATTGCAGAAAAATATGAAGAGAAGTTTGCAAATGATGATTCTGGAAAGAAGAAAGGCCGTCTTCAAACTGCTGATGGGACAAAGCCAAATGTTATCGGCATTATGAATGAGGCATTTTCTGATTTGAGTGTTATTAACGAATTTTCTACAAATGAAGATTATATGCCATATATTCACAGTTTAAAGAAAAATACGATTAAAGGTTCTTTATACATGTCAATCTTTGGTTCAGGAACCTGTAATTCTGAGTTTGAATTTTTGACAGGGAACAGTATGTCTTTCTTGCAGAATGGAATTATCGCTTACACGCAGGTTGTAAAGGCAAAACTTCCTAATATGACATATCTTTTAAAAGGACAGGGATACAAAGGCAATCTGGCACTTCACCCATATCTTGCTTCCGGATGGAATCGTGTGCAGGTCTATGATTATATGGGATTTGATCATTTCTATTCGGAAACCGATTTTAAAAATCCGAAAATGTTCCGAAAATATATATCCGATAAGTCTGATTTTAAAAAGATAGAAGAATTATATGAGAACCGTACAGAGAAAGAGGAACCATTCTATCTATTTAATGTCACGATGCAGAACCATGGAGGATTTGACAAGACATATACGAATTTTCATAATGATATCCAGATTACTGACAGCCATAAAAATGAGCAGGCTGAACAGTATCTGTCTCTTGTGAAAAAAACAGATAACGCTTTTAAACAGTTGACAAACTATTTTTCAAAAGTAAAAGAACCTACGATCATTGTTATGTTTGGCGATCATCAGCCGGCTGTGCAGAGTAGTTTTTATGACAGCTTGTTTGGAAAGAATGCCGGAAGCCTTACAAATGAAGAACTCATGAATAAGTACAGAACACCATTTATTATTTGGGCAAACTATGATATAAAGGAAACAACAATTGATAAGATGAGTGCCAATTATTTAAGCGCCTATATAATGAAAGAAGCGGGCTTAGAGACCAGCCCTTATCAGAAGTTTTTATTAAAACTTCGTAAAAAACTTCCTGTTCTTACGGCAATGGGATGCTTTGATAAGAATGGAAAATATTATGAGTCTGCGTTAGAATCGCCTTATAGCGATATGGTAAAAGAGTATCAGATATTACAATATAATAATTTAATCGATACAAAACATACAGTGGATTCTTTCTTTTATCTGGATGAAAAACAGAAAAAATAGAAAGGGAAAGAATTGAAGGCAGAATCCGTTTTATGATACGGAAAAGGAGGCGCAAATGAGAGTGAGTCCATATGTAGCGATTGTGATAGGTTCTAAAAATATGCTTATGAAAGTATATGAAATTTCTGCTGCAAAAGGAATTCGTACGATAGATGAGATTCGTTATGAATATGAACTTGGAAAAGAAGCGTATTTTACAAGAAAGATCACTTTTGCTCAGATTGAAGAAATATGCAGTGTATTAGAACAGTTTCAACAGAGAATGAAAGAGTATGACGTTACAGAATTTCATTGTTATGCAACAAGTGCGATTCGAAATGCTAAAAATCAGGTATCTGTTCTGAATCAGATTAAGGTTCGTACAGGAATTGACGTTATCATGCTCAGCAATTCAGAACTCCGTTTTCTTATGTATAAGGGAATACAGGTGTTAAAGCTGGATTTCAATAAGATTATTGAAAAGAATACCGCAATTTTAGATATTGGATCAGGTAGTGTACAGATATCCTTGTTTGATAAACAGGTGCTATACATGACACAGAACCTTGATATTGGTACAGCGAAGGTGCGGGAATTCTCAGAATCTGTTGAAAATAATGTACTGGATTACATTTCTGTACTGGAAGAATATATTCAATATGAAGTAGATATGTTTAAGAGTGGCTACTTAAAAGATAAGGATATTAAGAATGTCATTGCCATCGGGGATGAAATCAAGAATATTAATCGTCTTGTGCCGGAACTCCATCTTGAGGATACGATGAGTTACGAGCAGATTCAGTATATTTATAAAAAGATCAAAAAGGCATCCTATCAGGATATTGCTATAAAGTATGGACTTTCTATGGAAGATGCGCGGATGGTACTTCCGTCAGTTCTCGTTTATAAAATATTTTTAGAACGATCAAAGGCAGACACGATTTATATCTGTTCTACGAATTTGTGTGACGGCAGTGTGGTAGATTATGCGCAAAAAATGAAAAAGATAAAAGTTTCGCATGATTTCTATCAGGATATTATCGCTTCAGCCAGATATATTGGTAAGCGGTATCGTTACAGTAAGATTCATGCACAGTATATCGCGGAACTTGCATTGGAAATATTTGATAAAACAAAAAGGTTTCATGGACTTACACAAAGAGACCGGCTGATTCTTGAAATCTCAGCAATTCTTCATGATATCGGAAAATATGTAAATCTAAATGATCCGGGAAAGAATGGATATCAGTTAATCATGTCCACAGAAATCATGGGACTCTCCCATCGGGAAAGGGAAGAAATTGCAAATATTGTTCTCTATAATACGCAGGAACTACCGGATACGGATGAGCTTGAAACCGCTTTTTGGAGAGAAGAATATCTTCGCATTGCCAAACTTTCTTCTATTTTGAGGCTGGCAAATGCTTTGGATCGTGGACATAAGCAAAAGTTTGAAAATTGTTCTATGATGAGAAAAGGACAAGAACTGATTATCACATTAGAAACGAATCAGGATATTACACTCGAGATTACCCGATTTTCTAAAAAAGCGGAGTTGTTTAGCGAATTTACAGGCATCACACCAGTATTGAAGCAGCGGAGAGCATTATAGGGGAGGTAGAATATGAACAAAAGTGTTTTTGATCAACCAGATAACTTTACAAACAGAGAATTAAGTTGGCTGGAATTTAATCAGCGTATTCTTGGAGAAGCAAGAGACCGCAAAAATCCCTTGTTTGAGCGAATGAAGTTTTTAAGTATCACTGCCTCTAACCTGGATGAATTTTTTATGGTACGTATCGCATCTTTAAAAGATATGGTGAATGCAGGATATCAGAAGAAAGATATTGCCGGAATGACTGCGCAGGAACAGTTACGTGCACTTAATGAAAAAATGCAGGCATTTTGTGAGAAACAATATACAACCTATAATCGTGCATTGTTACCGAAACTTTCAGAGGAAGGGCTGGAAATTATTTCTTTTTCGGAACTCTCAGAAAAAGAAATGGACTTTCTCGAAGAATATTTTCACAAAAATATATATCCGGTTCTTACACCGATGGCGATTGATTCTTCAAGACCGTTTCCTTTAATCCAGAATAAAACATTGAATATTGCCGCATTGATAAAAAGCCGCAATAAAGATAAAAAGGAAAAGAAAGAATATGATATCGCGACAGTGCAGGTACCTTCTGTTCTTCCAAGAGTAATTCTTCTTCCCCAGAAAGATGGACCAAAGAGAAAATGCAGAGTCATTTTATTGGAAAATGTAATAGAACATTATTTAGATGTCCTGTTCCTCAATCATGAGATTATCTGTTCAGCGCCTTACCGTATTATGAGAAATGCGGATTTATCAATTGACGAAGATGATGCGGAAGATTTATTAAAAGAAATCGAGAAGTCGTTAAAAATGCGACAGTGGGGAGAAGTTATTAAGTTTGAATATGAAGAGCGTATGGATAAACGTCTTGTGAAGTATTTAAAAAAGCAGTTTAAAGTTCATTCCTGTGATATGTACGCATTTAATGGACCGCTTGACCTTACTTTTCTTATGAAATGTTATGGGATTGAAGGGTTTGAAGACTTAAAAGAGGCTCCTTATATCCCACAGAAAAATAAAAAGCTGCGGGCAGATAAAAATATATTTAATCAGATTCGAAAGGGCGATGTATTGCTGCATCATCCCTATGAGAGTTTTGATCCAATCGTTGCTTTTATTAAACAGGCTGCTGAAGACGAAAACGTTCTTGCTATTAAACAGACACTTTATCGTGTCAGTGGACATTCCCCTATTATAGCAGCACTTGCACAGGCTGCTGAGAATGGAAAGCAGGTTACAGTATTAGTAGAATTAAAGGCCCGATTTGATGAAGAGAATAACATTAACTGGGCGAGAAAACTGGAAAAAGCGGGATGTCATGTTATTTATGGATTGGTTGGATTAAAGACACATTGTAAAATTGCGCTTGTTGTACGAAGAGAAGCAGATGGAATTCGCCGTTATGTGCATCTTGGAACAGGAAATTATAACGATTCTACGGCAAAGCTTTATACAGATACCGGTATGTTTACATGCAGAAATACTGTAGGTGAAGATGCTACAGCAGTATTTAATATGTTAAGCGGCTATTCTGAACCTGCAAACTGGAATCAGTTGATCGTAGCGCCTATCTGGATGAAAAAGCGTTTTCTTGAGATGATCGCCAGGGAAACACAGAATGCAAAGGAAGGAAAGCCGGCAAGGATTATTGCAAAATGCAATTCTCTTTGTGACCGTAAAATTATTCTCGCATTATACGAGGCTTCCTGTGCCGGAGTACAGATTGACTTAATTGTACGTGGAATCTGTTGTCTTGTTGCAGGAAAGTCGGGAGTTAGTGAAAATATCAGGGTACGTTCTATCGTAGGTACATTTCTCGAACATGCAAGAATTTTCTATTTTTATAATGATGGAAATGAAGAAGTGTATATGGGAAGTGCCGACTGGATGCCTAGAAATCTTGACAGACGAGTAGAAATTGTCTTTCCGGTTGAAGCACCGGATTTAAAAGAAAAGGCAAAACATATACTGGATGTACAGCTTCGGGATACATTAAAGGCACATTGTCTTTTAGAAGATGGTACGTACCGAAAAGTAGACCGACGTGGAAAAGAAGCAGTGGAAGCACAGAAAACGTTTTGTGAAGAAGCGATAGCCGCTGCAAATGAATCAAAAGAAAAAGTACGCAAAAAGCGTACATTTGACCCACTATTTTCACCGCAGGAGGCAGAATGAAGAATTATAAAAGAGTAGTGCTGTTGCTGTGTATCATGCTTTTAACAGGGGCACTTGCAGGGTGTGGATGGAGTAAAAAGGGAAAAGATAAATCTGAAAATAGTACGAAATCTTCTGAAGATAAGGCTGTGGATGAGATTACTCTTGATGGAATGGTTTCCGATGCCCTTTCTAAGATGACATTAAAAGAAAAAATCGGTCAGTTGTTTGTTGTCTGTACAGACTCCCTTGATTTTAATGCAGAAACAGAAGTAACAGAGAAGATGAGAAAGAATCTTGAGGAATATAAACCGGGTGGGGTAATCTTTTTTTCTTATAATTTAAAAAATCGTACCCAGGTAAAAGAAATGATTTCAGATATGCAGAAAACCGCAGAAATCCCATTATTTACAGCGGTAGATGAGGAAGGTGGTTCCGTCGCAAGAATTGCGAACTCTAAAAATATGCAAACGACAAAGTTTCCGGCTATGGCAGAAATCGGAAAGACCGGAGACAGCAAAAATGCATATCACGTAGGGGAAACCATTGGAAAAGAAATTTATGAACTGGGATTTAATCTGGATTTTGCACCAGTCGCAGATATTAATACAAATGCTGAAAATACCGAGATAGGAAATAGAAGTTTTGGTTCTGAGCCAAAAACAGTAGCTGATATGGTCTCTCAGGAAGTGAAAGGATTACAGGCACAGGGAGTAAGTGCTACATTGAAGCATTTTCCGGGACAGGGACAGTGCGGAGAAGATACACATAAAGGATATGTAGAACTGAATGCAACCATTGACCAATTGCGTGATGTGGAATTCCTTCCGTTTAAATCGGGAATTTCTGCTGGTGCGGATATGGTTATGATGTCTCATGTAGCGGTAAGCCAGATTACGGGAAAAGAAACACCGGCATCCCTGACAAAGCTTATGGTAACTGATATATTAAGAGAAGAGCTGCAGTTTGATAATGTCATTATTACCGATGCTATGAATATGAAAGTTATTACAAAGTTTTATGATGCAGACCAGGCTGCTGTCATGGCAATCGAAGCAGGAAACGATATGATTCTTATGCCAGATAATTTTGAGCAGGCATTTGAAGGTGTTTTAGAAGCAGTTAAAGATGGAACTTTATCAGAGAGTCAGATTGATGAGGCAGCAGGTCGTGTCCTTTCCGTAAAGATTAAAAGAGGGATTCTTCCTGAAAGTTCAAAGTTGTTTCGGCATAATGAAGGAAAGTAATCTGTAGGATTCATAAAAAATACTATGTAAAATATACGAAAAATTTGTGAATGGTTCTGAATTATGAGAAATGGCTTGTATAGACCCTTATTTTATGTTAGTATACAATCGTTTTAATATGCTAATTAAATTAATTCACTAATGAAATTATGGAGGAAGAAAATGGCGTTTGATATGGAAGAACAGTTTTCTGAAGAATGTGTGGATTCTGGAATTCACGAAGAGTGCGGAGTGTTTGGAGCATATGATTTTGATGGCAATGATATCGCTTCAACGGTGTATTATGGGTTGTTTGCTCTGCAGCACAGAGGACAGGAAAGCTGTGGTATTGCAGTTTCGGATACCAATGGTCCTAAAAAGAACATTCAGGTTCATAAGGGAATGGGCCTTGTCAACGAAGTGTTTAACAGTGAGAACCTTGAAAAGTTAAAGGGGAATATCAGTGTAGGTCATGTCAGATATTCAACCGCAGGTTCAAGTACCAGAGAGAATGCACAGCCATTAGTACTGAATTATTATAAAGGTACGCTTGCACTTGCGCATAACGGTAATCTGGTGAATGCTCTCGAACTTCGTAAAGAGCTTGAAAGAACAGGCGCTATTTTTCAGACAACAATTGACTCTGAAGTAATTGCGTATCATGTGGCAAAGGAAAGAATTTTTGCTGCAACAGCAGAGGAAGCAGTATTAGCAGCAATGCGCAAGTTAAAGGGTGCCTATTCTCTTATCGTAATGAGTCCGCGAAAGCTGATTGGTGCAAGAGATCCATTTGGTTTCCGCCCACTTTGTATCGGAAAAAGAGATAATACATATTTCCTTACTTCAGAAACCTGTGCCCTTGATACAGTTGGTGCAGAATTTGTAAGAGATGTAGAACCAGGAGAAGTAGTTACTCTGACTCCGAAGGGAATTGAGTCTAACAAAGAACTTTGTTTTAAAGACCCATCGAAGCAGGCAAGATGTATTTTTGAATATATTTATTTTGCAAGACCAGATGCAGTAATTGATGGCGTTGGTGTTTATGCCAGTCGTATTAAAGCTGGAAAGTTCCTTGCAATGGATTCGCCAGTAGATGCAGATATGGTTGTTGGTGTTCCGGAATCAGGTAATCCGGCAGCACAGGGTTATGCCATGGAATCAGGGATTCCTTACGGAACAGCTTTCATTAAGAACTCTTATGTCGGAAGAACCTTTATCAAGCCGAAACAGAGTATGCGTGAGAGTAGTGTACAGGTAAAGTTAAACGTATTGAAGGATGCCGTAAAAGGAAAGAGAATTGTCATGATCGATGATTCTATCGTGCGTGGAACAACCTGCCGACGTATTGTTCGTATGTTAAAGGATGCGGGAGCCAAAGAAGTTCATGTAAGAATCAGTTCTCCTCCATTTTTACATCCTTGTTATTTTGGAACAGATATTCCGTCAGAAGATCAGCTTGTTGCATATGGCAAGACTCTGGATGAAATCTGTGAAAGTATCGAAGCGGATACTTTAGCTTACCTTCATATGGATCGTTTAAAAGAGTTAAACGAGGGCTTACCATACTGTGATGCCTGCTTCAGTGGAAATTATCCAATCGAGCCACCGACACAGGATATCAGAGGAGAACAGGGATAAAGAGTTCCAAAATCATCATAGAAGTAGTGAATGAAAATATAGATTTTATTTTATAATTTATAATATAAAGAGAAGAAAAGCGATAACAATTAAGTTACCACAGGAGGTAAAAACAATGTACGACAAATATCAGAGCCCTCTTTCAGAAAGATATGCCAGCAAAGAAATGCAGTATATTTTCTCTCCAGACAAAAAGTTTAAAACATGGAGAAAGCTTTGGATTGCGTTGGCAGAAACAGAATATGAATTAGGTCTTTCCAGTGTGACAAAGGAGCAGATTGAGGAACTGAAGGCACATGCCGATGATATTAACTTTGATGTTGCAAAAGCAAGAGAAAAAGAAGTGCGCCACGATGTTATGTCTCATGTATATGCATATGGTGTGCAGTGTCCAAATGCAAAGGGAATCATTCATCTTGGAGCAACATCCTGCTATGTAGGTGATAATACAGATATTATCGTTATGACAGAGGCTCTTAAGTTAGTAAGAAGCAAGCTGGTTAACGTAATCGCAGAGCTTTCTGGCTTTGCTATGAAGTATAAAGATCTTCCTACACTCGCATTTACACATTTTCAGCCAGCACAGCCAACAACTGTTGGTAAGAGAGCAACGTTATGGTTACATGATCTTATGCTTGACTTAGAAGATTTAGATTATGTTATCAGTACAATGAAGCTTTTAGGTTCTAAAGGAACAACGGGAACACAGGCAAGCTTCTTAGAATTATTTAACGGTGATCATGAGACAATCCGTAAAATTGATGGAAAAATCGCAGAGAAGATGGGATTTGATGCTTGTTATCCTGTTTCCGGACAGACATATTCCCGTAAGGTTGACAGTCGTGTATTGAACGTACTTTCCGGAATCGCTCAGTCTGCACATAAATTCTCTAATGATATTCGCCTTTTACAGCATTTAAAAGAAATCGAAGAGCCATTTGAGAAGCACCAGATCGGTTCTTCCGCTATGGCATACAAGAGAAATCCAATGAGAAGTGAAAGAATTGCTTCTCTGGCGAATTATGTAATGTCTGATACAATGAATCCTGCGCTTGTGGCATCCACACAGTGGTTTGAACGAACACTGGATGATTCTGCAAACAAACGTCTTTCTGTACCGGAAGGATTCCTTGCAATCGATGGTATTCTCGATCTTTATCTTAATGTTGTAGATGGTCTTGTAGTATATCCAAAGGTAATCAAAGCACATCTTATGAGAGAACTTCCATTTATGGCAACAGAGAATATCATGATGGATGCAGTAAAGGCCGGCGGAGACCGTCAGGAACTTCATGAAAGAATTCGCCAGCATTCCATGGCAGCAGGACGTGTTGTTAAAGAAGAAGGAAAAGATAATGATCTTCTTGAAAGAATTGCAGCAGACCCAGCTTTTGGAATGACAATGGATCAGCTTCAGGCAATTATGAAACCAGAAAACTTTGTAGGAAGAGCTCCAGAACAAACAGAGGAGTTTATCAGCGAATATGTTAAGCCTGTGCTTGATGAGAATAAAGATATTCTTGGAATGAAAGCAGAGATTAATGTGTAAACTTCGCATTGACATGCTATAAAGAAATACGTATAATACTAAGGGTTATCGGTAACGATAACCCTTAAATTATGTGAGAATGAAGTAACAGGAGAAGGAACCCTTAAAGTTGGAAAGGTGGTTGTCAGTTGAATAACAAAGATACAAAAGAAACAAATGTGCTTGCGCAGGCATCGATATTGATGGTTGCAGGCATTATAACAAGAATTATAGGGGTATTATACCGAAGTCCGTTAACAAGTGTTATTGGAGATGAAGGAAACGGATATTATGGTATTGCAGTGAATATTTATACGATGATATTATTAGTATCTTCTTACAGTATTCCGATGGCAGTTTCTAAGGTTGTCTCATCTAAATTAGCAGTACACCAGTATCGTAATGCACATAAAGTATTTAAATGTGCCCTTATGTATGTTTTGGTTGTAGGAGGAATTGCCAGTCTCATTACATTCTTTGGCGCTTCCATATTAATTCCTTCGAATCAGCCAAAAGCAATTCCTGTTCTTAGAATTTTAGCGCCAACCATTTTTTTCTCTGGATTTTTAGGGGTATTCCGAGGATATTTTCAGGCACATGGAACAATGGTTCCGACCTCTCTTTCTCAGATTATTGAACAGGTAGCGAATGCCGTCATCAGTATTGGAGCAGCTCTTTTATTCATCCATATATTTGCAGGAGGAGACGCAGATAAAGTTCCAGTATTTGGTGCGATGGGAAGTGCAGCGGGTATCGGTGCGGGAGTAATTACCGGACTGTTATTTATGCTGTTTATTTATTCCTGTAATAAAAAGTATTTTAGAAAAGAGATACAGAAGGATAGTTCTGGCGTAGATAGTTCTTACAGAGATATTTTTAAAATTATCTTTTTAATGGTCACTCCGGTGATCTTAAGTACATTTGTATATAATATCAGTACGGTTGTTGATCAGACATTATTTATGGATGTTATGGGATTTAAAAAGATGAATTCCCGAATTGCAGCATCTTTATATGGTGTATTTCAGACAAAATATACAGTTCTTATTAATATGCCTGTCGCTATCGCCAATTCTATGTCTACGGCAATGATTCCGGCGATTTCTTCAAGCTATGCACTGGAGAATTATAAAAAATGTAATACACATGTAAAGGAAGCTATTCATTTTACAATGATTATCAGCATTCCGGCAGCAATCGGGATGGGAGCGCTTGCTTATCCAATTATGGAAGTTTTATTTCCTCAAAAGGCAACAATTGATTTGGCGGTAAGTATTTTACGTGTGGGATGTATCAGTATTATTTTTTATGCACTATCTACAGTAAGCAATGGTGTTTTGCAGGGAATCGGAAAAGTAAACATTCCTCTGCGGAATGCAGCCATTGCCCTTTTCCTGCATGTGGTGGTGCTTGCTCCACTGTTATACTTTACAGATTTGGATTTATATGCCCTTGTGCTTGCTACGATGTTCTATGCATTCCTTATGTGTTTACTGAATAATTTAAGTGTGCGTAAGTATCTGGGATATCGTCAGGAAATGAAAAAGACATTTATTATTCCAGTAATCTGCTCTGCGATAATGGGTATTTTATGTTATATTTTCTACCAGGGTATTTATCTGATCTTATCAGGAGTACTGGGAAGTTTTATTCATTTAAGGATATTGGTATTTATCTGTCTTATGATTTCTGTGGTATTTGCAGTTATCGTATATTTTGTTCTGGAATTAAAGTTAAAGGGAATTACAGAAGCAGAGCTTCGAAAGTTTCCAAAAGGACATCTGCTTGTCAGAATGGCAAAGAAAAGTAATTTATTGTAATTAGAATTATTCTTTACTTATAAAAGAAAGTAAGTTATAATGAAATGTGTTTGGGCACTGGGTCAGGCCATGCCCATAAAATACTAAGTTTTTAAAGCTGGGAGGAATGAGCTCATGGTAAAAGCAATTGTAGGCGCAAACTGGGGAGACGAAGGTAAAGGTAAGATTACTGATATGCTCGCACAGGATTCTGATATTATTATCCGTTTTCAGGGTGGTGCCAATGCAGGCCATACAATTATAAATGATTATGGAAAGTTTGCACTCCACACATTACCATCAGGTATTTTCTACGATCATACAACAAGTATCATCGGTAATGGAGTAGCATTAAACATACCTGTACTTTTTAACGAGTTAAAGGAAATAACTTCTAAGGGAGTACCTGAACCTAAGATTTTAATTTCTGATCGTGCACAGATCGTAATGCCGTATCATATTCTTTTTGATGAATATGAGGAAGAGCGTTTAGCTGGTAAGTCATTTGGTTCTACAAAGTCCGGAATTGCACCATTTTATTCTGATAAGTATGCTAAAGTAGGTTTTCAGGTAAGTGAATTATTTGAAGAAGAGGCAGAACTGAAAGAGAAGATTGAGCGTGTGATCGTACAGAAGAATATTTTATTAGAGCACCTTTATCATAAACCGTTAATTGATACAGATGAATTGTATAATACATTAATGGAATATAAAGAGATGATCGCTCCTTATGTATGCAATGTATCTGCTTACTTAGATAAGGCAATCAAAGAAGGCAAGAATATTTTATTAGAAGGACAGTTAGGAACATTAAAAGATCCTGATCATGGAATTTATCCAATGGTAACATCTTCTTCTACCTTAGCTGCATATGGAGCAATCGGAGCAGGTATCCCTCCATATGAGATCAAGAAGGTTGTCACTGTTTGTAAGGCATACAGCAGTGCTGTAGGAGCAGGTGCGTTTGTAAGTGAAATCTTTGGTGATGAAGCACAGGAACTTCGTGTTCGCGGTGGTGACGGCGGAGAATTTGGAGCTACAACCGGAAGACCAAGAAGAATGGGGTGGTTTGACTGCGTTGCTTCTAAGTACGGATGCCGCCTTCAGGGAACAACAGATGTTGCATTTACAGTAGTTGATGTACTTGGATATCTTGATGAGATTCCTGTATGTACAGGTTATGAAATTGACGGAGAAGTAACAACAGAATTCCCTGTAACAAACCAGTTAGAGAAGGCAAAACCTGTGTTAGAAGTACTTCCAGGATGGAAGTGTGATATCCGCGGAATTAAGAAATACGAAGATTTACCGGAGAATTGCCGTAAATATATAGAATTCGTAGAAGAACATATTGGATATCCAATCACTATGGTTTCTAACGGTCCTGGAAGAGATGATATCATCTATCGTGGATTTGAGAAATAATACGGATACCAAAGGAGGTAATTCATGAAGATCCTGACAATTGCAATTCCGAGTTACAATTCTATGGATTATATGCGAAACTGTATTGAAAGTCTTCTTCCTGGTGGAGAAGATGTGGAAATATTGATTGTTGATGACGGTTCAAAAGATGATACTCCTGTAATCGCGGATGAATACCAGGAGAAATATCCTGGTATTGTACGTGCGATCCATCAGGAAAACGGTGGTCATGGAGAGGCAGTGAATGCTGGGCTCCGTAACGCGACAGGTTTCTTTTATAAAGTAGTAGATAGTGATGACTGGGTAGATGCGGAATCTTATCAGAAGATACTTGCCTTTTTAAAAGAGGCGATGAAGGAAGAAGAACCGCTAGATATGCTTCTTTCTAATTATGTATATGAAAAGGTAGGAGCGAAGCATAAAAAAGTGATTCAGTATCATTCTATCCTGCCGGAGAATCGTTATTTTGGATGGGATGAGATTGGACATTTCCATGCCAGTCAGAATATTTTGATGCATTCGGTAATTTACCGTACAGAGCTGCTGAGAAGTTTTCATTTTGAATTACCAAAACATACATTTTATGTAGATAATATTTTTGTGTACTGGCCATTGCCATACGTAAAGAAGATGTATTATCTTGATGTGGATTTTTATCGATATTTTATTGGACGCGATGACCAGTCTGTTAATGAAACGGTCATGATTTCAAGAATCGATCAGCAGATTCGGGTGAATGAGATTATGATTGATCTTTATGCGAAGCATGAAAGTACATTTTCCTGCCCGCAGCTTAAAGAGTATATGCTCCATTATCTTGAAACGATTCAGATGGTGACATCTGTACTTTTGATGAAGATGAATACACCGGAATCAGAGAAGATGAGAGATGATTTGTGGCATTATCTGGAAGAAAAATCTCCAGAAGGCTATAAGGCATTGAAAAGTTCGGTTCTTGGAAAGATTTCTAAGTCCCACAATAAGCTGAGTCATAAGCTCACGATGGGAGGATATAAGATTGCTCAGAAATGGATCGGATTTAACTAAAAAGTCTTATAAGAATGATATTTTTCTGATATTATTCTTTCTAATCATCGGGCTGGGAACATTTTCTTTTATGCAGCTACATGGTAAGAGTGGAGCGTTGGTAAAGGTTCGTGTGAATAATAAAGAATTTGGAAGCTATTCTTTAAATAAAAATCAGACGATTCGTATTGAAGAAGATGACCGGGAGAATATTCTTGAGATAAAGAATGGAAAGGTCAGTATGATAAAAGCCGACTGTCCTGATAAGATTTGTGTAAATCATGCCGCAATCAGTAAAAAGGGTGAGACCATTGTTTGTCTGCCTCATAAAGTTGTTATTGAAGTGGTTGATCAGGATGGAACGCAGAAAGAGAATCAGATAGATATTATCAGCAAGTAATTTAAATTGACATAATTTATTATTTAACAATAATATAGTATGTTGGATACAATATTGTTCTATTTCAAATACAGTATTGTAAAACTACACAAAATAATAATCGAACAATCGGATAAAAGTGAATTTTGTTTGTATATATTAAGAAAAATGACAAAGTTACCAATCGTTAAAAATATGACGATTCTTGATTTTGTCATTTTTTTCTTATATTATATAGAATGAATTTTATATCAAATTTGAAATGCTTTTGTAAGAATCTATGCGAAAACTTACGATATTGTGCATGAACTATTTGATTTAAAAAATTTTAGAAAGAAGGTAAAAAAATGGGACTACTAACATTTAAAGGTGGCCTTCATCCGTATGATGGTAAAGAGTTAAGTAAAGATAAACCAATTACTGAATATTTACCACAGGGAGAGCTGGTATACCCTTTAAGTCAGCACATTGGTGCTCCTGCCGTTGCCTGTGTAAAGAAAGGTGACAGAGTATTAGTCGGTCAGAAAATCGCGGAGGCTGGAGGATTTGTTTCTGCCAACATCTATAGCTCTGTTTCTGGAACGGTAAAGAAGATTGAACCTAGAATGACAGTTTCCGGTAATAAGGTAAACGCTGTTGTTGTAGAGAATGATGGAGAGTATGAAACTGTTTCTTTTCAACCAGTAACAGAAAAAACAAATGAAGCAATTATCAATGCAGTAAAAGAAGCAGGTATTGTCGGACTTGGTGGTGCCGGTTTCCCTACGCATGTAAAGCTGTCTCCAAAGGAACCGGACAAAATTGATACGATTATTATTAATGCTGCAGAATGTGAGCCATACATCACTGCAGATTATCGTTGTATGATGGAAATTCCTGAACAGCTTATTTCTGGTCTTAATATTATGCTTTCTTTATTCCCGAAAGCAAAAGGTGTTATCGGCATTGAAGATAATAAGCCAGAAGCGATTGCTAAGTTGACAGAAATGTGTAAAAGTGAAAGCCGTATTGAAGTAGCAGCATTAAAGACAAAGTATCCACAGGGTGCAGAGCGTTCTTTAATTTATGCTGTGACAGGTCGTGCAATTAATTCCTCTATGCTTCCGGCAGATGCAGGATGTATTGTAGATAATGTTGCAACAGCGATTGCCATTCATGAGGCAATTACCCTTGGAAAACCTCTTTACGAGAGAGTGGTAACAGTAACAGGAGATGCCATTAAAAATCCTGGTAACTTCAAGGTGAAAAATGGAACAAATGCAGCAGAATTAGTAGAAGCAGCCGGTGGATTTAAGTCTCAGCCAGAGAAAGTGATTTCTGGTGGTCCTATGATGGGTATGGCATTATCTACATTAGATGTTCCTTGCGCAAAAACGTTCTCTTCTCTTTTATGTTTTACAAAAGACGAAGTTGCCGCATGTGAACCAAGTAATTGTATTCGCTGTGGTCGTTGTATTTCTGTTTGTCCTGCAGGTCTTATGCCTACAAAGCTTTCAGAGATCGCAGATCATGGAGATTTTGCATTATTTGACGAGCTGAACGGATGTGAATGTGTTGAATGTGGATGCTGTTCTTACATTTGTCCGGCAAAGAGAAGATTAACCCAGTCTATGAAAACAGGGCGTCGTGAAGCGATGGCTCTTCGTAGAAAGAAGAAATAGCATAAGGAGAGGTGAAAAAATGAACGAACAATTTTATAACGTGTCAGCCAATCCTCATGTAAGGGATAAGGCTTCTACACATAGCATTATGCTCGATGTAATTATTGCTCTTCTTCCAGCTACTTTATTTGGTTTCTGGAATTTTGGAGTAAAAGCAATTATCAACACGGTAATCTGTGTTGCTGTCTGTGTACTTGCAGAATATGTATGGCAGCGTTGTATGCACCAGAAAGTAACCGTTAAAGATTTCAGTGCAGCACTTACCGGTTTATTATTAGCATTAAACCTTCCACCGGAAGTACCATTCTGGATTCCAGTTATCGGTGGATTATTTGCGATTATTGTTGTAAAACAGCTTTTTGGCGGTCTGGGCCAGAACTTTATGAACCCTGCACTTGGAGCACGTTGTTTCTTATTAATTTCTTTTGCGGGAATTATGACAGATTTCTCTTATAAGGGATTTGGCGGAAGCTTTGATGCAACAACAAGTGCTACCCCTCTTGCAGCTTTAAAGGCAGGAGAAGCTGTAAACTTAAAAGCAATGTTCCTTGGTAATACCGCTGGTACAATTGGTGAGACTTCTGCTATCTTATTAATTCTTGGTGGAATTTATCTGATTGCAAAGAAAATCATAAGCTGGAGAATTCCTGTATGTTATATTGTAACACTTGGTATCTTTGTTCTTCTTTTTGGCGGACATGGATTCGATATGACATATCTCGCAGAGCAGTTGTGTGGTGGCGGATTAATGCTTGGTGCATTTTTCATGGCAACAGACTACGTTACATCCCCTATTACACCAAAGGGACAGCTTATATTTGGTATCTTACTTGGTATTCTGACAGGAATCTTCCGTTTATTCGGTGGTTCTGCAGAGGGCGTATCTTATGCGATCATCTTCTGTAACCTGTTAGTGCCATTAATTGAAAAAGTTACAACTCCTACCGCATTTGGAAAAGGAGGTAAAAAATAATGAACGCTTTAATAAAAGATGCTTTAAAACTCGTTATTATTACCGTCGTTGCAGGTCTTGTTCTCGGTGCAGTATATGGAATCACAAAAGGACCGATTGCTGATCAGGAAGCAAAGGCACAGATGGAAGCTTATAAAACAGTATTTCCAAAGGCAAGTGACTTTAAAGAAGTTGATGGATTTTCCGAGGAAGCAGCTTCTAAGATTATTGCAGCAAACGAGAATCCAATTGAAGGACATGACAGTGATGTTATTTCTTCCGCAGTAGAAGCAGTAGATGCTTCTGGGGAGGCACTTGGTTATATTTTCAATATTACAACCTCTAAGGGATATGGTGGAGACATCCAGCTTACTGTTGGTATCCAGTCTGATGGAACGGTAAGTGGATATTCTGTACTCTCTATCAGTGAGACAGCAGGTCTTGGTATGAAAGCCAAAGATGATCCTAGCTGGGGTAAACAGTTTGCAGGAAAGAAAGTAGAATCTTTCTCCGTTGTAAAAGACGGTTCTGGTTCCGGTGATGACGCGAAAATCGATGCCATTTCCGGTGCGACTATCACAAGTAAAGCAGTTACTGGTGCTATGAATAGCTGTCTTGCTTATTTCCAGTCATTAGAAGGAGGTAACTAAGATGAAAAATAATAGCGCTTTAGAAAGACTTTATAATGGTATTATTAAAGAAAACCCTACCTTAGTTCTTATTTTAGGTATGTGTCCTACACTTGCGGTAACAACATCCGCAATCAACGGTGCAGGTATGGGACTTTCCACAACAGTAGTATTAATGTTTTCTAATATGATTATCTCTATTCTCCGTAATTTTATTCCGGATAGAGTTCGTATTCCTGGATACATTGTAATTATTGCATCCTTAGTTACAGTAGTACAGTTCCTTTTACAGGGATATGTACCAGCGTTAAATGATGCTCTTGGTGTATATATTCCGTTAATTGTAGTTAACTGTATTATCTTAGGACGTGCAGAGTCTTATGCAAGTAAAAACGGTCCTGTTTCCTCCTTCTTTGATGGTCTTGGAATGGGTCTTGGATTTACACTGTCCCTTACTATTTTAGGTGCATTTCGTGAATTACTTGGTGCAGGAACAATTTTTGGAAAAACTGTTTTGGCAGAATCTTTCTATACACCGATCACTATTTTCATTCTTGCACCTGGTGCATTTTTTGTACTTGCTTGCTTAGTAGCTGCAAGAAACAAGATTATGAACCGCAAAGTAAAGAATGGCGAAATGGAAGAGATTCCTGCAGGATGTGGTGACTGTTCTTCCTGTGGCAATACCTGCTGTTCAAGTAAGAGTTTCTTTGATATGTCTGTAGACAACAAAAAAGAAGAAACAAATACTGCTTCTGATGAGAAAGCAGAGAATAAATAGAAAGGGGAAGGATTATGAAAGAATTAATATTATTGATTATCAGTGCAGCTATCGTTAATAACGTTGTACTGAGCCAGTTTTTAGGATTATGTCCTTTCCTCGGAGTATCCAAAAAGGTAGAGACTGCCGGTGGAATGGGAGCAGCTGTAATTTTTGTTATCACAATTGCTTCTTTAGTGACATCATTAATTTATAAATTTATTCTTGCAACACTTGGTTTAACTTATTTGCAGACGATCGTTTTTATCCTTGTTATTGCAGCTCTTGTACAGTTCGTAGAGATGTTTTTAAAGAAATCTATGCCAGCTTTGTATGAATCTCTGGGTGTATATCTTCCTCTGATCACAACAAACTGTGCTGTACTTGGTGTAGCTTTAAACTCTGTACAGTATGGATATAATATTTTACAGTCTGTAGTTTATGGTTTTGGTATTTCTGTCGGATTTACAATTGCTATTGTTATCCTGGCTGGAATTCGTGAAAAAATGGAATACAACGACATTCCAGAGTCCTGGCAGGGAATGCCTATCGTAATGGTAACAGCAGGACTTATGTCTATTGCATTCTTTGGTTTTTCAGGAATCATTTAATTAGGAGGAATAAAAATGAGTATAAGTGGAATTATTCTTGCGGCAGTAGTTGTCGGCGGAACCGGACTTGTTATTTCCATTCTCCTGGGCATTGCTTCCGAGAAATTTAAAGTGCCGGTAGACGAAAAAGAAGTTGCTGTAAGAGAGTGCCTTCCGGGAAACAACTGTGGTGGTTGTGGTTTTGCCGGATGTGATGCCCTCGCTAAGGCAATTGCAGCCGGAGACGCTCCGGTAGGTGCATGTCCGGTAGGCGGACAGCCAGTAGCAGATAAAATTGCTTCAATCATGGGTGTAGAAGCGGATGCAGGTGAAAAACAGGTTGCATTTGTAAAATGTGCAGGTACCTGCGATAAAGCACAGTCTAAATATAAATATTCAGGAAATGAAGACTGTGTTTCTGCCATGAGCGTACCTGGTGGCGGACCAAAAGCCTGCAGTTTTGGATGTACAGGCTTTGGAAGCTGTGTGAAAGTTTGTGACTTCGATGCCATTCATGTAATTAACGGTGTTGCAGTAGTGGATAAGGAAAAATGTGTTGCTTGTGGTAAATGTGTTGCAACTTGTCCGAAGTCTTTAATTGAGCTTGTTCCATATGCAGCTCCTCACAAAGTACAGTGCAGTTCCAAAGAATTTGGTAAAGCAGTAAAAGAAGTATGTTCAGCAGGATGTATCGGATGTAAGATGTGTACTCGTGTCTGTGAAGCAGATGCAATTACTGTTGAAAATAATATTGCTAAAATTGATTACAGTAAATGTACCGGATGTGGAAAGTGTGCAGAGAAATGTCCTGCAAAGATTATTCTTTAGTCCGTATAGATCAGATTATAGTCTAGATAAAATGTAAGAAATTTAATAAAAACGAAAGAAAAGATGATTTCTCTTAACGAAAATGCAAGAGAAATCATCTTTTTTTCTTCACATTTTTCCTGTATAGTAGTTTGGAAAAGAAATCTGCTGTTGAAGCAGACAAGCTAGGAGGCTTTCGTATGGCTTATCAGAAATTTACTGGAACCTATCAGAGTTCAGATCATATAAACAGAATACATTATTATATTTACGAACCAGAAACAGATCTTAGAGCAATCATACAGATCGTGCATGATTTTGGAGATTGTATAGAACGGAATGAAAGTTTTATCCGCTTTTTTACTGATCATGGAATTATGGTGTGTGGATGCGATCATATTGGACATGGACGTTCTTCCAAGAAAGAAGACTATGGATATTTTGGTGAAAAGAATGGTTGGACTTATCTGATAAAAAATACAAAAAAGTTAACACATTACATGAAAAAGGAATATCCGGATGTTCCGTATTTTATATATGGGCATGGCATGGGTTCGTTGATCGTCCGAATGGATTGTATTCATGAAAAGGGAATCAATGGTGTAATTTTATCTGGAACTAGCGGAAGACAGAAATATTGCCGCAGAAGGCTTTTATTTATCGCAATATTAAAGCGGATTCTGGGAGCACAATATAAAAGTGTTTATCTTCAAAAAGATTTAGAAAAGCGTTTGAACCATCATTTTCTAAGAGAGAGGGATAATTGTTCGTGGCTTGTAGAAGATGAAAAAGAACGAAAGAACTGTTCAAGAATTTACGAAGAATACGTCCCGATTACTGTAGCAGCTTATGAAGATATCTTAAAAATGCTTGCACTTGTTTCTTCTAAAAAGTGGTACCGCTCTGTAAATATAGAGATTCCAATCATGCTGATTGGAGGACAGGAAGATCCGATAGGTAACTTTGGAAAAGGGATTGAAGAAGTACACCGCTATCTGGAAGATAGCTGCCATCGAGTGGAAATGCGGCTTTATAAAGGAATGCGGCATAATATTTGTGATGAAGTAAGGAAAGAAGCTGTATATATAGATATTTTGCAGTGGATGAAGCTGCATCTTAATGAACAGTATGAGATATAAGTCATGAAAATAGAATTATTCAAAAAAGCCCTCATAAAATAAAAGAAAGGGCTTTTTTTATGCGTTTTTGGGAACTTGGAAATAAAGATGTGATTAACTGTAAAAATGGTCACCGCCTTGGTTGTGTGGGAGATTTAGAAATTGATGTATGCAGATTTTGTATTACAGATATTTATGTGCCTACGGGTGGAAAATATTGCGGATGTATTGGAAAGAAATCGGAATATCGGATTCCGGTTGGAGCAGTAATCCGAGTGGGAGTTGATAGTATTCTTGTCGATATCGATGAAAAGAAATGTCTTGTAAAATAATAGGTTTTCTGTTATAATAGTCGGCACAATAAATGAAATCATAAAAGCTAGAATACTGGAGGATAAGATATGAAGTGCCCATTTTGTGGATTGGATAATACCCGTGTAATCGATTCAAGACCTGCAGATGATAATTCATCCATACGACGGCGAAGACTTTGCGATGAATGCGGAAAGCGATTTACTACATACGAACGAGTAGAGATTATGCCTCTCACAGTGATAAAGAAAGATAAAACAAGAGAACCTTACGATCGTTCTAAGATTATGTCCGGAATTTTACGTGCCTGCCATAAGAGGCCGATATCTGTAGAACAGATTGAACAGATGGTGAATCAGATTGAGAATGAACTGTTTAATTTAGAATATAAAGAGATTGAAAGTAAACAGATTGGAGAAGTTGTTATGGAGCATCTAAAGACTCTCGAACAGGTAGCATATGTACGTTTTGCTTCGGTATATCGTGAGTTTAAGGATGTAGGAACTTTTATGAATGAGTTAAAGAAGATGTTAGATAGTGGAGAGAACATCCAGAAGTAATAACATTGATAAGCAGAACAGGTATTTGAGAAAGTATTCTCGATACCTGTTTTTTGTTTTAAAAAAAAGTTCCGCAAGGATATGTTAGGAGTCTGCCTCTGTTCCATACGTTTGTAAATGAAAAAAATTATTGCAAATATGGAAAAAATATGCTATAAATAACCTATAATTATAAAATATTACTGAATATACAAAAATAGAAGGTAGGATAGAGTGGAATGGTAGCAGAAGTTTTTAGTGGAATGATACAGGGGATAGAAGGGCAGATCGTACAGATTCAGGCAGATATCAGTAATGGGCTTCCTAATTTTTATATGACAGGATATTTATCGAACGAAGTAAAGGAATCAAAGGAACGGGTTCGTACAGCACTTCATAATATAGGGATCGCATTGCCACCAAAAAGAATATCAGTTAATTTTGCGCCGGCAGATTTTCGTAAGTGTGGGACTTTTTTTGATCTTGCCGTTGCAGTAGCAATTCTTTTTGCGATGAATCTGATCCCGGAAACATATGTAAAGAATACGTTATTTATTGGAGAATTATCATTGAATGGGCAGATTCGACCGATATCCGGTGTATTACCAATCGTTGTTTCCGCTGTGAAGAATGGAATAGATCGGTGTATCGTTGCGAAAGAGAATATAGAGGAAGCAGCATTTGTAGATCAGATGGAAGTTGTTAGCTTTCAAAGTCTTGAAGAACTCTATTCTTACTTACGCCATGGGTATATAGTAGACAGACATTCAGGTGAGATTACGGAACAGAAAGAGGCTGACATTAGGGGAATGGTAAGTATAGATGGGGAGATAACAGATAACGGTGCACTGAATTTAGGAGAATGGAATCAGATAACAGATTTTTCTGAAGTGAAAGGACAGAGTATGGCAAAAAGAGCAATGGAAATTGCAGCAGCCGGTTATCATAATTTAATGTTGGGCGGACCACCTGGTGTAGGGAAGACGATGCTGGCATCCTGTATATCAGGAATTATGCCACAGATGACAAAAGAAGAGATGATTGATACGACCATGATCTATAGTGCAAAGGGACTCTTAAAGGAACGTTTTACTTTAATAAATAAACGACCGTTTCGTGCACCGTCCCTTGCAATTACTGCAGCCGGAATGTTTGGAGGAGGAATCGTTCCAAAACCGGGAGAAATTTCTCTGGCGCATCATGGAGTCCTTTTTCTAGATGAATTTCCTGAATATGCAAGAGAGATAATAGAAATGTTTCGTATTCCTCTTGAGAATCATGCTATTTCAGTTATCAGACAAGAGAGAACTTTAATATTTCCGGCGGATTTTCTTTTTATTATAGCAGCGAATGCATGTCCCTGTGGGTACTATCCCATGGATAAATGCCGTTGTACAAGCAGGCAGATTCTCCGATATCAAAATAGAATCAGCGGACCAATACTTGACCGTATGGATTTATTTGTACGATGTGAGGAGATTGGATATGATATACTGACCGCATCCTCTAAAGAAGAAGCTTCTTCCTCTATTCAAAAAAGAGTTTCCGCTGCATGGGTAATACAAAAGGAACGCTTTGCGGAAAGTTCTACGATATTTAACGGACGCATGACAAAAAGCGAAGTAGAACAGTATTGTCAGTTAGATGCAGAGGGACAAAGACTTATGAAGAAAGCATATTCTGCTTTTTCCCTTACCGGACGTTCTTATTTTAAGATTTTAAAAACTGCAAGAACAATAGCGGATTTAGAACAAAGTCCGGATATAAAAGCCAGACATTTGGAGGAAGCGTTATATTTTCGTCAGAAAGAAAAGGGGAATTTGAATGAAAGATAATGATTTTTATTGGTATTGGTTTGCTAATATTCCTGGAATAGGACTGAAAACACGAAAAAAGCTTCTTGAGTACTTTAGACATCCGAAGTATGTTTATGAAGCTTCAGATTCTGAGATAAAAGTATTTCTTACAAAAAAACAGTGGGAAAGGTTTCCGTTTTCTAAAAACCGGGAGAAATCAGAAAAAGAAGTTCAAAGGTTACAGGAAGAGGGAATCTTTTTTATTCACAGAGAATCTCCTGAGTATGCGGAACGATTAAAACAACTATATATGCCACCAGATTTATTATATTATAAAGGAAGGTTTCCTGATTTCTCAAAGCCTGTTCTGGCGATGGTAGGGGCAAGAAAAGCTACTATATATGGAAGAAATATGGCGAGGGAATTTGCTTCTGAATTAACTGGATACGGTATTCAGATTATCAGTGGAATGGCGGCAGGAGTAGACACATCAAGCCATTTAGGTGCATTGGATGCAGGTGGTTATACCGCTGGAGTTCTTGGTGGGGGAATTGATAGCATTTATCCGAGAGAGAATTTTAACTTATATCAGAAAGTTTGTAAAACAGGAGGAATCATATCAGAATATAATGTTGGAATTCCTTCACAAAAAGGAATGTTTCCTATGCGAAATCGTATTATCAGCGGAATGGCTGATGGAGTTTTTGTTGTGGAAGCAGGAGAAAGAAGTGGGTCATTGATTACCGCAGATCAGGGATTAGAACAAGGAAAAGATATATTCGCACTTCCAGGCAGAATTACGGATCGTTACAGTCAAGGTTGTAATTATTTGATTAGTCAGGGGGCTACTCTGGTACGTTCCCCAGAAGATATCGCAGAAATTATAGTAAAAGAGGAAAAAACAGGAAATATAGAACTGGATATGGAGAAAAAAGAAAGCAAAAATTTTAAATTACAAAAATTTTTTTGTGAAAATGAAAATGAAGAAAAGATATTCAATCTCATAGATAAAGTTCGACCGGTAACTTTTGAAAATCTTTTGGAAAATAGCGATTTTTCTGCCTTCGAGTTACAACATATTCTTATGAAATTTGAATTGAAAAACATAATTTATCAAATAGAACAAAATGTATACTTGAGGAAAATCTAATTTTTTCTGCTTGCGCGGCAAAACGAAATAGTGTATGATGTATAATTGTTTTATGAAATAGTAAATTTATTGGTGATAAAAAACAATAAATTGCAATATAATATTTAAAAGTTAGGAGTGTTTTGGGGAATGTCAGCAAATTTAGTTATTGTTGAATCGCCGGCCAAGGCTAAAACAATTCAGAAATTTCTGGGGAAGTCATACAAAGTTGTCGCATCGAACGGACATGTAAGAGATTTACCAAAAAGTACGATGGGCATAGATGTTGATAATGATTTTGAGCCAAAATATATTACGATTCGTGGGAAGGGAGATATTCTTGCTCAACTTCGTAAAGAAGTAAAGAAAGCAGACAAAGTATATCTTGCAACTGACCCGGACCGTGAGGGAGAGGCGATTTCATGGCATTTATATCATGCATTAAAATTGGAGAATAAAAAATGCAGTAGGATCACATTTAATGAGATTACAAAAGATGCCGTAAAGAAATCTATTAAAAATTCCCGCGATATTGATATGAATCTTGTAGATGCACAGCAGGCAAGAAGAGTATTAGACCGTATTGTGGGATATAAGATCAGTCCGATTCTCTGGTCTAAGATTAAGAGAGGGTTATCGGCAGGTCGCGTTCAATCCGTTGCATTGCGTATTATCTGTGACAGAGAACAAGAGATTGATGAGTTCATCTCGCAGGAATATTGGAGTCTGTCAGCCGATATTCTTGTGCCAGGAGCAAAGAAACCTCTGGAGGCACACTTTACCGGAGATAAAAATGGAAAGGTTGAACTCCATTCTCAAAAAGAAGTTGAAGAGTTAGTAAACAAACTGAAAAATGAAAAGTTTGAAGTACTTTCTGTAAAGAATGGAGAGAGAAGAAAGAAACCACCGCTTCCATTTACAACAAGTACATTACAGCAGGAAGCATCAAAACGTTTGAATATGTCTACACAAAAGACAATGCGGCTTGCACAGGAACTCTATGAAGGAGTGAATTTAAAAGGAAAAGGAAGTATTGGTCTTATTACTTACTTAAGAACAGATTCGACACGTATTTCAGAAGAAGCAGATGCAAACTGTCGGGAGTATATCGGACAGCAGTACGGAGAAGAGTTTGTTGGGGATAAAAAGTCAGTAAAGACAACAAAGACCGGAAAAATTCAGGATGCACACGAAGCGATTCGTCCAACGGACAGCAGCCTTTCTCCAGCGATGATCAAAGAGCAGCTTCCAAGAGATTTATTCCGTCTTTATCAGCTAATCTGGACAAGATTTGTGGCAAGCAGAATGGCAGAAGCGGTATACGAGACGACATCTGTTAAGATTGAAGCAGGAGAATATCATTTTAATGTTGCGGCTTCCCGAGTAAAGTTTGACGGTTTTATGACGGTATATAGTTACGATACTGAAAAGTCTACAATGAATGCTGCCATGAAAAAGATTACAAAAGATACAGAAATCACACTTTCAGAATTAAAACCTCAGCAGCATTTCACACAGCCGCCGGCACATTTTACAGAGGCTTCTCTTGTAAAGACATTAGAAGAATTAGGAATTGGTCGTCCAAGTACGTATGCACCGACAATTACTACTCTTCTGGCACGAAGATATATTGTAAAAGAGAATAAAAATCTTTATATTACAGAACTTGGTGAAGCGGTGAATGATATGATGAAAGATGGCTTCCCGACAATTGTTGATGTAAACTTTACTGCAAATATGGAATCTCTTTTAGATAGTGTTGAAGAGGGAAAAGTAAAGTGGAAGACCGTCGTGGAAAACTTCTACCCTGATATGATACAGGCAGTTGAGAAAGCGGAAAAGGAATTAGAAGAAGTAAAGATTGCAGATGAAGTATCCGAAGAAGTCTGTGAAGAATGTGGAAGGAACATGGTCATAAAATACGGTCCACATGGAAAGTTCCTTGCATGCCCGGGATTCCCGGATTGTCGTAATACAAAACCATACTATGAGAAGATTGGTGTAAGCTGTCCAAAGTGTGGAAAAGATATTGTTCTCAAAAAGACAAAGAAGGGTAGAAAGTATTACGGTTGTATCAATAATCCGGAATGTGATTTTATGAGCTGGCAAAAACCGTCGGCTGTTCGATGTAAAGAATGTGGCGGATATATGGTAGAAAAAGGGAAAAAGCTTGTATGCGCAGATAAAGAATGTGGTTATGTTACAGACAAGGAAGAGGAAAAGTAATTTATCTGCTTTTGAATAAAAAAAGAGAACTTTAGAAAGAGTATAGGTTTGTAGCTGTAAAGATCGTTGCTGCAGGAAGAATAGGATAAGTAATTTTACTGTAGCAGCTATCTTTATGGATATGAAGCTATACTTTTTTCTTTCATATATCCAATTTATAGAATTAAATTATTTTAATTGTACAAACTTCTAAATTAATTTAAAAAAGTACTAAAAATATTAGATAATACCGTTGAGATTGGCGGGAAGATATGTTAAACTTATCAAAGATAAAGAATTGTCTGTTAATTTTGACAGTTAGGATGGAGGTATTTATGAGTGTTCAATTGCTTGATAAGACAAGAAAAATAAATAAATTATTGCACAATAATAATTCGCATAAAGTAGTATTTAATGATATCTGTGAAGTCTTGAGTAATATTTTATTATCTAATGTGCTGGTAATCAGTAGAAAAGGTAAAGTACTTGGAATCAAGAATCGACAGGATATTGAAGTGATTGATGAGTTGATCAATAACGAAGTTGGCGGGTACGTTGATACACTTCTTAATGAACGTTTATTAGGTGTACTTTCTACAAAAGAGAATGTAAACCTCGAAACACTTGGTTTTGAACATACAGAAACAGATCGTTATCAGGCAATTATTACTCCGATTGATATTGCAGGAGAAAGATTAGGAACGGTATTTATGTACAGAAAAGAACATCATTATGAAATTGATGATATCATTCTTGTTGAATATGGGACAACTGTTGTCGGTCTTGAAATGATGCGTTCTGTTAATGAGGAGAATGCAGAAGAAACCCGTAAGGTTTCCATTGTGAAGTCTGCCATCTCCACGTTATCATTTTCAGAGTTAGAAGCAATTCAACATATTTTTGATGAATTAGATGGATCGGAAGGGATTCTTGTTGCCAGCAAGATTGCTGACAGAGTGGGAATTACCAGATCTGTTATAGTGAATGCACTTCGAAAGTTTGAAAGCGCCGGTGTTATTGAGTCACGTTCTTCCGGTATGAAAGGAACTTATATTAAAGTGCTTAACGATGTGGTCTTTGACGAATTAAAGAAGATGAAACATTAATTGCATTTTAAATAATGTTCGCATATACGATGGAGGATAAAGAATGAGAGCGGATAATTATAAAATAACACAATATTCTGTCAGCAGTATCCTGGGATATGTCGAAAATTCTCAAATTGCTATTCCGGAAATACAAAGACCATTTGTATGGAAGGGAGAAGAAGTAAGAGCTTTGATTGATTCTTTGTATGAAGGATATCCTATAGGATATTTGATCGTATGGCAGAATTCCCAGGTTCGTGTACGCAACTTTGGAAAAGGTGGAACAAAGAAAATACTGATCGATGGGCAGCAGAGAGTCACAGCTTTAATGGCGGCGCTCCTTGGAAAAGAAGTATTAGATGAGCAGTATCAATCCCATCGGATCCGGATTGCATTTAACCCATTAGCCGGTAAAGGAGAAGAACGATTTGCCGTCTGTGATACGAAGCATGAAGAAGATAGCAGATGGATTCCTGATATTTCGATATTCTTTAGAAGAGATTTTTCTTTCCGACAGTTTGAAAAAGAATATAAAGAGGCGAATCCAGATGAAGATTTTACACCATTAGAAGAATCTGTAGATACATTAAAAGAAATTGTAAAACATCAGGTTGGTGTAATTGAATTATCATTCCTTTTAGATATTGATGTTGTTTCAGAAATATTTATTCGTATTAATTTACAGGGAAAGCCTTTGAATCAGGAAGACTTCGTTATGTCTAAAATTTCTGTCAATGAACAGTATGGCGGTGATTACATAAGGAATTGTATTGACTATTTTTGCCATTTATTACGTGAACCATCTTTTTATCAGGTGTTGCGGCAAAATGAGACAGAATTTTTTAATTCAGAATATGGAAAAGCACTGACCTGGTGCCAGAATGAAGAACAAAGTTTATATATTCCATCCTACGCTGATGTTTTAAAAGTTGTACTAATTTCTTATTTTGGAAAGACAAGAATCGGTGATCTGGTACATCTTTTATCAGGAAGAGACGGAGAGAAAAAAATCTTTTCTAAAAAAGAAATTTCAAAAAAAGTTTCCGAAGAAGCTTTTGAAAAACTTGGTGCTGGAGTAAAAGCGTTTGTATGCGAAGAGAACTTTCAGGGATTCCAGAAAGCATTAAAAAAAGCAGGATATAGCTGTAGTCGTTTACTATATTCTCAATCCGTTTTAAATTATTGCTATGCGATGTACCTTCTGATGTACCGTCAGGGAATCGGAGAAAAAGAAAGAGAATCTCTTCTTTCAAAATGGATAACGATGGCGATGATTACCGGACATTATCAAAGTGGTGGGGAGAGTACCGTACAAAAAGATTATGCCAATGCACAGGAAGAAGGTTTTGCTTCCTACTTAGCACAGATTGAAGAACTAAAACTTACAGATGAATTTTATAACAATATTTTACCGGAGAAGTTTACATCAACAACAGCACGTACAGCTCCGTTTCTTGCGTATGTGGCTACACAGTGTGCAAGAGGCGTGCATTCTCTTTACAGCGATGTGACAATTGAAGAACTTTATAAAAATAAAACAGAATCTTATCAGATTCTTCCGAAAGCTTATCTGGCAAAATGCGGATATAAAACAAGGGAAATTTATGGACAGGTTGCCAATCTTACTTACATTTCTAAAGAAACAAAAGATATTATCAGGAAAAAGTCCCCTGTAGATTATAAAGAGAATCTGGAAAAAGCAATCGGCATAGAGAAGATTCGTACATCATTGAAAGAAAATGGTCTCGCAGAAACTATATTTACTGCCAATGAAACAGATGTAATACAGATCTTAGACGATCGACGCAGGCAGATGGCATCAGAAATCAGAGATTTTTATAAAACATTATAATTTTTTCTTGCAAAACCTTATAATATATGATATACTTCGTTCGGTAAATTAAGTAAAAAACACGTTGCCGGATTCTGTCGGTCGAAGTGCCTGTAAGAAAGGTGGCTGAGGAATAAGAAAGCAGCGGAAGAACAAACAAAAAGGAGATTTGACATGAGTGTAATTTCAATGAAACAGTTACTCGAAGCAGGTGTTCATTTTGGACATCAGACAAGAAGATGGAACCCTAAAATGGCTCCTTACATCTACACAGAGCGTAATGGCATCTACATTATCGACTTACAGAAGTCTGTAGGTAAGGTTGACGAAGCGTACAATGCTATTAGAGACTGTGTTGCTAACGGTGGAAAGATTCTTTTCGTTGGTACTAAAAAACAGGCTCAGGATTCTATCAAGAACGAAGCTGAGAGATGTGGAATGTACTATGTAAACCAGAGATGGTTAGGTGGTATGCTCACAAACTTCAAAACAATTCAGAGCCGTATTGCCCAGTTAAAGAAAATCGAAGCTATGGAGGCAGACGGAACATTTGATGTACTTCCTAAGAAAGAAGTAATTAACCTGAAGAAACAGCAGGAAAAATTAGAGAAGAACTTAGGTGGTATTAAAGAGATGCAGGATATTCCTGATATGATCTTTGTTGTAGATCCTAGAAAAGAAAGAATCTGTATTCAGGAAGCAGAAACTCTTGGTATTCCTTTAGTTGGTATCTGCGATACAAACTGTGATCCTGAAGAATTAGATTACGTAATTCCAGGTAACGATGATGCTATTCGTGCAGTTAAATTAATCGTTTCCAAGATGGCAGATGCTGTAATCGAAGGAAATCAGGGACAGGATGCAGAAGTAGCAGAGGAAGAAGCTGCTGAAGAAGCAGAAGCTTAATTCTGTTTGCAATATTGCCTCAGCCTGCACCGTTAGTACAGGCCGAGGCATTTTTGTGCAAAATCTATATGACCACATAAAAGAGATGAATTTGGAGGAATCGAAATGGCTATTACAGCAAAACAGGTAAAAGAGTTACGTGAGATGACAGGTGCCGGAATGATGGATTGTAAGAAAGCTCTTACAGCTACAGAAGGCGATTTTGATAAAGCAATTGAATTTTTAAGAGAAAAAGGTCTTGCAACTGCTGAAAAGAAAGCAGGACGTGTTGCAGCAGAAGGTCTTGTTAAAGTTATCGTATCTGATGATAAGAAGAAAGCTGTTGCAGTAGAAGTTAATGCTGAAACAGACTTCGTTGCAAAGAACGAAAAGTTCCAGGCTTATGTTGCACAGGTTGCAGAACAGGCAATGGAAACAGAAACAACAGATATCGATGCATTCTTAGCTGAAACATGGAAATTTGATGAGACTAAGACTGTAAACGAAGCATTAGCAGGACAGATCGCTATCATCGGAGAGAACATGAACATCCGTAGATTCCAGCAGGTAAAAGAAGATGCAGGATTTGTAGCTTCTTATACACATATGGGTGGAAAGATTGGTGTTTTAGTAGACGTTGTAACAGATGTTGTAAATGATGCAATCGAAGAGATGGCTAAAAACGTATGTATGCAGGTTGCAGCTTTAAATCCTAAGTATACAGACCGTTCTGAAGTTGATCAGGATTATCTTGCAAAAGAAGAAGAAATCCTTACAGCAGCAGCTAAGAATGAAAAACCAGACGCTAACGATAAGATCATCACAGGTATGGTTAAAGGACGTCTTAACAAAGAATTAAAAGAAATCTGCTTAATGGATCAGGTATACGTAAAAGCTGAAGACGGAAAACAGTCTGTATCCAAATATGTTGAGGAAGTAGCTAAAGCTAACAATGCTAAAATTGCTATCAAAGGTTTCGTTCGTATGGAAACTGGAGAAGGAATCGAGAAGAAAGAAGAGGACTTCGCAGCTGAAGTAGCAGCTCAGATGAATCGCTAAGCACTTCGGATAAGTTTTAATTTTGTACATTCATAGAGTACGTATTTATCAGCTCTAGTGCTAGTTTATATAATTTATTTGTAAATGCGTAACTTATCGTAAAGTATCGTAAATTATCATGATTTATTATGCTGTTTTATGTAAAAGTTGAGTATGAATTTACGTAAAATTAAGGACTAATTACCTGCGGCGAAAAGTACGCAATTTTCAAGGTTATTGCTTAGGCTACACATTTAAATAAGGAAGTACAGAATAAAGGGAAGAACAAATAAAAGTTCTTCCCTTTATTTGATTTATGCAAATCTGAATTAAATAAAATTGTTGTGATAATTAAATACAAGAAAGATATGAGTAGTTGTGAAGATGCTAAATCATTTTAGCCCAGTACCATCCCGGCAGGTGAAAACTACTCTACCCACCTAAGGACGTTTAGTGTAAAAGCTAGATGTCCTTTTTGATTGCAAAGCTTTAGCTCAAAGCTTTAACCAAGAGTTTTAGCCAAGCAATCACAAACGTACAGAAATGTACAATAAACTAAGAAAGGAGTACAAAAGTGTACAAAAACAAAGAAAACGACTTCACTGGATTAACAGAAGAAGAAGTCAAACGAAGCCGGGAGGAACATGGTAGTAATAAACTACCAGATCCAGAACTAACAAAATGGTGGGAATTCGCACTAGATGCTCTTAAAGAACCAATCACAGTAATCCTAATTGTAATCACAATCATTACTTTGATTTTAAGTATTCTAGGTGTCGAACACATTTCAGGACCAATCCTAACATTAATCGTAATCGGATTAGTCACAGGAATTGCTGTAAAAACAAACACTGCCATACAAAAATCATCAGAAAATCTAAGACGCAAAACAGCAACCAGATACTGTGAAGTAATTAGAGATGGTGAAGTCAAAACTATCAATGCAGATGATTTGGTTGTTGGTGACATTACTATGGTCACTTTAGGCCAGGAAATCCACGCAGACGGTTACTTGATTGATGGTAAGATTTCTGTAAGCAATGCAGCCATTAATGGTGAAGCAGAAGAGTGCAAGAAAACAGTAATCCCAGGTTATGTCTATGAGAAGGATGAATCCACTGATGCCTACAAAAATCAGAATCACCTCTTTGCAGGAACAGTAGTTGTTGCCGGGGAAGGTCTTGAAAAGGTAACAGTAGTTGGTAAAGACACCGTAAACGGTGAAACCTTAATTAACATGCAGACCTTAGAAGCTCCTAAAACTGCATTGGACATCGCTTTAGGCCAGCTCGCTAACTTCATTAACAAATGGGGAACTATAGCCGCAATCATTGCCTTTGTAACTATGACTGTCTCTGGTATCATGCAGATCGGTTTAGCCCAGTACTTCTCAGGAAATGTATTAGAAGTCATTAATAGAATTGCTGCCAATGTAAGTAATGCTGCGACTATCATTGTCGCTGCAGTACCAGAAGGCTTACCACTGATCGTTAAGTTAGTTACTAAGCAGAATGTTAGCACAATGGAGAAGTTTAACATTTTAGCCAAGAATCCTAACAAGATTCCAGAATTGGCTTACGTTAATCTCATTTGCACAGATAAGACCGGTACACTCACAACAGGAGTAATGTCTCCAGAAGTTATCGTTGATGGCGAAGGCAATGAAGTTAGAGATAACTCAGATTTAGTCAAGACACTTCACGAAAGTATCGTACTCAACAACAGTAGCTTCTACAATGAAGAACATAAGATTGTTGGTAACAATTTTATCGACAGAGCTATACTTTCTCTTGTTGTCCCAAAAGAGTCTGAAATGATAAATGAAAAGTACAGCGTTGAAAGAAAACAGGCATTCTCTAGTGAACTTAAGTACTCAGTAGCATACTGTAGTAATGGCTACTCGTACTACAAAGGCGCACCAGAGATAATCATTGATAACTGTACTAAATACATGGCAGCAGATGGTAGTATTAAAGACTGGGATTCCAGAGCCACTTTAGACAAGCTCTCTGAATTAACACAGAACGCAAACCGTTGTATTGCCGTTGCAATCAAGAGTGGTGATTACGAGGACGACACTTTAGCCAAGGGAATGACTTTCCTTGGAATCATAGGAGTAAGCGACCCTATCAGACCAGAAGCCATCGAAGCAGTTAAGATCGCACACAAAGCAGGAATTCAGGTAATTGAACTCACAGGAGACTGCATGGAAACAGCACTCGCTGTAGCTAAACAGTGTGGTATTTTCAGAGAAGGTAAAGATATTGCCCTCACTGATAACGAAATCAGAGAAATGTCCGATGATGAAGTCAAAGAGGTATTATCTAAGTTAATGGTGGTCTCACGTTGTTCACCTAATACAAAACTGAGATTGGTCACTTTAGCCCAGGAAATGGGACGCAGTGTAGCCATGACTGGTGATGGCGTTAATGATTCACCAGCACTTAAAAAGTCAGACGTAGGCTTCGGAATGAACAGCGGAAGTGACGTAGCCAAAGCAGCTTCTGATATTATTCTCACAGATAATAACTTTGCTTCCATTGTTAAATCTGTTGAACTTGGTAGAACATTCATGCACAATATCATGATGTTCTTAGAATTCCAGTTACCTATTAATATCAGTTTGTTAGTACTTAGTATTTTCTTCCCAATTGTGATGGTAATACCAGTACTTACTTCTGTACAGATCTTGCTTATTAATATTATCATGGATACTCTTAACTCACTTAGCTTTGGTGGAGAACCACCTAAAGAAGAGTACATGAGAGAAGCACCTATCAGAAAAGGTGCAGGATTGTTCATCAGAGGTTCAAAACAGAGAATTGCACTTAGCACAGTTTCATTCTTAGTACTTTATGCTATTCTGATCTTCTCACCGATCAAAAACCTCTTTAGCACAGAACTCGAAGCTAATACAGCTAGATTTGCTTTAATGTGCTTTGCCTCTGTAGTAAATGGTTTTAACATCCGTACAGAACATTTCAATCTTTTCGACGGCATTGGTAAAAATAATCTTTTCTATCTGATAGGATTATTCATTGCTTTAGACACGTTCTTGCTTTGCCAGTTCACAAGAGGACTGTTCAACACAGCAGCACTGACACCAGTAGCATGGTTAGCTATTGTAGCTTTAGCCCTGTGTATCATTCCAATAGACTTTATACGTAAGGCAGTAAGCAATAGAAAGAAGTTAGCAAGAGCATAGCTTTAGCCCAGTGATAAAAGTGCAAGAGGATTTAGTTTAACCGCTAAACCCTCTTTTAATTTAAAAATAAAGAAATAATAACAAAACAGAAATGAAACAAACACAGAACAAGAGGAGGTTACTAATGATAGTATCTTTAGATCAAGTAAATGCATTAGCAAAATCGAAGTATAAAAATTACATGATTACAGTGCAATCTGCAGACTCAATGATGTTGTCAGATCTTGCAGAGGAAGAGGACATTTTAGCCACATCAATCCCAAACCCTATTGAGAGATTCTTTACCTTTCTCACGTTAGAAGTACGTGACACTGAGGTGGACAAAGCTATGTTAGAAATGAGAATCACTTTAGCTAAGGAAGATAAAATCAAGGGCACTGGTAGGTCTGCAGCTTTAGCAAGGAAAGACAAATCAGAGAAGTCTGCAATTCATGACAATTTTATTGAAGTTTGTAGAAGTCTCTCCGACGATTTAACTAAGAGTGCTAAAACACTTTGTGAGACCAAATACTACAAGAACACACAATTCGATGTAGGTTCTCGCATTGCCTTCATTGACGAATTAAATCTAAACAATTCAAACTTCCCTGACTATTTGATTTTTACTCTTAATAAACTAAATGTGATTCTAAGTGAAAGCCTTGGTATTAATTTACGTCTTGCCGTTTTAGCCAAGGATAACATACATTGTCCATTCGACAAAAACATTAACAAAGTACTCAATCAGGCAGATTTAGTCACGACACATCAAAAAGGTTTTTACATTAAGACGTACAGGGCAGAGTAAACCAAAGATGGTCTCCAAATGACCAAACATAGTTCAAGAGATCCAAATGGTCTCCAAATGATTCAAACATTATCAAACACCACAAAGGAGGTGAAGTTTTGGCTGTAGGACTTTTTACAGACTTAACAAAAATAGGACTGAACATTAAATTAACACCAGATCCAGATGAAAGCTGTCTGTCCTACAATTTAATGTGCATACCTTTAGATAAGAATAATAAATTAGTTGGAAATGGTGATTACATCTGTGACTTCCGGAGAACTGAAATAAAGCTAAACAATAGCAATGAGAATGCCTTACTTGCTTTAATTAAGGAGAACGCTATGCCCACTTTAGCCAAGACCACTGGCTCACAAGATCACTTTAACACAGACAACAATGGAACAGATCACTTTAACCGAGACACCGCAGAAGAGAGAAATGAACCAACACTGATCACTTTAACTAAGAACTCCGACCTGCTGTGCCACTTTAGCCTAGATCTCCGAAATACTCCAGAAGAGGTCGAAAAGCTAACATTCTTTCTACTTGGTAACCCAACAGGCAAATTGGTTAAAGGTCTTTCCAGCATTGAAATAGGTCTCACATGTAGTGACGACAACACAGATGACATCGTAGCATTACTAGAAATTCCAAATCTCTCATGGGGAGTTAAGTGCGTAAATCTCTGTAACTTCGAGCATAGAGAGGACTCTTGGGTTTTCAAAGAGATAGCAAAAAGAATTAAAATGGATGACTTCTATTGTACTCTTTGGGATTAAGAAAAAGAAATAATTAAGAAAAGAGGAAGAAAGGAAAATAAAAATGAATTACACAAGAAATGAGCTATTCAGTATAGCAAAACGTTACAATAATTTAAAAAGAACTTATTTAATTGTAAACAAAAAGCAATCTAAATATTTACCTAGCAAACCATCTGAGACCTTTGCAATGACAAACGCTTTAGACCAGAAAATGTGGCAGTCAGGGGTAAAGGACGAGAACACCTTAGTAATTGGTTTCGCAGAAACAGCAACAGCTATTGGACGTTTGATTGCTGACCACTTTAGCCAAGCTTTCTATCTCACAACAACCAGAGAAGAGATTACAGGCAAGTGTATTGAATTCAAAGAAGAGCACAGCTACGTGGTTGAACAAAGAATCGCAATCGAAGCATTAAGTAAATCTCACAGCTTTAGCCAAGTGATCTTCGTCGACGATGAATTCACAACAGGCAGAACACTGAGGAATTTAGCCCAGGAACTTCTCAAAGAGGTACCAAGTCTAAGAAATAGCAAGAAGTTCGCAGTAACAATAATAGACCGTACTAATAAAGAGAACAAAACTAAGCTAAAAGAGTTAGGTATTGAGATAGTCTCATTGCTTTCCTTTACTGATGATAACTTCGAAGAACAGGTAAAGGACATTGAAATCACAGAGCCTGAGAAGGTCCAAGAAATGCCAAAGGAGATCATTACAGTAGACCACCTCGGTAATATTCCAAATGCACGACTTGGATACTCATGTGGTGGCATTAATACTTTAGCCAAGAATCTTCTTAAAAGATACAAAAATCAAATCCAACAAGCAAATAATATTTTAGTTTTAGGCACAGAAGAATTTATGGCTGTGCCTATTTATTTTGCAAGAGAGATAGAGAAGTTCGGTAAAAGCGTTGTATGCCATGCAACCGCACGTAGTCCAATCGGAGTTCTAAAGAGAGACAGAGACGAATTAATCCAGGACACATCCACAGCAGAGTACCCAATAAAAAAAGGATACAAATTGGTCAGCTTTTATCAAAAAGACCGTAACACCTACCTGTATTCCATGAATCACTACGATTTAGTTTTTGTCCTAACAGATTCCAAAGAGATCCCAGAAGGGGCGATAAAAACCTTTAGTAGTCTAATGAGTATTTATAAAAATTATAATACCAAGTTAATACAGTTTACTGATTGAAGAGACAGTAATAGATTCAACCAAAAAGAAATCTCAATGAAATCAGTACGGTTTAACATTTGGAACAAAAGACAGGAGGTTAGATTAAATGAATAGTGATGAAATCATCAAAGGGACGTACAAACCTGATGATGTAACATTGTTACTAAAAGACGTGACAGACTTAGTCACACCTGTAACTACAGAAGAAAAGGAAAGACTGATACAGAGTGGTACTCATTACTCAGAGTTGTTACAAAAGGAATGGGAACCTAGTAATGATTACTTAGAGTTCTACAGAAAGACCCTTGACCACTTTAGCCCAGTAATCTCTCAGCTTGTGGCGACAGTCTCTGCAGAGATTATAAAAGACAAATGGGAGAACACAGTGCTGGTAAGTTTAGCAAGGGCAGGCACTCCAATAGGAATTCTCATTAAGAGATACATCAAATACCGTTGGGACATAGACGTACCCCACTACACAATCTCAATCATCCGAGATAAAGGCATTGATAAGAACGCCATGAATTACATCGTAGAAAAGCATGGAGAAAAGTGGATTCAATTCATTGATGGATGGACAGGTAAAGGGACTATCAAAGGACAGCTTGAGAACTCTTTAGTCCAATACCACAAAGAGACAGGTCATCACATCAAGCCAGACTTAGCTGTGCTATCAGACCCAGCTAGAGTAGCCGACAAATGGGGAACCCGTGAAGATGTCATAATCCCAAATGCGTGCTTAAATGCTAACGTCTCTGGCATGCTTAGCCGAACATTTCTAAAAGACGGCATCATTGGAGAAAAAGACTTTCATGGGTGTGCAAGGGTCGAAGGAGACAATGACTTCACCTACACTTTCATAGACAAGGTAGTAGACAACTTTAGCAAAGTAAAAATCGTAAGGATGAAAGATAATTCTGTTCTGTGCGAGTACGCCGGAGTGAAATATCTTTTTGATGAAAAAGAGAAAGAAATCACACCACAAGAAGAAATCAATGAGATAGTGAAAGTGCAGGGATTACCTTCTGCTAAGCACTGTAAGCCAAGCATTGGAGAAGCAACCAGAGTTCTCTTAAGAAGAGAGCCGTGGAAAATCCTAATTAGCGATAAGGCTGAAAATCTTGAAGATGTAAAACTGTTGTGTGCTTTAGCAAAGGAAAAAGGAATTCCAATAGAAAGCTATCCACTCAAGAATTACAAAGCAGTAGGTTTGATTAAGGTATTGCATTAGGAAATCAGCAGCTGAACAATCTTCAACAGAATGCTGAACAAGAGCACGTACAACCAAAGTAAGGTACTACACAACCAAAATAAGGAGATGATAACAACATGGAGAGAAAAAAGTCTTTGCCTAGTCAGAATGTAGAAAAAACAATTCTATTTGTCTCAGACATTGATAGAACACTGATTTACCCACAACGCTTTGCAAGAAAAGGCGATGTGTGCATTGAATGGTCAGAAGACGGAAAAGAACTTAGCTATGCTAATCCAGACAATCTTGAAGATTTAATTAAATTAAGTAAATTAACAAAACTGGTATTAGTAACTGCAAGAACAGAAGAGCAGTACAGACGTATCAAATGGCCAGAAGAGTTAGAGATACATTCAGTGGTAATAAACCTTGGAAATGATATCCTCTTTAGCCAAGAAATCAATCCACAAGAGTGGAATGAAAAAACAGACAATTCGATGAAAGAACATCTTGAGGATTTAAAGAGTGCCAGCAAATGGCTCAATGAGCAGGAGTTTGTTGAACGTTGTTCAATCCGGAATGACAGGTTTACCTTTGCCAGATTCAATGACAAATGGAATGCAAATGAAAAGCGTACTCTACAGGATAAGCTAAAAAGTGATTTCAATTGTAATTGTGATCTAATGGGAGAACGACTTTATCTTACAGTTCCGGGGCATGATAAGGGAACTGCTGTCTCTCGTTTAACCAAGTACCTTCACCCAGATGTAGTAATGGTGGCCGGAGACGACAAGCCAGATGTTCCAATGTTACTGCACGCTAACTGTGCAATCGTAGACACAGAACTTCTGTGGTATGGAATCATTAATGCATACACTGCAATTGGAAGAACAGACGATTTTGTCATCTACTGCTACGACAGAAATGAAGGATTTAGCAAAGGTGATACATCCAACGACGTATTTAGTGAAGAGGTTAATCATGTCGTAGGATTCGTAGATTACGTACACAGCAAAGCATTGGAATACGTAAAGGAGAGCTTAGAGGAGATTTAGCACAGTCTCCTATGCATCCCCACAATTTTAACGCAACCCTACAACATAGCAAAACAATAAACAATTTAGCAAAAGAGAGGTTAGAAAATGTTAAAAGCTTTAGCTAAGAAAAAAGACTTTAGAAAGAAACTATTAATTACTTTTTGTATTCTAGTGGTAATCCAGATTGCCTCAGGAATCCCAACACCAGGAGTAAACACATCATACTTCCGATTACTCCTTGCCTCAAACGGCACATTAGGAATGTTCAATGCGTTGTCAGGAAATGGTTTACAGAGCTTGTCCATCACAATGCTCTCAATTACACCATACATTACCAGTTCAATCATTCTACAGTTAATGTGCTCTATCATACCATTCCTCGGAGAAGTCCAAAAGGACGGAGAAACAGGTAGAAAGAAATTCAAAATGTACACTGTAGTTCTTGGTGCTGTTTTAGCCGCGATCGAATCCGTAGGATTTGCTGTAGGTTTTGGTCAGCGTGGTTTATTACTTTCATACAAATGGTACTGGGTTCTGTGCGTTAGCGCAATTTGGTTTATCATGGCAATCTTGTTAATGTTAGCAGGAGAGTACATCGAAGAGAAAGCTTTCGGTAATGGTATTTCTCTCATTCTTCTGTGCAACATTCTTTCATCTTACCCATCAGACTTTAACAGTGTTTACGCAAGATTCCTTAAAAGCAAAAGTCCTAAAGAGATGGCAATTCGCATTGCTTTCATTAGCATTTGTGTTATTTTACTTTTCATTTTCACTGTTGTAGTACAGGAAACGGAAAAGAGACTTACAATAAGATACTCAAGTAAATTACAGGGTAGCGTTAGCGACGAAAACAGTTACTTCCCAATTAAGCTGTGTCCAGGTACTGTAGTGCCAATCATTCTTGCATCCAGTATCATTTCAATCCCTAGCATGGTTGCACTGTTCTGGGAGAAGAGTAGCAATTACTGGTTCGTTAAAGCCATGAACACGTCAAACTGGTTTAGCCCAGAACACCCTTCATACTCAGTAGGAGCTGTGATTTACTTTGCTTTAATCATCGGATTTTCATACTTCTACACACAGTACATTGTAAATCCTTTAGAGATTTCAAATCAGTTAAAACGTTCAGGAGGAGTATTCCCTGGCATCACACCAGGCAAATCAACGGTTGATTTCCTCAAAAGCGAACTCAAATGGATCATTGGTCTTGGCGCTTTAGCAATGTGCGTTGTAGCTTTCATTCCGTGTATTCTCTCAAGTGTTTTCAGTCTCTCAAAGCTCTCCTTTGCAGGCTCTTCAATTATCATCATTGCAGGAGTATTCATTGAGACGAAGGATAAGTTTTTAGCAGAGATTCAGAGTGAATTACACCATGGTAAGATCTCTCTGTTTTAGCCAAGAAATAGCAACAGCAAAGAAAAGGAGAATAAAAGAATGAAAAAGATGATAAGTAATCTCAAATCACTTACAGTACCAACATGGAGAAAAACACTCTCTACAACAGCCTTGGTACTCATCGGTTCAGTAATCGTAGCAGCAATCGTAGCAGGGCTTACTTTTGTAGGAAGCGAAGCTAGCTTAGCTGTAATCAATTTAATCTCAAAGGTATTTTAGCCAAGTAAATACCAATAAAATATAGAATGAGTAATCTACTTAAAGAATGAAAAGTTCATTTGAAGGTAGATTACTCATTTTCACATTTCTAGGTAAAGACCTAAAAATGGAGTTTAAGAGATACTTTCATTGAAAAGTTGTGATAACCATTGAAAAGATTTGAAAAGTTCCGATAACCAATGACAAGTTGTGATAAATTCCGATAACCAATGATAACTTCCGATAAATTCCGATAAGTTGTGATAAATTCCGAAAAGTTACGATAAGTTCTGATAAACAATGAAAAGTTAGGAAATCACAACACTATTTTGAAGTTAGTGGGAATTTTAAATTTAATTACCTTGGTTTGGTTTGACTTAAATTATAAAAATCTAAAGAACACAGGAAGACATTCGGTAAAATGGTGTCTTGCCTTTTAATTACATTAAAAAGAAAAGAAATTGATTGGAGGTATGTAAATGTCTGTTGAAAAATTAATTGCTAGTAAAAATCCAATTAAAATCTGGATAGCTGCTAGGTATTTTTACAGAATTGGTGATCCTATCATCACTGATGAGTTGTACGAAGAGTACACTACATTACTCAAAGAACATCCTAACACAAAACGTGTTTTACATGAGTATTTCATAAGAACTTACGACGAAGATCCAATACCATACGGATTACTTGAGGAATTCGGTATAAAAGCAGTGGAACAAATCTCTTCAAGCTTTAGCCAAGATCCAGAATACCGAAGGTATTTCGATGCTCTCAACGAGGATAAAAGTCTCAGTTGTAGAGCAGTCGTTAGTTACGAAGAAGCCTGGGAGTTTTTCAACAGGTACAAAACACTACAAAAAGATCTAATGATCTCACTTAAGATGGATGGAATTAATACGAAAAGTATTTACAACGAAGGTAATCTAAAGCTATCACTTTCAAGAGGAAGAAGTAGTGAGTCCTTCGATTTCACAGAACAAACAAAGTTAGTTCTACCAAAAGAAATTCCAATCACTAAGAAAGATTTAAAGATCACCGGAGAAAGCTTCGTCACTTACGAAGGAGTCTCAAGATTAAGACAAGACATTGACAATACTAAGTACAAAACGTGTAAGTCATCCGCCATCTCTTTACTGAGAGTAAGACATTCTCTTGAGTACTACAATTTCCTAAAGACCATAGTCTTCTCCGCTGAGGGATTGGCTTCCACTTTAGCCCAGACATTTAACCAACTGGAGTTAAGTGGCTTTAGCGTAGTACCACATAAATTAATTAAGTGGGAAGAAATTCCAGATGATTTCGAAAGCTTTAAAACATGGGCAAAAAAGGATGTTTTTGACTACATGTGGCAATTTGGGGAAACAATGCCCTCAGATGGAATTGTAGTCGAAGTAAATGATTTAACCTTCGTTGGTGAACAAAAAGATCAGTACTCTGACAGACAAATTGCGCTGAAGTTTGAACAATGGTCATTCAACACGTACACAGGTATTGTAAAGAATATCCTTTGGAGACAAAATCGAGTACATGCTTCCATTAGGGTTGAAATAGAACCAATGGAGACTGTCGATGGCTGCACAGCACAGTTCATCAATGTCTTTAACCCAGCAATACTGATTTCAAATCACATACGCATTGGAAGTTTAATTCATTTCGAAAGGAATAGCGATGCAGTTAATATTCTAATTCAGAATGACAGGTTAGAAGACGGTAAGGTTAATGGAATTCTTGCCAGTGAACTAAGTGGTAGTAATGACTCAGATAGCAGTACTGCTAATGAGATTGTTCAAGATGTCAGCAAGAGTAATGAGAACTAGAAGACAACAACGGAATTAAAGACAGCTAGGAGGTGCTCATGGAAATTCAAGATGATTTACAATCCCTAAAAACATTGAAGCCCTACCACCCTAACTTTGACTTTCATTGTAATAAATTACAACTTGATTTGGAGTATGGACTTGGCAATGGTGAAATCACTTTAGCCCAGTACAAGCAGTTTAGCGAAGAAATCAAAAAGACTAAAATACTCCCACCAAGTTTAGTTTATGTTGACATGGCTCCAATCATGAAAAAGAATTTTGAATTCTTCTGCAATGTCGAAAAGTTAGGAAATCTAAGAAATTATCTAGACAGTCATTACGGAACCTTGAAGACTTTAGCCAAGGACAATGGTACTTTCCTAAAAGCAGTAACCGATGAGCTACTAGAATCAGTTAAAGCAAAAGACAAGGAGAAAACCTTTGATCTCTTTTACTTCTACAATTGTTATGTAAGATGTCATGACATAGCAGAATTAACTGAAATGGGGGAAAAAGGCGTAACAGTTGTAAGCAATACATACCATTACGTAATGCGAGAACTGATAGCAGAAATGGCTAACAGCGGTGTAAAAGAGTTACAAGCTTTCGGAGATCTTGGTAACTTTAAGTTGGATGCGAACGTAATAGCTACAGTGATAAGACACATTCTATCAGGCGAAGACGAAAATACTATTAATGATTTAATCTCAAAGATAATCAAGCAGTACTATTCCAAGTCAAAGATGGATGCATGTAGGATTCTTGACATTTTAGCCAAGTACGTTCATTTCTACTTTAGCCAAGAAAACGACTACGCAGAGATCTTCAAGATGGTGGACGTAATCATAAAATACAGTGATTACTCTGTAAGCGATGTAATAGGAGATAGGTTAGTAAGTAAACTCAAAACTTACATTTACAAATACTTTGAGAATTTCGAGGACTTTGATTGTTACAATTTCATTGTTAGAAATCAAATGTACTTTTCAAATGCCTCAAATAGAGAAACCATCAAGACTACAAAAGATAAGCTGAGAGAACTTCTAAGAGAGTGTAGTCTTCTTGATTACGATGGGATTTTAAATTAAAAGAGAAAACAGAAGATAAAGCAAAAGCAAAGAAAAAGCAAAAAGCAAGGGAATGATACTATGGTAAAAAAATTAGTAAATGGACAGGTTAAAGACCTAACAGATGTTACCATTGGTGGAATTAAAGTTTACAGTTGTGCAAAGCAGGAAAATAACCACAACAGAAGCGATGATACTGGCAGCCACAACAGAATTGACAGTAGAGGTGACATAAGCAATGACACTAGCAATGTTAAAAACGATTCCACTCTTGGAGCGATGTCTCTCTTTAGCTAAGAAAAAGACAACAAGGATGTGATAATAAATGATGATGATAATAATTACAGAAAATGGTATTATCGTTGATTTCGGCAAACCTACTATGTTTGTAGATGATAACGATTTTGAATCTTTCTTAAATAATCCTGACGAAGCTGTCCTGTTTAGGAATAGTTTTGGGGAAGACATTTGTGTTGGTCGTTTAGGCCAGAAAAACACAAATGGTGTTTATCAGGAACAGAATATTAATGACGGGACTAAAAATCTCGATGATAGAATTGCAGGAGGTGTTTTCTATGGTTATGTCTAAACAAATGTTAGAAGAGTACAAACGCATGAAAACAACTACTCTAGATGAACAGGTTTTATTCCTGTGTAAGAACAATAAATACAAAGGTATTGTTGATTTAAATACTATTTATCAGCAATTCAAAACAGCAGTAGTATTGAAGAATTCCGATGCTATTGAGTTGTTTGAAAACATTTTGTTACAGTGGATAGATATGGACGATGTAGAGACTTTAAAGCTTTGCGCCGATCTCGGCTCTGCAGCTTTAGCCAAGGAAGATAATTCGGGGGAATAAGTTATGAGTTTTAAATTGCAAAACAGACAACGTACAGCTTTCAATAATTTAATCTACAAAGAGATTCCAGCGTTATTGAAAAAGAGTACAAAGTTTGTAAAGGATGATTATAAAATTGAGTTTTTTCCATATCCTTTTAATGCAAGTGAACCTCTTACCAAAGATGGTACTGTTTACCAAGTAGTCAAAGTAAATTGTGTTGTTACTGCATTAAAGACAGGAGAGAAGATTTCATTTAATCTCGATTTGTTGAATTTACCAATTCTTGAAGATCTCGGTTTTAAGATACGTGGTAACTACATTCAAGTGCTTGATTCTTACAATCGTAAGTCCGGATGGAGTTTCTCTAAGTCAACAACAAGAGATGGAACACAGCAATTCGAGGCTACATTACTTCCAATTGGAGATTCAGTAAGATCACTAAACATTAAGTACTTGAACAAAGGTATAATGGTTTCTAAAAAGAACAAGGACAAGGGAGATAAGTACGCTGATATTGATGTCTGCACTTTTCTTAAAGCCATCACAGGAATGAACGAAATGGAGTTAATCCAGATGTTCGGTTTTGATAATCCTTTTGTTCTGCAAGCCTTTAACCCAGATAGAAAAAAGCAGACTGAAATAAAGCATGAGAACTTTAACAACAGAAATGACTGTATTTACATGACAGCCTATGCTTTCTTTGGTTCTAAACAGGTAAGTGAAAATTCAGTAATCACTGATTTGCAGGATAAGATTGATCGACAGCTTTTTACTAAAAGCTACTTCGATTTAGGCCAGGGAAATCTCGAACGATTAAACAACACCCAGTCATTTGTAAATCGTGCTAGCAATAAGTATTTAGCACAGACAATCACCGTCGGTGGTAAGACGTACGAAGCAGGCATTACTTTGACTGAACCTTTGCTAAAAGAGATAGACAATAGTTTAATTGACACTCTTAAGGTTGAATACGGTGGAAAAGTCTACACTCTTAAGAAATTCTCTATCTTTAATTTCAGAGTACTTGGTCTCAGAGCAGCAGAAGTAATCACTGTTGACGAAGTCAGCTTTAGCAAAGGACATGTCTTCACAATGGAAGATCTGCAAGTTCTTAATGATAGTGATTTAACTTGTATTGAAGTTTTAGACAATAATAACAATAGGATAAAAGTAGTTCGTAGAACAGATGCCTCAAAGCTGTACGTTGAGGATTTGTACACAGCAATCAGTATTCTGTTCGACAACATTAATGGCTTTGATACATTTGGAAGTGACTACGAGTTAACGAACAGGGTGGTTGTTCCATATGACAAGAAAGTGTGTGATATTATCAGTTCACATCTCCGAATGATCTATAACACACTTGAAAACTCATTAAGTGCTGCAAGCAATTCCAACACCTTACTGCCAGAGTTCTTTGACAACTTTAGCATAGAAAAAGTCAAAGACGGTAGAAATGTTTATGATTTGAATAAATTCATTTCAAGCATTACTAAGACTGATTCAGGAACTGGGCAAATGGCTGATATGACAAACATCATGTCAAGTCTTGAGAAGGCTAACAAAGTAACTGCTAACATTAGTTCACAGTCAATCACAGATGCCCTCGTTAGTGTGCAGGACTTACAAAATGGTCGACTTGACCCAATCGATTCCCCAGAGTCCAGTAAGATTGGTATTGTACATCACAGAACCATTTTAACCAAGAACGATGATGACGGTAATCTTTTAGTCCCGTTCATACCAGTTAAAGATGGTGAGGTTGTTAGTGACAAACCTGTTTACTTAACAGCAGTCGAGGAAAAAGATCAATACATTGCAGAATGGTGTGAGACCTTCAAGAACGGTGACGGAAGTAAGAAACAGAGAGTTTTAGCTCGGTACTGTGGTAATGTTCTTACAGTAGATACCCACTTGGTAACATACAAGGAGTATTCACCTTTAGCCACGATGTCACCAGCACGTAGCTGTATTCCATTCCAGAACCACTCAAACGGTAAAAGATTGTTGATGTCGTGCAATCATCACAAACAGGCAGTACCTACATTTGGTGCGTGCAGAGCTAGAGTTGGCACAGGGTGTGAAAGTATTTTAGACACAGGTAACTACACAGCAAAAGATCTGTTGGAAGATTTCTATGATTGTAACTCTCAGATGTTTCCGGAGATAAAAAATCACAAAGAAGAGATTCTTAACAGTGATCTTAAATTGCTTAGCATTGATGTGGGAAGAGGTACAAAGACTTTACTGTTAAAAGTAATGGCAATGGAGAAGTTAGGGGATAAATTCCCACAGACTACAAAACTCCTAGTGCCTTTTGCACAAAAGACAACAGAAAAGAACATGTTCTCCTACAGAGTCAATGCAGTGCCAAACAATGTCTACAAGTCTAGCGATGTCGTAGCGTACGCTCTCGGTTACTCTTTAGACCAGAAAGAGACAGAAGTCTTTGCTGACTATGGTGGTTTCCAGGTTGAGAAGGATACGTTCAATTCCGGTTTAGCCATGGGAATGGACTTGACCATTGCTTTCAAAACATACGAAAGTTCTACCATTGATGATGCCGTTACAATTAGTAACGAGATTGTAATGGACGACACATTGTCATCCATCTACATGGTAGACATTAAGCATGAATTACATTCAGACGATGAACGAGAAGAGGTATTTGGTAAACTAAGTTCCTCTGATGTTAGAAATAATTACCCTTATATTAAGGAGGATGGTATGCCAGAAAAAGGTACTATTCTTCGTAATGGTGATGTAGTAATGACCGTTATAATCAAAAAGGGATTAGGCTCTCACAAGCAAAAGGAAATAACTTTAACCGGGTACACAGAAGGACAGGTTGTTGATGCTTTCATTTACGAGAAGGACGGAGCTAAGATCGGCAAGGTCATTTTAGCCACGAGAGCTACCGCAGAGGAAGGCGATAAAATGTCAGGTCGCCATGGTAACAAAGGTGTAATCGCTAAGATAAAACCAGCCGAAGAAATGCCTTATGACCCAGTAACAGGACGTACTGTACAGGTAGTTCTTAACCCTCTTGGTGTACCTTCACGTATGAACATTTCACAGTTACTAGAATTAGTAGTTGGTGAAGCAATGAGAAAGAAAGACCACCGAATTGTAATCAGTCCTTTCTACAAGGATGATTTGAAGATTGTAAATGATTTAGCCCAGGAGTGCGATGTACATCCAAAATACCTGTGTGATGGGCGTACAGGAAAAATGTTCAAAAGACCTATTAATCTTGGAACACTTCACATGTTCAAATTAGTACACATGGTAAACAAAAAGGCACATTCCATCGGAAGTAATGTTAAGGTTGATCCTATCTTTGGTCAGCCTAGACATGGACAGAAGAACGATGGTGGACAGTCTTTCGAAGAGATGTGTTGTTGGTGTGTTTCTGGTGTAGGTGCTACAAAAGTCTTACAGGACATGTACACAGTACAGTCTGACGATTTAGCCTCGAAGAAACGTTTACTTCTTGAAGTCAGAGATGATCCTAGTAATGTAAAGATCGAAGGTACAAATAATAGTGATTTCATCATGCAGGCTTTCATTCGTTCGATGGGGTGTGAACTCACAACAACAGAGCATGGTTACGAGTTTAGCCCACTCACTGACGACATGATTCGTTCACTGTCAAGCATTCCAGTAGATCACCCAGACAACCTACATTCCTCCGCTATTTTCGGAGATTCCTCAAGACCTGAGATGAGTGTTCGAAACAGAAGTAAATGGGGTTACATTGATTTACATTGTGAAGTAATACATCCTACATGGATTGTCAAAGGTTCTTTAGATAAGTTAATTCTGTGTCGTTACAAGAAAGAAGCTGACATTGACTCAGAGAGAGCCCCAGAAGAAATGCCATTAGGAAAGATCTCTAGAGAACGTTTCTCCAATTTGATTAAGTCAGAGGTTTTAGCCAAGCTCCCTGACGACAATAGTCGTTTACCATACGTTGTCCTAATTGATCCAAAAATTCTTGGAACTTTAAGCGAGAGCGAAAGAGAGCAGTACAAAACTGGAATGTCCGCTTTAGTCGAGATCTTTAAAAGAATCGATGTTAATTACACACGTAATTATTATCAGTCATTGATCGACAAAAAGGAAGCAGCTGGAGAAGAATCCGACGAAGGTGTAATCGAGAATTTACATCTGTGTGATACATTCCTTGCTTCCCAAGGAGACGAGGGTGATTCCTCTTTAGCCGAGTACGTAATCTCTGCATTTCCAGTTATGCCGCAAAGCTTCCGACCTATCATAAAGAGTCTCAATCTTAATGGAATTCCTGACTTTGACTGGCACTACAAACAGATTTTAAATGCTGTTACAGATGTTAAAAATAAGAACAAATCGCAGGATTCACTGTTAACACTGTACAGAGCAATTTCAGTCTTCATCGGTTTTGAAAAGGTAAAAGACCTTGAGTACCAGACTGTTTTACTTTGGTTCTATGGACACAACTCTGTAAACAAGAATCATGGTAAAATTCGTGAAGCAGTACAGAAGAAGAGAACAATCTGTTCAGGTCGTTCTGTAATCATACCAATGCAGAATGTACAAATGAAACCTACAGAGATTGGAGTACCACTCTCAATGGTAGTAAAGATGTGGGGAGAACGACTCATTTCCTACATTGGGCAGCACACGTGTGAAGAGAATACCTTCAAAGGCATTTTAGCCCAGAAGTTCCTTAATGTCTTAGCAGCAAAGAACAAAACTAAGTTCCTAGAGATGTACAAGCAGTACTACGCTAAGTACTTTGAGATTGATGAAGACAGAATCATAACACAGTTCATGGATTGGATTACTGAGTTTATTGAAGGTGATGCAAGTCTTGGTTTAGACCAGCAAGTTGTCCTTGCAGGACGACAGCCTTCTTTACACCGTTTTAGTGTAAGAGCTTTTTACGTTAAAATAGTACAGAGCAAAGCAATCCAGATTCATCCACTTTCATGTAAAGGTTACAACGCTGACTTCGATGGAGACACCATGTGGTTGGTAGCACTTCTGACAGAAGAAGCCAAGAAGGAAGCCATCGAGAAGATGTCTCCAGAACACAACTTCATCAATCCGAAGAATTCCACTATTATTCTGGAACATAGCCAGGATGAAGTACTTGGTTGCTACTGCGCTACGATGTTAAAAGACAATGCTGACAACATCGGTGAGATCTACGAAGACACTAAAGACTTTGTTAATGATCTGTTCTATTACAGTGATTTAGCCCAGTTACAAACAGACGTAGAGAACTCTGTCATCGAGACCTACAACTTTGTGTGCTACAGCGATTTAGCCACGGGAAGACACTACCTGTCAACAGCAGGTCGTATTCTGTTTAATTCACTTATTCCATACGGTTTCACAGACAAGAAGTTCACAAACCCTCTTGGTCTGCCAGGAATCGATGTAGAGAAATATTGCGATTTGGCTTACGATGGTCTTTTAGCCTCAGGATCTGGAAGAGGTCCAATCAAGTACTGTAGTATCTCACAAATCTGTAAAGACCTCTTTAGCGAAATGGGAGAACCTTGTATCTACATTTACCAAAAGATTCTCGAATTCGGTTTCTTCTACAGTGATCTCTTCGGAATTACGCTCTCAATCGAAGATTTAGATTTAGAGACAAGAAAGAAAGAGTTAATAGGAGAAGCAGACAAGATAAAAGCTTTGATCGAAAAGGACTATCAGAAAGGTCTCATTTCCGCAGAAGATAAGAAAGACGCAGTAGTAAAACTCTACAAAAATACAAACAACAAGATTAAGGAAGATTTAATTTCTAGTATTCCAAGAAATAATAACTTCTTCATAATCTTTGACTCAGGTGCACGTGGAAATGCTAGTCAGTTGATGCAGACCAGTGGTGCTATTGGTATTCTTCAGAAAACAGCTACAGAAGACTTAGAGACTTCTCTTACAAGTAACTACACTGAAGGAATTAGCAGTTTTGATATGCACCTGTCAACATACTCCTCTCGTACCGGTGTTGCAACAACGCAGAACGAAACAGCAACAGCAGGTCATGCTACACGACATGCTGTATACGAGGCTGCAGGACTTGAGATCGTCGAGTACGATTGTGGTAAAAAAGACTGGTGGTATGACATTGAATGGGCAAACCATCGTCCAGAGTTGGATAGATTTATTCCAAGCAAAGAGTGGTTTGATAAGCATCTTCTTGGTAAATTAACTGTAGACAAGGAAACCTATGAAGTTTTTGATGGAACTTTAGCCAAGTCAGACGGTGAACATGGAATCATCACTGAGGACAGCTACGACAAGCTCAAAGAAGGTTTCCATCATGTCTCAGTAAGAGGTTTCAATGAATTCTTTGATGAAGATGATTTTGATGAGGACGATGATACAGAGTTCTTTGAAGGTGTTGCATTAGCCCAGAAAATCTCCACTTGGGATGTTGCCCTCGAAGGTAAAGGACTTTTCACACCAGTAGGAATGAAGATTCTGAACAACGAAGATAATCTCAAAGAATTCAAGAAGTTAGCTAAAGTGAAAAAGACTGTAGATGATCTTGAAGGTAGCTTTAGCCAAGAATACATCGTAAGCGATAGATGCATTACTGTAATCAAAGAGAAACATCTCAAAGAAATCAAAACAACAGAAGGCACTTTCACTTTCCGTTACAAGATGGCAAAACTCTCAAGAAATCTCCTTGTAGGTCGAGAAGGTCGTAATTTACCATTCTTGGAATTACATTCAGAAGTTTTCAAATCAGGTCATATCATGGCAGTTAATTTGATCACAGATAAAACTCTTGATTGGGTAGAAGAGAAAGGATTAGACACAATTGAAGCTAGAATCATGTTAGACTGCGAATCAGAACATGGTATTTGCTCAAGATGCTATGGTCTTGGTTTCTCAGATGCTAAGTTGCAAGAGATCGGTGCTAATGTCGGAATCGAAGCAGCCCAATCAATCGGAGAACCAGCAGCGCAGTTAACGATGTCTTTGGTTAACTCAGGTGGTGTCGCAGGCGAATCCGTAGCCAATGGTGTAGAAATCGTTGGAGCAATGTTGCAGGGTAATCTGCCTGGTAGTATTTTAGCTCCGGAGATTGCCAATATGGATGGATATATTAATATCATTCGTTATGACGATACCGTAGGTATCAGAATTGAACCAGAAGATTGCGAGACAGGCAAAGTGTGTAAACAGTGTATGGAAGAGAATTCCATGCTTGAGTGTCCTTACGGAAAGGTTAGTAAAGTCTCATGTTTAGTTGCAAACAAACAGAGGGCTACCAGTCTTAGAGTAGGTAATGGACAATATGTTCAAGCAGGCGATCAGTTAACAAATGGTTTCCTGCAGCCATCAGGAGAACAGATTAATGCTAGATTTGTTCATCCAGATTTGATAACGTCAGAGCATATTCCGGATTTAGCCAAGCTACTCCGAACAAAGCAAATCATCTGGCTTGATTGTTATTTTTATACATTTAAAGAAAATAATATTTTCATTAACCCTAGACATTTTGAAATCTTCGCTAGGTTACAGTTGTTTAAGGTAACAGTCTTGGATAGCAATCATAATGCTTTATCCAAGACTGATGATGGCTCTATCAATTTCTTGCAAGGTGGTCGTTATGACTACAGTGTTATTGCAAAGAGTTCTAATAAGCCAAAGAAGTTTGCAATTAGAACTTCTACTATTGAAGAAGTAGTAACTGACAATAGTGGTTTGCTAACAGCACTTAGCTTTGAGGACGTACCTAAACTTTTAGCCCAGTTCGCTAATGAAAAGCGTAAGGTCGATGTCCGTTACAACAATGCTATCATCGGTGGTCTCAATGTCGGTGCAAATCTGGAACACCTTAAGACACAGCCTAAGATGTTACACAAACCAGCAGTCATTCAAAAGTTTAACCAAGAAAAGCCAAAACCAAATGGACCTCTCATTGAAACATTCTACACCGCAGGAAGTGAAAGCAGTTCACTTGATCAATTAGATCTCACAGGTGCCCTTGATGATTTAATGTCACTCGGTTCTCTTGGTAGTGTTGCCTCAGATGGTGGGGATAATCTTAATCTTGGTGATAGCCTTGGTAGTCTTGATCTTGGAGAGAACCTCGATGCTTTAGCCCCGGAAACTACCGAAGGGACTAATCTCGATGGTATGAATTCATTCGGATTAGATTTCGATGACGACGACGATGATGACGATTCAATCAGTAATGATTTCAATTTAGAGAAAGAGGGAATTAAAGTTGGAGGTATGGATTTCTTTAACCAAGGTCTCACGCAGTCCGCAGAAGAGTCTGCACCTTTGACACCTTCAGCACCATCCACAGAAGAGTCAAAAGAGTCAACGCCATCCACAGAAGAGTCAAATAGGTCCGACATTAATCCTGACTTCACAAAATTCTTTGCAGAAGAGAAACCAATTCCAGATTTCCCTACAGAAGACGACGGTGAAGAATACGAGATTAATTACAATGACGACGATAGTGATGACAATCCAGCAACAGAAGAAGTTGAAGAAGAAGTTGAAGAGGAAAGCGACGACAAAGAGGGTAGCAAAGGTAACAAGACAATGTCACTGTTCTAGCTTTAGCCCAGGAGATATTTAGCCCAGTGCTTCCTCCTCACACATCACATCACTTACAATTAAAAACAAAGAACACAGAACACTGAGATGCCACAGTCCCAGTGTTCTTTTATTTAGCCCAGTTAACTCTGGGCTTTTTCACGCTCTAGGAAGGAGAGAGGAATTAAGAAAGCGTGACAACATTTTAAATGATTTTGTTTAAATTCAATTTAATGTAGGTGATGATGTGAAACATAACAAAAAGATAGGAAAACGACATGCTTACTGGTTTTACATTAATAGTTCAAGACAAAACACAAGTCAAGATCTAATAAGACCAAACACAGCGCACAATACAACACCAAGCACTAAATCAAGTGTAAGACCAAACGCAACACCAAGTGTAAGATCAAACACTAAATTAAAGGAGAGTGATAGTAACACAAGCAATGGTAAAACACAGAGAAATCACAGTACACAAAACAGTACTAGAAGTAAGAGCAGTACAAATAGAAGTAAGAGCAATAGAAATTCCAACAGCAAGACTAAGAATTCTAATAAACGTAAAAAGAATTCCGATAAACGGAAAAAGAAAACACAAGGGATGACATACTCACAAAAGAAACGAGCGTCCTTCAACTACCGTAATGAGTACTTTAAAAAGAACCCAGGAATTTACGGTAATATTTGGTTTTGCTCACAATGCGGTAAAATACTAATTGGTAAACACAATGTTGTTATAGATCACATTGTACCACTGAATTCTATTGCAGGTGTAAACAGAACATTTAATACTGTTGCAATCTGTCAAAAATGCAATAGTTCAAAGTCAGACTGTATTGATTACAGAATTGCTAAAGGCTATTTAGCCAAGCTCTTTGAGGTACTTACCTCACACCTTCCCGATGCTTTAGCCCTGGTACTTTCTCTAATAGTATCCATAGCTTACCAAATTTTAAATTTATTATTCATTTTATTTACAATGCCATTCACTTTAGCAAATGGTAAATTTTTAACATATACAGTAGTTATTTTAATTATTTTTGCTTTTATTCTAAGTAAACTTTAAAAGCAAACTTTAAAACTCGAAAGCATGGGTAATCCTAGCCTTGCTTTATTATTAGTCAATTTTGGAGGGAATATATGTTAAAAGGTATTTACAGCTTTAAACAATTAGATTTAGACATTGCACAAGCATACATTGCTATCGTACTTGATTATCATAGCCAATACCAAGCTGCAGAAAGAGTGCTTGATTTCTACAAGTATGTTAGCTCCAACGAAGATGAAGTTACATTAATACGTGAGAAGAAGTATTTAGAGTACTTGGTTTTAGCCAAGAAACTCAAGAAATCCTTTTTAGCTACGGTAATTAGCGATATGTACAACAACAAGGTTTTACCTAATGGACGTACACGTAGTAATGCTTTAGCCCAGAAAGTCTCTCTGTTAGATTTAAATGTCAACCTTTCAGAAAAAGAGATTTACAACGACGTAATGATTTTACAGACTTCATCAGAACACATTTTAATACATTACATGAGAACACACACGTTCTTTGTACAATTTAAAAGATGGCTCAAAAGAACATACCCAAAAGATAAGTTCAACAACCCTAATAACTTTACGGATGCTAAGTGTAAAGAGTTATTAAATCCTGTCATTGAACGAAGTAGAAAATATTTTATTAAGAACTTCAACAAGTCCGCAATTGGTCTTAATGACTACATTTTCGGAGCTTTAAACATGTACTACAAAGACTCTGCAGATGACAATGGTAAATTCGATAAAGAATCAGAAGTAAGTAGATTCTTTGAAATCATGAACAGTAAAGGACAGGATAGAGAAATAAGTGGAAGTGACGCAGACTCCTCAACAACAGCACTTAACTTTATTGGAATTGATCCACACTTACGTCCTGCAGAAATTAACTTTAGAGAAATCGCAATTAAGATTTGTGAAGCCTCTAAAGTTCTGTACACCCACAAGAGTGGTAAATTAGCCTTTTATGATATTTTCTCTCGTTACAGAGATTTAAAATTCTTAAGTGACGAAAAGGTCAAATTAGCTGTCAATACACTTCGTGGTTGTAGCGTTTCCACTTATGAAGCTAGCGATGATTTCAATATGCAAAAAACTGCTTCTTCAGGATCCTTTAAAAGTAAATTCAATAAGAGGGAACAATACTTACAAATCTTTGATAAGATTTTAGTTTCGGGTGGTGCTTCCATGAAGGATATTAAAACAATCTATGATAACCAAATAAAGGTCTCAATTGGAATACCAAAGCGAGAGCAAAACTGTATTTACAAGGTAGAAGGTGGTAATGTCAAAGGTAATTTTAAGAATAGTGAACGCTTTAAGATTCTCTATGATGGGTTCATTGCACTAAAAGATTTCATTAATTTTATCAATAGCTCAGACAATATTTTTGGTATCACTCTTTACAATTTTAATACAGAAGCTTTCAGAAATCTCAAATTAGCCAAGTCAATCACCAATTTGGAGTCATACGTCAAATATGGTGATGTAACTTCAAAACTGATTGAAGAACAATCAACCTCATACGATCATGTTCTTTTAAAATCGAACTCAGAGGTTCAAGAGGAATTAGAAGAGTTAAGGTCTATTGACATGTTTGCACTTCTTGAGAAAACATCCCTTAATGCCATTGAAGGTATTAGAGCAGAGCAAAAGAAGGAAGAAGAAAATAAAAAAATGTTCAACAATAGAATACATTCTTTCATTAATAAGATGAAAAGCTTTAACCCAGGAATTCCTTTTATCCCAGAGGAGTATGGATGTCCGTCTAATTACGTATGTGATTATATTAATTACGGTGGTAGTAATGTTGACAGGAAAGCAATGGAAGAAACCATTCCAAATATGGCTGCCCTTTACAAAAGTTACGACCACTTTAACCTAGATGAGAATTTTCAGTTTATTACAATCTCAAAGTATCTTTCAGCAATAGAATGTCTTATGGCTCTCGATGGTGTTCCAATGTTAAATCGTGAAGGTCTTTTTGATTATGAAGATCCTAACTATGTTTTAGATTATCTTCAGGAGGACGATTTAGCCAAGAGTTATGTAAGTTCCTTTAATGGGATCAGTATTTACACATTCGATAGCGGTTTAAGAGAATCTTTTATTAATAAGATCTTTGATACGTTCTTTCCAGAGCAGGAGGGTGCTTTAGCCAAGGAGACCACAAATGGAACAGAGGTAAGAACTTGTGCTTTAAATGAAACAAGTTCGAAATCCACGGCAGAGGCGAGAACTTGTGCTTTAGTCCAGAAACTTCCCTACTGGCAGAAATTACGTATTCTGTTTTCAATTAATAACTTCTTAATTTGTTTTCTTAAAACAATGTCACAAGTCGGTAGAATCTTAGAACGTTACACAGAAGATCCAGTTTCAGTGTACATTTCTTTGTGTGATTACTTAGATGTACTCAATGTCGATTTAGACAAGATCTCTCCTGCAAGACTTTACAAGCTTTACAATTACACAAGATTAATCTACCAGACAGGTAGTTCAATTAATGTTTACCAAGCAAGTAAATTCAGAAAAGAGTTCGAAGACAGTGTCAAAAGATACTTCATTACGTTATTTCATAGCGAAGAAAATAAAAGTCACTATAAATTATTACAACAGATGAAAACAGAAATGTACGAGACCTTCAAACCAAATGGATGTCTCCAAGATGTGGATCTGGAAAAGAGAAAACGCTTAAGAAAGATAGCACATATACTAGATTCTAGAAATATTTCTTATGTTAATCAGGAACATGAAAAGTTCTTCTGTAATGAAGAATTATTATATCTTTTTAAATCATGTGCAGAATTCAATGAAGATGGTTTTGCTGTTCAGAACGGTAATTTGTTTGAAACAAACTCAGGAAAATTCTTACACTGTACAGGTGCTTCTGTCAAACCAGATATTCTTGGTATTGAAGATACAATAGCACCAATTACAAAGAATGATATTTCTGAGTATGAGTTATTCTCTAACGGACGACGCTAAAACTTTAGCCAAGAATCATCCTATTAAGAGATTTAGCTCAGTACCTTCATCAGAATAAATTACCATCACTGAACAAGAATAAACAAATTACATTGAAGCTGGCACAGAGGTAGCAAGAGTCCCACAAATGGCTCAATGCAGACCAAAGAATAACCAAATGTCTTAAAGACTTAATGATTTAAAGATGTAAGATTTCAAAAGGAGAACAAGCATGAATGATGAACAATTAATTAAAGAATTCGAAGAAAAGTTAAATAGAGAAAGAGAACTAGACAACATAAATTTAGATGACTTTGGTTTAGAGTCCCTCAGTGCAGACTTTAACCAAGCCTCTTTAAACAACAGTAGCAAAGAGGGCAATACAGAGGGCAATAGGGTGTGCGATGAAACACACCCTTCTCTTATGTCCATTTTAACCAAGAAAGTCAAAACACAGGAAGAATTGGATTTGTTAGAGAAAAATGTGTGCTTTGTAAATGTGGAGTACAACGACGGGAGCGTTCTAATACTCCACACCACTCTCAATCAAGAGGTTTTAGCCAAGTCCTTTGCATATCGCAAAGAGAACTCTTTGTTCGACATAGATCGTTATCGTTACTTTGTCATCGACGACGATGATGACTGTATACGAATTAGAATCACACAAGAAAATATTTATGAGCACGATGAAGTAATCTCCTTCATTAATAGTGTTCTATAAAAGCGGGGGTAGTAAATTGGAAATTAATCTTTTTCAGAACAGTAAATTAAACAAAGATTTTGCACGCTCTGACAATTACATTAACAAAAGAAATTTTACTTTAGACACTAGCATTGAAGATCTAAAACAACATTTAAGTGTGGACTGCGATACACCTGAGTTTAATGCTTTCGTTAATGAAGTCGTAACAGCACTCAAATCAGAAAGAGAGTGTGTAGAATACGTAGGCAGTCTAAGTGATAACCACTTTAGCCTAGAACTCTTAGGGGTAGAAAAGAACAGCAAGGATTACATGGTTTTAGTAGACTTTAGCAATAGTATCGACTATGCATTGCATTTACTGTCACATTGCAAAATGAAGAACATCAGGGCAATCCCTAATTACGCCTCCATCTCAAGTGCAATCCTAAATGGAAAGACTAGAAAAATTGAAGACTTCACCTATTCTGTCTTCATGGAGTGTGATCCAGCTTTAACCCGGTACATGCGCGAACTATACTGGGACGTCAATCATAATAGCACAGAATCAGAAAGAAACAGTGAAAATTTACTTAAGAAGTTTATTATCATTTTTTACACAAAAATCTTAGAACAGATTAGAGTAGTCAAGGCATACATCATGTCATACCTGCATGACTTGGATGACAACTTTAAGTACAAAAGCAAAACTTACGCAGCTTCATTAGGTACTACAGAACATCCAATGGAAAACACAGAAATCACTCTAAAGATGGAAGGTTTCGATGATTATAAAATACCATTACAAGTCTTTAAAAGGTATGAATACATAGACAAATTAACAAAAGTGAAAGAGGAGGGATAGCATGGTTTTAGCCGGACTAATTCGATTAGAAGGTGTTGAATACTACTTTGCGTGGAAGAACTTAAAGAAGTCGAACACTTACGTTCTCTTCTCCAGAGTACATGCTCAGGATTTAGCCAAGTACGAACTTACTAATGAGCATGATTACACACTCATTACTTCTGCAGAACTTCTCCGTAACTACACTAACCAAGACTACGTAATGGAGATCATTGAAGAGTTAAAAGTCTCAGGAAGAATGAAAAAGTATTCTAGATTCAATACCAGTTTGCTTAATAAAGTTCTCACAGAACTTAGCTTTGCTAGGACATACAGCTTTAGCCCAGAAAATGTCTACAAGGACGAGAACACCTTCGCTGGTGGTAAACTCCTCAAAGACTTCAATGCAAAGGACAAAAATCTCACATACACCTTCGAAAAATCTGGAGATGAGTTCCAAAACATCACAATCGAACACAATGATTTTAAGATGAGATTAACAACCAATTTAGCCTCGTTATCTCTAAAGAATTTCAAAATGCAGGAAGTGGACAATTATCAGAAAAAAGAGATTAGTACACTTACACTCGATGCAGTCTCCTTTGATAAATTGTGTAATATGTTAGATATGTCATGGTTCTGGGATAGTAACACAGGTAAGATGAAAAAGCATTATGAGGTTATTCAAACCATCACTGATTTTGAGTACAAGATAATGTATCAATTGTACAGAGAGTTAGAGATGTGCAAAAAGAATGGTACAAAGTTAAATATCTCTGTCGATACCGAAACAACAGGTCTTAATATCTACAATCTCTCAGAGAATAACGAAGATAGAGATCACTGCGTAGCAATTCCAATCTCATGGAAACCAGACACCGCATACGTTATCTTTACAGATATGGAGTACTTTAGCAACGTACCCAATCAGTATGCTATTGACCGTTTAGCCCAGCTCTTTGAGAACTTTAAGGGAGAACGTACAATTACTATTTACGAACCACCAAAGGATTACTGGAATGAAAACAAGGTAGTCACTCTGCAGGATGTTATTAATGCAAGTATCGGAATGTGTGATTTAGCCCAGGACTCCAACACAGCCAAAGAATCCCCAGAAGAGTCCAACACAGTTAAAGAATCATCAGAAGAGTCCAATACGGCCAAAGAATCTCAAACAACCCAAACACAAGTAAAACAGATGTCATTCTTCGGAAATGCAGAAATAGTAAATCAGGAAGATTCACATCAGGATTCTACAAATGACTTTATTGATTACGCAGGAAATACTGAATTAGCAGACTTCACCAATAACTTTGAACTCACAGATAACCTTAATTCATTCGGAGAACAGAGTACTAAAACGACAGATGATCTCACAACAACGAATGCTCTTTTCAATTCTATTAATGAACAGACACAGGGTGAGACAACCTTAGCCCAGCTTTATGCTTACGCTAGCAAAAAGTCTGGCACCTCTGACGATTTAGCCAAGACCTCCAAACAAATCAAATTTACCTTCACACGAGAACTTGTTAATCTAATTGGTCATAATATTATGTTCGACCGTAGGGTCTTTTACATGTTCGGGAAGTCATTCTATTTTAATGAGGACACTCTTCAAATGGCTTTCGATCTGAACCCTAAGACAGTACGAGGTTCTGTTGCCCTCAAAGGTTTAACACACCGATTACTTGGGCATGAAACACCAGAACTGTCTGATATTCTGGGAAAAGGTAATGAGGATAAGTACAGATATCTTTACGACATTCTTGTAGCTATGGTATACGGTTGTGCCGATGCTGACTACACCTTGACTATTTATCACATTCTAAGAAAACTCATGACTTCTCGTATGTACAAAGAGTACAAGCGACAAGATGTACAAATGCTAAATATCCTATCCATTAGTGAATACTATGGCATGCAGACGATAGAGAAAGATGTTATCGCGTTAGCCAAGGAATCTGAAGAGAATCTAAAAATTCTCAAAGACTTCATGTATTCCTACGTGGGAACATATGTCGATTATGTCAATCAAAGAGAACACCTAGCCATTCTACTGCAATCCGGAAAATTAACCCAAGAGCAGTACGAAAGTACTATTGATAATATCAAAGTCAGTAAAGACGCCAAATATGAGTTTGAAGTAAAAGCAAGCGAAATACGACATGTAATGTATGATATTTTAGGTTACAAAATCTTTGCATGGACAGAAGGTGCTAAGAAATTACCTAAGACGGACAAATATGTAATGAAGAAGTTAGCGTCCCAAAAACGTAATGAAGACAGTCATACCTTCGGAACTATGACAGAAGACTTGTTGGTATACGGTGCTGACAGGAATAAATACAATGAGTACTTGGCTAAGGGATTTAAATATAAGGCTGCCGATATGTGTTTAATCAAGGCAGATGATTTCAATAAGTGTAGAAATCCACTTGCTATCGTTTTAACCAAGTACGCCGAATTAAACAAAGAGTACACTAGTTACTTCAAGCCTATCCGAGAGACCAACATGGAGGGAAAGATCTTCAAGAATTACTCTTTAGCCCGCATTGAAACACGAAGAATTATGAATCCTGGACAGACCATGAAAGGTAAGCTAAAAGCCCTCATACGGTCCTACACAGATGACTACTATTTGTTAGACTTTGATATGTCACAGGTAGAATACCGTATCATGATCTCTTTAGCCAAGTACGTTGACATGATAAGAGTCATGAACAATCCGGAGAGAGATTACCACACTGAGACAGCTTCCTTACTTCATGGCGTTCCAGCCCATTTAGTCTCAAAAAAGCTCCGCAAGAGCACTAAATGTTTTAATTTCGGTATCCCATACGGTTTGTCTGATAGAAGTCTCTGCGATAATCTGTTTGGTAAAATTGACGATGCCAATATGTTTGCAACAAGAGAATTATTACAGAAATGGCTTAAAAGTAATAAACCAGTTTCAGACATGTTAGAGCAGTATAGAGAAGATGCTCTTGTAGAGCAAAACATCTCTGATGATTTTAGAAATTACATAGATGCTTGGAAAAAGGACGAGCTTGGTCAATACGAATTGAACGTTAAGGGTGAAAGAATTCCAACACCTATCGGAATGTCCATCAATGAAAAAGGGTTCTACCGTATTTACGATTTGCAAGATTTAGACAAGGCAAAGATCGGTAGTATCAGACGTGCCGCTGGTAATTATCCTATCCAGTCATTTGCAGCGGAAGTGTTCAGGATCATTTTAACTAGGTTCTACAATCGCTGTGAGGAAGAAGGAATCAATGACAAGATAATTTGGCACATGTTAATTCATGATGAATTATTGTGTTCTGTACATAAGAGTTTACATCCTTTTTATATCTACAAATTGGTAAAAGAGTCTTGCATGATAACAATGCCTGGACATACCAAATACTTCGTAGGTATTAATATTGGAGACACATGGGCACAGTGTAAAGACGATAGTCGAGAAGCCCCAGTTATTTTCGTAGAGAGAATGATAAAGAAATGGGATAACGGTGATTTCGGTAAAGGACCTTTCTGGTTCGATGATCCATGGGGATTCATTAAGCCATATAGGGATCAGTATGTTCAAGATAGAATTCTAGAAATCATTCAAAGGCTACAACCAGATGTAATGGAATCTCCTATTGATGTTCCAAAGCTTTTAGCCACGTTCAGTAACTACACTGTTAGAAGTTACGTAGATGATTACGATATGAACTACAAAATCACAAAGAAGTACGATCCTGACGACCCTGATGAACAAATCCAAAAGAGTAATGATGAATGGGCAAGCCGTCTTGAAACATGGGCACTGAATGTCTTTGGTGATGGCAAACAAATGATTGATATCGATGGTAATCTAAAGATATTACATAAGAAGGGTAGTGCTTTACAAAGTGAGATTAAAGATGACAGTGCTTTAGCCAAGACCACCATCATCGATAACTCTCTTCCAGATGGACTCGGAATGGTCGCATCCCCAGAAGAGGCCCACGCCTCATCAACAGATAACAATGCCCTCCTACAGAACTTAGGAGAGTTAATATTTGACGAAGACGATAACGACGATGATGCTAGAGATATTACTCCAGGCTTGCTCTTTGATGACGACTTTAACCAAGACGACTCATATTGGGAATTCGATGACAACGATCTCAGAGTTAGCTACGATAATTATGGAGAAGACGACGAAGTGGAAGAAGAAGACGGTATACAGTTTATTGATACAAAAAATGCAGATAGCGTAGCAGCTTGCATTAAAATAGAAAAGCCAATGCAAAACATCACAATGTTAAATCAGCAGGCAATCATTGAAAGCAAACACTACAAAGTCACACAGAAGTGTAAAAACTACCTGCAGCCTTACCTTTCTAAATCAGGAATTAGAATTGTATTCCATGAACCAAATGGATTAAAGAGATGGCAGACGGTTAAACAAAAGACTGATTTAAAGAAATTAGATAAGTGGTTAACCAAAGCTAATGCCTTAATCGAATCAATGGTGAAGAAGTGATTTACGAAGCAGTGAAATCACTTCACCACACCACTTCACATTCTCCATTAACCACAATAATAGAATTGACATAAAGGAGATAACCATGGGAATAGGAATGAAGACTAGAACTCCTAGTCAAGGAACATTTAACCAAGAACCCAAAAAGAAAAGAGAAGACCCACCACAGAAACGACGCAACACGACGCAACCACAGCAGCAGAAATCACAGTCACAGCTTCAAAGTCGACCACAAAAAAGAAGTAGTGCAACAAGAAGTGGAAGAACTATTGATGCTAATAGAAATGCTGGCAGAAGTGGTAATACAACTAGAGATGCACAATGGCACTCTGTAGATAATTCACAAAGAAATTCTAGAAATAATTCACAGAGAATTAACTCACAGTATAACAATTCACCATACGAAGAGGAAGAGGACTTTACCTCACAAAATAATCACAAAAAGTCACCAAAGAAAGCCATTCTGATCTTTGCTGCAATAGCGTTGATATCAGTTGTCTTTGGTGGCTTTTACCTCTTTAGCCAAGGAAACTCCCAAAAGGGAGAAGGCAATCAAACGCCTCCCAAAAAAGTCTTAACAGTCCCAGAAGAGGAAGACACAGAAGAGAGTCCAGAAGAAGGTACTACAACAGACGAAGGCTTTCAAACAGGCGACAGTAATAGCGAAGGTGGTAAGTACGAAGAGGGAACTTTAACCAAGACAACACCAGAGCATTACTCATCGTCTGATTTTCTCAAAGATTTAAATGGGTACGAAATCCCAGCAGTCTACACTGTACAAAACATTACCTATGATGTCGCACACGTTAACTACCAAGCTAAAAGAGCCACCATCGACGATGGAATGGAATTCTATTGGTTAGAGATTAGTTACAATGGTAAAAAATACAGAGCACAGTGTAGCTACAATATGTTTAGAAATCTGGAGTCCGAAGGTATTTGTAAGGTAGCGGTTGAAATACTCACATTAGACTCAGGTCAACAAGTTATTTCTTACATGAAAGTTGTATCAGAAGACTACACAGTTGATGATGCCGAAAATGATTTTAATTTCTAGAGCCTCGCACCACCAACACAACCCAGCGCATTAAGGTGTCATAGCCTAATGCGCTTTTATTAAAATAGATAATCAATAAGGAGGTAAAAATGACATTAGATGAATTAAAAAGGGAACACGATAGATACTATGCTTTCTCATACTTCATGACTGTAGAAGAAGCAAAAAGATTCGGAACAATCCCCAAAGAGTACTGGGATTACTTTCCTAACAAATGCGAGTGCGGTAGTGAAAATATACTAACAGGTAGTCTACAACAACCACAATGCTGTAATCCTAAATGTTTCATTAAACAAGGCTATGCACTTAGTGAACTATTAACTAGATTTAAATGTAAAGGCTTAGGTCCAGCCCGTTGTATTGAAATCGTAAAGACTTTAGCCCCGCAATTCAAGTATAACTCTTACATAGAAATTCTCGATATGCGACAAGAGGATTTTCCTCCAGCTTTAGCCCAGAAAGCCTACTCTATAGATTTACTGAGGGCGATAGGTAAAATCCGAAGTGAGAAGATAACATTTCCAACTTTAATAAGTAATCTTGCAATCCCAACACTTGGTGATAAAGCATTAAAGTTGTTACAAGGAATAAATAATTTCGAAGAGTTCGCTGCCTACGTAAAAGCATCAGGAAGTCTACAAGCCTTCTGTGATTCCAGAGGTATTCATGATCCAATGGTTTTCTTTTGGATACAGCAGAGTATCGTTGACATTTGGTTAGCAGATTTAGTCATGCAAAAGAGTGTTAGAGCAGAAGGTAAGATCAAAATAGAAATTTGTATTACAGGATTCTTAAGAATGAATGGAACACGAATTACTAAGGACGAGTTTGTTAAATTGTGTAATAAAGTTTCCGTTACTGAAGACGGTACACAGTTGTTCGAAGTGGTTCAAAATACGGCTAAGGTCGGTGCAGTACACATAATTGCAGATGCACCATCAAATAGTGCAAAGTATTTAGCAGGATTAAAACGAGGAGAAGAAGTTGATATTGATGGCGTTAAACGTAGTGTTTTAATGAGTTCATCTGAGTTTATAAATTATTTAGAGGAGTTGAAAAAGAAATGGAAACAGAAGCAAGACGAAATCAATCAAACGAATTCACAGAAGCAGCCGGAATTGGAACAGTCGGAACAGCAGATACAGAAGCAGTCAATACAGGAGCAGCAGACTCAGGAATCACAAACGACCAAAGAGATGACACTGTTCTAATGGGACTTGATTTTGATGGGGACGATGGGGACTATGGATTAGATTTTACCTATACGTCTTTAGCCCCGGATGCTTTAGCCTGGGGCAGTAATGCTAGTGCTTTAACCCCGGACACCAACGCAGCCCAATACAGTGAACAAGACTCCAATGGTGTCAATGCAGCCCAATACAGTAACCAAAATGCTAACGATGCCATTGACTCCCTGTTAAAGGAATTCACAACGAACAATTCAAAGACAGAAGAGTCCCTCAACAGCGCTTTAGCTGAGGAAATGGAGAACGCCTTTAGCACAGATGCCGATGAAGAAATGATAGAGGATACAATTAATATCCTAAAAGCGAAAGGATTCGAAAAGGTCGATAACTTACCATACGAAACCCTAGAAGTATTAATTAACAGGGCAGAGGTCTTTGATAACGAAGGGCACAGCATTAATAAATTTATCAATGACGTATGTGGAAAAACAATAAGTGATTTTGGTAATTTCTACAGAGATTTCAAAGCATCCCCTGCCATCAACTACTACCACGACGACGATGCAAAGGCCCTCAAATCCTACAATATTGATTACGAAGGCACTGCAGGTATTTACTTAAAAAGAATTCGTGAATGCATTACAAATAATTTCTCGCAGGACATAGATGTATCCTTACAAACTGGTGAGGACTTTAGCCAAGAAAAAATCAATCAGATTGTGGAGTTCGTCTACAACCGATTACACAAGGACCCATCCCTTGTAGAGATAATTGACAATAACTTTGAATCCTTCATTCAAAATGTACAAAGCACACTATACAATATTCTACAGGTAAATAGGAGAGCTTTAGCACAGAATAGAACAACGGAGTTGTATAGAGATAACACTTCTAAGTATTTACTCAAAGAAGAGTTACAAATGTTCCAAGAACTACTACATACAACAAGTGGTGACAACGCCTCCCTTGATCTCAAATTCATCAAACAAATCTTCACAGATGGTAATGAATACTATTTTAGGTGTGAGACCTGTGGAGAGAAGGTAATGTTGGACAAGCCTGTAGCAGTAATACTTAGCTTTCCTTTAAACGGCGCAGCTGGAAAAAGGGCACTTGTTTTACCTAAAATCTTTAGGTGTAAATGTGGTCAAAGACATTTCTTTACTAAGTCAGAGATACAAAACTTAGAGGAAACAGTAAAACCTGTACTTAAATCTGGTATTAATAAATTAACTAAGAAATTGATTGACATGAGTAAAGGCTCAGCGTTGTTAAAGTACGAAGTACCAATCACTACAGTACAAAGCAACTGGAGCTATTGTATCACACCAGTCAAAGGGAATAAGTCTAATAGTGTGAGAAAGAAGGATGATAGCATCAGCCTTAGTACAGTATCCGATGCAGAGTTCAAACAGGCCGTAAAAAACTTCTACACACTGTTAAACACCTTTAATCCTAATGAGATTCCGAAGGTAATGGCAAAGCAAGAAGACAGTCCTAGCATCAACTTTAGCCAAGAAGATCCCTTTAGCCAAGATGATGACTTCTTTAGCCAAGTCGATTCCTTCTTTGATGATGGTAGTTTCTTGAACGATTTAAATGACAGTGAACAAAGTGTTGTAGATGGCAACGATAAAACAGCAGGTGAAGACAATGATAAGTATGCTGAAATAGGTAATCTCACAGATAGATCTGACTTACTGTCTTACAAAGAAGTAGCAATGTATTTCTGTAAGATTTTAAGTATTGATTATCCTGTAATTAAAAACAAAGCATTGTTTAGTTTAATCTTTGCAATTAACAACAATAAGGTTCTGAATGAGTATTTAGATTGTTCAAACATCTACAATCTCAAATCAATCTTAAAATTCATTGACACCAGTTCAGAATTTCTAAAGAAGAACGTACTTCCAGATGAACAGCAAACAAACGAATTAGTAAGCATAGCAGTCTTCTTTGGTGAACAAAACACCTTTGAAAAGCTCGAAGCTAAGAAAGACGACAAAGCAGCCTACTGCCAGGAATTACTTCACACTTTAGAATCAGAAAAGGAATTAATCCAGAAAGAAGCAGAGAAATATGAAAAAGAGAGAAAACGTATCATAGTAGAGTTAAGCAATTCAATCGAATCTCTCGCCTTCACACAAATCATTAATATTTCGCAGTTCGAATTACGTGATATTTTAAATGTAATAACTGACCAGACTATCTATAAGTTATTCGATTTAATCACAGACAGAATGATAATTACTAACTACGCAGAGGACTTCTATGATAGATATCGTAATTTTAATATTCTGAATAAAAACTCACTTAAGAATAGTTTAAATGTGAAAGCACAGGCAAAACACATTTCACAAGGTGTTAAAAACACAATCATGAAGAAGAGTGAAGACCTCGGTATTCAGATCAGTGAGGGAGAGCTTTACAGTAATTTCAGAATGGTCGATGCATTGACACAAAGTAATCTCAGTTTACTTAATGATCTCAATAGCGCTTTCACAAATGCTGACTATTACAAATTCTGTACAGTAGTACTAAAGATTAGTGAATTACCACACAGATTAGACACATTGATCTCAGATGAATACACAGAACAGCTCTATACTTTCATTGATGATTTTAAAGAAGAAGCTAAGAGAGTGATCGCAGAGTTTAAAAGTCCTGAAGGCTTTTACCTTCAGTCCTTTAGCCCAGATGAGATCGCTTTAGCCAAGACCTACAAAAAGCAGTTACACTTTTACCGTTATATGCCAAAACGTCTTGATGGTGAAAGCATTACTGATTACTTAGATCGTTATGAAAGAATGTTGCATGAGGGTGGTTTAACCAAGTACAACTCCGTTAACTACGGAAGTAACTTTGATAGCTACACAAAGTACTTTGGTTTACTATTTAGCTGTTCTGCTTTGTATGAAACAGCATACCATTCTTTTACAACTGCTACATTTGTAACACAGTTCGTAAAAACAGTAATGGCAAGTAGAAGTAATAAAACACAGACAGGAAAGCTCTTTGGAATTTCCACACCAATCTTAAATCTCATTGATTACGAGATTGACCAGCAAGAGTCAAATATTGACTTTGAGAATATTAATCTTTTAATCAAGGCTTTGTCTGGAATTTATATTACATCTGTCAAACAAAGAATAGATGTGCTGTTAGAAGATCTCAGTACTTATGTAATGAAGAACACTTCCACTTTAACCAAGTCTGTTAATAATTTTGATATGAGAGATTGGTTACAGAAGGTAGTCTCTGACGACGAAGTAAACTTCACACCATACAAAGATGTGCCAGAGATTACAGACTATAGCGATTCCATCGTAGAACTTTACACATACACAGAGGACGAGGAGTTAAAGAAGTACTTCTAGGGATTTAGCCAAGTACCCACAACACCCTCCAATATCTTTCAACACCCTCCAACACCTAAGAAAGGAAAATACAGTGTTTATTGTTTTATTAGAAAATATTAACAATACAATTCTTTCAGAAGTGGACACATTCACAAAACATTATCCAAGAAGTTCAATCAAACGTATTACAAAGTACACTACACTGGAAGAATTACATTCTTTAGCCCATAAACCACTACTAAGTATTGGTTGGCTAATTATTTGTCAAGACACTGACTTAAAAAATTCATACATGAAATTTCTTGAAGGACTGGATCAATCAAATCTGGTCCTTTTTAGAATTACAAGCGAACAAAAATGTAATTCATTACTATCGGCACTAAAAGCCGACAAAGTACCTTATAAAGTTATAAATAATTACAAATTGAAAGAGGAAAAGGTCATTCGTTATGTCTACCAAAATTTAAACATAACAAAATCTGATGCGAAGTATTTGTGTACAAGATCTGGCTATTATTTACCAGAAGTAGTCAAAAATGTACAAACACTTAAAGTACTTCCCAAAATAACTAAGCCAGTAATTCGTAAGTACACAGAAGACAGAAGAAGCATAGCTGTCTATGAACTTGTGAATTATTTAATTGGAATTGATGGGAAAACGACCTATGAAGATTGTATGAAATTGGTGTACTACTACCGATATGGTTTTGAACATTTACTTAAAACCACTTTAGCACAGGTAACTCTTTACATTAAGGTGTACAAATTAATTCTTGATGGTGAATTAACTTTAGCCAATTACAAAATAAAGAAGAAGGATGTAGCTGACAAAGAAATCTCTAGCCTACATGATTTCAGACTTTACAAAATAATAGAGAGTTTCGATAAGATTTCATACGATTACTTAATTCTCTTACAATTGAAATTGAAACAAATTTCACCTAAGTTTTACTCAGGTATTTTTGATTTCGTAACTCTTTTGAAGCTTAATGCAAGGACAAGAACAACGGCTAAAATGCCTGCAAAGATTTCAACAAAAGTTAAATCAGACTTGAAGAATTCCGAGAGGAAGTTGGAAGAGTTTAATCGCAGACGCTACACTTTAGCCCAGGAAGACTGTCAAGGAGCATTTGAGTACTTCAAAGAGCAGATAAAATTAGAACAAGGAGGTAACTAAATTGGAAATTTTAGAATACCAGGAAATCTTGGAATACTTGCAGATCGCAAACAAACAATTAGAAATTCCGATTACTGTTGTTGAGGATTGTGCAGACTTTAGCCAAGATTTAGCAGGGGTTTACGTTTATTTCGAAAACGAAGATAAGTTTAACATCATGGACAAAATTGTAGCATTAGGAACAATCGAAGCTACCCATTGTTCACAGTTGTTTGAGCAGGCTCCTGTAGAAGCATACAAAATACTGTTAAAGCGAAGTGGTTGGAATTCCTTCACAGAATACTTCATCAATAAGTTTGGAAGTATTAATGAAATCTTTGCTTATCTTAATAAGGGCAATACAGATGCTCTAGCCCATGAACAGCAGGATTTCTTTACAGGCGCGCAGGAAGAGGATTTAACTGAGGATGATGTCAATACTGTTGCACAGAATACAACAATCGAATCAAGCGAAGATGACAACACCACTTTAGCCCAGGAGACTTCAGAAGGTGACAGTGAGGGTAACATCACTTTAACCAAGGAGACTTCAGAAGGTGATAGTGAAGGTGATACCACTTTAGCCCAGGAAAGTAGTAAGGCTAAAGAGATTAAGGATTTCATTGATTCAATGATACTTGCTAGAGAACTGGAAGAAGAAGAGGAAGAAAAGAACAGAGAGAAGGAGAAGATCTCAAAGAGAAAGAAAGAACTTCACAATGAACTTAACTCTCTTCTCAAATCAAACAACTCCGCAGACTTCACTTTCAACTATGGTATCTCAGCAAGAGATTTAGCCAAGTGGAAAGAAAAGCAGGAGAACTTTAAAAAAGAAAACTCTCCAGCACATAGCCAGAAGAATTTTGAAACTCCCAATAAAAAAGAAGAAGATAACAATGACGAAGGGAGCTGTCCCTGTAAAAAGGACAACAACGCCCCACCAGGCAACCCAAATCAAAACACTAAGCCGGAAGAAGGCGAGAAAGAACAAACGTCTACAGAGGAGAGTGAAGTGATCTCTGAATCAAACAATTCCGAAATCATCGGCAGAGGTGAGGAATTGTGCTCTGAATCAAACAATTCCGAAATCATCGACAGAGGTGAGGAATTGCGCTCCACAGAAAATGAAATCTCCTCAAAAGACCCAACAGTGGAAGAGGTTCCACAAAAAGAGGAAGAAGACAAGCTAGAAGTTCCACATTTAATCGGAAATCTAATTGAACTGATAGCAGATACAAAGACTTCCATGGCAGAGTATAAAACTTCTCTAGAGGACACAATCGAAGAATCCAAAACTTCACTATCAGAAGAAATTATAGATGCTAAGGATTCACTGGAAGACACAATAAGAGAATCGAAGGTCTCAATCGAAAAGACTGTTAATTTCCTGGAAAATACTCTAACGGAATCCAAAACACTTCTTGACGAAGAAATCAGAAATGGTAAGACAGAAATCGTGGATGCTTTAGCCCAGTCTCATTCCTCAATCGAGAACATCGAAGAGATGACCCAAAAGAACCACGAGTTGCTAGAAAGTCTCACAGATAAGATGGATTCCCAAGATTTAGCCAATGTCACCAAAAATGTTCTAGAAGTCTGCACCACAGTCTCAGAAGAACAACGTGACAATAATGCTAATCTACAGGAGAAGGTAGAGGAACTCAATACCACTTTAGCAGAGTTCCAAAAAGAGATTAATTCTAAGCTCACAATCAACAGTGAAATCCACACAGAAATAAAACAGTTCAATGAGGCTCTAACAGAATTCAAAAATGAACTTAGTGGTAAATTAGAAACTAATACCGAACAAATCATAGACACAAAAAGTTGTATACAAACATTAAGTGAAAACTGCAAAGAAATCGTCACAATGATAGAAGGACTGCAAGAAAAGTTTGGAAGTGTTTTCTATCAGGAAGACGATGACGATGGATTTTAAAAGAAAGATTTAAAGGAGGTATTAGCTGTGAATAAAAAAGATAAAGACAACATGATAATTCTCGGAGCATTGGTTGGTATTATTTTTCTATTTTTCTTCTTCAATTTCATAACACGTAAGATTTACTTTATTGTTCTGGTAGGCATTATTTTAGGAGTACAGACTTTCCTAATCATACCAGCAATCTGTAAATATTATTACATATTGAATGACCAAGAGGCTACGTATGAGAGATACATTCCTTTCTATCAGGAACTTACTATCTTTCCTCCTACTTTAGCCAAGTTCCTTGCTTTCCTGTGGGTAGGTACAGCAATTCTGTTTTTAATTATAACACTTGGCAGTAAAAGTGGAGCACTCGGTAGTGTACTTGGCTTAGAAGTGATTGTAACAATCGAGAGGGTCTTTGGCGACACTTTAGCCAATATACTAGCTTTAGTTTTAATAGTTAGTAATTTCGCAACCGGTGCCGGCTTCATGCATGTCAGAAAAGACGTAATGAGAATGGATACCGAATTCAGCGGTCGAGTTAATAAGCGTTCAGTGGTTGAATTGTTCTATTACATCGTTCTGTACATACCTGTTTTCAGATGTCTTGCTTTGTGTAACATTTGGAACACGTTACTTAGATTAACTAAATTAAATAAATACAAACCTGCTTTAGACAATAATGAGTTATACGAAGATAACTAAAATGCAGGTGGAGGTGTAGATAATACATGTTATTTAATTTAGAAGATGAATTGGATCTTGACTTAAATACTGATTCATTAGCTGATTCTTTGGAGAGTGTGGTTGAGCAAAGCTCTGGTGTTGACGCTTTAGCCCAGCACTCTCCAACAGAGGTGGGAAGCTCTGCTTTAGCCCAGACCTCTCAAAAATCACCATTAAACAAAGCACAGTCCCAAGAGTCCAAGACATTTCACGCAGAAGTCGACAATGTTAAAACATTTTGTATAGGAAGCGATGAAATCGAAACAAGAAGTAATGAAATCGAAATAGAGAATCATAGCACAGAAGAAGAAGAAGACTACAATACAAATGATGATTTGGATGACGGATTAGGAGAAGATGGCTTTGATGTGGATGACGATGAATTAGACGATGAATTAGAAAAGCTCTTTGATGAAGTCGATGACGAAGTTGAAGACATTCCAGAAGAGATTCCAGAAGAGGAAAAACAATACAAAGAAGATGAAGTTAATCTCGAATCAGTTGTAGACGAAACTGCATACGCAGAGATAAATTACCCTTGCTTACTTCTAAATGGAGCAAGCACAAATGAAGAAGTGGAATTCCTTCGCAGCTTTAGCACAGTGGAAAACAATAGCAAAGCTATCTATCTGTACTGCGAAGCTCCACAAGGTGTATGTGAAATCGGATACATCAAATTAAATTTAAAATTTCTACTTACTTTAAGTAGAATGCCTGGCTACAGGCTGTATAGCCTGTACTCAAGTACATCAGAGAGAAATGAGATTAAATTGGACGATCCAGAGTTCTTACGAAATTTCATTTCGCTTTAGCCCAGTACTCTCACCAAAGGGTCAAGAGGTTCCATTGGGTTAATAAGTGCTTGAAGAATAGCCAGCAGAGTGATTTCATTTCAACGTGACTTCACTCTTTAATGAAAGGAGGTGAACACCGTGGGCGAAGGAACAAAAATCCTAGGTATTATAATAATAGCTGCCATAATCTTTTTCGGTAAAGACAACATCACAAGCGACAAAGGTGGTAAAGGCGGAAAAGGTGGTAGTGGTGGTAGCGGTGGCGGAGGTGCTGCCTAATGCTAATACTATTATTCACATTAGTGCTAATAGTGCTTGGTGTTTGTACAATTAATCTATCAAGCCTTAATCTTACTGAGAACGAGAGACGTTTACTCTATGTTAGCGATGGTGATGAACAGGCAGACAATGAGGACTTTAGCCTAGAAAAGGCTGAGCAGGAGACTGACCCAAACTTCGAGAAGGATTTCAACAATGATTTCGAGAATGATTTTGGAAGAGATCTCGGAGAGGATTTCGATCTAAGCTTTAGCCCAGACTCTACTCCGAAAGGAAAAGAGGATAGGCAGTCTGACCAAAGACGTCATAGGCACCCAGAAGATTTCGAAATGGAAGAAGAGATGCGAAGACGTCATAGGCACCCAGAAGATTTCGAAATGGAAGAAGAGATGCGAAGACGTCATAGACACCCAGATGATTTCGAATTCAAAGATCGAGATCGAAGAGCTGCTAAGTCTAGAATCATGAAAGACTTACATGAAGAGAACATTGATTTAAACAAGTTTAACTCAGAAGAAGAAGCACTAAATTTAACTAAGCAAATCTATAAAAAGAGGTGATTTAAATAAACGAGTACGAAAAAGCAATTATGTTCAATACGAAGTTAATGAAAATCTTTTATGCCGGTTTAGTCCTAGGTAATCTTTTCATTCCAATGAAGAGAGGTAGTGGTGGTTACACATTTTCAATTTCTATCTTTAACATAATTGCATTGGTAATAATGTTCTATGCAATGCTGATAGGGCTGGGATACTTTAAGCAGAATATCCCTTTCCTTTGGGTAGGTGTGCTTAGAATTGTACAAGGAATTTATAAATTCCTCATTCATCCAGAAGCGTTCAACTGGTATGGTTATTTAGCCTTGGTACTTATGGATGTATTTTACATTTTCTTCCTCATGATGGATAGACGTAATTATTCCTATGTGGAAGAGGATGCAGACGAAGACGAAGAAGATAACGAAGAACTAATGGAAGGGGAACAACATGAATATTAAATCATTCGATGACTGTGAACAAATCATGGATCTAGATATTAACACTTTGGAAGACGGCAAAGAATATGATAAGGTTTGCTATCTCTTAAATTACAAAGCAGGATTGACAAAACAAGACAAAGGTTTTTACACCTTCTACGTTAAAGACAAAAATGCCAATGTGGTTGCAGCAAGAATGTTCGATGTAAAGGACTATGTTGATGAAGGTTTCACAGCTATGTTAATGAAATCCAAAGCTGTCAAGATCAGTTTTGTAGCACAGATTTGGAATGGTTCATGGTCTTTAGTTGTAAAGAACATTGAGATTTGGAATGGGAACTTTAGCTATGAAAACTACATCGGTAAGGCAGAGTACTCAGTGGATGCTCTCGAAGCTGTCTACGAAAGTCTCTTTAGCCAAGCAATCAATCCTGAATACTACAGTGAATTCTTCCCATCTTTGTGTGGTGGAAGAATTGGTGGTTTTATCTCTGTATTGGAGAAATCCTTCACACAGCTTTATTCCTATCAATTACAGAGCCTCAATGTACAAGACCTACATCGTTGTTTCTTTATTTGTATGGATGCGTACTTTAACTACCTTAAGTTAGAAAAGCATTTTGGTATTGTACCTAGTCAGAAGGTATTCGAAGTGATCAATTCCATACATTTTCAATATCCAGAATCACCGTATCTTAATGAAATCACTGACACCGTTCTGGCATTGACAGGTTTAGCCAAGCCACAACATATCTATAGTCATTTGATTTACAACACCGTAAAACAGACTGAAAACATGCTAGAATTGATTTACAAGAATCAGGCAATGCCAATGGGTTCTACAGCGGTTTTAGCCAAGTCCAATCATAACAGTGGAGATACGATTACGTTATTGAAATATTAAAGGTGAAGGGGGTTAGAAAAATTAGTAAACATTCAAAAAAATATTTACAATGTTTTATTTTTCTACTCCTATTCTTTTTAACTGGATGTAATCCTTTAAGTAGTTTTGATTCAAATAGTGTGGAAGCAGAAGAACATGTTGTAGCATCTGGAAATAGTTCTGGATACATAATTGACTCGTATGATATTAAACAACCAGATAAAAAAGCGAAAAAGGTTGTAAAGACTTATGATACAGATACGACAGATGTTACACATATTTCTATTGTGTCAGCACTTACTGATGCAACAGAAAGTGTACTTTCTAACATAGCAGATCATGTCAAACTTAGAAGAGAAAAAAGAGAAGAAGAAAAGAACAATGAAGCTGTAACTGCAAACAATCTTGGTAAGTACAAGAAAGGAAAAAATCTCGGAACATTTCATATAACCGGGTATTGTCCATGTAGAGCATGTAGTGGTAAATATGGAAATCATACTTCTACAGGTACAATAGCTAGAGCAAATCATACGGTTGCTGCGGATAATAGAGTTCTGAAAGCAGGTACTTGGATAATCATTAATAATAAACTTTACAGGGTAGAGGATGTCGGTGGTGCTGTAAAAGGAAAGAAAATTGATATTTATGTCAACACACATCCTGAAACATTTACATTAGGTTTTGATTACGCTAATGTGTACTTAGCTGTGAGGAAGTAGAACACTTTAGCCAAGTGACTTCTTCACGCTAAAGTAATACCACTAATAGGAGGTAATACACTTTAGCAAAGTAACTTCTTCTAGCTAAAGCAATACACCATGATAGGAAGTAGAACACTTTAGTAAAGTGACTTCTTCTAGCACAAAGAATAGGAGCTTATAATGAAACGTATAGCGATTGCAGTATTGACATTAAGTTTTGCATTTGGAGGAATCTTTAGTGTAAAAATAGCAATGGCAGACACCACGAACAAACAAGAAAACACAGACATTAATTACGATTCTCCATTGATGACAGACGATGACAGTGATTCTTTAGCAAAGATGAACTTAGAGAACTATGACGTAAAAGACACCACTAATGTTACAAAAGAGGTAGACTCTTACAACACAGAGAAAGTAGCGTCCAATTATGGAATAGATTCAGACAAAGTCATCGACAATGAGAATTCCAAAACAGACTCCAAAACAGACTTTAAAGATAATTCTAAAAAAGAAACCACAACGCACACAAACTTACCAATGGACGAGAACGACGAGAACTATACATCGCCAGACATTACATACTATGAACCAAACGGAGAAGAAAGTACAAGCAGTGAAGGTACAGACTCCAACAATGGCGACAGCAATGACAGCGGTTACTCTGACTACAAGTACAGCTATTCCACTTTAGCCAAGTCCGTTATGTTAAGAACATTACGACATAATGAAGAGTTTAGCCAAGCTTCCAAAAAACGTCAGGAAGTCATTCTATACGCATTACAGTATGTAGGAAATAAGTATGTGTTCGGTGGAACCAGTATTACCAACGGTATTGATTGTTCAGCATTTACACGTTATGTAATGAATCACTTTGGAAAGAAACTACCAAGAAATTCCTACTCACAACGAAGTGTAGGTAAAAGCGTAGACAAACCAAACACAGGAGATTTAATCTGCTACAGTGGCCACGTAGCAATCTACATAGGTGACGGTAAGATCGTACATGCTAGTAATCATCACCCATACCCAAGAGGTGGTATTAAGGTAAGTAGCAGCTACAAATACAGAACTGTAAAATCTATTAGAAGTCTGTTTAACTAAGAGTGGTCCAAGAAGTCCAAAGGAGTCACAAAGAGTCAAACAATTCACAATAGAATCATAGGAGTTTAATTAATGATTAGATTTAAAAAGGTAAAGGCAGTCTTCTTAGGGGGCTGCCTTTTTGTTATTTGTCTCAGCACTGGTTGTGCAGACCTTAACAATTCTTCACAAAACTCCGTCGGTGGTATTCTAACAGAAAGCTTTGATGTCAAAGCTAAGGAAAGCATTCCGAACATTAGTTACATTAGCTATGATACCTCAGGTACTTCAGGAATGAAAACAAAGGTCTCCAACTCTGGGGATGGACAAGATGCTAACACTTTAGCCAAGCAATCCTCCTCCGGAGGTGTAACGGTGGCAGCAAACACCAACGCAGGTACAGGAGACGAGACAGAAGTTTTAGTCAAGAGTAAAAAGGGACAATCCGCTGTCAAAGCAGCCATCCGAGGCAATAAAGAGTTAAATAGTACAACCGCAAAGCGCAAAGCAATCGTAAGCTATGCACTACAATGGGTTGGTAATAAATACGTTTTTGGAGGAACCAGTTTAACCAATGGTACTGATTGTTCTGGGTTTACAATGAGAGTAATGGAGCATTTCGGTATTAAACTAGACAGAAGTTCCACAGACCAAAGAAAGAATGGTAAATCAGTAGGTAAGCCACAACCAGGAGATATTGTCTGCTATTACGGACACGTAGCTCTTTACATTGGTGATGGTAAGATTGTACACGCTAGTAACAGTGACCCATACCCAAGAGGTGGTATTAAGATAAGTAGTAATTATCGTTACCGAAGGATTGCCAGCATAAGAAATGTTATTGACTAGGTTCAGGTGAGTACACTTTAGCCCAATACCCTCTAAAAGGGTCAATAGTGGTCAAAAGGGACCAGTACCCTCTGCAAAGCAGTATTCTTAATGATAGATATGATTAATATAGTCAGTCAATAACGACAACACAGATAAGGTGGTGAGAAATGAAAAAATCTAAGACAGTTCTGATTGCATTAATACTAACCTTAGTAGTTACAATTCTGTGTACAATTCGAATAGCATACGCAGATAGCCAAAACAAGACTGATGCTAGTAGTAATAGTTTCGGATTAATGCAACAGAACTTTGATACCAAAAAAGTCGAGCAAAACAGCAAAACATCTTTAACAAGCTATGACAAATCTGGACCAAAAGGAGAAGACTTCGGTGATATCTCTGGGCTCTCTAACAGTTTAGCCACGAACACTACCTCAGGCACAAATAGCCAAGGAGATTACAGTAAAATCGTTGGTGGTTCAGAAACTACAATTCCAAAAGGTTTAGGCAAGAAACACAGCTACACCTCTTGGCAGTCCGTTAATTCATCCAATGCAGATGCCTTTAGCCTAGTGAGAAAAACAGGCTTACAGTTTGATAACGAAGGCTTTGCAAGAGTACGTGGTCGTTACGTTATAATTTGTACAAAGGTGTTCGGTGCTGTTGGTGATTACGTAGATTTTTATAAAGAGAATGGAACTGTAATTCCATGTATCATTGGAGATCTTAAAGGCGGTTCCAATAAGTGGGGAACATCTGGTGGAAAAGACATTGTAGATTTCTTTGTTGATAGAAATACTTGGTATCCAGTTGACGAAGGCGGTAATGCCAGCAAGAAGCATGTCAATCCTGGTGCTAAAAGTTTTCACAGTGAGTGGTCTGATACTTTAGCCAAGTCTGTTAATGGTGGAAGCTATTTCAGCAACACAAGTGGAACAAAGACTGTACAAGACACAACAGTGGTTGACCCATCAACTGATGAAATCTCTAACAAAACAAGTTCAGAGTACGTACATCAAATGATCTCATTACTTAATAGCTACAGCCCTACTTTTAATAAGTACGGTAATAAGATAGGATACTCAAATGGGTATGTACCACAAACATATAGTGCTTTCCTAAAGAGTCTTAAGAAAGGTAATAGAGTAGGAGCTAACTGCGCTACCTGCATTAACTATGCTTTAGAAGATATGGGATTAATAAGCAGATGTAATGTGTACTACAGACATGGACAAGGTTTCCAAAATGTCACAACAAAATTATCAAGAGTAACAAAACGAATTAGTAAGGCAAATGGACTTTCAGTTAAACAGGCAAGCAAACAAGGACTTCTTAAGTATGGTGATATCGTAGGTCTTAAATTAAGCAATGGTAGTCAGCACACCTTTGTGTACGCAGGATTAGATAAAAAAGGAAGAATTCTTAACTACGAATCTGGAGGATCAGCTCGAAAAAGCGCAGCTCCACATTTCCCATACGGTTGTGGACCTTTTAAATTTACATACGGAGAAAGCCACAAGATCGGTTCAATCCTAAGATTTGTTGATTAGGGGGAAGTGAAATGAAACGATTAATTTGCTGTGTAATGTGCTTACTAATGTGTTCTACTCTACCTAGTAGTATTCTAGATGGCAGCCACGCTAGAGGCGAATCTAGATTATCTTCAGATCACGCAAGTGTTTTAGCCCAGTGCGTGCTTCCTAGTCCGGTAACTGTTTTAGCAAAGGAAGAATCAGGTTCCAATTCTTTAGGTTTTATTATCGGAGATTATGACGTAAAAGAAAAAGAAAAAGAGAAGAAAGACTCTTATCAAAGCTACGATAAAACAGGTCCTAAACTTGAAAATGCAACAGTTGTTAATGCCGGTGGAACTTCAGAAAGTATTAAAGAAACTGTTAACAACGATAGTGTTAATTCTAATGGCGGAAAATACATTATCACTATTGATCCAGGACATAGTAAAGTGAGTACTGGTTCAGCAGGCAATGGAATAAAGGAAGAGGAGTACACTTTAGAGATAGGGAAATTACTGTACAACATGATGAAGAACGATTCACGCTTTGAAGTACATTTAACACGTAGTTCACCAGCAGGTGTTGCAAATTCAAAGAGACCTCAAATCTCAAATAAGTTTAACTCTGATTGCTTCCTTAGTATACATCTTAATTTCTGGGAAAGTCCATCTGCACATGGTACAGAAACCGAAGTTAATAAATCTGGAAAAGGTAAGACTAGTCAGGGAATGGGTAACATTGAGTATGCAAAAATTATACAAAAGTACATGCAACGTGCTACAGGTTTTACAGATAGAGGTCTGACAGATAGAGCACACTTAGCAGTTTTAAACAACAACAAAGCTGCTGCTGCTTTAGCCGAGATAGGATTCCTCAGTAATCCTACAGAAGCCAAAGCATTAAAAAAGAATAAGAAAAAGTATGCAAAAAGTTTTTACGATGCTTTTATTTACATTGCCACTAAGTACCCAAAACCAACAGTAAAGGGGAATGTTACAGAAGCAAGTTCTTCCAAGTTAAATTCATCTTTAACTAGTAATGTGACTTTAAAAAATGTATCCAAAGCAGAGAAGACCGTTAAAAAAGGTAAATATAGAAAAATCGATGGTAAACATTCAAATGGTATTTATTCTGTTGCAGGGCGTAAATACACTATGTATGCACAATCAAAAGGTACTTCTAGTTGGTGCCATTCGCATGGTTGCAGTGCCAGTGTTTTAGCCACGATGCTTTCATCCGCAGGATACAGCTACACAGCTGATCAAATTCACAGTGCAGGTGCAGACAAGGACTATTCAGTCAAAGCGGCCATCAAATCACATGGTATCAAGAATGGTACAAATAGCGACTATGATGCCTTCAATAATGGTATGCCGATAACTTGTTTTGGTATTAGTGCAATCATGCGTAACATGGGATTAAGTTGTGATTACGTTGCTACGTGGTCGGATGACAAAGATGCAATCAATGACATTACAGCAGCTCTAGCCCAGGGACGTTGCGTAGCAGTCTATGTGAATAGTACAAAAAGAGATGGTATTCAATTTACTGACAACAACCACTGTATTCTACTAGTCGGTTTCCAGAATAATGGAAATCTTAATTTTATTAATCCGGCCGGAGGTAGATTAAATTACACACATAAAACCGGTGAGTGCAATAATCTTAAGTTATCCAATTTAGTCAAGTACTACATGATAAGAAATACAGAAAAGGCTAATCAGGTAATTTTCCATAGAACAAATCGTTCAGGTGGTTATGTAAAGTTCTAGCTAAGCTCTCATTAAGCTTTAGCCAAGCTCTTCTTCACTGAGACTTCTTGCACAAGCTTGAACTAGGTCCAGCACAGGTCTACAAGGTACAACATAGACTTGCTTTAGCCAAGACTGTACATGCAGTTCTGCACTTCAGCTATTGTTAGTATCAAAGCTAACAATAGCTTTTACTTTTGTAGGGGTTTTATTTCATTTCATACTGCATTAATTTTATGAAGGTGAATTACCTCTATAGCAAAACTAAAAAGTTATAAATTTACAAAATGGAGGTATTTTATGAACCTAAATGATTTTAGTTATTGCTATTTAAATAACATCTATCGTACAGGAGATGTTGTTGCTTTTGAGTTAGCATTAGCTGATAGATTGTTCAAACGTTGTGCTATCAGTCTCGTTAACTCAGAACAATTAATTGAAATAGCAAACATGGACAACCTAATTAAAGACTTCAAAATAGTAGATGGTTTGCTAAAATGTACAACCGTTAAAATCGTGCCTGCAATCCCTGGAATTGAATCAGAGATAGGTAAGCTAACAGAGATAAAGCAAGATGAAGGTTCGTTCTATGCTTTGATAAGAGAAGGCTTCGACAAGGACTACGTCATGATAGATGAAAAACTAATGGATGTAACAGGTAATGAAGATAATCTTGTAGGTGCCGGTTTAGCCAAGTTCACTGACATTAAACTAAGTAATAGTACCATGTCTGCATATTGTAGATTTACAACTGAAAATAAAATTTACAATAAAATGCTAGTTACATTGGAGAATGGTGATATTAAATTCCATTCCTTCTATTTTGGTATTCCAAAGATAGAAGACGAAAGCGGTGAAAGTAATAGTTCTTTGGGAGGAATGGATTACTTTAGCCCAGGTACCTCTACTTTAGACAAGATCGAGCAGAGATTCCTTGGAGTGAAAAAGGTGGGCACTAAAACAATCAATTCTCAAGTATACGATATTTACTACGCAGAAATGATGCAGCTCTACACTAAAATAAATATCATAAGTTCTTTCATCAATAAGGCAGTCTCTATGCATGTTAAGTTATCCAATGCACAAGTAGCATTGAAGTTTTTCATTTCAATGCAGCATTCAGCTTTAGCCAAGGAAACCACACAACCAGAGTGGGTAGGCGGTTCTTCTAGCTACAAAAGTACTTACGGTGTTTACTTCAAGTCTTCAAAGAAGTACTTTAAAAAGTCTGAAATCATAAATCTTTACGATGCACTTTTAACTTGCATTAAAGAAAAGCGTACCATTGAAAACGTATATAAGTTCATGGAAGACAGCTTTTATACAAAGGACGAGTTGGATATTATTTACCTTTTTCTCAATTTGTATAAGCAATCTATTGAACCAACAGAACTATTATCATTAACATACAAACAGAAGTATTTGGTAGAGCAGAAAGATCTTTTAATGACATTGTACTTGTACGAAATAAGAGTGAATGGTTACAAGTCAAAGATGTCCTTTAAGAATCCTAACGATGATCCTTTAGCACCGACAATACTCGAAGGTAGTGACGAAGGAGGTTATACCTTAGTTAATGTTCTGTATGGGCTGTAGTGCTTTAGCCAAGTGATGTCAACACAACTCAACACAACCCAATACAACAGCAAGAGACCCAATAAATTAAATGGACCAAACAGGTCTAAAATAAAAGAGAGGTGAAAAACAATGACAACTTCTTTTAGTGAAGCAATTAATTATTGTAGACATGTATTCAATGAGAAAATTCTTAAATTACTTGAAGAAACAGGTGTTGGTAGTTTATCCATCATACTCAATGGAAAATACTTACTTTACCATTCTAAAATGGTTTACGTTAAATATGTAAGAAACAATGAATTAGGTAAGAATGAATTAGTGTACTTTGTCAAACGTGTTGAGAAGCCTAGAGAAGATAGAGTTAGTGTGGTTGGCTATACTTTAGCCGAAGAAATCATGTCAAAAGAATTGTATGGCATTAACCTTGGTATACCATTCGGTTGGAATGACTGTAAGATCACAATCGATCAGGATATGTCATTGTTGATAGTAGAAACCGGTATTTACAGTTTAACCAGAGAACTGGCTTGCTTAGAGAACTTTTCCACTTTAGACAAGATAGCAGTTAGCTTAGCGGATACTACTAACAACAAACCATTTGAATTAGAAAATGACGAGAAGCTAAAAACTTTAATACGTTCTTTTAGAGAAAGGGCTTACAAGAACTTTAGCTCAGTAGTCTTCTGCAGATTATCAAATAAGTTCATTTCAAGATTTTACTATGGACAGAATAGCTTCTACAAAATACTGTATAGTTTTATTCCTGTCTTTATTTATTATCCACATTTGTATAATCCTATTTTCGATAATCCAGACACATCAATCAAACATCTTCAATTGTATAAATTAGCAGTAGAAAAGAACAGAGTCTCAGGTAAACCAGATGGTCTCCATGCTTACATGTTAACCCATGAAGAAATCTGCAGAGCATGTGGAATGACACATTTTATGCGATTTACTCCAAGCTTCTTCTATGAATTATTAGTAGGACTTCTTAATCCATCTTTAGACACGTTTCCTTCTGTTAACAATAAAATATTTGTTAAACCAGATGTAGTAGATAGTTCACTTGGTAATAAATTACCACGATGCTATAGTAGAATTAATTACATTTTCGAATTACAGAAATGTAATGAACAAAAAAACGATCCTGTTGCTCAGCACAAGTTTGATATTCTAAGACAATACGTAGAGAAGGATTCTCTGTATTACTGTTGTGAACGAAATCTAAAGAATCTTTTCAATTATGGACCAAATGTAATTGACCCACCAAAAATAACGGTCGATACTGTTTACGCATACTTACAGGAAATGAGACTGCTGTAGAGATGAGGAGTGTGCTTTAGCCAAGTTATTTGAGCTTTAGCCCAGTACTCTCCTATAGGCTTCAACTTAGTCAAGTTATTTGAGCTTTAGCCAAGTACTCTCTACAAGCTTCAATTTAGCTAAGTCACCAAATGCACTAGGCTTTAATTGGAACAAGTCAGAAATCACGTATCTTTAGATCCCGGAGGGTATAGAGATTAGGAACTTATGATTTACATCAAACACTTAGTAAAACAAACAATAAACAAACATTTAGTAAATTAAATAAAAGGAGATGATAGGAAATGAAAAGAAAACTTGTAACTCTGGATAGTCATGCATACCCGACGTTTTACAAAGAAATAAGTGAAACAACAAGTGGTGTTCAGATTAAATACAATAACAATCCGTTTTACATTTTTTGTAAAAACTTCGAATTAGTGACCGCACAGGTCTACAAATTCTCAAAATTGAAGAATGATAAACAAAATAATAAACAGAGTCTAGAAGACTTCTGCACACTTGTTGCACTTAATCTTTTAAATTCATACAACAGTGACAGCGCAGAAGAGGATTTCACTACAATAGTAGATTTCCTTAAAAAAGAATTTAGTTTTCCAGACTCAATAATAGAAAACAGTAAAAAAGAGATCGAAAAAGAGAAAAAGTTTCTTAAATACTACTACGACGATGTATTAGGAGGATCTCTGAGAGATCAAATAGAGATAGCTTTAGCCAAGAAAATAGCCAAAGCTTTAGCTAAGCCCCTCACAGTTTTAAATTATGTCAGCTTTAGCAAATTACTTTTAAAGTTCTCTGCTTTATTTGGAAAGTGCTCCGATAACACCATCAATACAGTAGGAGTTTTTGTAATTGGAACCATCTCAGTACTAGAGACTGCTAATTACTGCGATGTGTTTACATTGTATGAATACTTACTTAATAATCGTTGTATCTTTGAAGAAGTCGAAGACGAAATCAAAGGAATCTGTAATGAATTCATTGGCAGAACCATCAACTACAAGTATGAGGATATCCCAGCTTTAGCCCAGGAAAATCTACTCTGTATGGACAATATCATAGTTGGAATAAAGGACAAGAACACATGGGAAAACTCCAACAAACTAAAAAACGAACTGCATCTGGTAGACAGGTCTGATAGAGCACCAGAACTCTCAGTATCATCCTTACTAGCTTTAGGAAAGTCAAAGTACAATAATGATGACCAACCAGAAAACAGAAGGAGAAGAGCAGATGGAAGATTAAAAGAAGATGTTGTAAAAGACTTCTTCACATACCTTAAAACTTCTTTATTTATTAATTATGAAAACTGGGGAATATCTTTTTATTCCATGTTAAATAGGGAACAACTTCGACAAAGACTTACATACGAAATGCTAGCTAACTCACTTCTTGGTATTAGTACTGAATCAAATGCTTTAGCCCAGGATTCTACCAAACAGAATGGAACTTCTACTTTAGCCAAGATCTACACTCTGTTAGATTATGAGAGATTAATAGTTAAGTTCCTGCTAGACATTTATGTAGATCCAATAGACCCAGCAGATTTAGCGACCTCATTAAATCAAGCAGCAGAAGAGTATCTTAAGAAACAGCAAGAGATGGATTATACAGACTATCGTAAAAACGTATACGATGGTAAGGCATACTTAGATGTTGGAGATTGGAAAGAAGAAGATGAAGAAGATGAAGAAGACTAGGAAGAATAGTCTCACACCTTCATGCAATCACATGCAACCTCACACATTTAACACAGTCTAACACAATTCAAATAGTAACCAAGATAACACCACAACTTAACACAAGGTAACCACATAACTCAACACAAGAAAAACAACGAGGTGATTAAATGTTTTGTATCACAATGATGATTAGAAATTACTACGAAGTACATGGTACATTCGATGGTATCCAAGACACAATACTTCATGACAGAATTGAAGAAATGCGTAAAGGCACTGGACTATCTTACGATGATTTCCTATACACACAGCTTGGTTACCAAAAGGTAAATGAAGGACCTTTATCCAAGCTTTCTATTCAAGAGTTGACAGAAGCAAGAGCTTTGTTCATTACACGTCAAAGCAAAGCTTTAGCCCAGAAATTAGGAATTCCTGAGGAAGGTTCTTTCAATTCAATCTTCAAAGATGCAGGAATTCCAATCCTTAGCTTTAAAATCAAACAAGAAAAGTTAGAAGAGAGATACGCTGATATTATTAATCTCTTAGCATTCTATTACAAGAATGACACTAATCTTTACTGCATAGTTAATAAAAGACCATTACCTTTGTTCTACAGTTTAGAAGTACTTTGTTCTAAAAGCACTAACATTCGTAAAACAATAGACGCATTGATGGAAGACAAAGAGGTAGTGAGGTCTTTAGCTAAGATCCGATGCCGTAAGGATTCTAAGCTTTTAATACAGGGAAAATACTGTATTACACCTAACAACTACACTAACGAAGAGAAGGACATGATCCAGAGAAAAGCTCTTGAGATCGCATGCTTCCCTTACACAGTAAATTTAAATAAGTTGTTTAAGGTATCACAGAACTTACCTTTCTTGTCTTTTAATGACAATGCTAAGTATTTGAAAATGTTAGATTTTGCTAAAGGAATAGGAAGTACATACCAAGAGATTGCAAACACATACGGAATTAATCTGCCAGATCAGTTACCTGTTTTTAATAAATACGGTATTTTACTTTTCAAATTAACTAAAGACGAATCATACTTTATCGATGCTCAGTGCGATGCTAAGAATCGCCCATACAAGCAGGGCAATCAAATGTTTAGCTAAGTAATTTGATTTTCAGCTAAGTAAACCACACTGACTCAATAGTATCAACAGAGTTAAGACTATACAACTTAGCAACAATTCTAAATAAGATAGTGTAAAGAAGCAAAGAAATAACAACACAATAGTACAAGAGGAAAAAACAATGAAATATTTTTTGTACGATGTAGAAACAACAGGACTCACAAGAAGAGACGAGGTGATACAGCTCTCCGGGTTTCTACTCAATAAAGACTTAAGAAAAGAACAAATCATTAACTTCTACTGTTACACACAAGTAGAAACAAATCCAGAAGCCCAAAAGGTACATGGTTTAGACAAGAAACTTCTATGGGAACTCTCAGGAGGTAAAACGTTCGAAGAACAAATCTTTCAATACGATTTCCTATTTAATGAAGAAGACATTACATTCGTTGGGTACAACATTAGCTTTGATAACCGAATGGTTAATCAAACTCTAAAAAACAATGGATACAATGCAATGGATTTCGGAAGTAAAGTGAACTCTTTAACCAAGTGTGAAGGTCGTCACAATTTCGATTTAATGAAACCATTGTCTTCCATGTTTAACCATGGTGTACGAATGAAACTTAGCGATGCAGCAACGAGAATTAAATTCAAAAGCACGGCTGAGATCAATAAGGTTTACGAAGTAATCTTTGACAATGTTGGGATGCCAGAAGGATTCTCTGACACTTTAGCCAAGCAAACCAGCGTGAGTAAATTCCACAATTCACTGTACGATTCATTCATCTACTGGTGTTTGCTGTTGGACTACAAAACAGAGATCAACTGCATGTTCCGGTGATTAGCTTTAGCACAGTCACTTTAGCCCAGAGATTCCCAAAGGATCCAAAGGGATCCAAAGGAGTCCAAAATAGTCCAAAGTATTCCCAAAAGGTCTAAAGTGACCCAAGAGTTACCAACTGACACTCAGAACATCCCAATCCGAGAGGAGGTGTAAACACTGGATGTAGAAGTCATTACAAAAGAACCACATGAGTTGAATTACGATGCACTCAAACAAAAACTTACTGATTTGCAAAGAGCTTTAGCCCAGTGCCGAAATAATCTCGATAATTACGAAAAGCAAGGCAAAAGCTTAGAACAAGAAGAAATGCAAATCCAACAAAGTTTTGAACGTACACTAAGCGAAGAGTCCAACAAAGAGTTACAAGAGTACGTTAATAATCTTAGCGAACCTATTGCTAACAAAGTAGGAGAGTTGGAAGAAGAACTTCTCGAATTAGAAGAACGGTATGAAGAAGAGATGTCAAAGCTCTCCGGAGAAGATCTCACAGATTACTACTATAGCGAAGCAGAGATGCTAGAGGATGTACAAAAGACATTAGCCATGCTAAATGAAAGACTTGTTGAATTAATAGGGGAAAGATTCCAAAAGGAATTAAACGAACAATTAAATTCAGTTACCTTCAAAATTCAAGAAGAAGACTTAGAAGAAATCTGTGAATACTTTGAAAAGTTGACTACTTACTTCGAGAACGTTCAAAACAAAAGTGGTAAATTTGCTACAGTTGAAAATGTTGTTAAAAAATTAAATACAGTCGGAAATGCCTTAGAAACAGGGAACAAACAGTTAACGTTAATCGTACTGATTGTTCTCTGTTTTGTTTTCTACATGGCTTTTAAATTTGTCTTTCCGTTCTACGTTGTAGCTTTAGCCACGTTTGCTATCTACAACGTAAAACTTAGCAACAAAATCTACACAACAAGTTTACTACGCAAGGTGATTGAGGATAATCTCTCAGCCATCGAGCAGATGTACAAGGACAAGGCTTTAGCCCAGTTGAACCAAGAAAAGTCCGACTTGGAGCAAAGTTATCAAGACACTAAAAACGAGTTAGAAAATGAGCTAAAAGACACAAAAAACAAATTGGAGTCTCTGTTGATGTCAGCAAAGGAGAGATTCCAATTTGATGACAATAAACTCAAAGAGGACAAAGACGACCTCTTAATTGTCAACAGAAATAGAAAACTGGAATTAGAAAGAGTGAAGTTAGAAGAAAAACAAAAATACGATTCCCTGCTTAAAGAAATCGAGAAGACTAAGGTCCAGTTTAACCAAGTAGCTGACAGTTTGAAAAATAAATACCTCAACTGTGACAAGGTTGGGGATTCCTACATCATGGATAGTAATTTCTTACTAGACATTGATACAGCCACAAAGAAACCAAAATTCTTCGAATTTAATTTCGGAAGTAATCTATTCCTTTACAACAATTTAGATGACGTTGTTAATTTCATTCGGTTGTTCGTAGTGCAGGTACGTGCACGTCTAAAACCATCATGCATTAACATGACTGTCTTTGATGACAAATTCATGGGAAAAGACTACCTGTGCTTCAGAGAACTTGAAGATGAGAAGTACGACAATGTCATGAAAATACTAATCAACAAAGAAGAATTAAAAGAGTACGTCAATGAGTTGTCTGAAATTTCAATTACAAGAACAACTAACATTAAAAGAGAATTCCACAACATTGTTGAATACAATCAGTTCATGTTATCTCAAAATTCTCTACCAGAGTCTTACACATTCTTCTTTGTACAAGACATTGATATCAATACCCTACTTGAAACCAAATTTCGTCAAATAATCCTTAATGGAAGTGACCTTGGTATTTACACTTTTGTTTTCCTTAACATTGACAACTTTAGCAAAGGTGGTAATAACGCATCTGAGTTAATCAATTACTTTGATTTAATTAGTTCTTTCGAAACAGATGCCTCCCATCAATACGAAGGTTCAAATACAGTTCTAAAACACAAAGCCAGAGAGTTTGTTCTGGAGAGAATCATAGGTAAGGAGGATTAGTTCCGCTTTAGCTGGAACAAGTTCGAAATCCATGACAGAGATGAATTCGGTCCTTTAGCCCAGATAATCTCCAGAATAAATTCACACATCAACAGTGATAAATACTGCCCAAAATTTTACTTAACTACTCAATTTGTACTTGTAATTTCAAAGTCATGCAATTTACTGATTTGAAAATCATCACCCTCTTTCAAATTTAGGAAAGCTATACAAATTTACTAAATGATGAAAGGAGGAACCGTCATGGCTCAGGAATTTAATCTTGAAGTAATTCCAGGTATGGAAGAGCTTACAACACGTCTTGAAGAGGATCTCATTCCTGCCTTCAGAATGGTAAAGGATGAAATCGTCGAAACAGGTGAATTTACAGGAATGCCAAAATTAATCGCTTCTTGTAAAGAGTCCGAAACAGCAGGCGAACAGATGTTGAAAACATGCGATGAAATCGTAGAAGTATTCAGAAATTACATCGACAAGTACAAAAAGATCGGTGAGGCTACAGGCGCACTTTAAGAGTAGAAAGGAGGTAAAATAGCATGGCAGTAAAGATTACGGTCGATCGTGCCGCAGAGGTAGTAGCAATGTGCAAAAAGATTCAGAATTCTGATATTCTTGATCTTTTCCAGGGCGTTGCTTCAAAATTAGAAGAAGCTGGAGTTAATGCAGTAACAGAGCAGATCTTTGAAAGCTGCAAAAACTTCCAGACAGCATTCAACTCTTACACAGAAGGTAACGATCTGTTAATTAAAGAGTTTGAGAAAATTGATGAAATTAACGAAAGAGTTAAAAAGCTTGACATTGGAGAGGTTTCCGCTGTTGACAACTCTTTCGGAGTCGATGCAATGGACGTTGACATGATAAACTAAGAGTGGGCATTAATCAGTAGTAAGAGTAGTAGACACACTATTGTAATTACATGTTACACAGGGGGATTACTTTCAAAGTGAAGGTAATCCCCTTTTCTCATTTGTAGGAGATGGACAGATTTAGCCCAGTGCTATCTTTGATTCACAACATCTACCCACACTCAAACACAGGCTTTCTTGTTGTCAAAGACTCGTAAGCTTTTTAACAAAAATAAAAAAGATTTAAATAGGCAATTAAATTGCCGGATAGGAGGATTCATGATTTTTTACATTACTCACGATTTAAAAACTCCGGAAGGAACAAAACAGAAGAACCTTTTATTAGGTGGTAAATTTACAATAGGTACGCAGTCTTTAAGTGTACATTCGTTCTCTTTAGTTCAGAATACTGATGTAAGAGATTTAGTACACAATGTTTGTAATTTTAAAATTGGTAAAATGCCAGAGTTTACAGTACCAGTCGTAACAGTTGACGATAACGTTGCAAGTCATTTAGCAATGCAGAATGTCACAGGACTTTACAAACAGTTAGTAAGTATTCTTAAAGAAGGCTTTAACCTCGATGATGTTTTAGCCAAGCAGGAAATGGACAAGTTCAAAGAATTAGTTTCTCTCATCAAAGAGAAATTAAGAAGCAATGCAATAGCAACTAAGTTAGGTGATTCCTTTGAATTCTTCATCGACACCATTCTTGGTTTCTACAGATACGCACACTACACAACTCTCAGTTCCTTTGACACATTAGCCAATAATTTAATTGATGTTGATTGTTTCTCAGAAACACAGGATTACATCAATAGCTTCAAAAAGGTCATTGTAATTGGAGATAACAAAACTCTAAAACAGAATGCATACAATGATGAATTCTTTATTAATATCCCATCGTACTATACTTTATCTAATGATGACTTAGATGATGTTGGAACATTAATTCCAAACCTCTTTAGCGAAGTGTGTAAACCTTACACAGAGAGTGTTGCATACACACCTAACTATAAACAGGTAAGAAGTACACCACTTAAGTTAATTGAAGGACAGAGTAGTAATAATGGTAATTTAATCTTCCAGTACAACGAGAGATACTACAAATCCCTTTTAGCCCAGGTACAGGAAAACATTAAATCATACTACGAAGACGCCGGCAATAACATTCAGATTTTAGACCAGAATGGAAATGTCAAAGACAACGCTGTAATAGATCCTTTCTCACAGGACTATTTGTTAGAATTGTGCAAACGCCTTTACGCCCTACATTGGGCACACAACAAGTCAGTACCATGCTCAATAGTAATGGATGACGATGATAAGGACTCAGGAGAAGCAAGGGAAGATTTCTCAAAGTATGAATACTATCTGGATGAAAGCTTCGAAAGTGGTTCCAGTAGTAACTACATTAATGCGCTCATTCTTCTTGAAAGTTATCTTAAAAATGTCAGTACAAAGTGTGGGTACAAGGTTTACGTCGATGCTGTTTTACAGTTGTCCCGTTGGGGTCTTGATAAACCAACAGCATTAGTATTTGACAATTACGATAAAGTATTTGTACTTGGTAATAATGAGGTGCGCAGTAAAGCTGTTGATCTTAGCACTTGCGTAATCTCTAAGCACAATGGATGTGATAGATACGTTGCAGAGCTGATCACTTTAGACAAGGAAGTCTCTGACAAAGGACTTGCAGACATTCCAGCTTTAGCCCAGAACTTTTCCAAAAGAATTGTAGTTCCTGTTGGAGTTGGAATTGCTACAGATTACATCCCAGAGGATTTAGCCAAGTCACAGAACCTTAGCCAAGATGATGTCATTATTAATTACGAGTACTACTCATTCATTGATTTCATTAAGAGAATTGAGAACGATAACGATTTCGTTACAAATACAGATGGAGTAGAGATAGGAGCAGAAGGTATCACTTTAGCCCAGATAACAAAAACGGAAAGCATTAGTGAAATCCTTGAAAAACTCCACAACAGCAGTGCACTTGAAAGCTACAATCCTTTCTACAGAAGTGAAGAGCTGACAGGAATTTACATGGACATTGGTGCAAAGATGGACAGTGAATTACCATCCTCTATTCTCACAATTCTCAACAATAAGTTCGCTTCAACCAGTTTAGCAATGGACTTCAAAGCAATTAAGTTCTCCAGTAAAGAAGAACTCATTAGTAAGAAACGAACCTACCAGATTGTAGGTTCTCTACAAAATGCTATCGATGTTAGTATTCTGCGAGAGGTATTACCAATCTTCTTCAAAGTGAACAAAGAGGTTGAGGATAGTGCAGATGGCGGTGTTAGTGCTACTACTATTGCAAATGTTTACAAGAGAGTTATGGACGAGGACTTTAGCTCAGAAATCGCTTTCTATGGAAGTGCAGCCACAGAGTCTTCTACTGCAAAATCTTCTACTTCAGAGTCTTCTACTAAGAAGATGGATCTCTTTAGTCAAGAACAGCAGGCACAGCCTGCACAGGAGCCAAAGGTAGAGCCAGTACCACATATGGCACCGGATACAACAAAACCTGTTCAGACAGAAGAAAAGCCTCAGGTACAGTCACAGACTTCCATACAGTCTCAGACTTCTCCTCAGGTTCCAGTACAGTCACAGATTTCTTCACAGGATTCAACACAGGAATCCACCATGATAAGAACATTCTGCGGTAAAGGCTTTGCTAAGATGTATCCAAGGATTCTTTTAGACAAGGAAAACAAGATAGTATCAGCTATCATAAAAACAATTAAAAAGAACGGAGATATTAATTACTTCGTTCTCAGTGAGGAAGAGTTCAATACACTTTATCCAAATCTATTTAAAAAGATTAATAAAGCTATGGCAATCAAAACCATTGCAACAGAATTCTTCATGCAGTGTACATACACTGATAGCTTAGATAACCACGCTAATTGTGTTTATTTTAATAGCAAAGAATCTTACATGGGATTTGTGCAGGCAGTACTTAAAGAACTATAGGAATTTCATTAAGGCTTTAGCTCAGAAAGAACTATATGGATTTTAAACACTACCTAAACATTTCCAAAAACACTCTCGAAGCATTACTTAAGACAATCACAACGACCTCCTAATAGCAAATCACATTTAATTAGGAGGTAATCTTTTGATAACATTTTTTAACGAATTCTACAAAAACTCGATAGAACCACAGATAGGCAATGTAGATTACACTATCATCAACAACCATAAATGCTGGTTTAAAACAACATCAAACGAAATAATTCTAGATGTTCTTGGAGTCGATGAGTCAGGCACTTTAGCCCAGATAACCCTTAATGATAATTTATTCATTGGCGGTTCTTCTGGAAGTGGTTCTGCAGAAACAGTGCTTTCAGTACTACTAGGATTGTTCCATGAATACTCTCCACAAGAATTACAATACAAAGAACTTCACTGTAATGAATGGAGTTTTTTACCTTCATTGATGGATTTTCCACATTGTGAATCAGAAGCTAGGGTAGACGACCCAAACGCATTCATAGATTCCTTAAAAGCCATTCAAATTGAAATGAAGTCAAGACAGGACAAATTTACACAAAAAGGGGTACAGTACTTTAAAGAGTATCGAAAGAGTGGCGATATGCCAGCAAAGATCATTGTACTTGACCACGCTGAAAATCTATTCAGATTAGAGCGCTATGCAAGAACAAGAGGTAAAGATGGTGATGATTTGGCTAAACTTAATGGAAAGGCTCACGAAGTTTTGGATAGCATGAGTGAGAATGAAATCACAAGTGCTAAGTCTGAAATCCTTAGCACATTAGCTCAGTTAATGACAGAAGGTAGTAAGTACGGTTATCATTTTATTTTAATGACAGATGACATACAATACTGTGATTCTAAATTTGTAAAAGACACATGTAGTTTAATTGGTCTAAAAGGCACTTCACCTAGAATTAGTGATGAGTTCATCGGAAGTGATTTAGCCAAGAACATTTTCGGAGACAGAACTAGAACTATTTTCCGAAACGGAACCAAAACTCCTGCGAATGCGGAAGATGTATTCATAACACCTTACATCCCTACTATAGGCGATGATGTTAATAGTTTCAAACACATCAAACAAGAATTCTTTTCACATCAATACTTTAGCTAGGAGGTAATCGAAATGTTAATAATCGACAGCATTGGAGCTAATCGACAGCACAAGCTTTACATGGATTCACTCAAGAACAGTAAGACTGGTGCATTGATGCAAAGAGCTTTCTTCGAGGAGATCTTTCCCACTTTAGCCCAGAAAACTGAGTTTGCGTATCCATACCAAGTAGGAATTCCAAAATCTTTGAACGCTATGTTAGAAGGAGATTTCGAACCGTCCTATATCATTACTGTTGACAAACCAGTACAAGGAATTTACACACAGAATTGGTTTGGTGATACAATAGATGGTTTTAATCTCCATGGCTGTGGCTATGTCAATGGTGACAACAGGTATTTAGCCAAGCAAAAACTTGACGATGCTGACATTCACATGATTTTAGCTGGGGCTACAGGACAAGGTAAGTCTGTAACACTAAACTCTATCATTCTTACAGCGTGTTCGGAGTATGCTCCATGGGAGCTGAATTTAACCATGTGTGATGCTAAGATCGTAGAGTTTAAGACGTATGCAACAAAATTCCCAATGCCTCACATTAGGTCAATTGCAGCCACAGGAGATGCTGATTATTTGATTTCTGTCCTTGCTAATCTTCACAATGAAATGAACGTAATGAACTCAGTCTTTACCGTTGCCGGAGTAAAGAATATCAAAAGCTTCCGAAAGAAATTCCTTAAGAGAAATGCAGACGGAAAGATCGTTTACTACTTGGCACTACCACAGAACTTAATCGTAATCGACGAGTTCCAAACAATGTTCAAGATGGCAGCAAAACGAACCAATGAGATCATTAAAATTTTGGATGGCTTTGGTAGACTTGGACGAAACACAGGTTATCATTTACTTTTAGCTTCACAGGAATTGGGTAGCGATATTCCGAAAGGTATGCTTGGTAATATTAAAGTAAGAGCAGCCATGGGATGTTCACCTGCCGTCAGTACAGCCATTCTTGGTAATGACGGGGCTGCTGCTATCTACGGTACTAAAGGTGCATTGATAATCAATACCAATGCTAACGAAAAAGACAACAAGGATAGAAATGTCAGGTACAGAGTTCCATTTGCTCCAGACGATGAACTTGCAGAGATAGGTACAAGTATCATAAAGAATGGAGATGCACTTGGGTACAAGAGAACCCTTTCGTTCTATGATGAGCAGCAACATGTTTATCAGAAGGATTATGAGGGATATCTTCGGAGCTTTAGCCCAGACCCTGACAGATTTCTTCTGGGGGAACCTTCCTTTGTGATGGACGACGAGGAACAGATCATTAAGTTACCACTGGATGGTAAGGATATCGAGAATATCTGTGCATACACAGGAACCAATAAAAATCTCAAAAGAATGTTCAAAATGTTAGAGACTAATGTCAAATTGCAGGGTGAGTATTCAAAAAAGGCCGGTAAAGGCAATGTCATGAATATTGTAATCTGTGGAGATGTAATGTACGAAGAGGAGTGTCACGCTACAGAGATTGCTACAAAGAGTGGTAATGGAACAGCATTGTTCTTCGATAGTAAATCCTACGAGAACAACAAAGGCTTTGCACTTGCACAAAGTATGGTAAACAGACGACGACTTGCTATAGAGGTAGACAAAAAGGTTCTTGCTAACAGGAAATGTGATTTAGCCAGTGAAGAACTTTTCAATACTCTAAACTTACCACCAGCATTTGACACTGAAATGAACAAGTCAAGATGTTTCTACATTAGACAAATCATCTACACAGATCCTACATTCAAGCAGGAGTTCTTTCCAGGTGCAAGCAGAGTGACAGACGAACAGTGTACCAGGCTGTTGAAGACAATGTTTAATTTGTACAAGTCTTACAATTTAGCCCATGAGTATGCAGTTTACGATAAGCTACCAAGAATCTACGTTTGGCTGTTAGGTCTTAACAAGATTCAGGGACTTGGTCGAGACATGAAATCAAAGCACATCAATGCTCTTAAAAAACTCTTAATGGACTGTACTGCAGTTAATTTACGTTTCTTAGTTTTCACAACAACCATGCAGGACATGTCAGATCTTCTTCCTGGTATGCGTTGGTTCATTTGCGAAGAATTAAGTACACAGAGCATTAGTAGAATCAAAGCAGCGGAGGACTATCCTGATCAGGTTGGCGGTGGTCTGGCAGTGCTGTTTGAGCCTACTTTAGCTGAGAACAAATGCTGTAAGTTTAAGAAGATGTTCTTAGACGGAGAATTGCCACCAGTAGGTTAAATATACTCTGCAAAGCAGAATTCTTTATCTTTAGATCAAGCGACCTTAGGAGCGTTATGGTAATAGCGACAGCTACGAATTAAGATATTTAGCCCAGAACAATCCTGCACAGGCACTACAACCCAACATAACACATTCAGGTTAACATAATTCAACATAACCTAACACAGGCACAAAGAACCAGCACCTTAGAGTTTAACTGCTCTTTGGTGCTTTTACTAAACAAAGAAAAGGAGGGAATCCATGCTTAAATTTACAAAAGACAGTTTTGTTGATGTAGATGAGTACGATGCACATTTACATCAAAACGGTTACATTTTGTACAATAGAGAAAAGATGGAAGATATCTATTACTACGAGAATGCTAAAAAGCTGACCTACAAAAACCTTGCTATAGATGTAATGGCACATCACAGCAATGGCTTCTACAGCACTTTAGACAAGGAACCACTTCACAAATATTTGACGTTCTGTGAACGGTGCCCAGAGCATTACTTTAGAAAAAGAGGAGTACAGGGTATTTCCATTGATATGAAAAAGGTAATAGATAAATTACTTTCTAATGGTTACGCAGAAGAGTTCTTAGAAAACTACAAACGCTATAGAAATTGCGAATCATACTGCAATACCATCAGAAAGGTTTTAGCCGAGTGCATTGAACAGAAAGGTGTTAATCATTTCGGAGTTAAAACACATGCCATCTATTACGATGTAAATGTACAACAGAATTTACGTTTCAATTACAAGAATAGGGATATCGTAGCTTTCCCAAAAACATACACAAATACCTTCACAACAGAAGATGGTTATTTTTTGATATGGGGAGACTTCGCACAGTCGGACTTCCGTATTGCTTTTAATCTATTACTTAGGGATGAAAACAACACAAAGTTTATGAGTGAGATAGATGACAAGTACGAGGGTTTAGCCCAGCTAATCTCTCAGTCGGAGGGAGAGGTCTTCGATTTAGCCCAGTTCAAAGAAATGAGAAATATGTACAAGACTTTGACACTTGCTACAATGTATGGAACAAGAGACTCAATCGAAAAGCCTAAGCAGGAGTTTATTAAGAGACTTTCACGTTTCTTAGAAAACTGTCATAAATACGCAGAGTATGAAAAAAGGATCAAGGAGAGAATTGATTTAGGTATGCCTTTCGCTGTCCGCAGTTATTTCGGTCATGAGGAAATTATCAACATTGATTCTTATAGTGGTAATCCTCTCTTTAAGGCTCTAAACACACCAATACAGACCGGCACCTCTGAAATTGTAATACTAACAGTAAATAAGATTTTAGAGATGTTCTATGATCTGGGATACACTGAGGACGATGTTAGTGTGTACATGGTACGTCATGACGAACCAGTCTTCAAAGTAAAGGAAACAGTCAAGAAAGATCTCTGGGTATTCAAGCAGGCTACCGACATTATCGTAGATAATTGGGTTCCCCTTCGTATCGACTTTAGCCCAGGATACTACTACCGAGAGGTGGACGAGGAGCTGCAAAGAGAAATGCTTCAATGCTATGCAGAGAACGATGATAAGATAGATTACTTTGAAAGCGACACAAATGTAGAAGAGGAATACTATCCTATCAGTCCTATTTTAAACATGTCAATCTATTACGAGAAGTTAGAAAACAGCACATTGATTTGTTTCTGCGATGTCGATAGAAATCTAGTGGATGCTAAAGTAATCAAAACACTAAGCGATGAGGACATTAAGCAATATGTGTACAGTAAGCTACCAACGTTAGAGGAAAAGGCCTTTAACCAAGGATACTTCGCCATTATGATCTACAGTAATTATTACGAGGATAAGATGTATCTTAATGATAGAACTTTAGTCAAGCTAATCAAAGCAACTGGAGAAGGTCCTGCAAAAGCGCAGAAGATAACACAGTGTGTAGCATACAAAAGAGCATTGAAGTTGGGAATCGAGGATAAGTACAGAAAACCAATTCAATCCGATTTGGATTTCATTCGCACTGTTGGGGATTTGAATTATCTAAAGTAAAGTTCTAAATAGCAGTAGCTTTAGCCCAGTACAAATTGCTCTGCAAAACAGTATTCTTAATGGCAGTGGCGGCAGCTATGAATTAAGATATTTAGCCAGGAGGTGATAACAATAAGTTACAAAGACAGTACAAACGAAGTATTACTTAACTACTACCATGAAAATGGTTTTAACAAAACCATAGCAGTTGCAAAAAGCATGTACAACATTAATCTCAAGAAGGCTAAAAAGAACTTCAAAACAGACGTTAATGGAGAAGTGTGTGAGACAGTTCTGGAGATAGGAATTCTAGAGTTCATGAAGAGATATCCAAAAGCCTGCAAAGAATGGGTACTAAAGAAAGGTCTCATTGTTAAAGACATTAATGATCCTAACAATGGTTTCCTGACAGAGATTGATTTAGTATTAGCGACCCCACAAATGATTTATTTGTTCGAGTGCAAATCCTACACTGGGAAAAAGGTTCTCACAAATGAGTGTACTATCACAACACCTTCAAGATCATTCAATGTTTACAAACAGAACTTTCTTCATGCTAAAACCTTTTTAGCCCAGTTCACTCCATACCGATGTAATAAGGACTCAGAGGTTTTTCCAATACAGCTGGCATTGTTCAGTTTAGCCAAGGGCGAGATCGTAGATTCACGTTCAGATAAGAACAAGGCTCTCATGCCATTGGTGGAGATAGAAAGTCTTTTTGCCTTTTTAGCCAAGAATGTCCCAACATCTAGCAAAAAGGTCCCAACACTGTGGAAAATGCCATACGTTAAGAAAGCACTCGATATTATTTCAAATAAGAGCGATGCTAATCGCGGAAAGCATCTTAACTATGTAAAAGACCTACATGGTAAAAAGAAATAGAAGAGGTCATACACAACATCATAACATCACCAAGAAATAATACATCAAGAAAGGAGAAGTCTAATGAAAAGACTAGATAAGGTATGCGCTATCTGGAATGATCTGGACAGTGCTTACGAAAAAGATAAAGCAAGAAGACTATCAAAGATGCAGGTAGAAATAACACGTCTTGAATTCCTAGAACAGCTTACAAAGTACACAGGTTCAATGGACGACATTACTAAATTCAAGGCTATCTTCTCCAATGAAATCAAAACATACACAGACGAAGAACTTGAACGTTACAATAAATTAATAGACGACGTACAGGAGATACTGGCAATCTTAGCATACTGTAAACCAATGCATGGTGAAAAGAAAATCTTTGAAATTAGTGAAGATCTCACCATTAAAGAAATCCGCAGCATAATCAAAGAGTACGAAAATGAAATGCTACAGTCATTCAGTAAGATGGACCTCTTTGGGGACGAAGACAAGAATGCTGACAACGTTAGCCCAGTGAACTCCAACACAGGAGAAAACACCAAACGCCTTGCTAAAGAAGTACCACCTTTTAATGTAAATGATTACTACATCTCAAAGAGTAAGGTTACGTGTACTCCGCAGGACCTCTTTAGCCAAGGAAGACTTTCTAACTTCTTTGAGAGTCATGACGGCAAGATTCAATACATGTGCGCACCTACCATTTGTGAGAACTATGTCTACATTGATGACAAAGCGTCATTCTTGAATTACTTGTACTACGTATCAAACAATCTCCTTAGCATTAGTAGTTTCAAGAAAGCAGTCTACATGTACTTACTTTTCATTTACTATTTAGTAAAGAATGAAAAGGCAGAGTTCCATTTCCCTTACGTATTCGTCTCGACCGATTTAGTAACGGAAACAAAGGCTTGCTACAAATTAGGAGAATTAATGTTACGAAAAAACAAAACAAAGAAGTTAAATGCTAAAGGTAAAACATTTACTGATTTACTAAATCACACACAGGTGAACACGGAAGAATTACACAAGTTGGAAACAACCAATGGTGGAATTAATTATCAGGTCTGCTTGGTGGGAGACTTAGATTAAGCAAGTTCGCATGGCTTTAACCCAGTAAATCCAGCATGCACCAAACAGAATCAACACAGAGCAAAAACAATAACGGAGAGTTAAATATGAATGATAAAATACTTTTAAGGGGCACTGTAGCAAGTGAACTACGTGAGTGTCCAGGTAGATTTAAAGAGGACTACTTACAGGTGGAATTAAAATGTAGTCGACGAGGAGGTAATAGTAAAGACGTAAATTGTCAAGGTCCTTTCGATGTTCTCAAAATCTATTTCCAAAGAGACATGAGTGGTTTACATCTTTTAACAAATGATGTGAAAATACAATTAATCGGAGAAATCTGTACATACTCATACTTCAATAAAAATAGCGGTAAAGAACACACAAACACATTTGTAATGTGTAGAAGTTTTAAAGTCTGCAATAGCCAGGAAGAGAACGAAAGAGATGTAGACGAAGTTGATTTAATTGGAACTTTGTGTAAGAAGCACGATCTTAGAATCACTGCCGCAGGCAAAGCTTTAACCTCGACAATAATGAAAGTAATGGGAGAAGGACATACCTCATTCATTCCATGCATCTTCTGGCAGAGACACGCAGAACAGGTCGATGAATTGCCGGAAGGAATTACTTTTAATCTCTCTGGAAGATTACAGAGTAGAGACTACACCAAAAAGACTGGAGATAAAGAAGTAGTCAGAACGACCTATGAAGTTGTTGTACACAAGATTAATAACATAGTCTGGAATGACTGAGAACTTCATAAAGGCTTTAGCTCAGTACTCTATTTAGCACAGGGATGTATTTTGGCTTTAGCCCAGGAGGTAATAAAATGAAAGATTTTGGTCTCTTTAACCAAGTTATTAAAAAAGGAATTCAAAAGATTAGAGAAACCGACAGCAAAGCACAGGATAAGTTCATTGAGATCATTTGCAAAGATGTAAGAGGAATGGATCCAAAAGTAGTACATCAGGCAAACGCCTTCTACGTTCCCAATGATGACTACATGGTCACCATGTTTGGAGAGATTCTCCGAAACAGCCAATACGACTGCTATTTAGCCGACAACACCTGTAGATGGTTAAACAACTTGGTTTTTCCCATCACTAATCTCGCAGGTACTGTTGTCGGTTTAGCAGGGTACAATCCTCATAATTATCTACAAGCAAAGGAAACAGGTGATAAAAGTCTTAATTATTATGGATACTCAAACAAAGAACTTTTTGTTAAAGGACATTACATTTACTGTTTAGAAGGTGTTTACAAACAGGCTATCGAACAAGGGTATTTAATTCTCACAGATGGTTTGTTTGATTGTTTGTCTTTAAGTTCATACGGTTATTTGGCAGCGGCGTTACTTGGTTCTAATGTTAGCGAACAGGTTTTAGCCCAGCTTACTTTTGTGGATAGAATTATTCTTGCATACGATAACGACGAAGCTGGATTAAGACTTGCTCGCTTTTTAACCAAGAAGTTAAACAATGTTGTTTGTGTTAAACAAAAATACACAAAAGATGTGGATGATTTGTTGAAGACGTCCTACAAAGATAATTACTTAGAAATGCTAAACAATGTAATTCAAAAGAAGTCAAACACTATGAATTTGTTCTGATTTAGCCAAGTCTGTCCTCTACATTTAAAAACATAAAACCCTTTAGCCACGTTTCCTGCATTATAAAAATTTAATGGATTTAAAAGATCCATTGAGGAAGAAAAATACACAAATAGTAAAAAGAAAGGAAAAGAAAATCATGGGTATTAATTTTAAGGAACTCCAGAAGAAAATGGAGACAGTAGGAGACAATGGCGTTTCTAAACTGAACATGAGAAACGAGGAGAAACAGCGTAAGTTTCAGCCTAAACGGTTCAACCACCTTAAGAAGGAAAAGAGAAAGAAATCTAAACTGTGCTTCGTAAAGGAGATTGCAATTCCGTTCAATCCTAAGACAGGAAAAGAAGATGACACCTACAACACAGGTTCAAAGTGGAGACCACCATACTCAGTAGAGTCAGTAATCAAATTAGTTAAGAGTTACGCAATGGAGAGCGAAGAAGCTAAACAGGCTCTGATGCAGCACGCAGGAATTTCAAGCTGGGATGTTACAGACCCAGACACAGTAACAGATGAAGACTACAGATTATTTAGTAGCTACCTTACAGCACGAATTTTTAGTATTCCTGCTGTACATGTTACAATCCCTTCAATGTGCAACAATGCATACGGAAGAGACTACACAGTTGATGTAAAGGTAGATCCAGTAACAGGACAGTACATTGGAGAAGTACCGTTGATCTTACAGGCACACAAATTCTTCATCGAAATGGCATACGAAGAGTTAGCTGACTACAATGATAAGCTCAGTTCCGGAGTTTTCAAACATGATGAAAAACAGCAGAAGGAGTACCGCCAGGGAATCTTTAGCAAAGTACCAATCTCTGACCTTGCACCAATCAACTTCATTCAGGCTTTTGAGATTCCATTAAATCAGAAGTTCGAATTGAATGATGATAAGTGTTTAGTTACAAGTGACAAAGCATTCGTAGACAAGCAGACTGTTCTCGTTAGAATGAACAGAACAATCTCTGACGTTTTAGACAAGTTCTGCGGTGGAGACTACTCAGCAGTAGACAAATACCCAGAATACTTTGTAGTAGACATGTCGTGTCCTAATGACACAGAATCACCTACAGAGTTAGGAAAGAGAACTTCCTACGAAAGAGAGCTGAACACATTAAAGGACATGGAAGGCTACGATAACTTTAGAGCAGCAACAGTAGATTACCTTGACAACTTCAAAGACCTTGAGGAAACTGTTTTCAGAAGCAGCTTTGTTTCACGCTATGACTCTAGTGTTGATACACAGTTACTCACTGCTTGTAATTCTCTGATTGATCTTAAGAATCCTTTCTTAACACAGAAAGTAATTGAGAGCAACAAAGATTTCTTAATGTTAGCACTCGGAGAAAAATTCGATGAACTTCAGTTAGAAGTAGAGTGCGGAATCTCTGACAAAGCAGAGGGTAATCTTGACTCAGCAGCAGCTAAACAGGTAGCAAAGACTTTTGACATTGCAAGTCAGTTAGACGATGCTCTCGATGCTATCGGAACAGAAGAAATTACGGTTGACTAATCGAAAAGATAGAAAAGAGAAGTCTCCAAAGTGAGACAACAAGGCGTACAGTTTCATTGCTGTACGCCTTTTTACATTACTAGGATTTAACCCAGAATTTACAAATCTTGGATAGGGAGAGGCGCTTTAGCCCAGGGACTTCCATTGGTACTATTTAGCCCAGAAACTTCAATTGACTGTGCTTAGCCCAGTACCTACCAAGATCTCTAGCAAGGAGGTAAAACATTTTGATACATTCCGTTAGACTCATTAATTGCCAATCATGGGAGAATGGTATTATCCCTTTAGCCCAGGATCGAATTAATGTCTTAAGAGCAGACAACAATAGCGGTAAAAGTGTATTCTTCAAGATGCTAAAAATCACAGCGTGCCCAGGATACTTCACACCAAAAGAACGGAAAAAATTAATTAGAAATGGGTGTGACAGTGCCAACATACTCTACGCCTTCACAGATGGCAGTGTTGGAGCGTGTAGCGTTTACCCAACCAGAGTAATGTACTTGTACGCAGAAGATGGTAAGAATTTTGAAAAGTACGAAGAACCTCCGCAGGAAATGATAACGAAATTGGGAATCATACACAATGCAGATAAGTTCGTAGCGAACATCATCGACATGGATCAATCAATGTTACTTGTTGACTCAAATGTCCATGAAAATTACGAATTAATTAAACTACTAACAGAGAACGAATCCTTGAATGAATTGAAAACAAAGATTCAACTCAATCTAGAAGACTTCAGGGTGAAGGAGAGTGATTTACGTTTTCAATCACTGGAATTACAGAACTTACTCAACAACACAGAATATAAAGACGTGAACAAAATCAAAGCAAGGATCGACAGGTCTAAGACGCTTCTGGAAATCATGGAGACATTAGACCAGGTAGATTCTCTGTACAATAAAATCCAAGATAATTGGGTAGAACATCTTAACTACAAAGAATTACTTAAACAACTAGAATTACTAGAAGTGCTTGCTAACGCAATCACTTTAGCCAAGTCAATCACTTTCCGAGAGGAAGTAAAGAAGGAACAGATCGAAACGATTGATTGGGCAATAAACTTTGGTTCCGCTTTAACCAAGTTCAAACCTGTACAGCAGGTTGACTACGAAGAGGTCGGAAGAGAAATCGACAGTATGACTTTTCTAAGAGATTACCTAAATGCTCTAAATAGCGTCAAAGTGGTAGACAAAGCTTCTCTAAAGAAGACAGCAGGTGAGTACAATACTATGCACGCTCTGGAATCCCTCTTTAGCAAAGTAGCAAAGGTGAAGTGTGTTAGGGATTACTCACAAACAGAAAATCAATTAAAAACAATGACAGTAATAAAAGAATTACACAATTCAGTGTCAAAGTTACAACAGATTGAAGACTTCAATGTGCTCAGTACTATGGAACAACAAGTTAATACTTTGGAAAAGATGGAAGGATTGATGTCCACTTTAACCAAGATTAAACATGTAAGTGATGTTAGCGATAGCAAAGGAAAGATTGAAGTCTTAGGTATTCTTACCACTTTAGCCCAGAAAACATCCAATAGGGTTAAAACACAACGCACAGTGGAGAAGATTGACCAAGAGATCAAAAAGCTTCAAAAAGAGATCGAAGGTAAAGGAACAGTAATCGAGTGCCCACGTTTTGGAAAAGTTCTCTACAATGGGCAGGAGTGCTTTCATGGTGTACTAACAGATGAAGTCTCTGGTACTTTAGCCAAGAACATTCCAATGCAGTTAAACGCATCCCAAGACATTCCAACACTGACCAACATACCACAAGACACAGGAAGAGAGGTCAAGACAGAGTGAAGAGAGCATACTTAATTGTAACAGACATGCACATCATAGACAAAATTCTAGTAGCCAACAGAATTGATTACAGTAAAGAAATGAAAGTAGTAATCAATGCTCTTGTAGAATTCATAGATGATTACAAGGCAAGAGAGTACGAAGTAGTATTACTTTTTCTTGGCGATATCTTTCACAGAGGGTACACAGACCCATCAGCCTCAATCGATGGTAATAATTTACTAATCTATCTATCACAAAAAGTGAGTGCTATGTACACAGTTGTTGGTAATCACGAATTGACCTACTATCGTAACAACCCTTTCTACACTCTCTTTAGCCAAGCAAACTCAAGAAGGCTAGAAAGAGTTAGCGACAGAGTAACACGTCCAAAAGGTCGTATGCAGATTATTAATATCGTAGATATTTTAGAGGACGGAGAGGTTCTCTTTAATTTTAATCATTACGGATGTGGTGTAGGTTTAACCCAGGAAGGAAAGGTGAACATTGGATTATTCCATCAAGAGATAGTGTGTAGTGAAATATTAAGTTGGATGCAGAAAAGATTTTCAATGGATATCTTTGCAAAGGACGTTATCAATTTAGACAAGTCAAACATCTTCGATGGTTACGATTACTGCTTTCTAGGACACATGCATAAAATGTATGGTAAGTTCGAAATGGAAGACGACAAAACCGGTAACAAAACAATGGTATACTACCTTGGAAGTCTAGGTCGTACCAATCATAGTGAAGTGCAAGATAATTTTCTAGAGAGAAATATCCCAGCAGTCCTTGTAGAGGATGGACACTTTAGCCAAGTGGAAGACAATAAGTTTAAGTTGTTACCACGCAGCCAGTGCATCAGAGAAGAGATTGTAGTTGAGAATAGAGAGAAGCGAGAAGAGATTAAAGAGATGAAGAAGTTAAAGGATTACAAAGCATCCTCTGACGATCCTATTCAAAATGTCTTTGAACAAATCTCACTTAATGCAGAGGTAACCAAAATTCTCTTAGATTTACAGAGTTCTAATATAGACTACATTGGGGAGAAATTACAAAAAGAGATCGACAAGCTAAAAACAGAGAAGATATTTCTATGACGGGGTTGCATGGTGCTTTAGCCCAGGAAATCTCCGGGATTGTGTTGCATGTTACTTTAGCCCAGGAAATCCCTGTGCCTTCAGTGTATCCACTTGCGTCCTCACGTATCCCCATATTAACAATAATCAAAGAGAAATCTAAAAGAGAAATTTAAAGGAGAAATCTAAAATGGAAAATATAACAACAATCAATGCAGCAGATTTAGCAAAGCTTAGAGACCAGTTAAATTTAAAGCTCGGTGCTTACAATGAAGCGGTTAAAAACAACAAAATCGCAGCAAACGAGATCAAAAATACATTACAGCAGATTAACGAAGATCATCTTAAAGTTTTGCATGAATTCGATATTAATACGGATGAATTATTTAATATTGATATTGAAGCACTCACAACAAATGAGGAATATTTAAAGAATAAACTACAAACTTTAAGTAGTGCTTACCAGAAGATTGATGAAAGTGTGAGAAAGCAATTAGGACTGTAGAGAGAAAGATTAAGGACTTCGTAAGTGACAGCTTTAGACAAGAGAAGAAAGAACAGCTTTAGCCAAGAACTCCGAAGTCCTCTTTAGTAAAGGAAGAGAATTATGTATAAAATATTTATTCTAGACGTAGCCTTGCTAAACACATTTCTCGTTGCAGCCGACACTGATTACATTAATGCAATCGTTAGCAAAGGTCATACACATTTACTAATTAATCAGGCAGAGGTCTTTAATATTCTTGATCTAAAGACAATCACAAAAGAGTCTGACTGTCACATTAGAATTCCTAAGGTCATTTTAGCCAAGTTAGCTCGTTCAGGATCAATCGAGCTGACAATCGTTGACGGAATGGTCGAAATGAAATTACTCGACACACAGGAGAATTGTTACTGCACAGCTAAGTTTATTAAGCAAGACTTTCCAATGAGTGACTACAAACTTAAGATGGGATTGCTTCAAAGATTAACAAGTAACGACATGATAGATTTAGCCCAGTTCGAATCTTTAGAGAAATTAATGAGAACCACCAAATCAATCTTAAATGTCTCCGACGGAGTAGCAATGATTGTGGCCACCAATGGAAGAGTTTACAAAGAGGTGAATCCTAACTATAAGTTCGCAGTCACACAGTTTGCATACAGTCTGCTAAAACGGTGTAGTGATAAGATTTACAATGTAGATAATTTTCTAATAGCACAGAACAATGGTTTGACAATAATAGTAAACAAGTGCAAAGGATTCAGCAACAGTGAGTACACCTTATTCACTGAACAAAAAGCCTCACTTGTATGTGAAATAGGTCTAACAGATTTAAAGTATTTCTTAAATAGAATGCACTCTGACAATGCTAGCATTAAACTGAATTTAGAGAATAGGGTATCCCACTTTAGCCAAGGAACTATTTCCTACGAAGTTCCAATTGAGGTTAGTAATCTAAAAAGTGCCCCTAACGATGACCACATAGCAGTAATACCTGAGAGCATTGTACGTGAAGTTCTTTTTACCATGGAGACCAAGGGAGCTGTTTTAGCCAAGAAAAGAACTTTCACACAGATTCGAATTAAGAATTTATTGATTGTATTCTAACATCAGTAAAGGTAAGACACCTTAGCCAAGGTAGAGCTTAGCTACTTTAGCCAAGACAACAAATACAGTAAAGAGGGCAAACAATGACAGATTACAAAAATAATAAAAAATTGTATGAAATGTATTTAGACAGGCTTAAGCTGGATTATGCAAAAGCTATTGAAATGAACGAAAAGATAGAAAGCATGCGAAAACGTCAACAACACATTAACTTACTTCTAGAAGACTTAGAAAACTATACAAACAACCTTAATTTTCTTCTTAAGGTAGTAAACATCGAAGAAGTTAATTTCAAAGAGAGAAGACTGGGATATCTTAATCAGAGCATTACCGAAGCTTTAGCCCAGATCTTCCCAAACGAACAGTTTGTTGCACGCATTGATTGCAATGTCGTAAGAGGGAGAAACTATGCACAATTAATTTTGTATGACAGAGATGGTAATGAAAGAATGCCTTTTGTACAAGAAGGTAAAATGTGTCAGTATTTAATAAGCTTTGCAGCAGTAAAAGGTGTTACCACAGCATTAGGAAGTGAGACAATGTATATTGATGAAGCTTTCGGGGCAGCATCGTCTGATAACACCCAAAAGATGGGACCAATTATCCAAAATATAGCAGAAAGTGGGATACAGGTTATTTTAGTATCCCAAAATAGTAATCTATACGAAAACATTCCTCACAGAGAGATTTGTTTTCACAAAGATGAGGTCACACAAGCAGTTGTGATAGACAACATCACAGATTACTAAATTTACTTTCATTTAACGGGATTTTAATGACTTTAGATTATAAAAAATAGTGAAAGTGAGATAATTGTAAACAAACGCTCACAAACGAAGGCTTGCTCTAGCAATCACAGTTTTTAGTGAAAGAAAAAGGGCAAGCCTTTAATTTGTCTTTGTTTTGAATTCGTTCAGAGCAAATCTCACTATGCTTTAATTTGGGATAAGTCTGAAATCACGAACAAAGATGAGGAGCTTGGGATTTAGCCCATGAAGTTACAATCAGAGATTACTTCAAGGCTTTAGCCAAGCAATAGCTTTAGCCAAGTAACCTTTTCTAAGTAGGAATTCTACAAGGTAGATTCGTGATTGTAGGTGAGGGAATCATCTCTAAAACTTTGAAAAGTTTTGAAAAATAATGAAAACTTGTGATAAATTCCGATAAGTTGTGATAGGTTCCGATGAATTCCGATAAGTTCTGAAAAGTTCCGAAAAGTTGTGATAAGTTCCGATAAGTTTCGAAAAGTTGTGATAAATAATGAAAAGTTCACAATTCAGAATTAATGATTGTCAAAGATTACTAATTCTTTCAAAATGAACAAACTTAGAATTAATAGTTGTCAAAGATTACTAATTCTTTTAAAAATAATAAAAAGGAGTGTTGGAAATGGTAAAAATTGATTACAGCACTGTATCCACTATCTTTAGGGGAGAGGAGGCTAGTTGCAGCGACGAATTAATTAATAATTTTGCAAGAACATTGTATGAGTTCTTCAAGCAGTACAGTTTCGGTGAAATCTATGTTTTACAAAACTGTACTAATGTAATTATTGATTTAAAACTGAAAAGAAATGCACAAGGAGTTTTTAGTAAACAAGCTATCAATCGCATTAGAAATTTCAATGCACTTGGTATTTACTTCGAAGGATTAAATTCAACAAAGGATTACATTGAACCTATCATGAATTACATAGTACTTAGTGAAGGCTATGTGGACGACTTATGTAAGAATTACCACAGTATGAGAGGTAAACTTAAGGCAGCTTTATCCCAGGGAAATGACGAAGTCAATAAGAACGTCAATCTCAAAAGAAAAGCAAACTGTTGCATTGCTGATTGTAGTTTACAAAATAAGAATCTCTACGACTGCATTAAAATCGTAGAGGAGATTGAAGGCAGCTTTAGCAAAGTGACTTTACTCAATAAAGATTTGTACACTGTACAGATCAATGAGTTACACAAAACTGGAGCAATCAATGTTGACTTCTACAAGAAGACTTTAACCAAGTGTGTCTACATGAATTTGTATAGACTCATCTATGAAAATTGTATCAAAAATGTAAATGATACAGATAACACTGTTGGTGCAAAAAGACTTCTCGTTTCTATTCTTAAGGAAAGAGAAGAATATCGCAAAAAGGGATATAACTTAGTATTCTATTATCGAGTTGATCCAGAGGTTGATATAAAATCCGTAAAAGGACGAGACATGGCCATTAATGATATGAATAATATCTATGCATCCTTCTATGCCCTGTTAACAACTAAATATTGTTGTAGTTGTATTAAAACAGCGGGCAACGCAGAAGAGATAAATTCTAGTACCTTTAGTCTTTTAGCCAAGGATAATATGTACGCTAAAGACTATCTCGAAATGTTAGATAAGTTCCCAGATGTAACTACATATTATAGTAATACCATGGGTTACTACTGTGTTATTGATTATAACAGATTACAAAGGGTAGACCCTAACTTTAAAAGAGAGTACAAGTACGAAGTAACAATGACTAACATTAAATACAATCCGGAGACAAAGAGATGGTTAAGTACTAAAGTAGAAGAAGTGAACTATGATTATCATGATATTAAAGTACTTGACTTTCATGATTATTTCGCATTAAATTGTGAGAACATCACAGAGGCTAAGAAAGGGATTATAGCTATTTCAGATTTAACCAAGCAATTCCAGAACAATCTGAAAAATGCAGGATATTCCCCAACAGAGCTATTAAATCAGGGAAATATGTTATTGTACGAGTATGATGGAAATACCTATTTAGGATTTATTTCTTCAGTTACACGTAAATTACCTTTTATAGTTTTTCCAATGGATGATACATATGAACCATTCAAAATGGATTTAACTAATCATAGTAACGGTGGAGAGATTACATTAAATAAGCTACAAAGTATTTTCACCGATTTAGACTGGAAGAATACTTTAGACTATTTAGCCAAGAAAGGTGCAAAGTTTTTCTCAAAACGACTCAAGTTTAAATTAGGAGATTACTCAGATGGGATTATTTTTTCAAATATTCTTTTCTCTTATTTTAATTCAACAAAACTTCCGAATGCGGAGCATGCTGGTAATAAATTAGTCTTTGCCACCACAGATGAATTGGGAATTTGGTGTGAATCTTCACGACAGTTTCGTAAGTATGCAAGACCAGGAGATAGTAGTTATTATAACACTCTCACTAATATCTTTGATATTGATGCATTGATGGATAAAGACTACCTTACTTTCTTTGGTGGACCACATCCTTACGATTCAACCGTAATACGACTTATGCCAAACCTAATTAAAATTAAGGAGGGTAGCTATGCATAAAGATGGTAGTATCCAAACCAATTTGAAGGATATGACTTTAGATGATTTAAGGGATTTAGCCAAGGGAAATGACAAACAGATTATACAACACAAATTCATTCCACTAACACCAGGCAACATTGACTCACTGAGTGAAGAAGAGGTTTTAGCTCTGGTAGAAGATAAGCCTGGATTGCCTAATAAAAAGGCGAGATTACAAATTATTAAAATGGTCTATGAGATACTAGGCTTCACATTAAGTAACGATGCACTTCTGTGTTTGCTGTCAGAGAACCATGCACAGTTGTGCTTAGCTACTGCAGGTGGTGGAAAAACTACCTTCTCTCAAGTTAAGATAGTTCTAGAGAAGTTGTGGAGAAAATCCATCATAGACCCAAAACGTAATATTGATGGTCGAAATATTCTTTGCTTAGTATACAATAAACATAATCGTAGAGATATGTTGGAAAAGCAGAGAACATTTGCTACTAAGATTAATCTAGCCACTAGCGCTGCCACAAACATAGATACAAACATTAATGCATTAACAATGCACGCTTTCTGTAATTTGTGGGGAAATACGTATGCTATGCAGATGGGTTTTATCAACTTTAACCTAGCAAAAGAGTCTGGGATTGAAAGCATGATGACAACAGCAATCAGTGTAGCCTGCAAAAAGTTTAATGAAGATTCGAGGTTAGTAAATGATGTAGATAACTTCATACAGCTTTACAATTACCAAAGAGAGACAATGATGGATTTAGCCCAGTTAACTCAAACTGATAAGTTTCTCGACGTCGGCAAATCTGTCCCATTTGTAGAATTGGTATTCAAACTATTCAACTCTCTCAAACAAAGCCGAAGACTCTATGACTTCACCGACATGCTGTTAAGCTTCTACAATTTAATCAGCACTAACAAAGATATACTAAATGAGATCCGTAGTTATTATGATTATATCGTAGCAGATGAAGTACAAGACTTTACACCAATCATGTGGAAGATACTCAGATTAATTTCCGGAGACGATATCCCATTACTTTGTATTGGAGATGAAGATCAAAATATCTATAGTTTCAGAGGAGCAGACATTTACGATACTCTCTACTTTAAAGAACGCTTTAGCGATGCAGAAACCTTTCTTCTTACACGTAACAGACGCTGTAGAGAAAAGATTCTAGATGTAGCCAAAAGCGTAATTAGTAAGAACTCATTACGCTTTAGCAAAGAAATCCAAGGCGTTAAGCCAGGTGGTAATGTTGAGTTAATCAAGTACACTCAGCAGCAAGGTGCTTACTTTAACCTTCTCAGCAAAGTCAAGAAGATGAAACAGCAAGAGCTAGGAAGTACAGTAATAACATACAGAGAGAAAGACACCTCTGCCATCTTCATAGATTACTTGGCTAACTCTGGTGTACCATTCTATGTCATTAGTGGTTACACACCATTTAGCCACGAACTATACAAACATTTGTTTAATGTTCTTGATTTGCTGCTGATGCCTGGAGATAGTTTGTGTTTGCTGAATCTGTACAAAGTTTTACCAATCAAGAAGGCAGAGAACTACAAGTTGTTAGACTACAATCCAAAGACTTTTTCTTTCGGACCTAAGTACATTAGAAATGTATTCTCTAAGCTAGATTACGGTAAATTCTATTCATACAATAACTTTGGAACTGTTATGCAGGATTTGACTAATATTTCAGATAACATTGAAACAGCACCTATGAAGAGTTATTTTAGAAAATTATTCTCATACATTGATATGTACTTCTGGAAGTTTAAAAAGAAATTAAATGACAATCCAATCGATGATTTGTTTGAAGTTTTCATTTATGAACTCTTTAACTCAGATCTCACATATCCAGAGTTTTCCGAAGAGATAATAAAGAGGAAAGAGTTGCTGTCAAGATACTCAGAAATGCAAACAGGTTTAGCTGTGTCAACTCTACATGGTCTAAAAGGATTAGAGTTTGATAATGTAATCATTGTTAATATGGACGATGAGTTATTCCCCAACTATCCTTTAATTGAGAGTAAAGAGTACCCAGAAGACACTGAACTTACACTCAAGGAAGCAGAGAGACGTTTGTTCTATGTAGCAATAACACGTGCTAGAAATAATCTAACCATCTACTACAATGAGGACAATCCTAGCATTTTCATAAAAGATGTGAGGGAAGGTCTGGAAGAGTATGATAGAAGTAATGGTACAGCACAGTCTTCTACACAGAGCGAGGATTTACAAAGTGAGATCCTAGATGGCAGCCACACTAGAGGCGAATCCAGGTTATCTTCAGATCACGTAAGTACTTTAGCCCAGACCTCTTCAAAGGAGTCAAAAGGGAAAGCAGTGGAAGTAAGTTCACCACTAATGGGAATGGATCTCTTTAGCAAAGAAAATAGCGAAGCAGTTGAGGACAATGTGGTTAACATCAATGAGGATTTAGCCCAGACCTCAACAGTAGAGGAGCGAAGCGACGTCAACACATCCAACGACACAGGATTACTAAGCTTTGATGATGACGATGACGACGATGAAGTAACCTTCTACTTAGACGAAGATGGTAACTTCCGAATGGAAGGTGTTTTAGATAATCTCACATCAGAACACGCCACAGATGACATTAATAAAGCAAAAACAAACATCGAATACAAAGAAGAAATTAAAGAGGAAATTAAAGACGTTACCACTGTGCAATTAGGAAATGCAATGCAAGAAATCACTAAACAAACAAGTGTGCAGGCGAACGATTTACCTAAGATGCATTTGGAAGAGTTAAACAAAGATAAGAAGGACTTCAAGAGTAAAGACTCCTACATCTCTAGACTGTTCAGTAACTATGGAGCATAGGAGTGCTTTAGCCTAGAGTTCTCCGTCTTTCTCATTTCCTCCAAACAGAATAAGAAAAGGAAGTAGGATGAGTAATTTTTACAATGTGATTTACGAAATGGAAAATTACAACCTTCTGCGACCAGTACCATACAAAGCATTGACTTTCTACAACACAGCGAAGGTCAATGCTTTTTTACTTGATATTGTTAAAAATAACAGATCAGTTTTTATTTATGGTGACTACGACCCAGATGGTTTATTCTGTGCGTTATCCGCACACGATTCTCTAAAATTACTTGGTTGTACAAAAGTAAGAATATACAAATACAAAAAACGAACACACATGTTAGATGATTTAGCAGTAACAGAGTGTATTCAGGCAATGCCAGATTATTGTATTATTTGCGATACTGGCTCATCAGAATTAGATAAACTAGAGATATTAGTGTCCTATGGAATTAAAGTTATAATTCTCGATCACCACAACACAATCTACAAATACAGTGATTTTGAAAATGTTGGCAGTGGAAATACTAACAGCTTCAGCCCAACCTCTTCCGACGAAGTCGGTCATAGCCCAGTCGCTATCATAAACACAACTATAGAGAATCAATTAGAAGGAAAAAAGGTCTATGAGCTTTCAGCAGGCGCCCTGACTTTTTGTGTCTTTGACACATTTGCAAAGAGCATTGAAAAAGACATTAGTTCTCTTTCTGCATACGCTTTAGTCTCGTTGTACGCCGATAGCATGAACATGGGAAATCCTATCAATCGTTCTATCTATTTCTTAGCTCACACCTTTAGCCAAGAAGAACTACCATCGAAGATACAAATGTTCATGCATGCCAACTCAAGCTTTTATTCTCGTTTCATTCAATTCAGATTGATACCAAAGATTAATGCAATCTTTAGAACAGAAAAGTTCGAGTACATTAATGAGTGTTTCTTCGATGATGAAATTAGAGCAGCAGACAAAGTACGCTATCTAGAAGCTATCGATAGCATCTACACTTCTAATCGTAATATGGTTTTAGCCGTAGCAGATACGATTGAGTACGAAGAGATGGATAACTTCATTTTAGCCAATCTTGAAAGCGTAAGCGAATACTTCAAGATTAAAGAGAACAAGCTTTACAATTACACCGGTCTAATTGCAAACAAGTTATCAGATCGATGCGGTAAACCGGCTGTTGTTTACTGTCCAATGAGAAACTATTATAAAGGTTCTTTCAGGGACATTTCAGGAAGAAATTATCTACAGATTTTTAAGCAGTTATGTAGTGCAGGTGGTCATGGAGCTGCCTTTGGTATCAAAATACCATATTTAGAATTCAATTCATTTCTACACAACTTCAAAAGGCTAGATAGTGATTTTCCTATTGCAGAACTGCAGAATAAGCCAATTATTTTCGATTATGGCTATGTTAATGCAGACACTAAATTAATTAGAGACATGGCGTTGTATAACGAATTCGCTGGTCAGGATATACCATTGGTCTATCTGAAGAAGGTATTTTCAGCAAATATGACAGGTGGTAAAACAAAGTTTTATTATCTGTATAATTGGGATGGTTGTACAATACAATCCTCCTTTGCTCTAAGTGTGGGAGATACAATCTTACTACAACCAATACGTAATAAGACTCTAAGGGCAATAGCTATTAAGATGTAAAGTATTAGTACTTTAGCCAAGTCAGCATTGAATTAAGGTATTTAGCCCAGTGCCACCATGCAACCCAACGTACCCACGCACAGCTCATGCCTTTTACAACGAATTAAGATATTTAATCTAACCTTCTTAATGGCAGTACTGTCAAGTACGAATTAAGATATTTCAGAAAGAGGTGATACTTTGAAAATAATTTATGTCATTAGTCCAACCTTTCTCAAATCCCTGTACAAAGAAGCATTACATTACGATTTTAAGCTTCAAGGCTACGGTAATGTTACAAATGCATTAAAAGGATTGTTGTGTACTAACATCGATGACATTCTTGGTTTTGCTTACGTTAACACAAGATTACCATACAACACAGAACCACTAGAAGTTTTCATACAAACATGCGGAATGCTGTCCGAGTGCTATGATACACCAAAGAAGTTTTTGTTCGCATTACAGGACACCGAAGGGTTGGAAGAAATCTTTAACCAAGACTACGGTAATCTAGAATTCTCATACCTTCCAGACGTAGAAGTATTTACAGACTTAGAGATCAACAGAGGTATTTTCGGTTCTATCCTAAAGTACAACTACGATCCGTACAGAACTGTAACAGTTGGAAGAAAAAGTGAAAGTAAGCTAAAGAGTGTCGAAGACGGAACTTTAGCCAAGGCAGACTTAGTGAAACTTCTTGATGATTTCAATCGTCTCGAATACGTACAAGCGATCAATCCATACTTCTTAAAAGTCTTTGAGCCTTTCCACATGTTGGATAATCTCAAACGAACTGTTGAAGACGACGAGATCTTTCAGGACTACAGTGAGTACAATAAGCTTTATGCTAATCTAAGAAAGGTGCATCTAAGCATTAAATACATACACAACACCTTAGATGTTAAAGCCACTTTAGCCAAGCAAAACAATCCCGGAAGGAACATGGAGGGCAAACCACTGGTTAAAGTCCTACAGTCCTTAGAGATTTATGAAAATCTATTGGACTCAATCAATGAGACTTTAGCCAAGCTTGACAACAATCTGCCAGAGTTAGAGCCGAACGATTACATTTTAGCAAAGAGTATTCTATTCATTCTCAGAAAAGAACTTCTTGCTGTACACGATTTAATCTACACAGGAAGGAGATGTTAAGGATGACTTTAGACAAGGCAATGTCAATGGAGAGTGCTAAGGCTAACCACTTTAGCCCAGTATCTCCAAAAGATCCAACGGACTCCGCAGAACCCAAAAGAGGTCAAAAAGACCCAAGAGGTCAATCTAAAAATCTCAATGCATTAATTAATGTGAGGGACTTTGGTTTACAAGATGAAGTCATTAAGATTTTCGAATCCAAGATTTACGCTAATAACACAGAAATAATAACAGATTTAGAAATCTACAAATTCATGTCCCGTAACGAAATCTTACAACGATTGAAATTTAAATTCCCAGACTTAGTTCTGGAGAACATCTCTAACGTCAATCGTAAAGAAGAGTTCTTAACAACAGAAGGTCGTTACGGAATTTTGATTGATTACGTAGATAACAAAACTGTAAGAGTAATCAAAAGTGTCTTTCAAACTTTAGACCAGACAAATCTCGAATTAGATTTAAAACAGTTCAAAAACATCGATGTAATCAACATCACAGATGTAAACTTTAGAGAATTGTCCGAATACGGGTACAAGCCTAAGTATGATCCTATGATTCTCTTCAAGAGAATTCTATTGGAAGTAATTAAGCTAAATGGTACAGATATTCATTTTGGAGTTATTCATCGAAACATGAAAGCAGAGTACCCTATTCAATACAGAGTTAATGGTGATCTGTACGATTTAGATTTATTCACTTTAGACAGGGAAATGAATCGTTCTATTATTTCAAATCTCGTAGAGACCAAAACTTCCGCAAACAGCTTAGATCTCTCATTGCCTGATGGAATCACAGCAAACAGTAGTGACATTCTCGAAAACGGTAATGTAGAACTTCGAATCGCTGCCAACAAAGTTAAGGACGGTTTACAGTGTGTAATCAGAATCCAAGAGAGAAAGACTTTCTCATACACTATTGATTCTCTTGGCTTTAGCAAAGAAGCCCAAGACTTCCTAATGTGGCTAAGCCGTAAGCGAAGCGGTATTACTTTAATCACAGGTGCTATCCGTACTGGTAAGAACACAACTGCTTTCGCTTTAGCCAATGAAATGGTTAAGTATCCAATTAAGATGATTGATTACTCATCCCCTATTGAGGTTCTAATGCCCTTTAACCAAGTAGACTATCTCGCAGATGAGAATAACCTTTTAGCCTGCGTACGTTTAGCAAAGAAGCAGGACGTTAACGTTGCTTTCCTAAATGAGATCCCAAGCAAAGAAGTTGCCTTCGCTGTCAAAGATTTAGTCAACTCGTCCATTCATGTCATCACGACAATTCACATGGACAGGATTTGGCATTTACCTTACAAACTGAATGAGTACTATGGAAGTAGTTACAAGGATGTAATTAGTCAAATCAATGGTGTGATGAACCAAAAGATGTTCGATGTAATGTGCCCACATTGTAAAGAACTGGTACCAACATCTAGCATTACCGATTTAGCCAAGAAAGACTTTCTGGAAGAAAGAGGTGTGCAAAACGTGTGGGTCACTAAGGGATGTAAACGCTGTACAAGTGAAATGCAAAAGAAGGTAGGAAGTATTCCTGGAGCAAACCAGCCATACGTAGAATTCCTTAGATTCGATGATAAATTAAAGAGTCGTTTGCTTGCGTGTGAGTATGCATGGCAGATGGAAGAGATAATCAAAGAGGTTGTTAGAGAAAAAGGAAATACTCTTGAGGACACAATGATAGATGGTATCAAACGTGGTGTGCTTGACTACAATACGTTAGACCACATTCTGTAGTACTTTAGCCAAGAACCAACACAGATGACCAAAACATCCCAAAGTGAACCAAAGCATCACAAGACAACCCAAACATCCCGCAAAACAGAAAAGAGGTAGTGTGAAAATGATATTAGGTAAGAAACGAAAAGAAGTCGATGTTTTTGATGAACCAGACTTCAATAGCGAAAAGACCTCACGCATCCCCACAGAAGAGCAAAAGCAGAACAACAGACATAATGTAATGTTAAGTATGCTAAAAGGAACAATGCTTACGTACTCTTTAAACGTAGACAGCTCTTACGAATTAATGCTGTGTGGTTTACCCAACAAAGAGACTTTAGCACCGTTACTTGATTTAGACAAGAGACCAGGCAACGCATTGAATGAAAGGCTTGTCAGTAAAGTAATTCAGAATGTAAAAGAATTAATCACTGACGAAGATGTTCCATTGGATTACATAGATCCAGACGAGATAGAATCCTCATACGCTTCAATCTCAAAGGACACCAATAGAGTGGAGGTGAACATACTGTGAGAACTTCAATCAAGATCACTTTAGCCAAGATCACTTCACAAAGTGAGATTAAAGATGGCAGTGATGACCGTATTGAATCTTTAGCCCAGTACACTAAAATAGCTAACACAGTAGAGGAGGTGAGTGCACTATGAGAAAATTAGGAATAGGAATCTTTGCGGTCACCTTTTGCTTCACAGCTTTCTTTGGTCTCCCAAAAATGAGAACAGTAGCTCATTTAAAGACAGACTGCATTGAACTAAGAAAAAGCGCAAGTGAAAATCAAAGTGAATTAGACAATGTTAAAGAACAGATCGAATCAGAGAAGGAAGAAATTAATGGTCTCCGAAATGCAGAAAATAGTCCTTACGATCTCCAAGAAGTGAGCAACTCCATCAAAGGAATCAAAGGGGTTAAAATAAAATCCGTAGATGCCTACAATAGTAGCAGTGACGGAGGAAATGTTTTAGTCAAGACCATTAAAGGCTCAAAAGATTTAGCCAAGTTAAACTCTGATGTAAATCTTTTAGATTACAAGCTTAGTGCAGATAACATCGATGAAGCAGTCAATGGAATCAATGCACTCAAATTAAATGTCACCTCACTTAGTATTGACAAGGCTAAGAAAACAATAGACTTGTCTGTAAAATTCATAGGAGGTGAAGAAGAGTGAAAAAGCTATACTTACTGTTAGACAATGAATTAAAAATGTGCATTGCAGTCGATAGGTGTGTTGTTTTGTATAAAGAGTACGATTATACTGAGTCCATTTTAGACCAGCTCTACTCTAAAATCTCCGCACACAATGTCGATGCTGCTATAGTAGTCACAAAAGGTATTCTTAGTGAACAATTCTTCGGAGAGAGCTACAAAGTCTTCAACTTTAGCATCAAAGACTCAAAACATAGTTGCTATGTTAGTAAGTTTGATGTTAATAAGATTGTTAATTTACTGAACACAGCTGGTGTTGATGATGTAAGAGTTTTAGACAAGTTTGGTTACTACGTCTCACTCAACAAGCATGATTGTTGTATGATTGACACTCTTGGTAATGCATACAGTGTAATCACATTCAAAGATAAGATTAGAGATATTAGTTACAATAGTTACCAGAACCTCGAAAAGATCTTGATAAATTGCAACAAGAAGTTTGCAGTCGATGACTTCGTTGACATGACAATGTACTACGACGAAAGATACCTTAAGTACTTCAAAAACGTAGACAAGATTCAAGAAAAGCTAGAAAAAGCTGTAGAAGACGAGGACGCTAATAGCATTAAGGATTTAGTGATGGTTTTAGCCACGCTCTCTACTTTTGCCTACACAGAATTAAAAATAGCCCATTACTTCGAATTAAATCCAGACAAGCTAACATTGGTCAATGCAAATCCAATACGTAGTGAAGACGATTACGAGAACGATGAGGATGGGTATGAGTACGAGGATGTAAGCACTTCACAGGGTGAGATTCTCGATGACAGTGACGATTTAGCCAAGGACACTTCTCCAGAGGAATCAGAGGACGAATCAAGAGCTTTAGCCCAGAACATCTCTCCGGAGGACGATTTAGCCCAGGAAGATCTCAAAGAGGCGAAGAAGAGGAAAAAGAAATCCAAAAAGGAGAAGAAGGAGAAAAAGCCTGCCGGAAAAGCCCTCAAAGTGGCTAATGCTCTAGGTGTTGTTCTCTCAGTTGGTATGCTTAGTGCTACGGTTTACAGCTCTCGTGCAGTAACCTCATACACCCAGCAGATAGGTACACTTAGTACTCAGAACGAAGAGATCTTAGATCAAATCGACACAGCCAACACAACATTGTCGGACTACCAAGGATTCACAAATAATCTTAGCACAGCCAACACATACGCTGAAATGTATTCCACTTTAACCAAGTCCTCTTACGGAAACGACATCAAGACTGTTTACTACGAAGATGGAGTAATGAAGGCAGAAGTCTACGTAAAAGATACAACAAAGGACGTAGTAAAGGCTAAAGACAACAAGGACAAGACTAAGGATAAAAAGAAAAAGGAAAATAAGGTAGACAACAAAGACACTATCACAAAGGGAATCAAGAAGGATTTAGCTAAGTCCTTTGAGGTACAACAGCTCACAGAAGAGAAAAGTGACAGAGATGGTTACTTGTTGTACGCTGTCAACTTAGCCAAGAAATAAAAAGAAGGGGGAAATCAATCACTATGCGATTAGGTGGTTTCTGGGGCATTACAGGTCCAATGCTTGTAATCGCTACCAAACAAAATGGACTAGAAAGTATTCTTCCGATGTTAAATGCCGCAAGTAGTAATAGAGAGATCATTACAGATTTAAAGTCAGAATTGGTCTACTTGTTACACGCTATCGACAAAATACCAAAAAAGTACTTTCCACCCGATAACTTCCCAACAATTGAAAGTTTTGATAAAAGCATCCGATACGCTAACGGAAAGCTCTTTGCAGAAGGAATTGATGAGCAAGACTTCTACATGAGCTTAGCAACAGGATGTGTTATTTACTTACTTAAGAAACATTCCAAATCTGGTACTAACTTTTCCTTAGAGTTAAAACCAGTAAGTGGAATTGACGACCCTGCTTGTATTGATAATAGATTAACTGTAATTAACAAAGTGAAAGAGATAATCAAAGACGATGATTTTTATCTTTCAAATCTGACAAAGGTTTACAGAAAGGTGAGCAAAGCCCTACAGAGTTCTAACGAAGGAACACAGGATTCTAACAATGATACAATGGACTATGTAGCTTTAGCCCAGTCCTTCATGCTTACAGAGAAGGTTCCAGAGAATCTCATTGTAGATGGAAGTTCACTCAGCTTTAGCCCAGATGAATTAAGAGTAGTTGAGTTCTTCATTTCTTCAAAAGGCACTATTCTGGAATTACTGTCCAATTTGAAGGTGAAAGAGGTAGTACAGAATAAAATCTTCGGAAACACCTTCAGAGAAATAGTAAATCGTAAACCAACAGCACTATACTGGGCAACGCAAGAAAGGTTCGATATTATCAAATCGAAAAACAATAGTAGTTTTCTTACAAGTCTTCTACAAGAGATGAAGTCTGACTTACAACAGTTTAAGAACTCAATGAAGACAGAAGTAATTCCAATAAAGCAGTATAAATCCGGAGATTTCTCCTTGGATGATGTTCGTTACGTAGAAAAGGTAAACTGCTTTAGCCAAGAAAAACAACAGTTCTTTCTTGACATTTTAGCCACAGGTTTTATTAAGTCGACAGATTTAGTCGAAGACACCTTTAACCTGCTCTCTAACATATACGATGTAGTAAGCGGTCTTAACATCCTTGGTCTAAACAATTTCTTCGATTTGAACTACACACGATCAGATTGGGAGAAATTCATTGGCTCTCTGAACAAGTTAGGAATCTGTGGTATTAATCTATTTTCAATCAGTCTGTACAAGGCTTCGATTGGAAATATGACTTTTATCTCAAATAACTTTATAAAAAAGAGTGATGAGGAAATCCAAGCTTTCTGGTCTGTTTTTCATAACATAGAAGACTTGGTAAGTACAATCAAACCAATCGGAGAAATTCTCACAGAGTAATGGTAACTCTAGTTCAATCGTCAATGGGAAGCTCCAAAAGTGATCGCGGCTGTTCACAGCAGAAGAACAGCTCGCTATTCAGAAGTGGTATGTTTAATCGCATACCATTTCTTTTACCAAAATAATAAAACAGGAGGTAAAACATGTTTAGTAAACTAATAATTATTGATGCGTCCGCCTGCGTCTACACAGGAATGTACTCAAAACGCCACAAGGACAAAAGCTATTACGGATATCCTGTAGGTGGATTACATTATCTCTTTCGGTATGTTGTTACTGCTTTAGCCCAGACCTCCCACGTTATTGTGGCTTTCGACTCCAGGTCATTTAGGAAAGATTTGATCGATGGTTACAAAGCAGGAAGAAAGCATGACAAAAGAGTACAGTCACAGTTAGAGATGGCATACGAATTTCTACAGAAATCTAACGTTGCCTGCTATAAGTACGATGGTTACGAGGCCGATGATATTATTGCATGGGCAGTGCAGCAAAATGTAGATAATTACCTTGAGATTGAGATTTGTGGTAATGACCATGATTTACTACACAATGTACAACGTAATGTAATGTTTAGAAGTATTAGCTCTAACACAACTAGTGTCTATATGGTTAATTTTGAGAAAGCGATTGAAAAAGGTAAAACAATTTACTTCAACACAATCTCAGCCTACAAAGTTTTCTGTGGTTGTAATTCAGATAAGATACCACCTTTAGCTCTGCAATGTGGTCTTAGAGGTGAAGAGATCTACGATAAGTACATTGATTTCTTACGCGAGGAAAAAATCAGTTTTGACTACAACACAATAACTGATAGTAAATTAGTCAATATTTTCGCAGCTTTATCAGGACTCTTCACAACAGAAGAAAGGCTTGACGTTCTTAACCGAGTTAATCTAGTTTATCCAGCAAAGTGCCCAGAAGGTATCACACTTACCGGAACAAGTCTAAAAGAGGTCAACGCTAACGAATTGTGTTACATGTTGTCTCTGTTCAATGACTTTGAATCCATAAAGTGTCTTCGCTACCACAAATCCACTTTAGCCCAGGACGATATTAATATGTTAAGAAGTGCCGGAAGAGATTTATTAACAGGAGCTTTTGAGGTCGACAGAAATCAAGAATGTAGTATTAATAAAATGGATAGTTTCGAAGAGGAAGATTTATTCTTGAGGGATGTATAAGGATTTAGCCAAGTCCTCTCACATATCCAAAGATCCTAAAAGATCTATCGAACTATCAGCAACAACCAAACACAAGGAGGTGTAAATATGGAAAAAATGAGATTAATAAAGTTCGAAAAGATGAACCAGTTAATCGTAATCTCTGCAAAAGGAGATAATCCTGTTTATCGAGAAAGATTTAAAGTAACACAAGCTAACAATCTCAAAATCAATTTCATAGAATACGTAAAGAGTCAGTTACACAATAATGTCGTGACTGACTTTTTTAATCGTAATATCTTTGCATATCTCAATGCTTATAAATTTTTAAAAGGTGAGATCTTCTTAGAGGACGAAGCGCTCAAAGTGATGCATTACTTTTATAAAGACATTGCTAACTTCTTAATCAAAAACCCAGCGGACATGAATGTGTACATCACTATCAATCAAGACGAAGACTCCGGCCAGAATGACCTAAGATTTATGCTCGGTAACATTGAGGAGTGCAGTGACTTTAGCCAAGTAGAACACTTTCTAAAAAGTTTGCTAAATGCCAAAACAGACTTAGAACTATTCGAAATAATCTCCAATAGCGAGTACGCATTCATACTTGATTACGTTCTCAATATGGAAGATATTCGTAATAAGATAAATAGCTGGATTTTAGCAACGGAAATTTTGTCCTATTTAGCAAAGGGAGTAACTATAGACCATTTAATAGAATTTCATGGAGGAAACTATGCGTAAAAAGGTAAGAAAAGGCTGCGCTAGTATTATTGCGAATGCAGTAAGACAGATAGCCTTAACATCGTTGGATTCTTTGAGACCAGTAGCCATTAGAGTCGGAAATCACTGTGATGTAATCTCCGCAGGCGATAGCGTTCTCGAAGACATGGTACAAATCACAACAAATCTTAACTCTCTTAGTTTTGTCAGCAAGTCAGCTGGCGAGATTGTGGAGTTTAGAACAGTAGTCAAAGGAACCCTAAAGGCTTCCGATTTGAAGGGAAATTCCTTTGAGACTATTCTTCCGGGAGGAAAGGATGTTGAAATACTTCACGTACTCAATGACGAGATTGAAGTTGTTGTGTATTTCAGGAACACGTGTGGAGTTGGTACAAAAGATGATAATCTCTACGCTTTAGCCAAGGCAGGTGTTGACACTGATAAGCTAGTTGTAGTGAACAGTAGACATACTGATATTTCAAAATTCGCATACACAATTTCAGAGGATACCGATGAATTGACAGATGTGATTGATTTTCAGATTGAGTCTAAAATTTCCGATTCTTTAGAATTTAACGAGGAAATTTTAAAATCTAGTGCCAAAATAATTCGTGATATTTTATCTGAATTTTAATTTTTTACTTCGATTGTTACACCAGAAACAAAATGGTGTTGCATTATAAATTTTCAAAGAAAGGAGATGATGAGTCATGACAACATTGCATGATCTCATACAGGTTGGGGCATTAAAATCTGCTCTTAAACCTGTCTCTCTCGACAGCTATCCTGGACAGATAGTAAGCCACTCAGAGTTCAATTCAATGGGCGATGCTGAGAAACTTAGTTTCAAAGGTCTCGTTGTCATTGATGGAGCACAGTGGTATGCCACAGTCCGAGGAGCTGATCCAACTTTAGCCAAGAAAGTCTACTCCGGAGATGGAGGACTTCGTGTTGGAGTCTGGAATAGAGAGAAGAAAAAATACTTTCTTGCTGAAGTAATCGATGGCACACTTAATGTCATCGAAAGACTTACAGTGCCAGAAAACACAGACAACAGAGCAGAAGCTCAGCCAGAAAAAAGTGAAAAGGAGAATAAAACTATGGCAGATTCAAAAGCAGTTGACTTATTAGATAGCTTCGGAGAAGAAGCTTTAAAGAACATTAAGGAAAATGCTAAACCAGCTGAGGAACCTACAGTTGCTGTAGGTGACGCTAAAGAGAAATCAAAAGCTCAGGAAAACAAAGAGAAACGTGAAAAAGAAATCAATGAGATCAAAACAAAAGTTTCCGAGCAGGGACTTGCAGATCGTACTTCCGTAGTTAGCAAAAACCAGAAATACGGAAGATTGATGGGATTCGTAACAAAGACAAATGATACAGTAAAAGTTTCTAAGAGACAGGTAGCTAAGATGCAGCAGGGTAAACCTGTACTGAGTTCCGATGCTCCACAGGATGTAAAAGCAGAACATGATGCAGGTAAGAAAGTTCCAGCTAAATGGTACGAAAAGAAAGTTAGTGCTTGCCTGAGAAACACAAATCCAGGTGCAATCATTGGTGTTGTAATTGCTACACCAGTCGGAGGACGTTTCGACCTTAACGACCTTTCAAATCCTAACAAGAGATTTGAGTTCGATGAAACACAGATGGATCTGAAATACACATACCATCCAAAGGAAGAAGCATACGTTGTACTTGGTGCATGGTATGATGGTAAGATTCTTGAGGATGATACAGTAATCGGAAGCAAAGCAACAACAATTCAGTTAGTTAACTCTGTTGCAGCAGCAAGTGCTAATGACGCTTCAGGAAAACCTAAAGTACGTCCAAAATTAGTTCAGAACAGAGATGCCAGAAAATCTTTGCTGATTCCTGGAAACTACTTCCCAGCAAAAGTTTACGAGACAATCGCATACCAGAACCTCTCTGCAGAAGATGCAGCAGCTCTGAACTACAACTTTGAAGCAATGCTGAAGAATGATGAAAATGGTAAAGTTGCTGAAGAATTAAATGCAGGAAGCAACCTTAACATCGTTCGTACAGCTACAGGAGTTACTTCTGATGTATTCGCTCAGGGTAAATCCGCAGGTCCTGCTACAATGGGAGAAATTCCTACATATTACGATAAGACAGCTAACCTCAAAGAAGTTAAGATTGCTCGTAGAGCTAAGAAGGAAAGCAAAGGTAAATCCGGAGTATTCACATACCCATTCATCTACCACAAATTAGATGATCGTGAAAATGGACCTCTTGCAGTTCCAGAATTCAAGAAAGTTTTCGATAACTTCCACATTGATGAAGATAAGTTCATTTCAGTTGTAGACAAGTCTACAAAGAAATCAACCAGCAGATCTGCTAAGGTTACACTGAACAACGAAGACTTCCTGAGAGCAGCAATTCTTGGTGGTGGACTCATTCAGGGTTCAAGCTCCTCAATCTCTCAGATTCAGGAAAACTTACTTGACATCTTCAAATAAGAAAAGCAGCTAGAGGCACTGTCCTCAAAAATTGACTAATTTAAGGGTATCACTCTCAATTGGGGGTGATACCCTTTTTGCATTTCTGGGGTTTGTTCCGTTTTAGCCAAGTAATTGCTCTGTAAAGCAGTAGTAGTACAGAATTAAGATTATCTTTAGATCCTGAAGGGATTTATCCCAGTAAAGGCTCCACGTAATGGTAGTACATTTAACCCAGAGAGATTCCAAAACGGAGATTTATAACCACAAAGGACTTTAAGTGTCCTATTTAGTGTTTTTTACACTCTTTATCCTAAAAACACAATTACAACATCTTTATTGAAGAAATTTACATATGAGGTGATTTATCTGAGATTTTTCATACTTAGCTTATAAAATCTTAGTAAAAATCAAACAAGTAATGATTGACTAATAATTAACCATTACTTTTTAGAGATAATGCAAAAAGAACGAGAAAGGAGATAATTCAGTGAGAATTTATTCGTTTGACCAACTAATTGGTAATCAACATTGCATTAGTATTTTAAAAACCTGCATTACACAGGGAACCCTACCACATTTCATGATTTTTCATGGAGTAGGCGGTACCGGTAAATCAACCTGCGCAGAGATTACAGCTTTAGCCATGACTTGCCCGCACACAAAAGAAGGCAATCCGTGTCTAGAGTGTATTTCGTGTAAGAGCAATCTCGATGCCATCAAGCATGGTACCAAATCCTCTACAGTAGCCAAGGTTAATGTAGCACAGGGAAATACTAAAACAGATGTCGACAGAATGATAAAAGAAATCTTTACACTGCAATCCTCAGACAGAAATTGTGTTTACGTGCTAGAAGAAGCACACACTTTGTCTGCCGCATTACAAACTTCACTGTTAGAAGAGATCGATCGTTTGGACAGTAAAACATACATAATTCTGTGTACTACTAAGCTTAATGACTTAATACCAGAATTAAGAAGCAGGGCAATCCTGTTCCAGTTTAAACGATTAACAGACAAAGAGTCTAGGTTACTTTTAGACAAGTACCTGTTGGAACACAACATCATAATGGAAGAGGAAGCAAAACTAGCAATCCTTAATTACACTAGAGGAATTCCTAGAGAGATTGTAAGCTCTACAGAATTCTTAAGTAAGAATACTAAAACACTTGATGAATTGTTAAATCACATCAATCAAATTAATGACACAGTTTACTTTGGTCTTTTCCAGACTTTAGCCAATGGTACTATTTACGATTTGTCGTGCTATCTAAAAGACGAAATAAGTAAGTACGATACCAGAAGTTTTGTCGCTGGTCTAAAAGAGTTCTACATTAAGATGTTCTTTCAGATAGAGGGGAACGTTGACACTTTAGCCCAGACCTCTGACATAATGGAGTTTACCTACGTCAGTGATCTTCTGAGGAAGGTAGATCTCTTTAGCCTCGGAAACATGATTAACAAGTTACCAAACAATGCGAAAGAGGTTGACTTCTCTTTCTTTTTAATTAATCTCTATCAATTCTTTCATGGTAAGAAAGTTTCTAACATTGTGAAAGAAAAACGGCAAGCAGTAACAACACAGAAGAGTATCGCAGCAGTCTCAGCCAATGAGGTAGAAAAATCCAAAGAAGGATTAAGCTCTTTACATGCCTTCTCTACTGGTACTGCAAAATACAATTTTGGAGGTGGCAATAAACAATAGAGGATAGCATTTAATGTGCAGAAGTCAACAAGATAATAGCAATGACATCTGCACTAAACAACAATAGCAATGACAATAAAAGATTAGAAATAATCTTGGAGGTGATAACAATAAGAGTTAAAGTAAGGAGCGTTGTAGACACTGACAAACAAGTTAATCTAAAGGAGTTAAAACCTGCAGACAAAATCATTGCCGGATTCGTGTCTCAATGGCACCAAACAAAATTTTACAAAAACATGATGAAGCGGGAGTCGGAACAAGAGTTCGCAAGACTGACAAAGATGGATGAACAGCTGAAGGAGACAATCCTTGCATACGTACATGCGGAACTAAATAGGAATACCTCTTTAGCCCAGCACGATACCAAGTGTACTGAAATTGTCTTATCCGTCAACGCTAAGTACAAAGATAGTCTTGGAAGAATAATGAAACACAAAGATTTCATTTCCTTTAATTTAGAATTAATCGAGGAAAGTAGTGATATGAGAAAAGCATTTAGTAACATGCCTATACTAATAAAGATTTCCAAGAAGGTAGTAGGAGGTGATGATTAAGTGTTAAATGTTAGAAAAAAGGTTTTGATGGGAACTGTAATGGCATTAAGTGTTGTCAGCTTTAGCCCAGAACTTCCCAGCTTGGGTCACTTTAGCCCAGGAATCCCCAGTGTGGTCTACGCAGCCAACTCAGGCTCTGCCTCAGATATCATAAGTGAAATCACAGGTGGCGATAGCGATAATGACGACACTTTAACCAAGGAAGACGACGAAGGTAAGTACAGATCCGTAACTGGTATTCATTTGATTAACAATTTGTGTCAGAATTCTGACTACAAATTAACAAAGGATCAATACAATAAAATCAAAACCAAAATAAATCCAAGTAGTAAGACAGTGGAAGACTACAATCCAGAAGATACTAGACAAAATCTGATAGACACAGATTCCACAACGTCGTACTTAATTAGTAACAATGTCATCTCAAGGTTCGAGAGCTTTAGCTACAAGAATGGGAAAGTGACCTTTAGAGCAGATCCTTTAGTTATGCCAACTGACACCAACTACACCTCAAAGATCTACAGAAAATCAGATTTGTACGTAGCTTTGTACAAGGCTGTTTATGGTGTTTTAGACTCAAAACCTGTAGTCTTTAATCTTCCTTCCATCAGAACTGTTAATGGAAGTAATAGCGTTGTTTCTGATGTTGTTAACTACAAAGGGAAAGAAGGTACTGCTTCCTTTGCAGAAGGGGACTATTGGGCATACGTATCCCCTAATGTCTACGAGCAGTACTTAGCTAAGTTGCTTGACAAAGGTTTGATCGACGAGTCCGAATTAATTCAAGACAACAACCACACCTTTGTTTCTGAGTACAAAAAGCTTTCTAAAAAATCAGTCAAACCGGCATGGTACAATGATGGAACTGTAGCCTACGCTGGTAAGAATAACAAGGCTTTAGGCAAGTCCTTCACCTACAATAGTAAATGTAAGCTCAAACATAAGAAGTACAATTACTTTGTTGATGAACAGATTGACGAAATGGAAGCACTCTCAATCATTGAGGACTTCATGCGCCTCACTGAGAAAAACATGACTAAGACAGAAGCTAATATCATTACCTACAAGTACGGTGCAAATGCTTTGTCCGGTTTAGCCGAGAAAGACACAGACACTGTATCCTTCCTGGTGGCAAAAGGTATTCTCAATTTTGAGGACGAGGACTTCCCTAACTATTACTCCACCTTTAGCACAGATTCCGCTTACGATCTAATCTACAGATTTGCCAACAAGGATGCTCGCTATGACTTTAGCAAAGTAACCCTTACTGACGAAGAGTCCTTCTGGGCTAAAAAAGGATTCTCACAGAATAAGTTAAATGTCATTAGGACCACAACTGTTCCAACAGTAGAAACGGTAGAATCAGGCGTTACCTACAAGGACATTGTAGAATCCAATAACCCTGATGAAGACACCGAAGATCTGGAAGAGAACGACGGTTGGAAAACAATCGGTAAAGTCAAGCAGAGATTGGAGGCTGCCCTTCTCCACTTTAGCCCAGTGAAACAAGCATACGCTTTGAAGGCTAATACATACGAGAACTATAAGGTAGTTAAGCTTTTCGATAACAAAATGAACTACACCTACAATGATGTAGCTTTAGCCCAGTTAAGTGAATCATCGCCAGATGTAGAGAAGATAGAAAAGACAGGTGACTACACTAAGATTACTTTCGTAATCAAAGCAAGAAGTAGTGACGATGCAGTCTCTGCCGTTGATGGCAAAATCTCATGTGAACTTAGTACAGAAGGTACAGAAGTTCCGTGTTTCACATCAGTAGAAAATTCAAATGGAAAAGTGACTAACATGATTTCCAAGAAGAGTATTCAACAGCTATTCCCAGAAATCTCAATCATTCATGATAAGTTGTTAGAAAACACAAACACAGGGTGTGAAGCTTTGTTGATGGGAGAATCCGGATACGCAATCGTTGGTACAAAAGTCATCGTTAGTGATGATCTGATAGTACACGATGCCGGAGACGATGTTTACTACAACTTAGAGTTAATAACAAGTCTTCTTACAAATTCATACTTGAAAGAGTTAGACAAGAAGATTGGTAATCAAATTACAAGTCTGTACATTTCAGATTCAAATCTGAATGAGAGTAGGTACAAGGTTTACTCAGATAGCACTCTACTTAACAAGACAGATGTAATTCAATTAAAAGTAAAGAATGCAAATGGTACTGAAAAGAGTACTAAGTTCTACAACATGGATTCCATGAACAGAGGAATGAATTCGGCTTCAAGAACTTTTAAGATAAAAGACTCACAAGGCAGAGATGCCAGCATTACTGTAGTTGTGGATTTGGATTTTGTTGTACCATCTGGTACAGCATTCGCAGATAGTAAGCTTTCAACAAATCTACTGAATGGACCACTCACTGCTAATAACATCTCAGCAACATACTTTAGCAGACCTTCTGATTCCGAACCAGATCTACAGAATTGGTGGGATTCGAACTTAGGTTGCTCCAATGCTCTGTACAATTTCCTGTACGGAACCAATGGAATAGTGTACGTGGAGAGTGGTTACTTGGCACCTAGCCTTACCATTCTTAGAAGCTCAGACGCTATCACTGACAAACAGGTCTCACAGGTCTTTAAGAATTTCAAACTGTATGACATTAATGGAATCTCATACAAGAAGTTCTTTGGAAGTGATTTAGACAAGTTCTGGGAATTCTATTACGATGCTAATGCCAATACTGGGCTTACAAATCTCTCAAAGACTTTAGCCAAGGAATCTCGCAGTTTCCAGCAGATCACCGGCACAAGCTCAACATCCGGCATTAATTACCAGGGTAAATTCTTTGTGACAAATGCCAACACAATCTACAGAAGTCTAGACAATGCAGACGATGTAATAACAAAAAATCTTAAGGTTAATCATGGAAGTAAACGAATTGATTTAACCACGCAAACACAAGGAGAAAATAGCGTAAGCCCTCAGACTGGGGACAAGATCCAATACGAGTACACAGATAATAACAAGAACAAAAAGACAACCACTTGGACTTACTGTGGAATTGAGGACGGATACTATGTACTTGAGCCAGACATTGACTTAATGAAGAACGCCTCCTCAGACTGGAAGAAAGGTACCCCTGTTCTCCAAACAGCAGGAGGTAGTTCCTACACCATTAGCACTTTAGCTACGGACAATACAATTCAGTATTATCTCAAACAGTTTTACATGGTTGGATTCCCTGATATTTGGGATAAGATAGACGTCTCTAGCTACACCTCAAAAACAGCTTCCAGTAAATTGTGGAAAGCCAATGCCACCATGTTCGGTGACAATGGGTTTAGCCAAGGAAGAGATCAACAGTATTACCTTAGTGGCGGAAAGGTTTATTCTAGGCAGATAATCTCTAAGGACGGTAAAAGGGTTAACACTTTAGCTGAAGTATCCCGTCCTAGCGACGATATGAACGTAGCAGCAATTCCTGTTGCGTATGTGCCAACTGGTGATATTTCAATCACAAGTTCTACATCTGGTAACAATGTTGTTTTCAAAGCCACAGCTGGTTATAAGGGCACAGCACTTCATTACGGTAATGTTTTCTTAAAAAACATAAATCAAAGTGTAATTGATTACTCTGTATACAAAAGCATGAAGACAAAGAAGATTAATGAATTGAATGACAATGATACCATTTACATTGGTACAACTTTGTTTTGTAAAAAAGGTGATTACTTTGTCTCTTCACCTATTACAAATGACCAATTAGTAGCAACAGCTAAAGCAGCTGGAACAACGTCCATCAAAGGACAGGCAGTTGGTATCTTCATGGGTCTAAAGGTTAGGGTAGATGGATCTGAACGAAATCTTAGTGAATACGTCATAGATGCAGACACCGGAACTCTCTACAATGAGGGAAATGGTGAAGACGGTATTGTCTACAAGCAAGGTGGTACTGTAAATGTCTGGAAGGACAACAAGGCACAAGGCACTGAAGTTTCTGCCAAACAAATCTGCATTAAGGTTAAGTTCGACGATAATCTCCTGTGTAGACCAATCAATGACAAAGGTAACGCATACACATTACTGTATGCTAACACATACCTTGGTTCCGAGTCTCTTGGTAATTTACCATTCCTTAGTGAGAAGCTGGACTATAACAGATTTAGCAACGTAAACGCTACTTTAAGTATGTCTAAGTTTAATCTCTCTGAGTTTGCTAAAGTTGCCAAAAAGGAATTCCTTAAGAGATTTAGAGATAGATTCTTCGATGACTCCAGAGGTTTGATTTACAATATTATTCTCGCTTTAGCCTCGTATCTAACAGTCATGAGCTGGTTAGTCTACGGAGTTTTGCGATATGGTATTGGTAGACATTTGTTAGAAATGATAGCAAATCCTACCCGTATGCAATCCTTCAGAGGAATTGATTTAATCAAAGTCTTTACCTTTGGAATTTACAGCTTGGACACTGAACCGACTTTAGCCCGGTTCTTCACAACGTCACTCATTAACGTAGCAATTATTTATGTGGTGGTGTTTGTCCTACCACATTAGAAAGGTGAGCACATTGAACGTAGAAGTTTTAGAATTAAAGAAAGAAAATCGAAACACTACAATAATCCTAGAATTACTTCTAATCGCTTTGTGTACTTACTTCGTCTTATGTAGCTTCCATTTAGCCAAGGCAGACAATCTTCTAGATTTGTTTGATTCCTACGCTTTCCGAGGAAGTCTTAAGACAATCGACAAGTTCAACTGGGTAGGAAAACTGATGAGTTACATCATCTCAGTTTTCAGTATGCTTGGTCTGTTCTTGATTTGTTACCAAAGATTAATTTCATTACTGTACTTAGCAGGGCGTAACACCTTCGACACAGTACATGAAATTAAAAGCAGTCTTAGTGGTGGTAGTGGTAGAGATGCTTTCGGAATTCGTTCCATGTTCACAAATGCTATGCAAGGTGGTGGACAGTACGGAACAGGTCTCGATGCTATCGTAGGTTTTCTACTTAGTTTACTTCCTGATGTAAAGAAGTACTCTGACTACAATCCTGAAAGGATGGCATACAATGTACAGGAAGAAGATAGCTGTACAACATACATGTTAAAAACAGCCATTCCTACCATTATGTTAATTTTCTTCTTTGCCATGGGTTACAATGGAACTCTTTGGCAAGGATTCGGTGTCATTGTTGATGCAATGGGAACAGCAGCAGAGCAGTTAGTAGCTACTGATTTAAATTCCATCGTAAGCACAGCAATGAACACAGGAAAAGCCTATAAGTTCTCTTGGGATGCTAGCGGAAGTGACTACGGTAACTTCATGCAAGACATGGTAAAAGCTGTCTACAAGCAGGCACTCAAGAATGGAAAAGACTACACAAGTGACACTCAGCAGTCAGTCGGAAGTTATGTTGATAGTATTTTCCTCACAGGTAAAGGTTACAGTAAAAGTGATATGAAACTTTACAAGGGTTCAACGAACGAGAAAATTTCTATTGGTAAGGGTAAAGGTTCTATTTTCACGGATGCTGACACGTTAGCCAAGGCAATTGGAAACACCACAGGTTTCAAGGGCGAGGACGATGCTAAGAACTTAACATACACTGTAATCTCCAACAGTACTAAAGATAGCTACAAGATCTCCAATGCAGTCGAAGTTGTAATCTCTGCATACGACGTTGGATTAAATTCCTCTGCTAATGGTAACTACATTCATGTCACCATCAGTAGAAAGAAGAATTCCGACGAGACGATGTATTGGCACAAGGCTGACGATGGAGCAAAACCAACTAAGAATGGAACAAAGAATTCAAGCTCTGGTGCAAACACAAAGAACAGTGGAAAACAGTAGAATTCTAGATGGCTGAGGTGCTAAGCTCGAATCCAGATATTTAGCCCAGTACTTCTCAGAGAACTAAAGAGCAGGGCATGCTAGTGCAATAGCTAGTGTGCCCTTTTGGTTGTTGCGATGCTAACGATTTAGCCCAGCAACCCTACACAACTACACTTAGGGGTTAATAGTGTAAAAGCTATTAATCCCTTTTGGTTGTTAATCAATTTTAAATTGAAAGACAACCCTGTGTTATACAAATTAATGAATTGGCGTAAGAAGGAGGAAAAATGCGACAATTCAAAAAACTCATTGTATTCAGCTTAGTTTTAATTTTGACTGTAAGTTCTGTAATTTCTTCATACAGTATACCGGTCCGAGCAGACACAAGAACTGTGGAAGACCAACGTCAAAGTATCCTAAACCGTTGTGTAGAATTAGAAAATCAATACACAACCAAAGCTATAAGTGAATACACATTGTTATACAATCTCCGTATTATTACTGAGATTGGAATGTATTCAAAACTGATAGAGAAAGAGACTTCTCTAAACTTTAGCACAGCTGAAAAAACTTACTACTGTGAGAAGTACAAAACTTTAGTAGAACAATTTAATAAAATGTATTCTACAGAATCATCTAAGTACGACTGCATAACTCTATCAGACAAAAACTTTAATTATGAGAATGTGAAAGAAAATCTCATTAATGTAATCCCTTCCTATTTAGACAAGGAACTTGGAACAATCCAAAAGGACTACGACAGTGCTACAGACACCTCAAGTAAAGAGAAAGTCTTGAAAAAGAATACTGTAACTCTTTCGAATTTGTACAAGATTGTGATAACCTATCAGGATGTTCAGAAGGACTTGACCTCTTTAACCCCGTTGAAAGCTGACAATACCAGTAAAACCTTCTCTATTGTAGAAGGTGAAAACAATAACGAGACAGCAAAGAAAAAGATCAATAAGTTAATCACAACTTACTCAAAGATTCTTACTGTAGGTAAAGAGGCTTACGAAGAAACATTAAAGTCAGTTGATTTAAATGTTAGTGATACAGAGGATTACATTACAGAACTGTGTGATGCACAGATGTATCAGGGACAAGTTGTCTCAAAAGAGTCATACACTCTCAAAGGTGCTTACTTTGCCATTTTAGCCGCGTCCGGTACTTACATACCACTACAAAGCTACGCAGGTAATGATACTTTCACGAAATCATTAATTAAGTTAACAAATAATGAAACGACAGCCAAGAACCTTATTAATTTGTATAACAACACGAAGGATTATAGAAAACCTCTTTACAAAAGGTCTATCGACTCCAATGGTAACCCAACAGGCACAGCTAAATTACTTACAGTTAGTGAATTCTTCAAAGACATTGAGGAAGGTAACTCAGGCGCTTTAGTAGCGATCCAAGGTAAATTAAAATACAGTGCCGAAGCCAATGCGTGGGTTTACTACAAGGACGATCTTGCAGACACAGTAACACAACAGGTTCAAGATTCCTTTAGCACAGATGACAACACAGACACAGAAGGAGATGAAGTAGACAAATCTAAAGACACAGGTGATACAATCACTTTAGATTCGTTAGAAAAAGATTACAAAAATGGTGAAAAGAAAAAGATAGAAGTTAGCAACTACAATGATTTAACATCGTTACAAAATCTCATGATTGATCTCATTGAGACAAAAGGTGATTACGATGCAGCACAACAGCTTAAAGCTAACAAAACAATTCTTAATCCTATCCAAGATAGATTTAAAAATGACTGCTCTGAAATAAAGAAGATGGCAGGAATGACTAACTTTAAGGACCCAGCATTGACCTCTACGGTTGGCACCATTTTAGCCCAGGTACTTGCTATTAAGTACAAAGGGATTAAATTAGAGACAGCAATCAGTCGTCTACAGTTAACCATGGATGTCTACAAAGCAGTAAACGGTAAGACTGGTAAGCAATGCTACGAAGACGCCAAAACATACCTAACAGAAAAACCTATTGCTACGTACATTAGTGGTATTAGTAAAATCTATGGTGGTAATGAAATCACAAAGAGTACTGCTAAGTCATACGCTGATAAAGCGATCGCAAAGGGTAATAACAAAGGTATTTTTGTTTTCACAGGTGATGTGAGCAAAGGATGTATAGCTTTAGCCCAGGACTTCAAACAGAAGAATGTAAAAGGCTTTAGCAGAAGTAAAGAGTTCACCTATGGTGGAGCAGGCACAAAGTATCGTTACATCATGGCAGAATACAAAGAGAATGGATTTTACTATCCTAAAGGATCTAAAGCAAAAAGCTTCTCCATCAATGGTACGAAGTACAACTTTAGCACAGGAGAAAAGGTCAGTCAGAATGGCGGTACTGTCAGTGGTATCCTAAAAGCTTTAGTACAGCCTTTCACCCCATTAGAGGTACAGGCAGCCAAAGCAACCAAAGACAATACCAACACCACTGACACATCTACAGATGGCGACACTACTACAAATGGCGAGAGCAACACGGATGATGACACTACGAGTAACAATGATAGCGAAAGCAACACAACAGTCACAACAACCACCGCAACAACACAGAACCCAGCAGTAGAAAGCATACAAGCTAAGAAGTACGATCTAGACTCTGCTACATACTCATACGAAGAAGTAACGGACGAGAACATCATGTCACAACCGTTACTGTTCTATGGAACTGAGTATGAACGAGCAGTTGATAATACAACATCAGCAGTTCTTCGCAATATTCTTAAGAATGCAAGTGCTCTTAGTGTAATTAAGAGTAAGTCCTCAAGATTTCTGTATGTAAACTGCTATGGTGATATTGTGACCGATGATAACCTTGTTATTCTCCCAGGTGCATCTAACCCTTTGCTGTACAACGACAATGAGAACTACAATCCGTACACAGCAGCCTTCATGAATAATTATCCTTCCATCATTACAAATAGTGAGAACTTACAGTTCACATCAAAGAATGATGTCGGTAAGTATTTAGCAATGGCAAACACCTACGACGAGGACTACACAGACACAGACATTAAAGCGTACTTGGTAAGCGGTGACGACAGTGTTGATGAGACAAGCGAGATCACTTTAGCCAAGTTACAACGAGAGTTCTACGCTAATAACGTCGATAGCCTTAATATCCTTTCGACAGGTCGTTACGCAGTTGGTTCGTATCAGAATTGGAAAAACTCAGATCTCTATGCATGGAGTTCTATTGTAATGAAAAAGACTCCATTAGTGGATGATAAGATAATTTTCCCATACGTGCCTAAAGATGACCTAGATGGTTCAGTCGGTGCCAGTATTGCCAGCAATCTCTACACATTCTACACCAAAGATGCTAGCGACACAGGAAGCACATCAAAGTTAAATGATAACTACATTTGTCATAACTTTATCTTTTGTAATTCAAATGGTACGAATGATCCAGTTGGTTACGCGAAAAACTTCCAGCTGCAATACGACACTTACGTTAAGAACACGCTTGAGAGATTCACTACACAATTGATAGATCTGAGTGATTCCCTCTTTAGCAAAGTGAGTAAGCTCGATGGCGTTATTGGTCTCAAGAATACCTACACGGACCCAATTCTTGGAAATCTTTTAGGAACAATTAGACAGTATTGGATTCCATTCTGTTTCATTGTTGGCTTAATCTTTTTAGCCGCATTCATGAAAATGAGAAGAGATCTGATAGAGTCTGCCGTAATGGTAGTAGTCAGTTTAGCCGTTACCTATGCTTTCGTCAACATTGTACCAGTTTACTTACCATTAGCATACAATTCTGTCATTAACAATGTTAGTGAGAATTTAACATACCAGATCCTAGGTACATCTGCTGAGATAAACGATGTAGAAGATACCCATGTCTCTAGCGTTGGTGACAATGGTGATTTCCTTAATCAAACAACGTCCTTAACACTGTACAAGGTGGGAACAAAGGATTTCGCTGATTTCGCTAATTCACTTAATGTTGACCAATCACAGCTGCTTGGTGGTAAAAAGTACATCATTGACCAAGCTTCCGGTCTTTACGCAGAAGGCGACAAGCTTAAGATTAGTGCGGACGTTCTCTTCGATACATTACCAATCACAGGTTCTTACGAAGACAGCGGTGAAGGCACATACACAATGAAAGCCACAAAGACTGTTAGTAATAACATGGATTACTATGCACCTTACTATCAGATCGTAGATGGATTTGTGAACAAGTTAAATGCTTTAGCCCAGATCTACGATATTCCGAGAAAGACCACTACATACGCACAAAGCACTGTAAAAGATAGTTACTTAGTCTACAGTTTTGTAAACAGCCCAGTCTTCACAACGCCTGGAAACTACAAGCAAGGAGAAGTCGAAGAGACTAATCTCTCAGATGCAGATCAGGAAGAAGAGGCACTTAATAGCAAGACAGTAGAAGAAGAGTTAACTAAAGAGTTTGGTAGCGGTACAGATTTCTTAGGAATTGGAGATTTAATTTACAATCTTGGAGATAGCGAAAAGAAAACTCTGTGGGCACAAACAATGAGAAAGAATGGCTACTACACTGCAGATTGGGAACCAGTTAAAGATAAGTTAAATTCTTTGGTAGTATACGTTAATTACCAGACTAAGAAGTTTATTTATGATATGTCAGATGAAGTCGGTTCAATGTCAGACGATACTATGATAAAACTGATTTCACTTAGAGCTTTAGTTGCGTTCACTCAACAGGCAAGTGAGTACGGAGATTGGTTATATCCATACTGTATTAACTACAATGAGTACAATCTTGGTGATATTGTTAAGTGTATTTACACAAGTGATTACAATAAATACGTTAATCTTGATATGGATATTGTTAACTACGTTGGTAATGATTTAGGATGGTTTTTCTTAATTCTATTCGATGCCAGCGTAATTTTACTGTACTTAATTGTATTCATTCTTAAGCTGTTAGTTTCCGTCTTATACGTTTCATTAGCAATTTTGATAATTGTTAAACTATTTACCCAAAATGATCTAAAAGCCCCTATCACAGGTTACTTTAAGTGTAATGTAATTGTATTTGCATTGTTCACTGCATTAAGCCTGTGCTTAGTAGGAGTATCAAAACTTGATGGCAGTCCTATTGCACTGTTCCTTACACTACTGGTACTGTGTCTTGTTGCTTACGTTTTAGCCACACTCCTCAGTTCTTTGATTAGAGGATTCGCTACATTAGGCAATGAGACAATCAATGCGAAGATTACCGGTTTAGCCCAGCACTTACCTTTCGGTAGAAATATGCAGCAGAGCATGCAGGTTAATACCACTAATGTAAATTATGGAAAGAGAAATTCCCGCACAGGTTTTAACCCAGAAGAAAGAGGAGTGTTTGATTCCTATCGTATTGATCAAGATGTAGATGACATAGATGTTGGAGCAGGTTCCTTTAACCCAGGAAGTTTTAGCCAAGGCAACTTTAGCCAAGACGACGACCTGATAGAAGGAATCTACGAGAATGCCACACGAGACAATAGAGATCACAGAGGGGGTAGTAGATAATGGAAGATCACAGAGGAGATAAGATTTATCCTTTGGATATTTACGAAAGAGTAGCAAACCGACAGAAGTTGATTGGTGCTGATAAAAGTACTTTTATCATTTCACTGTTTTTAATGGTTAACTTTTTCCTGTTTATGATACTACATAGAGTGCTTGTAATCGTAATGGGATTACCAATGTTTGTTCTAATTTTAGTCCAGTTAGCAATCTTTGTATTCTTTGGTATTCTGATCTTTAGATACGTCATTTTTGACGAAGAAGCAAAGATGAGAGAATATTCGGACAAGAACAGTGATTCCTTTGCACGTTTCATGCACTTGAGAAAAGACTCAACTCATGAAATACAGGTAAGTCGAAATGCATACGTACATGCTTTTGAGTATGACAATGGGCAGGCTACATGTACAATTAGGTTTAAGTTTGGTTCTAACGAGAATTTCAAAGCTAACGAAACAAAGCAGTGTCTACAGGAAGTCTTCAAAGTTCTCACTGATAATAACTTCACTTTTAGAACAGTGAGCGATGCTGAGAACTTTAAAAAATCAAGAGAGTTTGATAACTACATTGCAAATGTCAATGCTACGAAGTACAAGGATTTAAAGCCCCACATTTTAGCCATGTCCGACGAGATTCTCAGAGTATCACTACAGGAGTGCAATGTTGACCAATTGTATCTAAGTTTCCAAACAGCTTCAAGCTATCAGTTGGAAGATTTAGAAGCAGTAATAAAACATCTGTTAAAGATCTTCAGGGGACATGTTACATGCTTTAGGCAGATAACTTTCTTAGACTTAAATCAGACAATAGATTTCTACAGAGAATTCTATGGAGTCGAAGCAATCGATTTAGCCATGATGAAAGCTATTGAATTGTCAGAAGGCATTGATAGTAACTTCAGTGAAATTGTAAAAGTCATCTCACTTAAATCAGAAGATAACAAAATCTTTAAAACAGACATTAACACCGATTCAATCCTAGTAACCGGTGAAAGAAAAATTACTAAGATGTATGAAGAAGTTCAGAACGATGATTCAGCCGAGTAGTTGGTAGGTGCGAAGTACTAGAACCAAAATGGCAGTACTGATAAGTACGAATTTTGGTTTTTAGCACAGTAATTCCAACACAGGCTGAAATCTCAATGCTAAGCATCAAAATCAAATCATAATCCAGAGGAGTGTCAAAGCTCCTCTGGATTTTTATTTATTATAAATAATAACAAAACAGAAGGGAGTTTAGCTATGAGTAAACTATTAATCGTGGCAGGAAAGAATTCCAAAAATCTACGTGATTTCATGACAGAGCGTGGTACTTTTGAAGTTCCTTTCTATTACGAATCTTTAAGTAAAAATTCAAATGAAATAAAGAATTCGATCATAAAGGTTGATAAAATGTTATATTTGTATCAACCAGATGTAATGAGTATTCGATACGACATGGGAATTCTTAAGAACCTTTTAGCCAAGTCAAGTTTCTTCGATCCAGGAGAAATCACCTACATTGTAAATGGTAGTACAGACGAGAACACCAAAGCAATAGAGTATTTTAAGTCTGTAATGGAAGACGTAGGTTACACAAACTATCAGGTAAAACGTTCAGAAAGAACAATGACCTACGAGGACATTTACAACCAGTTGTTAGGCGTATCCGAAAGCGCTAAGTTTAAAAACAAAAGAAAAAATGTGTACAGGGTAGAAAACTCTAATGAGTCCAAAGAAGTATTTCTTCCAGAGTTAGACACAGGTTTAACAGTTGAACCATTCAATTACGACTCAAACCGTAACTACGAGAAGGCTAAAGAAAACGCCAGTAGAACAGAAAGTGGTATTGAATACACAGATAGTATGAAACCAATGAAGAAGTTCGTAAGACCCTCATTTGGTTCCATTAGCTTCGACTCCATCCTACATGGCAACAAGACTGTTTGTATTTCCGGTTTAGCTAAGTCAGGCATTACAACATGGACCTGTGCTTTAGCCACGTCTGCCATTGATTTAGGAAAGTCATTGTTGGTATTAGATTACACAGATAATCAAGATATCTTTGACACAATGGTATTAAACCGAATCAAGTGCAAACAGATAGATATGATAGAACTTTTACAGAATTGTCAGGTAGAAAAGGGAGTAATAGGTGTATGTGGTTTAGCCAATGAAAAAGAGAGAAAGGTTAAGTCAGAGTTCCTTCAGAACTTCTTTAGCCGAGTAGACACCTTTGACTATGTCTTTGTAGTCACATCAATCGACTACATGGAGAAGGCAGTTAGTATTGTAGGAGATATGTTATCAAAGCTTTTTCTCTGTACATCCGTCATTCAGCACGACGTAGAATTAATGAACACATACGTTGAAAAAGTAGTCAAAAAGGCACAAACAATGGTAATTCTTAACAATGTGGTAAAAGTAATGGACGACTCAATCTTACTTGATGATAAGACTTGTAAAGAAATCTTAGCAAATCAATGTAAGGTTGTATCTCCAATTACCTTTGAGGATTTACATTTAGGTGCGTACTTCTGTGTTAAGCTGCTAGAGGTATAAGCTACACCCTGTAATGCAGTGCTTAACAAGGCGAGAACTAAAATGGAAGTCACGCTAGAGACGAATTTTAGTTTTTAGCCCAGATCTCCACGCACATTCATAAGTCTCCAACACAACCACGCATCCTTCAACACCACCCAGAAAGGAGTAATTGATGTCAATGAACTTACAAAAAGATCATTCAACTACAGATTACGATAATGAATTCGGCATTGAAGTAGACAAGCATCTACGAGCAATTCTGTACTTGGATGACACAAGTAGACTTAAAATAAAAACTAATGTATCAGAGATTGGTTTGTACGGTATTAGTTTCATTAACAATTTTAGTGAACTTACTAAAGAGTTAATCGCAGAGACCAAAACATTAATCATTCTCGAAGGATACTTCAACAAAGCCAACTCAGTTTCAGACTTGATTCTGTACAAGGAATTATTTGATTTGAATATCTTTTGTCTCGGAAATGTCTCACAGTACGCAGGAAGGATCAATGACATAGTCACACTGTACAGCTGTGATATTACATTCCTTGACTTCGACCTCATTCAAAGTGCTGTCTATGGCGACACCACTTTAGCCAAATCACCTGAGGATTTACAGGCAGACATGACACAAACGGCCAATAGAGATTTAGCCAAGAGAATTCTTAAGGACACCGTTAACTACAATGCAAAGTTACGTAGTCTTGCAAATGAGTTCTTGTCGAAAGACGATGCACTCACTTTAACCACGGAAGAGCGAGATGACTATAAGGAGAAGTATAACCTAGCTTCGGCAAAGGTTATCAAATTGGCAAAAGAGAACGACAAGTTAGTAGAAGGTTACGCAGATATCGTGCAGAAAGTAATTAAGCTAAACAACTCACTTAAAGTCTACGAGTCTGTACTTTCAGCAGACGTTTATGAAAAGGTTGATTTAACCAAGTACACTAACAGACCTTTGATTATTTATTTCAAAGAGTTCGAAGACTTGTTGTATTTGGATACTTTCATTGAAACACTGTATTATGTCTTTACAAATCAGTATCATAAATCAGTAAAGGTAGTTAGAATCTATGACAGTGCCAAAACAAGAAAGCTTTCAACATTACCAGATTACTATTATCGTCTTTACAATAAATTCATTACAGAAGAAGTAGTCACACACAATTTCATTTGTAAAACAGCAGACTACAGAAAGTTGTTTGATGTACTTCTGACTAACAATGCTAACTTGGATATTTTATTAGTGTTTGACCACAAAGATTTGAATGACTTAATCTTCACAGGAAGCTATTTACAGTTTAACCTGTGTAGAACCTTAAAGAACTTAGAGGCTTATAACATCAAAAGAGAGAACACAATTGTTAACTTTGCAGGAGACGAGGAGAAAGCAATCTCATGGGATTACTATCCAGAGTTACATACCGAAGAGATGCAAGACAGGGAGAGAAGGTTCTTATTCTTGTCATCACGCCCAGTCATAACAAGAATCTATTCACTGAGTAAATTCTTTGCTGAGTCGATTTAGGGTGGTTGCTCTACAAAGCAGTATTCTTAATGGCAGGTGTGGCAACACCGAATTAAGAAATTTAGCCCAGCTCTATTGCGAAGCAAGACTTAGCACAGTGAAATTCCGAATTAAGATATTTAACCCAGAAGATATTCAATAGGAGGTAATCATTTGCGATTAATAGATTTATACTCAGATTACTTCGCCAACTGGTTATCTGGCGGAAATCTGATAAATCAGGAAAAGATTTCACTTCTTGGTATCAAACCACTTTATGACAGATTCGTTACACATAGAATGATAAGTAAAGCTTGGTACATTTACTCTTTTCCTGTACATAACAATTTAAACATAACAGAAGTAATTCGTAAAGAAATGTTCAAACTGTGTCCAACAGTCAAAACGATTGTACACACCTACAATGTTCCACTACGAATGAACGTAAACAACGATGTCTTTAAAAGACAGTTCCACAGAGCCGAAGATGATTACGCTAAATACAATGCAGTCTTTAGCCAATTATCTCAATCCGAACAGGCAACCGGACACACTGGTTACACTCAAGACGGACATAAGTTTTACATTACAAAACATCAGCTCGATAGAATCAAAGATAACTACGATAGTTACAATTACATCTACAAGACAGCTACAAGTGGTGGTACTTTTGTACACACATACTATTTCATCCAGGCATCAGCACCTACTAAAAGAGACATGAAGATTTACAAGAAAGAATTAATGTCTTTACTTGGTTCACTCAATGTGGGGTACAAAGAAGTGGTAGGTCGAATTGGTACGTACTTGTCCAACTTTGGACCAGCTACATACATTAGGGACGACGTACGTCGTTTTATTCCAATGCTAATGAGCAATGAGAATTTAACTGAGCAAATGCCATACAAGACAAAAGGTCTCGTTGGTGGTAAAGGATTGCTACTTGGTTTGGATGCCGAGACAAAACTACCATTGATGGTAGACTTCTTTAACTCAGGAGCAGCACAGGTAATAATGATGCTAGCGAAGTCCGGAGCAGGTAAGACATTCAGTGCTTTCCAAATTGCTCTAAGCCTGATAGCGTTGGATATTCATGTCTCTGCTATTGATATTAAAGGTAGAGAGTGGCGAAAACTCCTTAAGTTCGTGGATGGTATTGAGATTAATATGGACGATGAGAACCCTCGTTTTGTCAACACAATGAGACTTGATGACTTTGGGTGTACAAGAGAGAACTCAGAATACTACTTTAGAATGGCAGTAAGAGCTACGGTTAATTTACTTTCCATTATGGTTAATCTAAAAGAGAACGAAGGTAATGTGACTGACCTTGAGACAATTTTAGAGCAGGCAGTCCTAAAATACTTCTCACAGAATAACGTGGATTCAAAGAATCCAAAAACATTCGTAAACACTAGAAGAATGAAGTACGCTGATATTATTGATATTGTTGCCGATTTAGCCACGACCAAATCATACAGCGCAGAACAGCGTGCTTTGTGTGCAGTAATAAGGTCTCGTTGCTCAACCTTCTTTGTGACAGAAGGTCGTTACAGTAAAGCCTTTAGGAATGAAATAACGGTAGCAGAGGTTCTAAGAAAACCTTTAGTAATCTATTCTTTCAACAAGAACGCCGATGTAATGCTAGACACAATGGACACTTTAAGAGTTTTCATGGTGCAGTATTTAGACACGAAAAAACAATCCATTAGGAAAGAGCAGAAGTTACACACAGCGGCTTTCTACGAAGAGTTGCAAAGAAGTAATCAATTTGGTAAACTAGTAGAAACAATCAGTCACAGCGTAACAGGTTCTCGAAGTAACAATGTAATGATCTTTCTGTTGCTCAACGCTGTATCAGTTTTCAACAATAATGAACTGAATGCTATTAAGTCTAACATTACCACCAAGATAGTTGGTAAGCTAGAAGATGGTGATATTGATCTTTTAGTCAAGGAGTATGGCTGTAAGCCAATACAAAAGCAGCTGGAGAAGATCAATGACAAATCAACTAACAGATGGCAAAACTGTTTTGCAATTCTGTACGACACAGGAGTTGATGTCGATAAAGCTATCTACAGAACTGTTGTACCTCAATACATGCTTGAGCAATTCAAGACAAGAGACTACAATGAGAACATTAAGTAGAAGCAAGAGATTTAGACGAGAACTCTTTGCTTCGATAGACCCGCACAGTCCCACTAGGTGTAACAGCCTTCTGGGACTTTAACAGAATAAGGCTTTAACCCAGTGAGAACCCAGTGAGATCCCAGAAGATCCACAACAGAGGTAAGGACTTGCGATTTAGCCAAGAGAACTAAAATGGCAGTACTGCTATCTTTAGATCAAAGGAGCGCAGCAACTGCTAAGTACGAATTTTAGTTTTCAAATGGAACAAGTCCGCAATCCACGACAGAGGTAAGTACTTGTGACTTAGCCCAGTAAAATAGAAAGGAGAAATAGTATGCTAAATGTTTGGTATAAAGGTGGAAATGTAACCGTATTGACAAATGCACCTCTTTATTTCGATGGTGTTTTTGAACCAGAATGGTTTGATGATCCACTCGTAAAAGAAATGGTAAAAGATGTTGATGATTCCGAAGTGGTTGGTCCATACTTAATTATTAGTCCTGTACTTGGTCCAATTGCACCAACACATTTATCAGGAGGAGTTAAAGTTTTAATTCTTTTACTTAAAGATCCTAATTTTATTTACAATATTTCGAATTGTGGAGATAATTGTGCAAAATGGATTCTTAAAATTGCCGAAGAAAAAGCTTTGATTCAACATGAAGATTTAGTAGTATATTTGGAGCACATTATGCATTTTGAGAATAATTTTTGTATAAAGATTTTAAATACAGGTAAAGAGGTTCGTACTATGCAAGATTATGTTTTAGAATTATTCAAAGCAGAAGCAATGGTTACTTCCGGTAAATTACCCGAAGCTATTTTTGATTAGGGGTGATGAAATGAAAGGGATTTTTCATTTTGAAGTGAATAATAAAAAACAATTTTATTCTTTTGATGTAAAACGAAATATTACAATTTTAGAAGGTAATAGCGCAACAGGAAAAACTACGTTACTTGAAATTTTACAAGATTCTAAAACTATAGAGAAAAAGCATACATGTAAGGTTATCACAAATGCTAATTATTTTGTTTATTTAAGAAGCGATCAAAGTCGAAACTGGTTAGAGGTTTTTGAAGGATTGTACGATACAATTATTTTTATCGAAGAAAATAACAGATTTATTTATTCAGTAGAATTTGCTGAATATGTTGCCTTATCTGGTAATTACTTTGTAATAGTAAGTAGAAATTCAATAAAAACTTTACCTTATAGTTTTCAAGAAATTTATAAAATAGAGAGTAGTAAAAAAGGGTTACAACAGGTTTACACATTTAAAGAAGTTTATTCTAATTTTCCTGAAATAAATTCTAATATTGATTTAATTATCACTGAAGATTCTAAATCAGGTTATCAATTTTATAGTCACTTCTTTAACCAAGTAGAAGTAATAAGCGCAGGTGGTGCTGCAAATATTTTAAATGAACTTATTTCAGCTAAAGCTAAAAATATTCTTTGTATTGTAGATGGTGCAGCATTTGGTTCACTGATTAGTGATTGTTATGAGTTTTTGGAATCTGATTTTGACAAACGTATTACTTTTTATTTACCAGAAAGTTTCGAATGGGTACTTTTAAAAGCAGGTGTTATTTCATTTGGAAATTTAACACAGATACTTGAAAATCCGTCAGATTACATCGAATGTAAGGAGTATGTAAGTTGGGAAAGATACTTCACCCATCTAGCCGAGGAGTACTCAGATTCTAAATGGAAATACACTAAAGGCACATTACATCAATTTTATTATAATAAACATAATCAAGAAAAAGTAAAAGATATTATGCCAGAAGAGTTAAAAAGATTAAGTAATCTTAAAATAATGGATTTTAAATCCGATAATAATAAAATGTCATTATTTTAATTTTGACATAATTATCAACAATTTAGCCAAGTAAAATAGAAAGGGAACACTTCACAAAGTGAGATTCAAGAAGATCCAAGCATACCCAAAACAATAAAATATTTCACTTTAACTCAGAAGCCTTTGGTATAACAGCCATTGGCTTTTTTATTTACATTAAGAACACACTCAGAAAGGAGTTTACTATGTATTTTAAAAGAGACATAGACAAGAAGTTATCAAAACACTTTAGCCAAGAAAACTCAACACCTTTAATTGTACGAGGTGCACCAGATGTAGGTAAGTTTACTAGTTTGCTTAATTTAGCAGGAAACTTTGAAAGCGTAAAAGACATTGACTTAACTGATTTCAAATCAAGATCTAACATAAAGTTTGAATCTAAGTTAGAACCTCGAAATGTCGAAACAGATGACTATACACAGCTAGAATTCCTCATACAGAGTGAAATAAGAGAAGAGTTTCTAGAAAACCCAAACAATTTACTAATTCTTCGTAATGCCGACCATGTCTTTGGACTTTTGAGCATTGTCTCGCGACTTGGAAAATACAATAACTGTAAAATCGCAGTAACAGTGGTAAGTCCATACTTCTTCGGTAACACATCTTATCTTGTAACAGACTTAACTGTTATGGAAATGGAAACAATGACAATCAAAGAGTTTAGCAAAGCATACAACACATACAGATCATCAGACATGGGAACAAGCTCTAAAGATGTCTTCAAGCTGTACAAAAAATATGGAGGTTTTCCAAGATGTCTGGAAGCATACTTAGATCCTGAGTTAGAAGAGATCAGTCCAAAATACTTCATCATAAATTATGTCTACAACTTCGCTAAGTATTTTGGTTACAATTACGAAGTCATTTTTGATTTCTTAACTGCTTTCACCAGAGTGGCTTTAACCCAGAACTTCATCTTTACAGACATTGCTTTTGACTTAACTAATTACTTAGAAAGAACATATTTTAATTACACCTTTAAATACGAACAGGTAAGAGAAATACTGGCAGAGTTGATTAACTATGGCATTTTAGCCAAGAAATCTATCTACGATGTGCAGAAAGGAAATGATACAGAATACTATACTTTACATTTCACAGATATTCTTTTTCATAACTACTTTATCCAAAGTATCCTATGCACAGAAAAAGCAAAGACATCAGCAGACTTAACTTTTTATGTTTATGATGCCCACAGGGCAGGATGTTTAACTAAAAATAAAAACATCTTCCTACGTAAGTGTAATGACGATGCATGCTATAAATTGAGTACATCCGAAGACACTGATAAGTGCAACGATGCATGCTATAAATCAAGCACATCTGAAGACATTGATAAGTGCAAGGATGTGTGCTTTAGCCCAGACTATTCTATTAACGTTATACCTGAGGTGCTTTTCATGTTACAAAAGACAAAAAGTGAAGAAAGAACATTTATCACATTTAGTGAAGAAATGGAAAATACACTTTTAGAAAAGTCACCAGACTCCAAAGTCCTCCGTTATTCCGAAAGAAAAATCCATAAGCTGTATGGATTAAAGAAGAAAAAGAAATAAGCTACAGGAGGAAATATTAATTTGATTTTAGAAGAAAACAAAGAACTTTACTTTGAACGTAAAATGGACACCACTTTAGTCAAGTGGAAAAAAGATCCAAACCGGCACCCTTTATTTTTAACAGGAATTAGAGGTGTCGGCAAAACAACTACTGTATTACACTTTGCAAATGATAACTACAAAAATGTACTATACTTAAATTTAGAAAACGAAGATAGCAAAGAGTTTGTTCAAAAAGCGACCTTTAGCCACGCCCGTACCGAAGAAGACTTCATTAAGTTCGTGGACAAGTACATCTTAAACTGTCCTAACATTTTCACAAAAGAAGGTATGAGTTTAACAAGCGATGAAGACTCAGTACTAATTTTAGATGAGATACAAAACGACAGTACAGCAATTAGCTTTAGCCACTGGTTTGCAAGAACATTCAATAGTGATTTAATCATAATCTCCAGTGCACTTTACAAATGCGGAAAAGATGAGATGACTCTACGTTATGCGGAAAGAGTTAGCATGGAGACCATGTCCTTCAAAGAGTTCCAAGGCGTAGCAAAGAAGTTGCTAGACCGAGACCTAAAGTACTATAATTTAGAAAACTTCACAAAGGAAGAGAAGGAGGAGGTGTACGCAGACCCAGACCCTCATTCAATCCTACGCCTTTACTGCATAGTCGGAGGTTTTCCTGCAGTCTCTAAAGCCATCTACCTAAGACAAGAATGGACGACAGCTTTAGCCCAGGTAATAGATAATCTAGAAAAAGATTTGACAGATACCAAACGACAAAGATTACATGCTCGTTATCTGTTAAAGTTTTTACTTAATTTTGTAATCCAGACACGTTCAACTGGAACAGAACAGTTAAAAGCTTTAACCCAGGAAATAAATGAAATGTTAGAACCACTAGCTAGCATTACCGAATTAGAAGTATATTTGTTAATAGAACGTCTACAAGACTTAGGAATTCTCAGACCAATCATATGGGAAAAGAAAGCAAGAGAAATTAACAATTACACACTGTGCTTCTCAGATTTAAGTTTCATAACTGCTGCAGGCTTTAATACAGCTTTAAATTTCCAACCAGATCTTAATTTAATTTCAGATGTAAAATTTAAATTTGTTTTAGATTTTCTAGATGGTCTATGGCCACTTACAGATGCAATGAATGGAAACAATAACATCATCATAATCGAGAACTATGTATACAAAGCTTTCCTGTCTAACATCACAACAATTGATGATAGAATTACAATTCAATTCTCAGAGGATTGCGAAGCAGACCTTAGCCAAGACACCTCTTCACAAGGTGGTAAGTGCTTTAGCCTAGTAATCAAAGATATCCATAATTTAATCTCAAAAGAAATTAAGATCAACGTAGACAATTGGAGTTACTTGTGTAGAGGCGAATGGATTCAATTACAAAACTTAGAAGATACAATAATAGCTGCCTTACATGACCGATGATGCCAGAGAGGTCCAGCACACTCTCAAAATGCTCAGCACATTCATGAGAACCACAAAAGGATGAGAACACCAACCAACGAACCCAAACACTTAGGACTAAATTCCCTAAGTGTTTTTATTTTACCAAAACCAAGAACACAATAATAATTTCATTCAAGAAAGGAAATATTAAAAATGATTAATGATACATTACACATCGGAGATATTGTAGTTGAAAACAAACAGTCTTTTATAGTTGAAGGAACACCTTACTCCTCAGATGAAGTCAGACAGTCCTTCTTAGTTCTTAACTTTGCAGAGCATACAGAAACAGGAGATAATCTTGTTGTTTACCAAGATGTACACACAGGTAAAATTAGATGTGGATTAACAGAGACCTTCACAGCCAAAACAGATTTAGTAGTAGCGAACAACTTCAGCTTTAGCCAAGCCTGCATTACCTTAGGTGAAAAGCACAGATTCTATCCTGGTGACATAGTTAGACATTTCAAATGGGACAGCTTTAGCCCAGAAGATCGCAACGCAGGTAAAGGTCTTTACGAAATCCTATACTATGCAGAGTACCTAGAAGAGGACGTAGTTGTCTACAGATCCTTAGATACAAAAGATCTTTTTGAATCCAATTTAACCCAGAAATCTCAGAACTCCTCAAACGACACCACTTGTCTTAAAGTCTGGGTACGCCCTGCCACAATGTTCGAATCCGAAGTAGACAGGGAAAAATACCCAAACGCTAGACAAACACATAGATTTGAGTTAGCATTAAGACGTACAAACTGTAGTACAATCATAATGAAATAAAGGAGGTCGCTATGTATTTAGCAAGAAAAATTGACCATGATCTTTACCTTTGGCATTACAATACTAACGATGTTCTTGTAGTTCAAGGACCACCATGCGTTGGTAAAACAACCAGCATTCAGCATTACGTCAAAGAGAATTTCGCATACTATTACATCATTGATTTAGAAGATAAGATCGGAAAGAAGTTCTCAAAAAAGTTCTCTAAGGATGCACGGAACTTTAAGGACTTTAGACCAGATCTTTCACAAGACGGTGATACACAGGAGTTACATCCTATCTTTTCTTTCATTCACAGTAATGAAGGAGCATTGGATAATACTAAAAATTCAGTATTGATAATAAAGAACTTACAATTTAGCAAAGACCCAACAAGTCTAATAAAGTATTTAAATCAGTTTGACTTTAGATTAATCTGCACTCTTGAGGACACTTTAGCCAAGTATTCTAACATCGTATGCTCTCCATACACATACATTGTCAGAATGACCGGACTCACCTTCCAAGAGTTCTTAGGTCTCTATGAGGCCGAAGAAGACTACATTACAACCGTAGATGGCATAGGAGTCCAGGAAGCCCAGGCAGAGGTCGAAAACGAAGAACGCAATGATATTTGGTTCGCAGATGCCCTAGAAGTCTACCAGAATGTAGGATGCTATCCGGAGGTAGTAGAAACATACTATAATAATGGAGATTACTGCAATGAAATTTACGACCAGATCTTAAAAGTTTGTAAGACCATAGCAAGACGAGAAGATGTCAGTGAGGTCTTTGTTTACAAAGTTTTAACTAACATTGTATGGTTAGCTTTAGCCCAGGAAAACACCTTCACAGACTTAGACTTGGAGGTATGGGAATTACTAAGACGCTTCAGCCCAGAAATCCAAACCACTCAATTAGAACGGATTATTACAGCTTTGATCGATCTCAGTATAATAAAAATCTGTCCTATCTACAATCTCAAAAAAGAGAAAATCTCCACCAAAAAGTACAAGATATTCTTCATAGAGCATGCTGTCTTTAGAACTTTAGCAAAGCTCCAAGGTATCATTGATTGGGAAGATACTATAATGGACAACTTCCTTTACAGTACTATTCACAAAGCAATGATTAACTACAGACACCTTTACGGTGACAGTATTCAGTGCGTAGTAAAAAAGAAGAGAAAAGGTAAAGGAAAAGGTAAAAGCATTGGATTTCTCATTAAATCCGAAAGTGGTCATTTACACAAATTCATTACGACCTCTCCAGCTAAAGTTCCAAGTAAGATAGCAGAGCACGCCAACATTAGTAAATACTACGAAGAAAGCTCTCCATTGTTCTCAAAATGGAATGGGGCAGAACCTTCCGATTGTGAGTTCTTACCTCTGTTCTCTTTAGCTCAGACTGTTCTTGATGAACTAGATGGGGTAGAGATTCCATTGCCTGAATTGGACTAAACAAACAATTAAATAAACAACTATAGTACCGGTAAGTGTAAAGACTTACCGGTATTTTTATTTTATTCAAAAGAGGTGATAAATTGAAATTTACAAAATTCCTTGCAGGGATCGGAATTGTCTGTACTCTCGGTGTTGTTGGTATTTGCTCACATTTAGCCACGGATAGCACAGACTACATGTATCTCATAGCAAACCAAAACAGCTACAATCCTAGCAATGCTTTCGTACAAAATAACGAAATGATAACAAAACTTAAGAAGATCTTCGGTAAGAAAACAACAGAGTCCGAAGGAGATGGAAACACCTCATCAGGCTCCGGAGTTAATTTACTTCTCATAGCAAAGATGAATGACGGTTACGCAAAAGAACTACTAAACCTGTACAAAGATTTACAAGAAGGTCACATAACGACCAAAGACAGCAATTACGTTGAAGTAAGTACTTTACTTGGTATGCAGGTTAATGAGACCGGTACATATGATGGTACTTTAGCCAAGTCATACCTTCCATACAAAAATAAGAAGGTCGTTTGGAAACAAAGCTACAAAGGACTAACACCAGAACAAATGACAGTACGTGGTTTTGGTAATAAAGAATGGCAGTCAATGGAAGGAGGACTTTGCTCTTGGTTGAGTGAGGGCGTAGATAGCGCATCGGACCGTACCCCTTGGTGTATGCAAGGTGCTAATATCACTTTAGCCAAGTCCACCATTAACGGTGTTAGCAACGCCAGCCGAAAGAAGGCAGAACAACATTACTTGCCTGATAACATAGCTAGTCTTAATAGACGCTTTAATAATTTCATCAAACAGTACAAAGTGGATTCCAGTTCTCTCACAAGCGAGGCTAGCTCCATTTTAGCCGCGAGCATCCACAATAGAGGAGAAGGCGGTGTTCTCCAATGTGCCTTTGGTTTTGCATACAATCCAAATGGTGGTAACTCTAGTAAAAAGGCTAGCAAAGTTCTCAAGAATGACAAAAATAGTTTAGGGGTTGCCCTTAATAACCCAACAAGCTTACTCTCTGGCTACATGTCTAACTCGAAGGCAAATATGGCTAGTCTTACAAGCTCCGAATACGGAAGACTTATCTTTGCAGCAATAGCAGCACATTCCAATAATTGGTTCTTTAGCCAAGATGCCTACAACTACTTAAGTAGACACAGCAGTTCTTTCACAGGGGTTTGGAATAAGCTTTATCCAAGCGAGAACGTCAACAGTAGTAAAGCTTTAGCCCAGATAAAATCTCACGTGAGTAATTTGAACACAGCGGTCAAAAAGATCTCAGGAGAATCTCTTACCTCTGCACAGACCAAAACAATCTACGAAACTAGCAGTGATTACGACGATTCACCTTACAACCAGCAAAGAGGTTGGGGAAGTGTTTACTGCGTTGTTAATAAGAAAATTAAATACGCCGATGGAAATAATCACACCTTAGTAAGCTGTTATGATTTAGTCGGTGGTGGTTATTTAGTGAGCGCCTGCATGATGGGTAAATACGTTTACGCTAAAATGTTAAAGGTATCAGGAGTAGGTATAGATCCTACGAATCCTAAGACCTATCTGAACGATTTAGCCAAGTCTGATACCTATGTTCCGGGAGGAACAAGCAATGGCAATTCCAGTGGAAGTTCTTCAACCAACGCCAAGGTTAACACATGGTTAAGTCAACAGGGAGTCGAAGTGAGTACTTTAGCCCCGAAACAAATTTCATTAATGGAAGGTATTTATGGTCTTCTAGGAACTCCATATAAATCCTGTAGACATAGCAAAGGTTGTGATGGTTATTGTTATGATTCCAACAATCCATCTCACCTAGACGCAGCCACCTTCATCTGGAGAAGTTTCAGAGATGCCGACATGAGGATAAATTCACTCACATGTAATGCTTTGCTGAGCGATGGGCACTTTAGCCGAGTAGCTTGGAAAGACAGGAAACCAGGCGATGTACTTGTCACTTTTGGAGAGAAAAAGCCCCATGCTATGTTTTATTTGAAAGACAAAGGAAATACACTTACAGTGGTTGAAGCAATCGCTGGCAAAGAGTCTAAAGTGACAGATTTAGCCAGGGGAACTAGTATTTACTCAAGTAAAAACGGAAGCAAGAATTTAGTACATTATGGTAGTAAAGGCGGTAAGAAGTATGTACTTCTAAGATACAATGGTATTGCTAATTAAAACTGTGACTTGATTTACCTCACTAAAAACTACACTCTTTTATAAAATTTCAAAAGGAGAGACAAAAATGACAGATAAATCAAAAGAGATGGCAAAAGGTGAAAAAATGGTCTCAAATGTGATAAAAGAGAGACAAAGGGATCTGTTACTTAGTTTACGTAGTAAATTGGTTGGGCAGAAGCACACATTGCCTTACACCATCTACAAAGACGAGGAAATTGAGAACCTTTTAGCCAAGCAACCTCACACCATCGAAGAACTCAGTCAAGTCAAAGGTTTCCCAGACGGTGGAAAAAGACTCAAAGGTTTCGGAGAAGCCATCTTAGAGGTCTTCAATCACACAAGTAAGGTCAAAGACTTAGATGTCAAGTACGTAAAAGGCGCAATAGAGGTGGTAACAGTACTGAGAAAAATGGAGTTGTTCTGATCTACGTAGTATTCTTAATGGCAGGTACGATAGTACCGAATTAAGATATTTAGCCCAGTACCTCCTCAAAAGAGGTCATTGGTGACAAGAAGACTGCATTTCTTAATAAGGGGTAAAAACTAAATTCTAAACTAAACTCTAAGCTACATTAAGCTAAAAACTTAGTGTAGCTTTTTGAGTTCCTAACTACATAATGGCAGGAGCTCCAATAGCAGCAGATCCTTTACAGAAGTAAACATGCTTAGACTAAGAACTGTACATGTCTAATCTCCAAAAGGAGGATTTAGATATGAAAGGAAGATTTAGTAAATTTTTCGCAGTAACAGCATTACTTCTGAGTATTTGCTGTTTATCTGCAGCACCTGTTAGTGTCCATGCAAATGCATTCGACAATGTTAGGACTAATGTAACACAAACACAGCACACAACAACTAAAAAGGTTAAGTTGTCTAAAAAGGCTAAAAAGAACAAAACAACTACTAGCACAAGTAGAAAAACTACATACGCTAATAGTCAACCTGACGTTGCCACATCAATCCACAAGAGAATTGACACAACCACTACAGTAAAGAAGATTTGGAAAAAAGGTTCTAAAACTAAAACTGTAAAAACAACTGTTGTAACAAAAACAACAACTACAACAACCACTAAATACAAAGGTACTATTGATGTAGATAAGATTGCACCATCTGCACATGCAAGTCTCAGAAGTGCTTTCGAACAGTTAGGATTCACAGTGGTAGTAGACCCATACTTACAGCGTTATGCCGGAGTCTTCTCTACACGAAATCATAAGATTACTGTAAAAAACACAGACACTTCAATTTACCATGAACTTGGACATTTCCTTTCACTTGTAGCTAGAAATTACTGCAACACTGCAGAATTCAAAGATATCTACAATAGTGAAAAAGACAAGTACGTTGGAAACATTAAGTCCTATGCTATAAGTACATCCTCAGAATACTTCGCAGAAAGTTACAGAGATTACTTACTGAACAACAACGGTCTTAGATCAAGTAGACCACGTACATACGCTGCAATCCAGAAGTGCCTTGGAATGGTAAATGCTACAAACATTCAATGGGTTAGAAATAGTTACGGTTGGATGTGGAACTAAGGCGCTCTAATGTAAAGCACATCCGCAGACACTGCCAAGTGCAAGGGTGTGCGCTTTAGACAAGTGATGGCTCTGCAAAGCAGTACTAGAGATGGCAGTCACGTCAGGGACGAATCTCTAGATTTAGCCCAACACCACACAACATTAGACAACAGTAACCACAACACACCAGCACAAGAGGAAGAGATGAATAGAAGATCATTAGAATTGTTGGGTACAATGTTTGAAACCAAAGTTGTCCTAAAACTGAAAGAAGATTTCCCAGATGCTGTTGTACTACACAACATAAATTCCTACAGCCACACCCTAAAGAAAGAAACACAAACAGATGTGGTAGTAGTTAGCAAAGGAGGAATTTTTGTCATCGAATCCAAGAATTTCATTACATCAATGAAAGGCTCATACGGTGACAAATACTGGGAACTTCGTTCAAGAGATAAGAAGGCGAAGTTTGTTTTCAACACTTTAGGCCAGAATATGTTGCACACCAGATCACTCAATGCAGCAATGTACAGAAAATTCGGAGAAATGCCAATGCACCTCTGGAATTTAATAGTCTTCCCAGACAGTACATACTTAAACACTGATGTGAAAGAGGTATGCAATTTCTCAGGTCTAACCAACAAAATCAAAGAACGTATGAATGAAAACTTAGGATTAGATGTGTACAAGTACGCTTCTATGCTAAGGAGAATAGATAGCGATGAGTTAAAACGTCAAGAAGAGATCTATGGTCTCTTAGATGAACGAGTCACTCATTTCAAAGCAAGAGAGGAATAGTTCCGAGAAGAGAGAACATTTCCCACAAAAGAGTGACGAAAGGCCCATCAAAGCGAGAGAGGAGTAAAAATGTCAAAGTATTGTTTTACTTGCGGAGGACAAGGATTGGTCGATAAGGTCTGCCCAGAGTGTGGACATGCTCCAGCCGGTAGTGACTCAAAGCTGTCCCAAATGTCCAGCTTTAGCCAAGTGAAAGCTAACACAGAAACTACACTGGTTGAAGAAGGATCTGCTGAAATTGTACAACCAGCGTACAAAGGTATTTTCTGGAACAGAAGAATTCTAGAAAACGACAACACAGAGAAATTACCAGAAAAGTTTGATATTGCCGGTAGATACAACGACAGATTGTTTGTAAGGTTTTTAGACCAGTTAACTAAGATTGACGGAATCTTCAAAGAAGGGGGAATTCCAAACAAATCTGTTTACATAATAGCACCGCCTGGGTATTCAAAGACTGTCTTTGCATACTCATGCATGCAGCACGCTTTAGCCAATGGGTACAGCGTAGCACCTTTAATTGACACAATCGAACTAAAGAGGTTATTAGTTTTAGCCTCGGAAAAACTTGACTACAAGTTGTATGGCCGGTTTAGTTACGATGACTACATGTCAAGTGATGTTGTCTTTGTGACAGTAACACACACATACTACAGGTACGATGCATACTCAGTTTTAGACGAGTTAATCAATCGTAGGGCTAGGCTTGGTTTAGCCACGTTCGTACTGTCAAGGTATTCTTTAAAAACACTTTACAAATGGGATAAATTAGGGTCCTTGGATTCCCTGAAGAATTCAAGCAGTAAAGACGGTAGAAAATACCCATCAGTGGTAGCATACGTAGAACCAAGACAGGAGCGATAATAACAGACCCTGCAAATCCCACTACAAAATCAAGAAGGAGGTAGACAAGATTGATCTCAAAACAAATTACACAATACCGTTACGACGCTTTAACAAAAGAGCAAGCAAAACTAAACGAAGACCTAGAGTTCTACTTGGATGAACAGAGAAAAGCTAGAGATAAAGGTGACCTCTCAGAGAACGAAGAGTACTCAACAGCATCCCAAAATGTCCAACAGAGTCGACAAAGACTAATTCAGATTGCAGACGAATTGGCTGACGTTGAAATCCTTGAGGTCGACACGGGACCACGTATTGGATTAGGTTGTAAAGTTGAAATTGTTGAAACAGACGAGAATCATAACCCTTTAACTCAGCCAAGACAATTCTACTTGGATGAAAAAGGCGATACTGTCATTAACAAAGTGCTTGGTACTAATTCCGTTTTAGGAAAGGCAATACTAAATGGTACAAGCGGTAACTACAAGATTCAAACAGAGATGGGAACACTGTACTACAACGTAAGAAAGATAATAGAGGAGTGATAGAGTGAAAGATGATAAATTGAAAGATGATAAAGTGAAAGACCAGAAGAGAAAAGAGGATAGCTTTAGCAAAGGAACTAACTTTAGCAAAGGAAGAAGCATTGTTTACTCAATTGCTTTAGCTATGGTGGTGTGCTTGCTAACTGGTTTAGCAATCACCTTCAATGTTAAGAGGATTGAAGCGAAGCGTACATCCATTGCAATCGAAGCAGTACAGGATCTTTACCAGTTTAGCAAAGTAGAAGATTTAGACAAGAACATGGTGAAGTTAAAAGACTTCACAACACAATCCGTCTACAATCAGTTAACAGTAGACAATGAGGAAAGGACATTAAACACATACTTAAAATTCAAAGGTGCTCCAACCACAGTGAATGTAGTGAAGGCAACATCTTCATACATTCTTTACACCCTAACAAATGAGAACATCGACAAAGATAGAGTTTTCATTTTCATGTATGACTTTAACAGCAAAGGACAGATTTCAAAGGTAAGAGAAAGTGAGTGTCTGGACTTCTTAAAATAAACGTTAGTCCATTTAGCCCAGTAATCGCTTTACAGAATGAGATCTTAGATGGCAGAGGAGACATAACCTACCAAGAGATCTACAATGTCCTACAATGCGAAGAATGGAGGAATGTGGGTGATAATAGAAATAATAAAAGTGATAATAAAAGTTGTAACATTTACAATCTTTTGCCTACTTAGTTCTTACGTTTTACTCTTCGGAAAAGAGAAAACAGGAATCAAAATAGATTATGCCTTCACATCAGCCATCCTGATTGGAGTGATGGTAATACTATGAGATACACAGAAAAAGATTTAAAGACTAAGTACGATAATTTTACAGATTACTTGTCTAGCATCATTGAATTACTAATCCTATCGCCATTTCGATTAATTAACGAAATAAGCAAAAAGGTAGTATACCTTGAACAGAAAAGGATTGAAAAGATGTTACTTGTAGCTGCTATGATTTCAGTCTTGGTAATTGCACTAGAAGTTGTAATAGGATTTTGCCTTAATGACTTTAATCCAGTGAGTGGGAAATTCCCAATAGCCTTCCAAGCTTTAGCCCCGATAATAATTCTATTACTTTGGGGATTCGTAAAGAACTACGATTTCTCACTTCATTCAAAGTTGGAAGAAATTCTTACAAAACAAAGTGAAGCAGAGGATTTAACCAAGGAGGACGAGAACACAGTCAAAGAATCCAAGAGTTCACCAAAAACCGAGAACACCTTCACAGGATTCCAAGAAGACGAGGACACATCGCAGGATGAGAAGATAGAACTCGATGATTTCGATGATGATTCGTTCGAAGAACAGTTCGGAGACTTTGGTCAAGAAGGCTTTAGCCCAGAAGGATCACAGACAGGAGAATTGCAGCCAGATGTAATACTACCAGACATTGACACCGTCTTTGAAAATGATGAAAACAACTACGATGATTTGGAATACGACTGTGATGGTATAGATCCAAAAGAGTTCATTAATCAAGAAATCTACAATAAACCAGAGATAAAGAGCTATCAAAACCAGCACCAAAAAACCGTAGAAAAGCTACATGAAAGAGATAAGAAACCAAACAAGGGATCATTGTTTACTGAAGAAGAACTTCAAATGCTACAAAAGCTGTGCGACGAAGCTGTAGAGAATTCTAAGTATTTCGATGACAGTACAATCGAAATAGCTTTGAACAATCAGAAGTTTGACGACTTTAGCCAAGTAGATGACTTCATGGCTAACGATGAGGTCGATTGGTTACAGAAGGTATAGTAGAGCGCAAGGCATCACACAGTAGCAAGACACCCAAACTAAACAAACAATAGATGGAGGATCAAAAAATGGAAAAACATTTAGTAGTAAAGGAACACATTGCTAACTACACAATTGGTAAGTTAGAACCAGAAGATTTGTTAAAATTTCTCAATCAGAGCATTTCTATCATAAAAGGTCTTCAAAGCTTTGATGAAGAAATTGGTACTTACATGAAACAGTTCTCAGAGGGAGATGGTCCAGCTTTAGCACAGGGAAATCTGGAAGCTATGCTTTCCGACGATGAAATCGATGAATTACTGGAAGTAATTGAATCCGCAGAGATTCAGAACTTCGATGCAATCGTACTGTTCTACAATCACTGCTATTCAACCTGGGATTCTCTTAATGCCTACATTAAGAACACTTTAGTTACAATCAAAGAATTCAATTCAATCGTACAGAAATACTCCAACTCCTGGACATGCCCTAGCATGAGAGATTTAACAATTCTCTACAACTACGGAAGAGATGTTCTTAAGAACTTACTTTTCATTGTTTACTTTGAATTCGACATGGGAAGCGTTAACTACGAGGAGAAGGACGGTAGATACTACATTGATGAAATCTACGATAAGTACTGCAAACAGTACGGCTTAGACCCGGAAGAACACACAAAGACAATTGAAGATCTGAAATCTGTCTACAAGATTAAATTAAATTTCTTCGATGAATACCCAACCTTAGAAGAACCTTTCGAAACAATGATGGGACCTAACATCATTAACATCGACGAGTCCAAGATTACCTTAGACATTGTCAAAAAGGTAATCACTGGTGAGATGTCAGACCAGCAGGCATACGAGATTCTGAGAGACGGAAGTGACGATGACGACGACATTCCATCTCAGACTACTTTAGCCCAGACCACTAGCGATGGCACTCTCACCGGAATGAAACTGTTTTAGCCATGGCAGAGCAGGACGTATACACCAAAGCTCTTAGTACAATTCTGAATGATTTGGAGAATGTTTACGGTCTAAAGACAGTAGACAAAACAGGTACAAGAAAGCTGTGTGATTTAGATGTCGAAGAGTGCCTTTTACAATTACAAGACTCTATCACACACAGCACAAAAGCAACACGATCAGAAAAAGATCGTAAAGCTCTCAAAAGCATTGTACATCTTAGTTACATTTCACATCGTATGAAGTTCTACAAGAAGATACGATTGGATTACTCAAAATACCCTAACATGGGACAGGTCTCGGAAATACTATTAATCTTCACAAGTAAAATCACAAAAAGTGAAGAATTGAAAAAAATCAATAGTATCATAGTAATCCTCAGTCAGATAGACGCTAAGACAGCTAAAATGAGAAATGCAATGGGATACCGTTTCCTTAGAATTTTTGTTGTAATTCTATTGAACGGTAACATCTCACATGCAAGTGTGATTGCAGATTTTATTCTGAATCAGTTCATCATTGAAGGGTAGTGGTTTAGCTAAGCAAGTTTAGCTAAGCCACCAAACACCCTCCAGCATGGTGGTCGAATGACGTAAGACCACCATGAAAACTAATAAACACCAAGCACATCCCTGCTAAAAGAAAGAAGGTGCTATCATAGAAATTTTAAATGTATTGTCTGAGAAATTAAATACAATCAGGAATAGTGACTCATACCTAGATGTAACCTTTAACCAGGACGAGGTTAAAGTGGTGAATGACTTAACACAGTTACGTTTTCTAAAGTTAAGCAAAACATTCCCAGAGAATTTCCAAACAGACACAAATATTTTTTCATGCTTCACAAAAATCAAAGAGCGTGATAACAGCATAGAATCTCTGTACTTAGTTCTAGAATTCTTCGCTCTAAGAAATCCTTTCTTACAAACTAATGTTAACAGAGTATTTCAAAGGAATGGACTAAGCTTCGAACAGGTGGCATAGCAAAGCTATTCCAGCTTTGAATAGGTGTTATAGCAAAGCTATTCCAGTTTAGTCCAGAAATTTAGCTCACTTAGGCATAAACGTCTAGGTGAGCTTTTTTACATTACTACCATAGAAAACACAATTGCAGAAGTGAGAGTTCGATGCATTGGCGTTTTACCCAAGTGAATCGCTTTAGCCAAGAATTACTTTAGTAAGATTCTGTAAGGCTTTAGCCCAGTGAATCGCTTTAGTAAGATTCGCTTTAGTAAGATTCTTAATGGCAGGTACGACTAGTATCGAATTAAGATATTTAGCACAGTAAATTCCACACGTTAGTGATCCACATTCTGTAATTTACTTTAATAGAATTCTTAATAAGATTTTTAGTAGATTTAATCAAGAAAATAATACGAGGTGAAAACATGTCACGATTTAAAACAAACTACACAGATTTAGAAAGAAAACTTTGTGGTATGGAAAGTTGTAAGGCGGTCTCAAAAGTTCTCGAACAAGATAACCTACATGACCTACAGAGCATTGATGTATTAAAAATGCTCGCACACAAGCACGCCATAGCCATCTATGACACAGGTTTAGGAAAGACCTTTTTAGCATCAGCCATCATGAAAATGTTACACAACAAGGAACACAAAAGTAGATTCATAATGTTCGTAACAAAGAATCAGCTACTCCAAACACCACACAAAATTAAAAGACTCACAAACTTTGATGTAATTGGTACAGATGGCACAAAAGATTCAATACAGAACTTCATTGGTAAGGCTATGGACTATGATGTCACTTTAGCCACGTACAGTTGTTTAGCAAGTCAAACATTCATGGATTTCTTCTTTGAACATCGTAACGACTACAACTGTATTATCGTTGATGAAGCACATAAATTAAATAATTTCGTAACAGCCGACGTTGGTGCAAAATTGTACGAAATCATCAAGAAATTTGAATATGCTTACGCTTTAACAGCAACACCAATAACAACAGACATAGAACAATTAGCTAGATTAACTTCCATTTTCGATAGTGAGACATACCATGATTACCATGCTTTACAAATGTCCTTTCAATACAACTACTACGGAATTAGCGATGACCCATGCTTCTTCGTTTCTAGGAATGCTGCCGCCTTTGGTAGAGTAACAGCCCCAAAAGGAATTATTGTTTGGATAGACCCAATGCCATACCAGATCGAAGCGGAGTACAGTGAACTCTCTGACTTGTGTAAAGGTGAAGGTGCCACCGAACAGGCAGAAGCTTTAGCCCAGTTAATTCAGTTTAACCAAGGAAAGCGAGGACTTGTCTACATTAACCGACACAAGGTGAGAGAATGGGTACTTCCATTTTTAGACAAGGCAGGAATAAGCTACCGATGCATTAATGGTAGAACTCCTAACGATGAGAGAGAAGAAATTCTAAAGGAGTTTAACGAAGATAAGTCTGTCGATATTATTATCACATCTGTAACAGAAGCACTCGATTTAGATTGCGATTATGTCATTTTCTACGAATTCACATCCAATATAAAACAGATGATTGGTAGAGCACAACGTGGATTTACCGATAAGAATTTGTTTGTGTTTTATATGATAACAGACAAAACAAAAGAAGTTGATTACTTTTACAATAACATTTACAAACACTGTGAAGTGGCATCCTATGTGTTAAGGAAAGACTACTCAGAAGTACTGGACTTGGAAGACGAGCTGTTAGAGCATCTTACACATCCAGAGCAGTATGTTTACTGGGGATGGTAAAACAGCTTTAGCCAAGGACCTCCTTGCTTTAGCACAATATCTAGCACAGTCCAAAGTCCTTGCACAGTCCAAAAGGACGAGAAGGTTTCAGCACCTCACTCACGTAGTCTAAAAGAACTAAAGTAATTAGAAAGGCGGTATAGATGTTACAGATTAATATTAATAAAGATGAGAATTTGCAGGATGCCTGTAATATTTTCATAAGTGCTTTATTACCACATGATAATTATGATTCGGCCTATTACACTGAAATTCTACAAACAATCTTTCGTTACGTTAAGTTAGAAGAATTCAGTGGGCCGTACTACATTTTATTAAAAATACTAACAGAACTAAAAGACCTCAAAACAAGGTTTGAAGACTTTAGCCCAGCTCTAACCGAAGAGTCCCTAAGCAATACGCTTGAGGTCTCAATAGCCGACTCGGTAGCAGACCCTATCGTTGGTATGCGAGAAATTCTTGAAAGAGAAGGATTACCTAGTAATCTCGAAATAGAGACCGTCAAAGAGAACGCCTGCCATAAACTGTATGCAATGACAATGGAGTTGTACCAGACTTGCTTTGGTTTAGCCCAGGAAAGCAAAACAGCACTAAACCATGTGCCAATGTTAAGAGCAGCTTTCCTCGCACATGTAAGTACAGAGTCAATTCACACGCAGGTTTCCATTCTTCAAAGCAGCCAAAATTTTGGAAGAGAGAACTACATGGGTCTCGATGATTGGTTACGTTATTTACAAAAACTAAACGTTGAACTAACAGAACGACTCAGTGATGAACAGATGTACACAGCTAACATTGGAGATGTTGAAGAGGGAAGGAATCTTTTAGCCTCGCTGAAATCGCAGTATATCCCTTTAGCCCAGTACGGTATTCCAGAGATTGATTACAATGACAAGGAATTAAAAACACCAGGAACACCTATTCTTAGACACCGATTTGTAGTAATCGTAGGTGAAATCAATATGGGTAAATCCATGTTCTGTATTTGGCAAACAGCAAGGCTTTTAGCTGAGAAAAGAAAAGTCGTTTACATGTTCGGTGAATCAACGAGAGCTAAAATCTATGCACAGATTCTTCTTGCATACATTTGGGTTAGATATCATAAAAGTCTACTTATGATGCACATGATAGACGATAGTGAGTGTACAGAAGAAATCATAAAAATTAAGACTATGGCAATGCAGGAAGTAAATGATTTACTTTACCTGACAGAAAGCTACAGCTACGACAACTTGTACAATGAATTGGTAGCAGACTATGAAAAGGCAAAGTTTGATGCAGTTTTCATCGATCACAGCTACGCTCTTACGGGTATTTCGACGAAGGATAATGGTAAATCATCCATCGACAAAATGTCAATCTTTCTTCGTAGTTTTAAAAGAACTTATCCCGTTTATGTATGCGTTGCATCACATCCTTCGACTGATGCACGTAATGCAGTTTCCAAAGATAAGACAATTGGTGAATTCATCACAAAGGGTAGTAGTAACTTAGCTGCTGAAGCTGATGAAACTTTCATCCTGAAGGACAACGAGGCCTTACGTAAGCAAGACCAGTTAATGTTAGAGAATAAGAAGCGAAGAGATGCACCGGTAGTTAAATACCCTATCATTCTTCGTAAACGCTTTAACTGTTGTTCTTTTGAGTACGATGCTAGCTTACAGCACGTTGATGTGATTGAAAATGCTGAGGCTGAATCTGCTTTAGCCGAGCTAGATCGTGCATACGGTGGAGACGATAATCTTTACGAATTGGATGCTTACTAGAGCTTAGGGAATACGCTTTAAATTAAACACATCCACAGACACTGATAAGTGCAAGGATGTGTGCTTTAGCCAAGTGCTTTAGCCCAGTAATCCAATGTCCCGGCAGGAAAATAAAATAAATGGAAAGAGTGGTGATTTTGTGAGAACTGTTACAATGCTAACAATTGTACCAAGCAAGTACGCAAAAGACTTTAAAGAAAAAGGAAGAATTAGTAATTTTAGTACATTACCTCAAATACATCCAGCAGCTTTGGATGTAATTAGAAATTTCGTAAGTGAAAACATCGGCTATGATGACCTACCTTTAGCAAGTTTAAAATGTGCTGTCACAGGCAGTTTAGCAGGAGTAGACTTTAACGAATATTTGTCAGTCAATTCAAGAGACTCTGTACTGTTTCAATTAGAGATTCCAGAAGACATGATTGTATCAGTCAATTACGATGCACTTTTGAAATACTCTGGTAATATGAAACACGCCACAGATGAATTCCAAATGGCAATGGAAAGAGATATGTTAGAATCAGAATTGTTCGTTGGAATTGCAGACGACTCCGAAGGAATTATATCATTCATACCTTTCTTAGACTACAATCGGTGTAAGTTCTTTGCTCGCCTTGATACAAACTTTAAGGTAGAAAGAAATACTGATGTAGGAAGAAGTACAGGCATTAGACTTAAAGAACTCACAAGCTTCGAGTAGGAACTTGTCCTTTAGCCCAGGACTTCTACACTTGTGGCGTTCTAACCCCTGTAAAATAAAACAACAAAATAAACAATGAACCCAAGACCCAGTCTAGTCAAATAGATTGGGTCTTTTTAATTAAATTAAAAAAGGAGAATTACAATGGAAAAGATGAACTTTTTTGACAAATCTAGCGAAGCGACAATCCTCAAGGACAAATCAGATTTAGCCCAGAAACTAAACGGTAGGGTAGAGCCTGCTTTCGGAATTGATTTAGGAACTACAAATTCTGCTATTAGTGTAATCATTAACAACAATAAGCCAGAACCTATCATTCTCACATCAGGTAAGAAAACAATGCCTTCCTGTGTACTTTGGAATGGTAGTAAACAAGGTTTCATCGTTGGCGAAGAAGCTTACAAAAGAATCAACGAGGTTGAACACTGTGTTTACTCAATCAAACGTAAGATGCAGGATCCTAATTACACAAGAACATTTAGCTATGGTGGTGAAAGCATTACAATGACACCAGCAGAAATCTCAGCAGAGATTCTTAAGGCTTTAGTCCAGCAGACCGGAGGAATGTATGGAGAAATCAAAGATGTAATCGTAACAGTCCCAGCATACTTCGACACAACCGGAAGAGCAGCCACAATTGAAGCGTGTAAGCTCGCAGGTCTTAATTTACTTGGACTTCTTGTAGAACCAAGCGCAGCAGCCTTGACCTACAACTTGGATGATAACAATGCCAAGAACATCATTGTATACGATCTTGGTGGTGGTACGTTCGATATCTCACTAATTAGATTATCAAGCACAGAGAAAAGCTCTGATGACTTTAATGATATCTATGGATTCGATGATGACCCAGCTTTAGCCCAGGAATCCACTGATGATATCGAAACACACTACAAAGTTATCGACACAAATGGAGATTCTAATCTTGGCGGTGATGACTACGATTTAGCTCTGTACTCTTACGTAGAAAAACAGTTAAAGGACAAAGGCATTAAGGTGGAACATCTGACACCTGCTTTCAAAGCAGGCATGATTAGACGTCTTGAAATCTACAAGAAAACAGACATTCGTTCTAACTACAAAATTAATGTCAATACAATTTTAGACGATGCCGTAGGCACAGAGATTAAAGACAGTGTGACAATCGGACCTATGGATTTCGCAAGAGCTTTAGCCCCGACATACAAACGTACAGTCAAACTCCTTAAAGAGCTGATAAGTCAGTACGAAGCACAATATCCTATCAGTGACATTGTTCTTGTAGGTGGAAGTACCAAATCAGAGATTTTAAGGGCAAATCTTAAAAAAGATTTCTTTAACTACAGAATTAACTGCAATGCGGAGCCAGATCTCTCCGTTAGTCTCGGTGCAGCCATTGCAGCCAAGGTTAATAAGTTTGGAGACGAAAACATCAAGATCTTCGACGCCCTCTCTTTAGCCATTAGTGTCAGAGAAGGTAACACACTTGTACCTATTATCCCAAAAGCTACAGAACTCCCAGCAGTTGGTAGAAAATGCTACACAACTGTAATTGACAATCAGAAAACAATCAATGTCGAACTGTACCAGGGAAATACAAAGATCCCAGAAGAGGCTGCGTACTTGGGTAATATTACTATCACAGGAATCGAACCTAAACCAGCAGGTGAACCAGACATTAGTGTTGATGTCTCTGTTGACGTTAATGGTATTCTCCGTTGCAAAACTGTCGTAGACAGCTTTAGCCGAGACATCACTCTTGAGTTAAATAGCGATGCTCCTCAGAAGACTTTAAGCCGAGAGGAAAAACGTGTCATTAAATGGAGAAATGGTATCAGTGCAATCAAGAACAAAGAGAGAAGAGAAGCATTAGAGTCCTTACTCGAAAAGTATCCTAAATATATCGATGCTAAAGCAATTCGAAGTGCAATCAAAGATGCGGTTAATTTAGATGCATGGGAGGCCACTTTAGCCAAGTTAACTCTTGAGCCATACAAGTCCACTCTCAAAGAAATGTTAGCAGAATATCCTGACAAGAAGAGTGAAGAGGAAATCAATACATATGTTAGCGAAGCCCTTAATGCAGAGTTCGAAGTAAAGTGATAGGCTAGAGGATACTTCATCTAACGAGGAGTAATGATTTAATATGAAAGACTCAACTAAGAAAATTAATTATGAATCAGCTCAAGCTGTAAAAGAATACTTAAGGAGCGATAGGTCTGGATCACTGTACACCTTCACCAGTTTCTTCATAAAGAACGGTTACATTAAAAGCGAAAGTGAATTAGAACATCGAGGGGGTAATGTTTTCACACATTGCCCTTTCCATTATGATAAAACACCTTCCTTCGCATTCTCAGAAAAGAGAGGAATTTGCAACTGCTTCTCGTGTGGTTTCGGTGGAACGTACATTGATTTGGTACTAAAGTATGAGAATGAAATAAATGGTAGAGAACTTTCCTACTATGGATTGTTAGATAATTTCATTAGGAAGGACTCTGTCATGCAGGCTGCTCTTGGTTTTAGCACAGTATACACAACATACAATATTTTTAAGGACGGTTTCGAATTTAAACCGTTTAAACCCAAAAGGCTAAAAGAGAGCTACGTTCCCAGTCACTACTTAGAGTTGGCAAATAGAATCAAAAGGGATGGAAGACCAAAGGAAGATATTTTCGAATTCATACTCTCAATGCAATCCGGAATCCCAGCAGAAAGAATTTACTATCAGTTGTATGGAATCGAAGACAAGGGCATTGCCAGCTTTAAATCAAACCTATCAGAAATCACGACAGTATCTTCAGATCACGTGACCGCAGGGAACATTGATGAGGATAGGAGCTTTAGCCCAGTTACCTCTTCACAAGAAAACTCAAGCACTATCAAAGCTAATAGTAAGCATGTAGAAGATACTGGTAGCGAAGTTAAAGTGTATGATTTCTCAAAATTGCTTGAGAATTAATATACTTTTGATTTAATCAATTTAGAAAAGGAGATTTTTATGAAAGCTTATGATGAATCTTATGTGGAACAGATTATGTACGCACAAGCAGATATGTTTATGTACGTAAAACGTACATTTCCAAATTATGATATAGACGATTTTATAACTAAGTATATGAAAAGTAATACAAGACGTTATTTGGATCATGCTAATATGGAATTAGCTAGCAAAGATGTTAAAGATCTTTATGAATGGTTTGTAAAATTCGATAATTATAAGCCAAAAGCTGGTAATACATTTGATGAATATAAGACTGGTTGGATAGGAGCATTTTATTCATACGCTCAATGGTATTATAATATACCTAGTGAGGAACTAGTAGAAAAAATTCCTATTGATCTTTTAAAGGAGTCTTTTTCTAAGTTAATTAGAATGGATATAGAGAAAGCAGTCAAAACAGTTGGAAAGCAATTAAACATTAAGATAGTAAGAACAAAACAGAAACCATTGAAAATGAAGTTATTCTAGTTTAAATACATATAGCAAATAGGAAACAAATCTTCCAAGCACAACCCATTTCTCTATCATAGGAGATTTGGGTTTTATTTTCTCTCAAGTTGTTATATACTTAAAGAAAAAACAACGCAGCATTAGAGGAGGAAGTAATATGTCAAATTTAGAAAATGCAAATATAAATGTTAAAGAAATAAAGTCTGAACTGTCAGATCTAATCGAGTACGTAGAAAACAATTACACTAATAGAGAGCGCTGGACAGTAGATGGGGAAAAGGTTCTAAAGGGGCTATATAGACTGTCAGAATTAATCTACGACAAAGAGATTAAGGAAGCTTTAATCCAGTACAAAGACGAAGAGTAGATTTGAGCTTCACTTAGAAATAATTTAAATAACAATAACACATGACCAGTAGTAAAAAGGCTACTGGTTTTCTTTATGTAAAAAAGGAGATTTCACAACCAATCACCAACGCACATTAACCCATTTCTCTACAACAGGAGATTTGGGTTTTCTTATTTAACAAAGATGTTACATCGGGAATGGTAATGCTTTATCCAAGCCCGACCATAACAAGATTGGAGAAAAATAATGAAAAATAAAAGCGCAACAAAGATTAAGAAAGATAAGAATTTCATTTCCTGCTTTAACCAAGAAACAGGTTTCTACTTTAGAACAGGAATCCTAGAAGATGGGAAAGACACCGGCGTAGACCCATTCATGGCCAGTTTCCCAGAACTCCTCGATGTAGGAATAATGGGACATTGTATCCATGGAAAAACCGGACTGTGTCAAAAAGCCGGCATTGGTTGCTATCAAGACGGATTGCATTCTAACAATCCCAATATGTCCCTAGAAGACTTCAAAAAGATAGCAGAACAGTGTAAAGGAAAGACCTTTCAGTTTGCACTTGGTGGATGTGGTGACCCAGACCAGCACGAACATTTCGAAGAGATTCTAAAAGTGTGTAAAGAGAATGATATCGTACCTAACTTCACTACGTCTGGCTTTGGTATGACAAAAGCTTTAGCCCAGTTATGCAAGCAGTATTGCGGAGCAGTAGCAGTAAGCTGGTACAGAAGTACATACACCATTAAAGCAATAAACTTACTTTTAGCCGAGGGAGTAAAAACTAACATACATTATGTACTTTCAAAGAGTACTCTCACAGAAGCTCTACAACATTTACAAAGTGATGAATTCAGTTCCACAGATGGAACAAGTTCGAAATCCACGATAAAGGTGAGAACCTGTGATTTAGCCCAGTCCTCTTCACAAAGTGAGTTATTACATAACACTTCACAAAGTGATCTTCTTAATGGCAGGTACGATAGTACCGAATTAAGATATTTCCCAAAAGGAATCAATGCAGTCATTTTCCTTCTTCATAAACCTGTAGGTTTAGGTACTAAGGAAGACATGATAACTAAAACCAACAAAGACTTCTTTAATTTCCTTCATTTAGTAAACGAAGGGGAATTCCCGTATAAGATTGGCTTTGATTCATGTATTGTACCGGCTTTGATCAATCTGGACAAGGTTGAACCAAACTGCTTAGACACGTGTGAAGGTGCTAGATGGTCTGCCTACATCACTCCTGACATGAAATTACTACCATGTAGTTTTGACAATCAAGCACAGCGATGGGCGGTGGATTTAGCCAAGAATACCATTACGGAAGCATGGGAGAGTGACACATTCGAAGATTTCAGAAATCATTTTGTTCAGAGTTGTCCAGGCTGCAAACATCGTACAAAATGCATGGGTGGTTGCCCAATTGTACCAGAAATTGTTTTATGTAAAGATAAAGAGCCAGAAGACTAAAAGACTCAACAATAGAACTAGAAAACTAAGTGATAGAAAGGAGATTAAAATGGCATTAGTTTCAGGTATTATAGCACTTAATACCAAAAATCAGTTCTCGACTTTCAAACGTATGCAAGTCAAAGACCTCAAAATTAAATTACCAACAAAACTGCAATATGAGATAGGAATTGACCAATCCACTTCATGCACCGGAATTTATATCCAAGACACTAAAAACATAGTTAATATTCTATTAGAATTAGAATTCGCTAACAAAGATAAGAAAGATTACTTCGCTGATATCTTTAACCTAATAAGCCGTTTAGTCAAGGGACAAATAGTTAATTTAATTGTGTGTGAGAAACCAGTTCCTAAAGATGTAGGCTCATACACCTTTAGAGTTTTAACAGAACTATTTGGTAAGCTAGAGGTTTTCTTGGAGTTTAATCCAGATTTAGCCAAGACCGAACTTCAGTCGATTTATCCACAGGCTTGGAAGTCTCGAATTATCGACAAGAGTAAAGGAACAGGGCGAATCAATACAAAACTCTGCTGTGCAGAAGACATTTGTGATAAAAAGCCATTACTTAAGAATTATCTCTACAATTCCCCTGCAAAGGACTTAGATGGTTTCGATGCCTGCGGAATTCTATTAGGTTATAAAAAGTGTGCATACACTGACAATGGCACACCAAAAATCTACGGAGTTGTAGAGAAAAGACACATTAGTAGGGTTTACTACCGCTATGTTGATATTAGTAATGTCAAAACACAGGAGGACTTCACAGAAGCTGTCTTTGGTTTCCTGGGAGAGACTGTTAGTTATTTCCAGCCTAAACTCAAGGTTTACAATAGTGACAATCATTACAATCTTCTAAAGAACATTAAGATGGCATCTTCTACCTACAGCTTTACGGTTACACAGTTACCTAATAAGGTGATAGAACCACTGCGTTGGAACTTCGAGTTCGAGTACGATAGTAACAAAGTTATGTTCGCTTACATCCTAAGAAAGAAAGATTTCAAGAAGAGTGATTTAAATGTTTTAGACTCGGTAATGCCATGGCATCTGGAGTACGAAGCGATCAGCTAAAGAGAAGACTTTAGCCCAGTGACTTCCACGAAGTATGCTTTAGCACAGTGAGACCTGGAAGACTTTAGCCCAGGAGACCTCCTGGGGCCAGTCCCATAGCGAGCGCAGCGAGCACGCGTCGACTGACTGCCGAGCGGAGCGAGGCAGGAAGGAGACATGACTATCCATTCCTTCTCGCACCTCTCAATACACGTCACTTTATACAATAAGAATCTAGATGATTAGTCAAGAAAGGAGATTAACATGAAAGAATTCATAAGCCCAGAACAAGCAAATGAAGTTTTAGACAAGTACATTAATGAGAAGTTAGAAGAGTACATGAAACAGAATGTATTGCCTAATTACAACTACACCCACGAAGACCTCAATACAAAAGTCAATGACGATGAGACTCTTTTAGAATTCATTCGATACTCAGAGTTTCTTTTTAGACTGGAAGAGGCAGATTTAGACCAGTTAACCGACGAAGGTCTGAACATGTATGTAGCAAAGATAGATTTAATGTATGCGTACCAAAGCATAGCAGAACAAGGTGCCTACGCAGACCCAAAAGAACAATAAAAGAACAGCATCACCCATTACATCCCAGCAAATGGGAACATAGACCAATAGAGGGAACATCACCCACAAAGAATTAAAGGAGAACAACATGGTAAAAGTTTACAAAAGTATTGATGACTTTAAGATTGACTACCCAAATTTAGAATTACTGCAGAACGCATTAACTAACGATAATGGCGATTACAATCTTTTAGTAACAACAGCAATCGTTCCTACAAACATCGAAAAGATTTTCACAAAGATGGCAAGACTGGTACCGACCGAAGACACCCTTTCTTTTCTCAGAAGAAATCGAAAAGCTGGCATGGACATTTTAGCCCCGGTCATCCAAAATGACATAGACTCCTACGAAAAGAGCGTTGGAATTGAAATGCTCAAATTAATGGGAACAATGGGAAATGCCAATCTAGTATTTAATGAAGTCCCACTACCTTACATTAAATTTTTAGTGGAAGTTATTAAGCTTTCACTACCTAACACAGAGTATTGTTACGAGCCAGCAGCAGTTCAAGAGGAAGAGGCTTCGCAGGATGAGGTATGCGATGCTTCACAAAGTGAGATTCATAATGGCAGGAGCGATAGCTCCGAATCAAGATATTTAGCCCAGAACTCCTCTACGCCTTCGGAGATTCCAGACTTACCAGAGGATGTGGACTTCTCCTCTACACCTTCAAAGATTCCAAAAGAGTTCCAAGATGACCCAGATGTTGACGAAGATGATTTCTACATCGAATAGACAGGAGTTGTAATAAATGAAAAAAAGCAACAACAACAAACCAACAATAGGAGATCTAATCTGGAACTTCTTAGGGAAATTACTTTTCCCATTCTGCATTGTGTGTCTCATACTCACCATGTTCTTTAACGTATTCTTTTTAGCCAAGGTCCCCTCAGGAAGTATGCTAAATACTATTAAGATTGGTGATATACTCTTAGTAAAGAACTCACACTTTAGCAAAGAAATCAAACGTGGTGACATTTGTGTTTTCAAGAAGACAGGGGAAGAATTTCTTTTAGTAAAGAGGGTGGTTGGTTTACCAGGCGAAAAAGTGGAACTTAAAGACGGAACAGTCTACATTAATGATAAAAAGCTCCAAGAAGACTACGTGTCTTCCAAGTGCAGTACCAATGAGGTCTTTTATGTTCCGGACAACTCTTACCTTTTCTTAGGAGATAACAGAGCAAATAGTAGCGATGCCCGTTATTGGAGTAATCCCTATGTAGACAAGAAATACATTAAGGGTATTGTCCAGTGTCGAGTACGTCCTAGCTATCAATCTTTGAGAACGAATTAACCGCACCTCAAAAGGGTAGTGCACCTCCTAAAATTAACAACATATGAAATTAACAACAAAAGAGGTCAAGATGAGAAAACTGAAGTATATATTTATTAGACTGGTTTTTAATGCGCTCTTTGCTTTAATACTACTAAAATGTTTTATTTTTGGTTCACAATACGGAGTGGAACTGATAGGACTTAATAATTGGTTAATACAGTTGTTCTGTGGTATTAGTACAGCATTGCTATTTAATGCTGTTCTCTCTTTAGCCCAGAGAACTATTCTGCTTTACCTAAAGCACCTCCAGATAGCCTCCATTTGTGTTCCTGACAGAAATCCCAATGCAGTGGTCTTTTCCAGAATTGGCACCGTTAGTGTAATTGTAATACTCAATAAAATACTTAGAGGTTTAGCCAAGGAAATCATCGACGCTATCAAAAACGGCGCCTGCAGTTCAATAGAACTCTTCGCAGAAATAAGTCATAGCACTTTAGCCAAGGGAGGTAAGTATGTCATTAGTAAATGCTTTGACTACTTAGACGAGTGTGTTTTAGCATATTGTTACACACATCCAGACGACTCCCTTGGTTCAGCAGCAGAGAACGCAGTTGTAATCTTTTTAGAAAACTCAGCAACCTTATTAATCAAAACAACAACAGTGTGTTTAACATCAGCTTTCATCAAAATAGTAATAGCAATCGTGGAAACTTTGTTACTTCTAAAGACAATGCCATTCACCTTTATAAATCTCATTACCATTTACTTGATAGTACATGTCTCAGGATTTGTAATCGCAGATTCTTTGATTGAACCACTGATGTTAGACGGAGTAGTAAAAGAGTTTTGTAATCTCAGTATTAGAGATGAAAATAATGTAGGAGTACTGGAAAGCGTAGCTACAATAGCACAGCAATTCAAGTCAATGCTCTAGTCCAGCACTCTCAATCCAGCACTCCAAACCCAGCCCAGATTAGTGTAAAAGCTAGTTTGGGCTTTTCACATTTGTGATAACCACATTAGAAAAACAAATTAACAGTTCCCACAATGATCCAAAAGAATCCAAAGAATCTAAGTGGTCCAAAAGGTTTCCCAAAGGTTCTTTAAAGATTCCAAATGTGGGATTTATACCTTGAAAGGAGTTAAGCATGAAAAAAGAGAAGCTAGAAGAGTTTTTCAATAACATAAATAATGCAGAGGACTTAATAATGTATCACCTCTTTAAAAGAGGATGGAAATTCGTAAATGTCTTTAAGTCTGGCATTATGACAAAAGGTAATGTGTTCTTCGTCATTAAGAAATATGCAAACACAAATACCTATGATAACTTTATGTTCACAGAGAACGATCTAGACATAACACAGATCAATTCAATTCAAGATCTAAAGAACACTGACATACCACTACGAAAAAACTTTAGCCCAGTAAACACTGACAAGTGTAGTTGGTACGTCTCCTACAAAGATAAGATTGTAGAAAAAGGTAGTATCACACAATCGCACATTTTTCTACGTAGCCAGATGGAAGGAAAAGAACCAGTAAAACCAGACAATGTTAAAAAGATAGAGAAGTTCCAAGAGATGATTGATCTTATAGACTCTTACGCCAGCATGCCTGACTACGCTTTAGCCAAGCACGTCTACGTAGAGAAGATGGTAAAGAACAAAATGGAAAAGCGCTATGTCTTTAAACAAGAAAACATTGATATCCATGAATCTGCAGCAGAGCTATTACAGATTTATTTTAAATGTATTTCGGATACCCCTATACATATCCCAATGGATAAATATTTGGAGATAGAACACGCCTGCTCTGTACTTGGTTTCAAAAAGATAGACGAAACAGACACACAAGTTAAATTAAAACTACCTATCAGAAAAGAACATTACTATCGAATAAGTAATGTCTATACTCTACATCAAATAGAACAAGCACTACCTTGTGAAGTCAAAGAAAGCTCTAAAAGTGTTAAGATGTTAGATATGATAATCTTTAGCCCAGATCTCCCTGAATTCAACAATTCCAGTACGCTTGATCTAAATTCGTTGAAGCATATCTATCTGACACCAGACATGCTAGATATGTTAACAATTCTCAGTTCCTTCGAGACAGGAAGAATTATAGAGGAGAATGTCCTTGTTGACAGTTTAGCCATGGTAAGAGAAGACACAGATTTACTATATGATACTTTACCAAAAGAGTTGGATAAGCAGAGCAATACAACCACAACAACTGATACAACCGCAGACAGCAACACCTTTGTTTTAAGCGGTAAGCAGAAAGAGGTTGTCTTCAAAGCACTCAATGAAAATCTTAATTACACTGCTTTGCTTGACAACACGATTGATCAATCTTGCTATGATCTGTTGCTACAACTGCTAGAGGAAGGTATGCAACCACTACAGTTAATCGGTAAGAACTTTAGCCCAGCTACCCTCAAAACATACCTGAGTATCCTCAAATCCGGCTTTGATCTAGATCTATTCATAGATCTCCCATGTGACGAGGACGCCTTGCCTTACTACGCAGAAAACATTAGTAAAAGCATTAATGTCGAATGCGAAGAATTAATAGCAGAAGGATACTCACAGGAACAGATCTCTTACATCCGAAGAGCTAAAAGTCGTAAAGAAGACTACACATACATTAACAAAGAAGATACATTAATTCAATTATGGCTAAAAGAATACATGCACCGAAACGACATTAACTCATCACTGTGTAATGAACTAATCAATTCCTACAAAGGAACTGATAACTACACAGAGATACGTTTCTCCGATTTAGCCCAGGACTCTCTTAAAGAGATCGCAGCACACCTTTTCTCGGAAGAGGACTTTAGCCTAGATGGAATTTCCTGGTCTAAGCTACAGCAGTATATTTTAACCCAGTCTTCAGCAGTATGCTGTGGTTTAACAACAGGTCTCCGAATTAAAATCTTCGGTAATCTTCTCTTAGATTGGGACGACAATAGTATTACATTCTACGAACTAAACAAACCTCTGTATAAAATAGTATTTGTCAATAACAAAACTATCATTAGTAAAAATCGTACAGCACCAAAGATAACGAATTATCTTGAGTTGGAGTAGGAGGTAATGCAATGTTCAAAAGAAAAGATGACAGTAGGAGAAGTGTTGTTAATGTCAGCAAAACTGCTGAAGAGAGTAGTCAAGGTACCAAAGGTATTCGTGGCACTCGTATTGCTAAAAGAAATAAACTCACAATGACAATAGCAGTAGTTGTAGTAATAGCAGTGGTCACAGCTTTAGTTAAGGAAAACAACTTTAATCAAGGAAACGCAAGCACAAGCACTAACTACGATTATCAGACAGATAAGGCAAATAGCTTCAAAGATTTTAAGAAGGAAGAGAACAGTAACTTTAGCAAAGTGAACTCTTCAATACGATACAAAATGTCACCATACAAATTACATTTCAAACCAAACGAATTAACAGCAAATGTTAGCAAACAACCAGACAATTATCCGTTTACAATCAAATCACTAACACACAAAAACAATGGTTTATTTTTGTGTTTAGAATTTAAAGACTCAGGATTCATTAAAGATTTTCAAATGAAAATAAAAGTTAATGAGAACTCTCAAACAGTCTCACAATCTTTAATAGACTGTAGTAATCAGATTAAACTGTATGTACCTTTCAGCTTTAGCCAAGAAATCACTGCTAAAGGCGTGACTGTTACCCTTTCCAATTTCTACTGGAAAAAGACTGATGTGATAACTATGGCTAACATTGACTACGAAAAAGGGATTGCTAACTCAGACTACTCCCAAGTTAAAATAAAAGCTAAAGGAAACGAAGGTAACAGTAACAATGGCAATGCTACTAACACTGATGATAATATTAGTAACACTGACAGTGTTAGTACAGCAGCCAACTTTAGCTCAGACACCTACACTGTTAAGTGCAAAGGTGTAATGGATCTCACTTTAGCCAAGACCTCCTACAATAGCATGCATTTAAAGACAAATGGTAATCTTGGTGATTTAGCTGAGTCTCTCGAAGACTTCGCATTAAGTAAAGCAAGCACTAAATACTACTTAATCTTTGTAAGTTCACATAATCAAACAGACAGCAATAAGTTTTATTTACATCAAGAAGAAGACACAATTCTACAATCCAATGATAAGATCGAACAAGTAAAAATATGTATTGAAAAGGAGTGATAGAGTGGAAGATGTTAAATTAGAATTAGAACATACAATTAATGATACACAAATGTCATTAGACACCAAAGCAATGTCATCAAATACAAAAACAATGACATACTTTGGTGAAGATGATGATAACGATGAAGAAATTAGTTTAACATGGGACGACGGTATTAATAGCAATGACGAAGACGAAGAGATCGGATTAACTTGGGACGATGGTACAGATGAAGATGAGGACGAAGAGATTGGTTTAACTTGGGACGATGGTACAGATGAGGATGAGGGTGAAATCTCTTTAAATCAGGTAAATGCCTCAAATGCAACGGAGACCACAATGCCAGTCGAACAGCCCGTAGAGATCTCACACATCTCAACGCAGATCGAAGAGTCCCAAGAGACTCCAATGCCAGTCGAAGAGCATTCAATACCGGACCAAAACGTCCAACGCATGACATATGCTGACATTAAAAAAGACAGACTTAATAATGTGATAATACCTAGCTCTAACAGTAATGAAGAAGTGGTATCCTTAACCGATTTAGCCAAGCTAACTCCAATCTGTAAAGAATACCTTTCCTACATGAAAAAGCATGGTTACTCACCTGAGAATGAAAGCTTTAATGACTTTTGTCAAAGAACAAAAGAAGTGGTCTTTCTGGGTTACACAGACGAAGAAATCCAAGAAAAGCTGGAAGAAGATGTAATCACAGAGAACAGCTCATTTACAAATGTCGAACTGGTCACTTTAGCCCAGTACCTCAAATCCGTAAGGAACATTAATCTCGAACCTAACTTGCTACAGTACTACATTAACTATCCAATTGATTTCTTTGACAAAATAGCATTCACATTTAGAACAGCTAGCTACAAAGAGATAGAACTAATTAGTGAGAACTACAACGAACCTTGGTACAAAGATTACATTGTGCCGTTGTTCTCTCTTGAAGAGAAAGACACACCATTACTAATCGAACTCATGAAGCAAGGTAAGTTTAATGAGAACGAAGCCTTACAATACACCAATGATTTAGGAAAGCTTAATGAGTACTTAACACTTAAGTTAAATGGTGGTTATGTCCAAGACATTTTCAATAAAATCGGAACTAATCGAGAGGACATGGAACTCTATAGAATTTTCACCAATGTTGTTGGTGATGCAGAGATAGCGCAGACCCTGTTCTCTAAAAGTAGTAATGACAAGATAGTGATCGCTGAATATCTGCAAAAGATTCACAAAGAGTTCCCTGACAATAAAATCAGACTTACAGATGGAACTCAGATTGAACTGCTGGATTTCCTTCGCCGTTACGAGAACGATATCTATTTTATTGATTTATTAAAAGGACTTTCCAATGGTATTTTTGATCCACAGCTTTACAATGCAATCACACTTGTACAGCCGGACAATAAAAAGATAACAACAGGATTACTGAAATACTATGCAGAGCATCCGGCTTTAGCCCAGTACTTCCGTACATACCAAGACGTGTGCACAAGTATCATTGCTAATGACATAGATTGCTTTGGTTACGATTTAGCTCAATTCCGGCAAGATATGTCTACAGATAACAATGCAGACCCAGAAATCACAAAGACGGTCTATAAGGCTATCGTTTGCTATTACTACTCCGATATGTTTGGAATGACTTTGATTGACTACAAACAATGGATAGCCCTCTTTAGCCAAGATTACAAACGTTACACAGAAACCATTGCAGAATATGCTAACTTCGACGCAGTACACTTTAATAAGTTCTGGTCATTGTACATCGCTAACTATTTTGGTGTAAAAGACTTAGAGATTGGTAATAACGTTTGTAGGAATTTTGTAATTAAGATACAAGAGAATAGGGTAGAACTCGTACTTCCTATTGATATCTTTATTTACATGGATGACAATGTTATCAGTTCACTTAATAATATTAAGAACGATATTAATTGTGTTAAATACGACTCAGAGAATAACTTACTTTATCTTGGTAAACGTAATCTCTTTGGTAAACACACAAGACCTTTAGCCATGTTAAAATCCAGTCTTGAACATTTAGCTGAGAAAGACAGTCTCAAAGACTACAATATGGAAGACTACGGAATTCAAAGCCGTTCTATCTTCTTAAAATATTTTAATATGTTTGTGATAGGAGATAACATAGAATTATTCTATTCAAAAGAAAGTTCACTGTATGAAATGGACAAAGCCTCTTGTATGGAAAACTTTAAAGAGAACTGTAGACTTCTAACAGAGTACAAATTTAGCTCATACATCACTTACGATGCTATGTTCTATGTAATGTACAAGGTTGAACCGTCCTATTCATTGCTGGCTTACTGCCAGGATGCCAATGCTTTCTGCTGGTGTCTCAAAACATTAAGATTACTTTACTACAGGGATGCAGATAGTTTGGTATTATTTACCCGTTTTATCTATGCATTGTATGGTAAGAATCTCGCACAGATTAGACAGTTTTGTAAGTCCAAATCAATAATAGTTTTGAATGACGAGTGGTTCAACAGGACGTACAACAATCCTATCTCTTTAGAAATCTTTCTAAAACACATCGACAGGTTCTACAAGATGGCTAGAAATCTTAAAACAGAACTGAGCATTGACAGTAGCACAGGATACATGTGCATTGATTACAAGCTACAGTAGAGAGCTTTAGCCCAGTGCTTCCAAAAATAGTCGCACTAACATACTCAAAAAATATTTCAATTTAGAAAAAACTACCATGTTTTCTTTTGGATTACTTTTGATGTGACCTCTCACCGGTCGCTACCAAAGTAGCTTCATTTGCATTATATAGCCACAATATTGTACAATGTGGTACATTATCGCATACTGTAATAACAATGAAGAACTAAAGTATTTAGTTCAGTATTCAATGAAAAGAGGTGAAAACAATAAATGAATTTTAATGATTTAACCAAAAAGGTAAGAAGAGTACCTAATGTAAAAATACTTTCTGTTTGTACTCTAATACTTCTTAGACACAAAGAAGTTTCGTCGTACTCTGAATTACTGTACAAAGTGTACGGTGTGTACATTGATGTGACGAACTATGAATTGTACAACTATTTCTGTAAGAAGTTGAATGAAGTATACCAAACAGATCTAACACAACTCTCTTTAGAAGACATTAATAACGCATTAGAAAACATTGTTACAAATTACTGTAATAAAGAACTAAACGTGGCAATCGCACATAGTTATCTCTCAGAACTACAAGAGTTCACAGTAAGAGAGACATGGTCAGTGAAACAAAGAAAGGTAATTGATTTCCTGTCAAACTACTTCGGTAATGAATTCACACAAACAATAAATCCTAGCATGTCTAATAGGGCTATTGTTTACATAGCTACCATTTTCAGTTGTGATGTCACTTTAGCCAAGAACATCTCTGAGTACACATTCTCTGACGATGTACTTTACCAAATTTGTTTTGGTGTTCTTCACAATGTTAATCTTTTAGACTATGCTCTACAGGGATACTCAGCAGAGGACTTAGCCACGATAAACAAAGCAGCACAATTACCAGGGTTTGATTTAGATCAGATGTGTGAGGACGGAACTCCTTACATCTCTTTGACCAAGGTAATGAATTTCATAATGAATTACTAAATTCATTTTCACAAAATGCTAAATTTGAATAATTAATGTTATTCTCTTAGGGGGTCATTTCTTATACACCCATGCATTTATTTTTTAAAACAACAAATGATAAATGCAGGGGGAAATAAGAAATGAATAATCATGGGTATTCTAAAGAGCACAAAAGATTTAACCAAGAGACGTCTAAATCTAAGTATTCTAAAGAACATAAAGGCTTTAGCCAATACCGCAAAGGCTTCAGCAAAGAAACATCTAAACATAAGTGTTCTAAGAATCACAAAAGCTTTAACCTAGAACTGGTTAATCTGATCCAAAACGGTATCGCAGTGTCCTACAATTTAGGACGACTCTATGAAAACAATTTAGGTTTGATTTACGATACTTTAGTGAGTTCCCACATTGATCTCAATGGTGATTTAGCCGAGGACTTACTTCAAGTAGCTTTCTTTGCAATTTATGACTCTGCAATCAAGTATGACAAAAACAAAGGAATGAAATACTTAAATTACTTGAAGTTATGGCTAATACATTATTTCTATCAGGAATTAATTCGTATGAATTATTCTTTCAAAATCACAGACAAAGCTTACTATTCGGCCAAACGTCTCGGTAAGCTTTCAGACTTCCGCGCAATGGACTTATCTTATCTAAGCTATCAAGAAATTTCAGATGGCATTGAAGACGGAAGTCTCTTCTACACAATCCATTATGAAGATATCTATAGTAATGTTCTATCCAAAGAATTCTGGGAAATAGTTAAGAAGGATTTAACTGAGATGAACTATGAAATTATTCAATTAAGGTTTCAAGAAAATCTCAGTTATGCCAAGATTGCTATGCGCTACGGAATAGGTAAAGAAAGGGTTAGACTACGTGTTTTACGTTCTCTTAATAAGCTAAAAAAGAATCAGGATATTCAAATCATAGCAGAGGACTGGTATAACATCGACGTGGCTAGAAGTCTCCGGGAGGATAGTGAAGAGGTCTAATGCTTTAGCCCAGTGCTTCCCATTACTCACTCTTTATCCCAGTGCTCCACTACCACCTCTTCATAGAGTGAGATTCTAAATAGCAGTAGCGTCAGCTACGAATTTAGATATTTAACTCAGTGCTCCCCTTGCTCTCTCTTTAGTTCAGTAAAATACTACTAAAATTAGAATCTCCTAATGGATTAGTAAGAAACCACACAAGACTTTTATAGAACGAAAATCTGAGTATATAAGTGCGGTTCTTATACTGAATTATCAAAAAGAAAGGAGATTTGCTACAATGGTAAATTTAGCAGAAGCAATTAGAAATTACAAAGAACAGGCTGTTGTAATTACAAAAGATGTAATTGATTACATCAAAAGTAATAAGGATGAACTCGTTAAAGCTGGAATAATCAAAAAAGTTGAATTTCCAGGAGAGTGCACACATTGCGGAAGAAAATGCAGTATTTGGTTAACTATCAAGAATGATGGCAGTACTGCTGTGTGCATTGATTGTGCAGAAGATGTAATTCTCAATTCTTCAGTGGAAATTAATTGTTTGTCTGAAGGAACAGGTAAAATGAATTACTTCTAGAAAAGGAAAAGAGAAAAACATAAGCAAATCGTGTCAAACATGACACCACATAAGAAAGGAAGTTAAAATGTTATTTAAGAAAGAAACAAGAACAATCTCTAAGAACGGTGGATTTATCATTCCAGTACAGATCAGAAGAGCATTAGGAATTTACAGTAGAACACAGGTTGACATTGAAGAGAGTAAAGACCCAGATGTAATGATGTTAATCAAAACACGACCACATTGCATTTGCTGTGGTAAGGTTGGTAACACATTAGTAAATGTCGACAGAGATTCCGTCAATCCTAAGAACTCTCGCTTTGTTTGTGCTGAGTGCATTGAATCTCTTAGCACTGCTTTAGCCCAGGGAGAGACCGTAGGTTATCAGCAGAACAAAAAAGATGTAATTGATAATTACAATATTAATTTACATAGAATCGAAGAGATCGAAAAAGAGAATGCTGAGTATGAAAAGCAGATTCAGCAGTTAGGTTTAGCTAAGCTTGGTCCTGAAAAAACAGTAACCCTTGAAGGAAGAGATTCCGATGTAAAGGTACAGGTTTCCTACACAGTCAAAGAAGTCACAAAGGCTGGCTTTAAAACTCTCAAAAGCTACATGAATGAAAATGTTTCCGACACCTATCTCTCCTCCAATGTTGTAGAGAAGTTCGACAGCAATTCTGACTTTAAGAAAGCTGCCGTTATCATTTACACAGAAGACTGGGAGAAAGGCACCTTTGCTGACACTTTAGCCAAGTACGGCTACGAAGGTAGAATCAAGCCTGACATTTTAGCAAAGATGTCATCACGTTGGAAACACGATGACCTTGAGTCCAACAAATCCCTTTTAGCCAAGACTCTCGGAGTAGACAAGTTAGAAGGCGATAACGTCGATGAAATGCTAAGAGAACTTACACGAGTAGCGAAGTTTAACTATGTTAAACAGATTTTTCCTAAGGTAAATACATGCGCTGATATTGACCTTCTGAAGGACTGTTTAATAGTTTCTTCCTGCATTAAGATTAAAAAATAATCTAGGAATTAAAGTTCTTACAATAGGAGGTAATTCCAATCAGTAAATTTAAACTGATAGGTTTTCTAGGAGTCTTGAGCTTTAGCCAAGCACTTCTCTGCGGATGCAGTAGTGGAAGTGGTGGAAGCGATAATGTCCCTTTCCCTAATTCAATGAAAACATACACAGAAGAAGATACCAGAAGAATTAATAAAAGTATTGGAGATTTCTTCTCCAATATTTTCTTCTGGGTTGACGTTTGGTTAGATCTATAGAAGACGCTAGGAGATTGGTAAAATGAAAAAAGAACAAACAAAGAAATCACAATTTAAGAAAAGGGTTTCAATCAAGAGGGGACTGCTAGTTTTAGCAATGGGAGTTTTGGTTGGCTCGTGCGCAGGATGCAGCTTTAGCCAAGACACCTCAAGTGGAGATCTATTTCAACGCTTTGTTGAGCATTTCACCGGAGAAGAGAAGAAGTCTAACAAAGACTCCAATGCAGCACCAGAGGCTACAACAGAGAGAAGAGCTGAGAACACAGCCCCAGAAGCTACCACAGAAGAACAACCATTCACAAAATTCGAAACACAGCCTATTGAGTTAGCAACAGAAGAACCAAACCTTAGATACCAATCAGGGCAAGATGCCTACATTCTTAAAGATGGCAAGCAAGAGGGAACAATGCACTTTAATCTTACACAACGACTTGGTATTTGGGACTATGGCAATCCCACTGTTGTTTCAAATGGTATTTACTACAGCTATGCTTTCAATCTCAAACTTGATTTTACTCAGTACTTTAGCCAAGTGGAATCTGCGAAGATTGAAGTAAAACCGGAATTGGTGAATAGCAAAGGAGAAATCATCGGAGAAATAGCCAACATTGGTTGGAGTGGTTTCGATCAAATTGCCGAGATTTACCGAAGTGGACCAGTCAAAAACATTGAAGTTTGTCTGCAACCTACACAAGACTTTAGTGAAGGAGACTACATCCGGTTTAACCTAGTGGACACCGAAAACAATGTTACATTCGACAGTGTTAGCTACGACACCTCACTTTTGAAGCAGGCTAAGGATGGTCCTGCCGTTAAAAGGGTTAAAGAGGAGACAAAGATAAAATCCATCAATGGTGCTAAGTATTCCTTCACACTTAATCACGTCTACAGTAGTCAAGAGTACTTGAACATTGATTCATACTCCGATTTAGTAAAGATGATGGACTTAGACTACACAGTAAAGTTACTCAAAGACAAAGTGAATGGTAGAGTAGTGACAAGGTTCAATACTTTTAGCGGAGTGCAAATGAACTCAGAGGTTAAGCTCGCAGTTAATACGTGTAACGACACCAAGTACAACTACACTTGGTACAAAGATGCCACAAGAGCTGTTTACTCTGACATTGATGAATACGTTCCATATGTAACCTCAAATTTCCCTTACATCAAAAAAGGTGAGACAGCTAACAATGTGACCAACAGAATTCTCAGTTACGACTTAGAATCCAAAGATCCTACCTACGTTAGAGTAATCCCAGAATTCACTAACGAAAGAAAAGCAAGGACTGACGAAGAAATGTTAAACTTTAATGGTCGTTACGTTGTCTACCAGATTGAATTGGAAAGTCGTAATTTACCAAAGTATTACACTGGAGAATGGTGATGCGGTTAAGAAAATTCAATGCTGTTAAGGCTGTGAAAAGAGCCATTAGCTTTGAGCGATCATAACTTAACCAAACACTACATGGAGAACGACGATGGAGATAAAAAGATTTAAGAGAGCTATAGCATTGGCAATGGTAGTAATGGTAGCAAATGGAAGTGTTGGGTGTAGCTTTAGCCCAGGTGCTTTACAAAGTGTTCGGCAATCGCTTGCCTCTCACTTTAACCAAGAAAACCATGAACAGTCAACAGAGACCAACAGTGACGAGAAAGAAGTCAAAGCAGTTGTAGAAGAGGTAAAGTCTTCTCAAAGTGCTAAACAGTTGAAAGACTGCATTGACAATAACTTCAAAAGCAACACTGTTAGTTTAGCTCTCGATGACAAATCCCAAAAAGAAATTAAATTGTATCTTACAGTTTTGCAAAACTTAGATTTCATTTCGTACAAGGACGGGAAGATGAAGTACAAAGCCCCATCCATTGACGGAATAATAAATTACTTGTCAAAGGACTACAATGGTTTCGTAAAAGATTACAATAACTTCCTCACTTTAAAATTAAGTGAAGAAGAGATAGAAGATTACGTTTTGGACTATTTAGCACAGCTCTTTAGCGAAGATGGCGAAGGTGTGGAAAGTGTCAAGATGGAGACCAAAACGTGCAAAGTAACTCTAACACGTGGAGGAAAATTAAGTACAGATTCTTTCCTAACCGAATTGGCTAACGAAGTAATAACAGATCTTCCAACAAAGATCAAAGGCACAACCTTTAGCCAAGAACCACCAAAAGCCAACACAAAGGTAAAGACAAGTGATTTCAAAATAGGTAAATCCAAAGTAATGCTGTGTCCTGTCATCGGAGAAGATGATAAGATAACTTCACAGCAAAAGATTTTAGTAACGGTCGACACTGTACTAAAAGACGAGGAAGCTTTAGAAAAACTGTGTACTATTAGTGAAATGAACAGAAGTCTTAACGTTGATTTCCAAGAGAATTCTCTTTACTACATACATTACACAGTAAAGAATGGTACAAGTCTTGATCTTACTTACAATAACAACTTTAGCCTAGTAGGGAACGATGGTAATTCGTACTCCTTACAAAATGGTAGTTGTTTTGGATTGACCTCTTCAACTGTTTTAAAGAAAGGTAGTGACACAGCCTTAGACGTAGCTTTGATTGGTCCAAAGACCGCAAAGTTAGGATGGTATGATAACACTACTAAGTATTTCTATCAGTTAGGTGTTGAAGATGAATAGTCTTCTTCACCTTTTACAAGCAGAGGGGAACTCTTCCCTCACATTAGATTTAGCACAGAATTCAACTTTAGCCAAAGAACAGAAGTCCAATTTAGCCAAGTGGTGGGACATGCTCGGTGAAAGAACTCGCACTCTCATTAAGGCTAAGTTTGATAACTACATTAATTACAAACGACTACAAGATATTTTAGAAATAATGTTGATAAAAAAGGGAAAGTGTAATCTTATTGTCATGAAGATGTTTGTAGTAGTTACTGAACTAGAGATACTCTGTGCAGTTAAGAGTTTTCTTGAGGTGTATCCGGAATATGGAGAATTGGTAGAGGATCTTCACTTTAGCCAAGAAAACCTAACAAAGTTAAGAAAGATGGAAAAAAGAGAGATAGGTACCTTTCAGATCCGAAATGGAGAGTGTATCTATCAAGTAAAAGCAGTGATCAATGGGTCGTTGCTTTACTTCTGGCAGAAAGACGAGGAATGGCTCCTCTTTAGCCCAGATGGTTCTTTGATATTAAAAGCCGAGAATTATTTTGAATTTTGTTACAAGTCACTAAGGTGGCTGCGTTAACGAGAAAGCAATATGTGTACAAGATTTTTATATATAGATGGAGAAAACATTTCTAAAGCGGATATCATGTCAAGTGTAACTGATTTTATTCAGTCTCTTGGAGCAACAGATATCTTCGTTGGTAAACTGTATGGAAATCGAGATGTAGTAAAATCCTCAGTTCCTTTCTGTTTATCAAAAGGGTTAACGTTTGTAGAAACATCTACCATTTCTTCTTCTAAAAAGAACATCACCGATATGAAGATAACAGTAGACTGTATTTTTGATGTAGTCTACACTAAAGAAACAGATTTCACTGTTACATTGTTGTCTAAAGACTGTGATTTCTTACCATTGTTCTACAAATTGAATGAAATGGGAATTCGTACAGAGATGCCTTTCTGCGCTTTAGCCAAGTCTTCATTTGAATATCTAGCAGCACATATGAAGGAAGAGATTAAGTACGACAAGACAACATCTGGCTTGGATGCTTTCTTGAAACACAACAATTTCTATTCACCTAAAAATGCAGATTGCTTAGGTAATCTTTTTAATAAAATAAAGAAGAAAACTAGTGGTGCTTTTCCAGATTCAGTAATAGAAGCCCACATTAAAATAAAGACAAAGAAGTTTAATAAATTAATAGCAGCTACCTGTGGAGAATACAACATAGGTCGCTTTAGAAGTCTTAGTGCAAAAGACTTCTCATTTGAAAGTACTATAGGAAGCCTTGGTATTTCTGATAAGTATGATATTAACAAGATGTATGTTACATATATTAGTAAAGTGTTTGGTTATATACCAAAGAAAAAGGAATTGCCTGAGATGTTGCTAGAAAGTCTAAGCAATGCTGTAAAGGAAGGCAGAGTTCCTTCACATTCTAGTACAGCTCTGAAGATAATACTCTAGTGCAATCCACGATAGGCGAGCAAGTGATTGTGATTTAGCCTAGTATTTCACCTAGTGAGGTTCTTGATGGCAGTCACGCTAGAGGCGAATCAAGATATTTAAGTGGAACAAGTTCGAAATCACAATAGAGATGAGGAACTTGTGATTATCTTCAAATCACGTAAGTGATTTAGCCTAGTATTAACAAGTACATAACACAATCCCACGCAAGTCCAGATTTCCCAAAAGATTTCAAAGGAGTATTTTCAAATGAACATTTACAAATTAGTTTTAGATGGTGGATTAGTTTATCCATCAATTTACAAACGTTTGAATTTCAATTCAAATATAACCACAGCAAGTGGTTTAAAATCCTTGCTAAAACGATTAAGAGGAAGTGTCCAAAAGGATGCTTCCTTTTTTATTTCTGTAGGGGCAGAAGGAAAACCAGATGCTGTCTTCGTGATTAGCTATGGTTTCACAAACAATGCAGTTTTCTGTAAAGAATTACTAACAGCAGGAATTCTTTGTCAATCTAGTAATTTCCTCATAGTACTATTCATCGAAAAGGAGGGAGATTTTCTGGAGGAGATTGCAAAGCAGGACTTTGGCCAAATAACAAAAGCTTTCGATTTACTCGAACTTAATCTAAAAGGTTATTACGTAATAGCGGGAACCACAATTCACTTAATCAAGGAGTAGCAGTCAATGGATACACTTCCTGTTTACCTCTACAATGAAGAAATAAACAAATTACTAATTGATTACTATATTCTGTGTAATTCCAAACAATTAATAAACACAGAACAATTAGTAGCGATTTTAGAACAAGAGTTCAAACTTAGTAAAGCAGCATCGGAATTTCTATTTGCGGTCTATTGGGGCAGAACTTATAACTGCAAAGGAATTCTACTTGTTGCCAAAGGGGTCAGTAATAGATCCTATTTTAATTACAGTGACATAATGAGAAGTGGTATTCTTGTCGGAGCATCCAGCTTTAGCCTAGTGCATAACCATCCGAATAGGAATCTAACCTTTAGCCTAGAAGACTGTAACACAACTAAATACTGCATCAATTTAGGCAAGATTCTAAACATGCCACTACACGAGCATATTCTAATTGCAGACAATAAATACACAACTTTAAAAGGAGGTGATTTTAATGCAGAAAATGAGTGATGATCTTTTTAAAATAAAAACAAAAGAAAAGAATGAAGAAGAGAAAAGCAGTACAACAGGTTCTAAAAATCCAAATGATTCAAACAAATCCAACGCCTATAATAAGATAAATGAAATGGATTTATTTGAAGAGATTAATACAAAGGACGAGAAAAAGACTCAAAGTAGAAATAATACTTCAAGAGCAAATCAAAGGCTAGATATTCTTGATGATGCATTTGCAATGGATGATCTATTTGGTCTTGACGATGGAGTGAACTTCTCACAAAGTGAGGTTCTAGATGACAGAGGCGACAGTATCAAATCCAGCTTTAACCCAAACACTTCCGAAATCATCGATAGAGGTGAGGAAGTGTGCTTTAATCCAAACATATCCTCAAAGGAGAGTACACCATCTAAGAGTACTAACACATCTCCAAAAAAGAGCACACCATCCAAGAGTACTAACATATCCAAAAAGGATTTCAAAAAGGATCTTGAAAATAATGCAAAGACATTGCTGGATAGTCTGTATGTAAATCAAAGAAATAGCGATAATCCGCACAAGACACATGAATCTCGGGAAGAGTGTTCATCTTTAGATCACAAGAGTGAAGCTAGCTTTAGCCAAGACTCTTCTCCAAAGGACTACTTTAATTCAAACACATCCACAGATACTGATAAGCACAAGGATGTATGCTTTAATTCAAACACTTCAGAAATCACGACGAGAGATAAGGAAGTGTGCTTTAACACAGACCCTTCTCCAAAGAAGGAGAAAAGGGACGAGAAAGGCAAAGCACATCTGTATTCTTCAAAAGATGATACTCCTTTAGCAAAGGGCTATGACATTCCAAAGAAAGAAGAGCAATCTAAAGAAGAAAAGTTCAAAGAAAAGTTTAAAGAGAGATCTAAAGATAAAAGTGAAGAGAAGAGACATTCGCCTGATGTCAGTATGAAAACACGTGCAAGCTCTATCGGAGATTACATTGACAAAATAAAAGAGAAGATAGCTACAGAATCTCCAGGAGAAAAACTAAATAGTACAAAAGAAGAGAATGGTGATAATGTCACAATTGAAGATAAAATCTACACAGGTTTAGAAACTGGGTGTAATGTCGCACTTGACATGATGGAAGGCGCAGGTGAAAACTTAGCTTTCAGACTAAAAAGAGGTGCGACCAGTATCTTTTCTTCTTTCCAGAACAAGATGTTAAAAAAGAAATTCAAACGTAATGACAACATCATACAATACGGTGATTTCATGTTCTACGAAATGGAAGAGGAGTTAATGCTCTATCGTTACGTAGGTGTAGACACAGAGATCAAAATACCTAGCTATGTCGAAGGCATGCCGGTAAGTTATTTAGAAAAGAACTTCTTACGCTTCAATGCAATCAAAAGCATTGGTCGTGGTTTATCAATCGATAGAATTCAAGATATCTCAATGGAGAGCATTCAGGATAATCTCTTTAATATCAAAAGTGTACAACTTCCAAGTACATTAAAGATTCTTCCAACGAAGGTCTTTTCTGGTTGTAAAAGAATTGACGAATTAGTAATACCGGAGTCAGTCACTTTAGTCCAGCCAAACGCATTTGTAGGTTGTAGACCAACAAGAATTATTTTCTTAGGCGAAGCACCAAAGCAGTTGCAGGATTCCAATTTAGCCAAGGTGCATATCTACTGTAAGCAAGAGCACTTCGATTCCTTCTTTAAACTAATGAGGAACTACGATGATTACATAGCTAACAAAACAATCAAAGAGAGGTACTTAAGACTACGAAATAAGATACTAAATTCTAAGGACACCTCTAAATGGGAGCGTATGAGAAGAGCAACAGACATTAGTGACGAGTCGTTAATTAAAGGATTACATAATGTAAATTGATTAATTGGTTAATTGATGCTTGTGCTTTAGCCAAGCAACTATACTACGGTTAAACAATTAGCATTGGTGTCTAGCATCTTAGCCCAGTGATTACACTACGGGTTAAATAATTTAGAAATGTGGTGATAAATTTGAAGAAAGATAAAAATGTCCGAACACCTCCAGTTATTAAAGAACCTAGACCATTACTTACAATGGGAGATGTTTGGAACGTTGCGTTTACAGTAGTAGCTTTCTTGTTGCAAAAAGCATCAGGAGCTATATTAACTTTTGTAAAAATACCCTACAATGCCGTAAACGGTGTAATTAAAGCAATTAATAAGATACCATTAGCAGGTAAAGCTATTTCATTGCCATTACAACCACTCAAATTGTTCTTTGGATTTTTTGTTAAGATTGCAAGTAGATTAGCATTCTTTTTCAAAGCGATATTCATAGTTTTAATTATTATTTTAGCATTAAAAATACTCTTAAAGATTTTATCTAGAATTTCGTACATGAAAAATAAAAAGAAATTTAAGGAGTACTATGAAGAGCTTGAAGATCGTATGCAAAACGCTGAATCGCAATCTGTTGCAGGAATAGATGCAATGAATTACTATTGAGGTGCAGAGCTTTAGCAAAGCAACAAATGCAACGAATTACTATTAAGATGCAAAGCTTTAGCAAAGCAACAAATGCAATGAATTACTATTAAGATGCAAAGTTTTAGCAAAGGAGATGTTATTTTGAAGAAATTAGTTATAGCTGATATTGTGCTTTTATTTTTATCTAAATTATCAAAAGTACCTGCAGCATTGTTTGCCCTACTAGGAAAGATGCCATTTTTTGGTCTTATTTTTAGATTTATTTCTAAAATATTCCTCATATTTGGAAAATTATTAACAATTCCATTTTACATTCTAACAGCAATTTTAATAATAATGTTACTGTTAAAATTATTTAAGAGCTTTAAGAAAGAGGATAAAATTGATAATCAACCTTATCAAACTTCAGCTGAGTATGCACAGGAAAATAACAGAAAAGCTGTTACTCAAGGAGATCCAAATAGAATGAATATCTTCAAAGATTGAAGCTTAAAGATTACAGCTAAGTAACATAACATAAGGAGTGATTTTCATGAGAAAAATTAAATCATTATTAGCAGTCGGAGTAATGGCAATGGTGTTCACTTTAGCCCAGCCAGTTACTCCAACAAGTAAGTTAGCCAATCAGGTTTCCCCATGCATTACAGTGGATGCCAAAACAACCAGCAGAAGTCTCACATACAAATTAAAAAATAAGCATTGTTGGCTTGGTATCAATGTTGGGGGAGCAACCCCAAAAACATCTAATTGGTCCAGTAGTAACTCTAAAGTAGCAACAGTATCCAGTAAAGGTGATAGCGATGGGGCACATAAGGTAACTTTCAAAAGCAAAGGAAAAGCAACCATTAGCTGTAAAATTGTAAAAACCTCAGGACATTGGAAAAAGGGCGATGTTTACAAATGGACAATAACTGTTAAATAACAAGTAAACTCAATAACAAAATAATAAATCAAAACAACTACACAAAATTAAATCAGGCACAGTAATTCTAAATGGGTTACTGTGCCCTTTCTCATTTCCAGGCTTTAGCTAAGCATTACCTCTACACTATATAAAAATTACCCACATACATTAAATTACTCTTTATAACATAAGAAAATCAATAGGAGGTAATCTAAAATGGATTCAAAAGATTATTTAAAGAATGTCAAGGTAATTAAAAAAGATGGTAACTTGCAGAATTATGATTTCAATAAAATCATAGTTGCTATCAATAAATCAGCAACAAGAGTTAACTACAAGTTTAGTAAGTTCGAAATCGGAGAGATTCAGTCCATCATTGAATCAATTCTAACTGATTATTTAATTGAGAACGACGTGACTACAATCCCTATCATGGTAATGCATTCCACAGTTGAAAAGGCTTTAACCAAGGTAGTGCCAGAAGTGGCTAACTCCTACAAAGAGTACCGAAACTACAAAGTAGATTTCATACAAATGTTAGACAAAGCCTACACAGAAGCACAAAAGATACAATTCCATGGTGACAAAGAAAATAGTAATTCAGATAGTACTTTAGTCTCGACCAAACGCTGTCTCACTTTCGGAGTCTTTAACAAAGAGTTGTACAAGAAGTTCTTTTTAACCAAGGAAGAGATACAGGCTATCAAAGATGGATACATTTACATTCATGATATGTCTTCAAGACGTGATACAATGAATTGTTGTATCTTTGATATTGAAGAAGTTCTTCGTGGTGGTTTTGAACATGGTAATCTTTGGTACAACGAGCCTAAACGCATTTCCTCTTTAGCTGGGGTAATTGGTGACATTGTTCTCAGTGCAGCTAGCCAACAGTATGGTGGTTTCACTGTACCAAGCGTTGATGAAGTAATCGCTCCATACGTAGAAAAGAATTTCTTAGATTACATGGATGAATACATTGACATAGTAAAGACAACAGGAGAGGTTAATGTGGATAGCATGCCGGAGACCTTAGCCATTTTAGCCAAGTATCATTCTATGCTAAATGAAGAACATCCAAAAGAGTTCGATATGGGTAAAGAACTTCTAAAGGATACAGATAGTAGGATTATCACTTTAGCCCAGGAATATGCACTTAAGAAAGTAACAAAGGATCTAGAACAGCTTTTCCAAGAATTGGAATACAAGTTCAATAGCCTTTCTTCAAGTCGAGGAGATTATCCTTTCATCGCATTTACTTTAGGTCATGGTAAAAAACAGTTCGAACAGTTAACTAGTATTATGTGCCTAGATGTAAGAAGAAAAGGACAGGGTAAGAAAGGTAAGAAACGTCCTGTACTTTTCCCTAAATTAATCTTTCTTTACGACGAAGAGTTGCATGGGGAGGGAAAACCTTTAGAACAGGTATTTCAAGCTAGCATCGATTGCTCCTCAAAGACCATGTATCCGGACTATCTCTCTTTGACTAGTGAAGATCCAGACAATCACGTATGCCAGATATACAAGAAGTATGGTAAAATTATACATCCTATGGGCTGTAGAGCTTTCCTATCTCCATGGTATGAAAGAGGTGGTATTGCTCCAGCAGATGAGAACGACGTTCCTATCTTCAAAGGAAGATTTAACATAGGTGTTGTAAGCTTACATCTTCCTATGATTTTAGCCAAGTCACGAAGAGAGAACCTCGATTTCTATGGAGTGCTTGATTACTACTTAGACATGATACACAAATTACATCGTAGGACTTATGACTATTTAGCCGAGAAAAGAGCATCCATCAATCCACTGGCTTACTGTGAAGGTGGTTTCTATGGTGGTCACCTTAAACCTAATGACAAGATTGAACCGGTTCTGAGAAGTTCTACAGCTTCCTTTGGCATTACTGCACTTAATGAATTGCAAGAACTTTACAATCAGAAGTCTTTAGTCCAGGACGGTAACTTCGCTTTAGAAGTAATGGATCATATCTCAAAGAAAGTAAAAGGGTACACTAAAGAGGACGGTTATCTTTATGCTATCTATGGAACTCCAGCAGAGAATTTATGTGGAGTGCAGGTTAAACAATTCAGGACACAGTTCGGAATTGTCAAGAATGTTTCAGATAGAGAGTATGTCTCCAATAGTTTTCATTGCCATGTTTCAGAGAATATATCTCCAATTAAAAAGCAAGACTTGGAATACAGATTCTGGAAGTATTTCTGGGGAGGACGTATTCAATACGTTAAATATCCAATAGCTTACAATAGGGATGCCATTGTTACTTTAGTACGACGTGCAATGAAGATGGGATTGTACGAAGGAGTTAATCTCTCGTTGTCCTATTGCAATAACTGTGGTCATGAACAGCTCGATATGGATGTATGCCCTATCTGTGGAAGTACAGATATAATTAAGATTGAAAGAATGAATGGGTATTTGTCGTACAGTCGTGTTCATGGTGATACAAGACTTAACGCAGCCAAGATGGCAGAGATTAAAGATAGGGTAAGCATGTAACATTAGTGGAGCTTTAACCCAGTGAATGCTCTGCAAAGCAGTATCCTTAATGGAAGATACGACAGTATCGAATTAAGGTATTTAGCTCAGCGAATGGTCTGCAAAGCAGTATCCTTTATCTTCAGATCAAACGACATTAGGAGTGCTATGGAAGATACGACAGTATCGAATTAAGGTATTTAACCTAGTATTACAATCAATTACAATAAACAGCAATCAACTACAATAAACAAAATCATTTACACAAAATCACGCAGGGCTTGGTTAAGGAATTAAACATCTTTAGCCAAGCCATTTTTCATTTCTTAGAGTGAAGTCTTAACTGTTAAACTTTGAAAAGTTTTGAAAAGAAATGATAACTTGTGAGAACCATTGATAAGTTGTGATAAGTTCCGACAACCAATGATAAATTCCGATAACTTCCGATAAGTTGTGATAAACATTGAAAAGTTGCGATATTTATTGAAGAGTATTGATATTTATTGAAATTGAGAAAGAAAATACTAGTTAGCACTGAAACTTCACTTTAAATACCTTTTATTTTAATCTGTACCACTTTGAGTGACTTAACCCTTTTTAGACAGTTTTTTACTATAAATTAATAAAAGAAATTGGTGGTGAAAAATGATTCAAATAGAAAATTTAAACATCAGCAACAAGCAACAATTAATCAATTACTTCCAAAAGTGTCAGGAAGACAGAACAATTCTTCGAGATGGTTTGAGAAATCCAGACAATGAACAAATAGCTTGGTACAAGAACGAAGTTCAGAATGATGGTGGTCTTTCGGCTTTAGCCAAGAAAAACCATCTTAATGAAGAAATGATAGAAGAGTTGAAAAAGCTCACAAAGAACAACGAGAATGTCAGCGCTAAGTTTTGCTGTTGGATTCATTTCCAGCTAAAGGATTTAGCCAAGAAAAATTTCGTAGTAACGAGAGAGCTTAACAAACACGCAGAAGACATGGTAGAAGTGCTAGAGAAGTTCGGCTACAAGTTCGTAAGCGTAGCACCAGAACTTACAAAGGAGTTAACCACTTTAGCTCAGGAACAAAAAGCCATAGGTTTTAGTGTATGCAGAAATGCGTGGATGAAAGAGCCAGATCCTTTGCAGGAGATTCAAAGACGACCAGAAGGTCTCAATACTATTTTCTGTGAAATTAAAGGTACTAATTGTATTGCAAACTACGCAGAGGATTTGTTTAAGCTACGAAGATCACTTAGTGACTGTATTGTAATCAATGGTAAAATCCCAAACCCAACAGTAGACGAGGGTAGACAGGAAGTCAAGGGAATTGTGAAGCCGGTACTACAAAGATTTCTAAGAGAGAAGAGAATTACTGGTAATGACGCTAAGGTTTTGAAGGCATTGTGCTGCAGATACTTTAGCCAAGTAAGCAAGGAGAAAGTGGGAACGTTGTTGTACTATGGCTCCATTACGGAGAAAAAAGAGATACAGCTTCTAGACTTTGCAAAAGAACTTCCAATTGATGTAATCATTCTCAATCATGCCAAAGAAGAGAGCTATGACTTCAAAGGTGATTTCATGGTGATAGAAGAGGAGTTTGCTTCTCCTTTAGCCCAGTTTCCTGAAGAAGTACTAGCAACCGGTGCAGCCAGTGTGGAAAAGACTTTAGACCAGGTATTGTATGGTGACGAGAACTTCTCAAGACCTAATCAATACAGTGACGTAGAAAGTATCATTCTTAATGTCACGAAAGAGGATGTCACTGGTCTGTGGAGTGAAGAGATAAAAATGAGAACTGGTTACGGAATCGAAAATGGCAAAGTAATTGTCCCAACACTGTATGCACAGATAACAGGTTTAGGTAATTTCTCAAAGAGAAGTTACATTGATTTTGTTTCAGATTTAACCCAGAACTCTATGTGTTTTGTAACAGAAGCCTTAGAGATTTCACCAATTAAATTAAAAGGTGACAGTTCATTAAAAACGATGTCTGACAAACATTTTAATAAGAAGTTTGCAGAAAAAGTACTAAGTATGACACCACTTAGTATTCTAAGTCAAGAAAAGCAAAATCTATTGGTAGAAAAAGCTAACGAGATGATAAAGAAGTACAAATTCAATAGCATTTGGGATGTACTTACTTTTGCAGGAATTCTGTTTGCTATTCCAGAGGCTTTAGCCCAGTTAATCCATGTGTGGGATTTAACCAAGGTCAATCCTAAGATAGTGATGGTGTTAACCGGCACACGAAAGCTAGAGTCAAAGGAAGAGGTAATGCTACAGTATTTGCATGCCATTGGTTTTGACGTGTTGTTGTTTGTACCGACAGGGTACGGATTAGTAACAGAAGATTTACTACGATCTGGATTACAAAAGATTGATTTGAGTAATTACAATTTCTCAATACAGTATTCAGAGATAGTTTCAAATCGAAAGGGTCTGCTGAATAGACTTTTCCACAGGTTAGCGAAATAATTTAACAGGAGGTAATAATGATAAATTTACAAAATAAAACAGAGCAGACGCAGGTTGCAGCGCCAGCTACAACACAGACTCCACAGGAGAACTTTAGCCTAGCTGAGTGCCGGCAAGGTTACATTGATGACTTTGAAAAGACAGGAGAGTTAGAGAAGTACACAGCTAAGATTGAAGTCTTTGATCCCAACAGCATTGTTAAGTTTGGTTCCGAAGCAGCAGAAGAAGTCTCAAAATCTGCCGATGTTGTTCTCAATGGAATGAACATGGACCAGATTAATAATTCTGGTAAAATGCTCGAAGCTTTAGACAAGATAATGGGAAGCTTTGATATTGATGAAATCAAAGAAGACAAAGGTCTTTTTGGTAAACTCTTTGGCAATGCTAAGAAGAAGTTAGAAAAACTTCTGAATAAGTACAACACAATGGGAGACGAGATAGACAAAATCTACACACAGCTAAAAGTCTACGAAGGTGAGATAGAAAAGGCAAACAGGAATTTAGACCAGATGTTTAATTCCAATTTGGAATACTATCACGAATTAGTGAAATACATCGCTGCTGGTGAACAGGGGTGTAAAGAACTTCATGAGTACATCGAACAGAAAGAACAGGAATTGGCAACAAGCAACAACGTTGATTTACAGTTTGAAATCAGTAATCTCAGACAGGCAGAGAACATGCTCGAACAAAGGGTAATGGATCTTAAGACAGCCGAAAGCATTGCTTTGCAGTCAATCCCAATGATCAAAACAATGGAGTTCAGTAATGCGAATCTTACACGTAAAATCAACTCTGCTTTCATTGTTACACTTCCGGTCTTCAAGCAAGCTTTAGCCCAGGCAATGATGTTAAAGCGTCAGAAGATTCAGGCAGACTCTATGTCAGCTTTAGACAAGAGAACCAATGAATTGTTAATCAAGAATGCACAGAACACTGTTGAGCAGTCTAAACAGATTACAAGAATGACTAACACAAGTTCTGTACAGATTGAAACATTAGAGAAAACATGGAACACGATTGTTAGCGGTATCGACGAGACTAAAAGAATTCAGGAAGAAGCTAAGAGAAAGCGAGAAGAGGATTCAAAGAGACTGGATGCCATTAAGCAGCAGTACGCAGAAAAGATGAAGGGACTTTAGCCTATCTATTTAGTCCAGTACTCTGCAAAGCGATAAATTCAAGAGCCTTTGGTGTAAAAGCCATTGGCTCTTTTTGATTGCTCATAACCAGCAATCCAATAATTTCTTAGGAGGTAATTCTATGGCTATTACATTAAAAAAGGGACAGAAATTAAGTCTCAGCAAAGAGGGTTTAACAAAAGCGACCGTAGGTCTTGGTTGGTTAATTAATCAGTACGACACAGGAGAAAATGCAGATTTAGATTCTTCAGTCTTCATGCTCGGAGAAGACGGTAAAGTACCTTCCGATGCAGAATTCATCTATTACAATCAGCCAAAGCATTCTTCAGGAGCTGTCATCCACAATGGTGATAACAAGAAAGGAACAGAAGTTGCAGGTAAAGATGCTGAGACAATTGACATTGATTTAACCAAGGTCCCAGATAACATTAAGAAAATTGTAATCACAGCTACAATTTACGATCCGGAAGGAAAACTTAATTTCGGACAGGTTTCAAATTCTTTCATTCGTATTACAAATGCAGAAACAAAAACACAGGTTTGTAGATACGATCTTGAAGAAGTTTTCTCAATGGAAACTGCTATCGTTGTTGGTGAAATCTACAACTACAATGGAGAGTGGAAATTCCAGCCTGTAGAAAAAGGTTTCAACGGTGGTCTTGCAGCATTGTGCGCTTTCTATGGCGTTGATGTAGATAGCTAAAAAGAAACAGCAACAATAATAAACAACAAGCAATAATCAAATAGTAACAATCATTTTTAATAACATAATTTTAAATATTCTCAGCAAGCAGAAGTGTAAAAGCTCCTGCTTGTTTTTACTTTGTGGGTATCAGTCCAGGATGCAGTGGTTGCTTTAGCCAAGGAGTTCTCAAAAGCTCTACGAAGTAGTTTTCATGATGGCAGCGACTGCCATCTTTAGATCAAAGGAGTGTAGCGACTGCTGAGTGCGAATTAAGATTATCTTTAGATCCTAGAAGGCTTTAACCAAGTGAAGTTTATTCAAGACATAAACAAAAAGAAAGGAAGATGAGAATGATTAATATAATATTTACCAGAATGTTTACACACGATGATGCGGAAGCTTTATCATGTGTAATTGATGATGTATCGAAGGGATTACATGAAGAAGGTTCTATTAGAGAAAATATAGGTGATGTGTTGAAAGGATTTTTACTGACTTTACCTGTGCTATTGCTTTATGGTATCACTACTTTATTGTCTACTTATTATTTAGTAAATGATATGGTGGGAGTATTTAGTAAGAGTGAACTACGTGCATTTTTACCTGATTACCTCATGCTGAGTGCTTTATGCTCATTTGTTTTATTTTTTATTTTAATAGCATTTATTACTATTTTTCCAATTAGTACTTTAGGTAAGTATCATTTAGGGTGTACGTTTTTTATCATTTCTGTTGTCAGTATTATATTCATTGTGATTATTTGTTGTTTGCCTATAGGTGTATTTAGAAATTTCTTTTATACTAATTTTATTAATTTCTTTTTCACTAAGTGAATAAAATTAAAACTGATGTTCAATGCAACGGGTGGAAGTGTCAAAGCTTCTACTCGTTTTTCTTTTGCCTGAATCAAAATGAAGTGGGCTGCTTTAGTCAAGAAGTTCTCAAAGGCTCTACGAAGTAGTTTTCTTAATGGCAGCACTGCTATCTTTAGATCAAAGGAGTGCAGCGACTGCTAAGTGCGAATCAAGATATTTAGCCCAGGAGATTTAACTCAATAATTTAGGCAAGACACAAATAAAAGGAAAGGAAGGTACAAATGTGTTTGAATTCGAAGTTATAGATGAATTAATGTTAAGAGCCACTTGTATTGATGGTGGTGGATGCATTTACACGAAAGCTGGAGCAATGATAGCACATCAAGGCAACAATAAGTTTGACAAAGTTCTACTTGGACCAGAAGGTAATGCTGTTAAAGCACTCTTCGGGCAGGTAGCACGCCGTTTAACAGGAGAAAACTTACCATTAATGAAGTGTACTAGCGGTAAGGGCGCACGCCAGTTTTATGCAGACTCAGCCAGACATGTTGTTGTGATAACTTTAGCCCAGGGTCAGCGACTTATGGTCGAATCAGAGAATTTACTCGCTTTCACAGATTCGTGCGAATACAAATCAAAGTTCTTTGGTAAAGGAATTGCAGCACAGAAGGGTTTGTTTACAACAGTCCTAAGAGGACGAGAAGCAGGTGCGCAGGTAGCCGTCTTGTCAGACGGTAACCCTTTAATCCTAGATTCTCCATGTTGTGTCGATCCTGACGCATTGGTGGCTTGGGATGGTGCAGACCCGCAGTTTAAATTAGATGTCTCATTTAAGAATCTGTTAGGAAAAATGGGTGCTTCCGGTGAGTCCTATCAAATGGAATGGAGTCAACCTGGCACACAGGTAATCATACAGCCGTCTGAGAGGAAATCAGGAATCAAATTGGCTATTGATTAATTTTATAAAAACACAAAGTAAGCTTGGTTAGATATTCCACTTTAGCCAAGCTTTTTTAATGAAAGGAGATATTATGTCAGTAAATTTAAAGAAAGGTGGACGATTAAGTCTTACTAAAGAAAGACCAGGACTTAATAGAGTTATAGTTGGTCTTGGATGGGATCCAGTTAAAAAGAGAGGTCTCTTTGGTTTCAAAGAAGCTAAGATTGATTGTGATGCAAGTGCAATCTTGTGTCGTAATGGTAAATACAGTATCAAAAGTGATTTAATTTACTACCACAGACTTCATCACAAGTCTGGAGCAGTTGAACATCTTGGTGATAATCTCACAGGAGAAGGTGATGGTGATGATGAACGGATCATTGTAGATTTAAAAGATTTACCTTCCGATGTAGATAGAATTATTTTCACTGTTAACATCTTTGGAGGTATACGAAGAGGACAGTCTTTTGACAAGATTGAGAATGCTTTCATTCGAGTTATAGATGACAGGGATGATACTGAATTAGTGCATTACAATCTCACAGAGAATTTTAAAGGCATGCACTCTGTAGTTGCAGGGGAAATTTATTTACACAATGGAGAGTGGAGATTCGCTGCAATTGGAGAAGGCTTTAGCACAGATGACATTGATGAGTTAGCAAGCCGATTCGCATGATGACGACTTTAGCCCAGTACCACTACTGCGGCTTTAGCCCAGAATTCTTAATGGCAGTAGCGATAGCTACGAATTAAGATATTTAGCACAGTGAAATTAGAAAGGAATTAAATATGGCGTTCTTTAATAGGAATAAAAAGATTAAGAAGAAAAAAGGAAATGCTCCTGAAGAGAACCAGATAACGTCAGCAGAAATCGCTAGACAGCGAGCAGAAGACATTCAGTCGAACTACGATAGTGATGATCTTCCAGAAGAGAGATATGATGAGGAAATCTCAGAAGCTAATAACATTCCGGAAGCTAACAACACTCCAGAAGATTTAGATCCATTACTCTCAGGAGGTCTCGATGATAATATGCTCTCCTTCGATGACGATGTTGAAAGAGACATTGAAAAAGAGAGTGAAAATTCTCCACTTGAAGAAGAAGAGGGATCTACACATGATTTCTTTGCTGGAGTAGAACTTCCAGATGAGAATGTTGGAGATCTCTCTGAAACGGACAAGTCCTTTGATGGACTCTATGAAGTTGGAGAAGATTTGGATGGAGAGAATTTAGAAGAGGATTCAGGTGAAGTCACAGATGAAGAGGATGAAGGCTTTAGCCCAGAAATCTCTCCAGAGGAGTCTCATGGGGATGACATTCCTAGTGCATCAGAAATAGCCGAAGGAGAAGAACAGCTCAATGATGAGGATTTAGTCCAGTGTCTTAACGATGTCATTGAAGATCAAGTTATTGACGATGCTACCGAAGAAGAGTCCAACAATGGCATGGCTTCAAAAACACAGATTTACATGGCAATGCAGGTCTTTGATTCCGAATCAGGAGAGTTTGACATGCAGGGTGTAGACAACCAGTTAATCTTCGACACAGACGATGAAGACTCTTTTGAATTCTCTTGCCACAATGACGAAGAAAAGCCAAAGGAACAATACAATGTCGAAGACTACATGTACGACACATCTGAAGAGGAGTAAATAGAACATACAATAGTAAGAGGTACTGGGCTTTAGCCAAGAAGATCTTAGAGATCTAGCCCTGACATCTCACATCACAACACCGGTGCTAGACACCACACAGAAGAAGGGATAGAATAATGAATTCTTTAAAACTTAAAAAGGTAGCAGTAACAGCTTTACTTAGTGCTTGCTGTTTTAGCACAGCAATGCCAACTTTAGTCTATGCAGATTCAATGAAAACTGTAACCCTTGGTGCAGATTTAACACAGGATCAGAAAAACTTAGTTTTGTCTTACTTTGGAATTAAAGACGAGGACAAGTCTCAGTACAACTTCATCACAATCAACAATCAGGAAGAACGAGAGGCTTTGAAAGGAATTGTTCCAACGGAACAGATTGGTACTAAGACCTTTAGCTGTGCCTACATTGATCCAACGACAGAAGGTGGTATTAATGTAGAAACAACAAATCTCACATACGTTACAGATAGCATGATTGCCTCCGCTTTAACAACAGCCGGAGTAGAGAACTGTGATGTCAAAGCAGCTTCACCTTTCGATGTTTCCGGAACGGGAGCTTTAACAGGGGCAATGAAAGCCTACGAGATCGCTACAGACCAGAAGCTTGACGAAAAGAAGAAAGACATTGCTAACAAGGAAATCAAAGCTTCCGTTGATCTTGCAGACGAAGTAGGAGACGACGATGCAACCACATTGATTAATGACTCTAAGGAAAAGGTAATTGAAGACGCTGCTAAGTCTAAAGATGGACTTACTGAAGAAGACGTTCAGAAGATCGTTGATGACTCTTTAGCCAAGAACAATCTTGAAGTCTCTAAGGAGAATCAGGACGAATTGGTAAAACTGTTAATGGAGGTTTCCAAGCAGAACTACGATCTTAGTGTTGTCAAAAATAATCTCAAACAGGTCAGTGATAAGTTAAGTGAAACAGCTGACAAAATCAAAGACAAGGTTGACAACGAAGAGACAAAAGAAGAAGCAAAAGGTTTCTTTGCCTCTTTAGCCCAGTCAATCAAAGATTTCTTCGGTTCTTTGTTCGGAAGTAAAGAAGACTCAACAGAACAGAACACAGAAGAAGCTACCTCAGATGAACAGAACAACACAATCCAGGAGCAGAGTGATAATGCTCAGGAACAGAACACATCAGAAGGTATTGACAGTGCAATCGGACAGTAAGATGACTGCCTTAGTGTCTTGCCTTCTAAAGGGGCAATGATAATGAAAAAACAAAATAACACGTTAAATAGATTTCTAGCTGTTCCCACATTAGCCATGTGCATTGCTGGGACCGCTTTAGCTCAGGCTCCCGTTTTAGCCCAGACTTCACCAAAGGTGGTAACACAGCCACAGGTGGTCGCACAGTCTCAAATGGCTAACACACAGCCGCAGGTAACACAGCAGTCCCAAAGTATTACAGCAGTAACACCAAATAGCTATGACGATAGTAGCTTTAGGAATTACTCATTTAGCATGGCAGGAACAGTAAACGATTGCTACCGTTTAATTAAGGTAACAGTCAAGAAAAATGGAATTTTAAATGTTCTGTATTCTATTGACAAGTGTGATAGTACATTTGCACGAATTAGCATTTACAAGGACTCAAAGTGCACAACAAAGGTATCCCCTAAGTTCGCATACATTAAAGAGGCCGGAAGTGGAAGTCTAGACCAGTACTTGAGAGCAGGTACATACTATGTTCTTGTAGAAACAGGAACAACAGGAATGTCAATCACAGGTACTTTAGCCTTCGCACATGCAAATGCTAATACAGAACTGTCACTTAATAATACAGAGCGCTACACAAACAGTGGTACCTCTCAGTACTTCAACTTTAGCCTAGATTCCTCGCAGCTTCTTGGAGTAGCTTTAGCCAAGTACGATAACAACAACGGTTACTACTTTAGCGTTTGTGATGAACATAAAAATGTAATCAGCAGTAAGTTCTACAGAAACAACAAGAAGAAGGTTTACTTCGCTCTTAGAAAAGGAACTTACTATCTTAAGGTGACTCCAAAGAGTGGCAATTCGGATAGTGTTTTCTATTTAGCCACGACCATCTCACACCATGCTAGTAAAAACAACTTTAGCACAGAAACTGCTCTAAACATTGACACAGACACAAAATACACAGATGTTTTGTACAATGGTGATGCTATTACTCAAAAAGCGGTTTATAGGTTAGAGGTAGACAAGCCAATCTCAGTCAAAATCAAAACAGATGTTAGATTTGGTGGAAATGCCTACATTGGTCTCAATGGTCCAGGAATCTCCCAAAAGATCTTAGAGGATTACCAGATTTTAAAGAAAGGCACCTATTACTTGACCTTCTCCAAACGAAGTGTTAGTGATGGTGGAATCGTAGCATTCAAGGTATTAAAGAAATGAGTGAATACATCGCTAGTGTACAGAGGTACGATTTAGATTTAAGGTTTCAAAAGAACTCAGCTTCGATTGAATCCTTCGATAGCGATTTAACCCAGTTACTTAGACGTTACAGTGTTAAGTCTTTGAAGAAGTCCAGACAGGACGTAACTAAAGAGTACGAAGACGAAACAATCATGGAGACGTGTAAGAACTGCGGTAAAAAGGTACAGGTTTACCTAATGAAGCCTAGCTTTTGCATGTCTTGTGGACATGCGATTTACCCGTGTTCACTGTGCAATACGTGCACTAATTGCAAAGAGTAATGGTTTAGCACAGAAGACAACAACAGAACCAAAGAGGATTAATGGAGGTTAAAATGACAAGACTTGGTTTAGGATTGATGGTTGGAATGTACAACAACTCTGTTTCAGATAGTATTGAAGCAAGGACAATTAATGAACTTTTGGACTTACCGGCTATCAGTTTGGATTTTAATCCACAATCGTTGTACCGTACTCTACAGTCCTTAATCAGCAATGGTTACGTAGAGTACGGAGTTAAAGCAGGGAGATCCTACACTTACTACTTAAACAAAGATGGTGCAGAGTTTGTCGTGGATAATGATTTAATTCTTCCAGACGAAGACGTACCAGAAGAAGAGGACGAAAAGTACTAAGTAAGACTTTAGCCCCGCCCTATGACTATTGGTTTCAAATGGACCGATAGTCATTTTAAATTTCAAAATTAAATTAATGAAATTGACTTAATGAAATTAAACTAGATTAAATTTGGAGGTTTACAGAAATGAAAAATGAAATTGGTTTCGTTTGCATCGGACAGGCCGGAGGTAACATCGGTAATCTTTTTGATGAATTAGGTTTTAATGTCCTGTACATTAACACCTCACAGGAAGATTTAGACACCCTCAAGGGAGCAAAGCATGTCTACCATATTCCTGGCGGAGAAGGATGCTCTAAGAATAGAGATAAGGCTAAGGGAGTTTTAGCCAAGTCCGTCGATCAGTTAATCGAACGTATTAAAGCCCAGTTTAGCAAAGAAACTTTCATTGGAGTAATCTTTGCAACAGGAGGTGGAACAGGTTCAGGAATTGGACCATACTTGGTAGATTTCCTCGTAAATGAGGAATTGTTTGACGAAGAGGGTTATCCTACTCACACAGTCTTCACAGTCCCAATTTTACCGTCCCTTAAGGAGACTCCTTTAGCCCGGTTCAACTCACGAGAGTGTTTCGGCGAATTAGTAGAAATTGAGAATCTCGGTGCTACCTTTGTAATTAACAATGAAGAGCCAGATAGCTGTAATTTAGACTACGATAAATACAAGCTCTCACTTAACAAGAAATTTGTGAGCAATTTCTGTTCTTTCATTGAAATCCCAGAAAAGCATAAGAGTGAAGCAGGTAACATTGACAAAGCAGAGATCAAAGAGGTTCTCAGTACACCAGGAATGGCTGTAATCTCTGTGACACCAAGAAAAACTAATGTGGCACAGATGATTGAAGATCTCGAACATAGCCCACTTTTTGCCCCAATAGACACAGATCTTAAAAATCGTAAGTTAAAGTACATCGCATCTTCAACCATCGAACCACTTAACTACGGAGCACTCACACAGGCTTTCGGTATCTATTACGATGAATACCACACCTTTAATCAGGAAAAGAACATTGTGTGCCTTAGTGGTTTACGTATGCCTTTTAGCACAGTACAGGCAATCGGTAATAGTGCAGACTCGCTTGCTGCCGATTTAGCCAAGTCTGTTAATGAAGATGATGAAAATCCACTTGCTGGCAAAGGCAGTGCAGTTTTCAGCAATCTTCGAGCAGGCAAACCAAATCGGAGAGGGCCTAGGAAGATGGTAAGCGTTGAGACGGATCAGGAAACTGGAGAAAAGAGGGAAAGAAAAATAAGCAATAGAAGAAAAAATCTCCTTGAGAGATACGGTGGACGTAAGTAGTAGTAGTAGTGAACCACTTTAGCTCAGTCAAGTGTAACAGCTGGCTGAGCTTTAAACAGGGAACAAATTCAAGATCATAAAATCGTGAAAAACAATGAAGAACTTGTTTCACCTGTGAGATTTAGCCAAGTACAATAACTTGATTTTAAGATTTTCAAATAGACGAAGATCTTCAAAAAAAGAAATAAGGAGTGATAAACACGCAGAAAATAATCTTAAGTAAAGAACAGAAGGAAGTGCTTGCACTCCGACTCAAGAAGCGTTTGTTTGCTCGAATGTTGCTGATGACTTGCATAGCCATTGCCCAAAGAGTGCTAAGTAGTAATGAAACAGCAGAAGTAATAACACTAACATTGTTTACAATTCTTGCAATCTCATTTGTACAAGCAGTGGTAACATACGTTAATTTCATCAACAACAAAATCACATTCAAAGTAATCAACAAACGCTACAAGAGATTCTACGACAAGGGAATTCTAAACAGTAAGGTAGAAGGAGCTACGCATTACTTCAAAGAAACCATACTGTGTAAGATCTTAGTAAGGTTGGGTGAAGACGATGAGAAATGAACCAATGGATGCTAATTTCGAGCAAAGCACACAGGACAGTCAAGGAGTGCCCGATGCCAACTTTAGCCAAGTATCCTCCTCAAGAGGACGAGAACGGTTACGAAAGCTTAGAAATCAAGGGTGCAGTACAATCATCTGTGGAATTGTAATAATAGTGGTAATTCTACTAAAGATAAAAGATCTAAGTTTTAAAGACGTCACCAGCAAATGGATTGATTACGGAAGTCAAAAAGAACAAAGCGTAGCAGAGCTAAAGATCTTCCCAACCAAAGACAGCTACACAGCAATACTAAATTGCAATGGAAGTCTCTACATGATTAACTGTGCTGACAATTTAGCCCAGGAATCCCTGCAGAGCGAAATAGGAGGAAAAGATCCAGAAGTTCTGTTCTTAGTCTCAGATGGTACTGAGTTTCTAAAGACAGAACCAAAAAAGGTCTACACTACCTCAAAGCTTTCCGAAGACTATTACAGTAATGGTGAATTCTTTGAGAATGAAATAGGTATTCCAGGTGCTAAGCTTGACTTCCAATTACAGAACGACATACTTAAAATACATTGTAGAAAAGGGAACAAAGTCTTTAAAGTTCACTTTAGCAATAGTAAAAGCGACAGTAGTAAGTGTGATGTTCTAATAAATTCTACCAAGAAGGACCTGTCAGCTTTAGCCAAGAAAACCTACTTGGATCAAAAATGTTTGAAAAATTACGAAGAAATAACAATAGATTTAATAGACGGAAAAGTCTATGCAGACTAAAAGATTGGAGATGATAACTTGCAGCAGAAAGAAGTTCTAGTCGTAGGCGGAAGACTTCTTGGACCACGCAATCCCTATGACAGCAATGATAAAGACAACAAGAACAAGGATTTAGCCATGTCACTAACCATTGATAAATGGCAGCTCGACGTAGATTTAGATAAGAGAGTTGTTAGAATAAAAGGTCCAAATAGAGCTATTTATCCTTTAATGGAAGGCACTATTCTCCTATGCATGGAAAAGGAGACCAACGGTGTAGAATCCTATTTCACTAAGTTCTATGACACAAAAGTTTTAGAGTTCTTTAAGAAATATGGAATTGACGATGTAATAGTAGAAGACCCAAATCACTCGTTTGATTTTAGAGGTAATGCTACAATCTGCACCGATGGAAAAGTAGTCTCAAAGACCACTTTTGGAGAACAGAGCATTAGTGTTAAAGGCGCTAGCTATGTCTTAGAGTACTGGGAAGAGAACGAGGATGACACTGGCGCTTTAGCCCAGTACGCTAATAGTTTTAAAAAAAGCAATTCCACTTTTCTTAAAAATAAACAAAAAGGTTTAAAGTGTTTACTTCACACACAAGATGGTGTTGTTACTTTGGGAGTGACCTTTGAAAATGGAGGAGCACGTAGAGACTAAGAAAAGGAGAATCAAAATGGCAAAAGAAGTATTTGTAATGGGAACAAAGTTTTACTTAGATAACCCTTTCAATGGAGAACAGAAGGATGGTGCACAGGAAATCACATGCAATGGTTGGCACTTTAGCCAAGTGAATGGTTTCACATTGGTAGAAGAGGTCGGAAGTGATGTATACTACAAATTCCCTTCAAAGGATGGGGTAATTTGTGTGAGTAATAAACGAGCTTTAAACAAAGTTGTTTACTACAGAAAGAAAAGTCTTTATCTTTTCCTAACAGAGAATAAAATCAAAACCATTCACAGAGACAATCCAAATACTGTTTACCATAACACCGGGAGTGACTTTAGATTAGTTACTGACGGAAGAGTAGTGAACGAGAAGATTAACTTTAGCAAAGTGATAGGAACGCACAGTAGTCAGCACTACTCCGTTAAGTTTGAAATAGCAGATGCTAGCTTTGCCATTTTAACCCAGAAACAACGTACAGTACTAAATACGAGAGAACCAATCGAAAAAGTACAGAAGATTATAAATAAACACAAAGAAGAAATAAAGAGTGATCAAAATTGTATTGTAATGCTACAGAAGTAGAAAAACAATGAGTTAAGGAGATGGCAAAATGGCAATTAGAGATAGAAGTCACTTTGGTGGAAGAAATCCAACAGAAGGGTACAGTGCCCCAAACGGTGGGAGAAGTTTCACAAAAAGTTACAATAATAACTCTTACGGTGGTTGGTATTCAGGACAGTCAAGGCAAAACAGCTTTAACCAAAGAAGACAAGGCAGCTTTAGCCAAGACATTCTACATGGTAGAAGACAGGGCAACTTTAGCCAAGACGGTCTACATGGTAGAAGAAATCCCTACAATGACCAAACACGACAGCGCTATGGCTACGGCTACAGGATGTCAGGCTTTAGCAAAGTAATGGTCTCCTTAGGAGTCGCCGCTGGGGCGTTGATAAAAGGGTGTGGAACTTTAGCCAAGAAATCCTTCAATAGTGCTAAAGACTACACAGATAGCGTAAAAGCAAACCGTAAGGAAAGAGAAGAGAACATCTACTACACAGACGAAGCAGAGTTTGACGAAGTCAGTTTTAACCAAGAAGAAATGCTAGAGATTCTAGACATTCCGGCAAATAGTTTAATGTGCGCTACCGAAACAGGAGTTAAACTGGCAAAGAAGTGTGCAGATGCTCTACAAGAGTAAAAATGGAGAAATTTCTCCAGTAATAGTGAAGACAAGGGATAAATCCAATAGCAAAGAGTGGATTTATCCCTTTCTTAATAAAAAAGGAAAGTAGGAGGTATACAATGAAGTTTCTAGTATACAAAAAGTTCACAGAGATCTCTGGAAATAAAATCAATGACACAGATTTCTCTGTAAAAGACCAAAAGGTAATCGAATTGGACGAAAACCAGTACTCCAAGGAAGAATTGGTTCCAGCAGCTATGGCACGCTATTGTGAGATTACAGATGTGCCAAAGGTAGACAACTGTAAAGTTAACATTGCAGTAATTGACAAAGACCTCGCAAACATCAGGATTGATCCGTACAAGTGTGAAAGAGATTACCCTAATGACACACCTGTAGTTAATGTAGTTGACACCCTTACTGGAAAGACATACCCAGCGGCTATCTTAGTTGGTACAATTCCGGCAGGACATGTCCCTACAGACGAAGAGATTTTAAACTACACATTCAGAGGTAGTAAGAGACATATGGACAAATCAACAAAAGTAAAGGACATGCAGGTTGCATTACCTTTCGACAGAATCATAATTGATTTAGGTTCAAAGTCCATGATGTTACCTGTTAATGATCGATTTGAAATCGAGTACTTAAGCTAAAGTGTGTGCTTTAAATTAAACACATCCGAAATCACGACAGTATCTTCAGATCACGTGACCACAGGGAACATTGATAAGGATGCGTGCTTTAGTCAAGAAAGATAGCGAAGCAGTGCTTTAGTTCAGGCAGATGGCGAAGCGGTAAACTAACCCAGAAAAATCAAATCAGCTTCTATTGGTGCAAAAGCCAACAGAAGCTTTAATTAACAAAATGAAGAAAAACAAAGAACAGGAGAAGAACTATGGATGGTTTAGAAATTGAAAATAGAATGATAGAATTTTACGAAAATGTCCCACGCACCCGACTCATGAGAAGATGTCCCGTTGCATTACGAATGGATGGCAAAGCCTTCAAACATTTCACAGAAAACTTCAAAAAGCCTTACGATAGACTTTTTAGAGATACAATGCAGGAAACAATGCTCAGTCTGTGTCAGTCAATTCAAGGCTGTGTATTCGGTTACACGCAGTCCGATGAAATCACTCTAATCTTAGTTGATTACGAAACCTTTAGCCAAGAAGCTTGGCTTAATTACGAGATTCAGAAAATGGTAAGCACAGTAGCCAGCATGACCACAATGTACTTTAATAAAATCTTTGAAAGAAAGACGCGTGAGTTCGTAATGGAAAACTGCTATCTAATGGATTCGAACGATGGCTTTAGCCAAGAAGAAAATCCAGACAAAGAGTTACGTCGCTATATAAAAATCTACAATGACGCAGTTTCAAAAGGAGCTATGTTTGATGCACGATGTTTCAATGTCCCAAAAGAGGATGTCACTAATCTAATTTACTGGATACAGCTCGACGCAATAAGAAATTCCATACAGATGGCTGCACGTACACATTTATCCAACGCAGAAGTAAAAAACAAAACAACAAAAGAAATGAAACAAATGTTAGAGCAGATTGGAATTATATGGGAAGATTACTCTGTTGATTGTCAAAGAGGTGCATGCGCTATCAGAGAGCAAAGAGATGGCGATGTAAGACCACATTGGTATGTGGATAAGAACATCCCGATCTTCAAAGGCGAAGATAGAGACTATGTAAACAGATTTGTTTTCATTGAATAGGTAGAGTGCTTTAGCCCAGTGGTATTTAAAAGAAGACTATGAAGGGGTGAATACAATGTGTGAAGCAGTTAGAGAATTTTTTAAAGATGAGTTTGCAGCCGGTGAAGCTTTAAGTAGAGCAAAAGGAAGAGCAGAAGGGAGAGAAGAGGGTAGAGCAGAAGGAAGAGAAGAAGGAAGGGCAGAGTCTCTAATAAATAATGTTTTAAATGCTTACAGAAAAGGCTGGCAGATTGTTGACATTGCAGACTTCTTAGGTATTAGTGAAGAACAAGTTAAAGAGATTTTACTTAATAACAGAAACACTTCTGGAAGTTCTAATAAAAGTTCTGACGAAAGTTCTAGCGTTTCCAGAATGTCAGGATTTAGCAAAGAAGATTTAGAAAAGAAAAAACACTACTAAAATGTCATTAAAAACCAACAGACTCCATTGGTATCAAAGCCAGTGGAGTTTTTATTATGGCTTTACAAAGTGAGAACTAAAATGGAAGTCACGGTAGAGACGAATTTTAGTTTTTAGCAAAGCGAGGTCTTTAGCCCAGATAACTTTGGAAGTCTTTAGCCAAGTGAGAACTAAAATGGAAGTCACGAGAGTGAAGCGAGCATTACGAATTTTAGTTTTTAAATAGAGCAAGTCCGCAATCCACTATCTTTAGATCCCGTAGGGTACAGAGGTAAAGACTTGTGATTTAGCCAAGACAACTCAAAACGCAGCTTGTAAAATTCTTACACTTTACTACAATAGCATTAGAGAAGAAAAAGAAAGGATATGTAATTATGAAAGCAAATAAGAAAAATAGTTATGAAAAAGTAGAAGCGAGCATTAAATCACATTTGCTTTGTATTCAGATGCTTTTTATTCTCGGTTTAGTCATTGAAGGTCAGACATGTCCTGATTTAGAAGAATTCAAAACATCTATATTTTTGATAATCACAGGAATTGTTATATCAACAATTATTTTTAATATTGTTCTTAATAAATGGTTTCTGTATTATTTGCATCAGCAGTTGGAATTGCCTGCTCCAGTTAGAAATGATAAGAAGAATCGATACATTGTAAAAGGTTATTTAGATTTTTCTTTTACTATTCCGTTTTGTGTAGTAGTATCTATTTTTTGTTATAATGCTGGGTGTTTTGCGTCTAATCCAGCAATTACTGTACTTATTATTTTAAGTCTAACGATTATGATATATTTTGCCAGTAGAGGTGGAGCAATTGAAGAAGATACCTTGACACTGTTAAAATGTCATTAAAAACTAGCAGACTCCTTTGGTTTCAAAGCCAGCGGAATTTTTATTACGGCTTCGCAAAGTGCTTTAGCCAAATGTCTTTACGGCTTTAACAGAGCGAGCATTACGAATTTTAGTTTTTAGCAAAGTGAGCTATCTAGCCCAGTAAACTAAAAACGTAGCTTGTAGTATTCTTACGCTTTTGATACAATAATATTAATGAAAAATAAAAAGGAAACTAAAAAGGAAATTAGAAAGGGGAATTAAAATGTTAAACATTTGGTATAGAGGTGGAGATATAAAAGTAATGACTGATGCTCCTGACTATTTTGATGTAGCCTTTAGACCAGAATGGTTCGAAGACGATTTAGTCAAGAAGATGATAAAAGATGTAGACAAGTCTGACGTCATTGGACCATACTTAATAATTAGTCCAGTACTTGGTCCAATAGCACCTACTTATTTATCGGGTGGAGTAAAAGTATTAATTTTATTATTGAAAGAACCTAAATTTATTTATAACCTTTCTAACTGCGGAGATAACTGTGCAAAATGGATTTTAGAAATTTGTAAAGATAGAGATATTATTGCTTACTTGGAACATGTAATGCACTTTAAAGATCCATTCGATATAAAAGTTCTAAACACAGGAAATGTAGTTCATCGTATGCAAGATTTAATTCCAGAATTACGAGAATCTAATAATTTAGTTGAAGCAGGTAAGATTCAGGAACCAGAGTGGTTTTAGCAAGGTGATGATTTATGAAAGGACAAGTTAAATTTAGGATATATGATAAAGACAATGAGTACAGATTTACATTAAAAAGAAATATCACTATTATACAAGGTGAAAGTGGTACAGGTAAAACAACTTTATTGCAAGCAATGTTTAATTCTATGTCAGGAAGTTCTGCTGCAGCATATACTGTGGAAACGTCTGCTAATTATTTTGTTTATACTAGAGCATTTAAGAGATTACGATGGGAAACTGTTTTAGCCGAGATAACCGATTCTGTGATTTTTATTGAAGAAAATAATAGATTTGTTTATTCTAATGATTTTGCTAAATATGTTAAAAAATCTGGTAATTATTTTGTTATCATAGGAAGAAAACCGTTAAAAGGGTTACCATACAGTTGGCAAGAAATCTATGAATTAGTTAGTCATAAAGGTTCTGGTGATTTACGTAGAATATATGAATTTAAAGAATTTTATACTAATTTCACTTTTACAGACTATAATTTTGATTTAGTTATTATGGAAGATTCAAATGCCGGTTTTACATTTTTTAAGAATTTCTTTAGTAACGTTCCGGTTATAAGTGCAAATGGTAATGGTAATGTTTTAAATACAATACTTGCTGCAGATGCCAGTAATATTCTATGCATTGTAGATGGTGCAGCTTTTGGTTCGTATTTACAAGAGTATTATGATGATTTCGAAAATGGTAAACATTATAATAAAAGAATTACTATTTGGCCTCCAGAAAGCTTTGAGTGGGTTTTATTAAAAGCTGGTGTATTCACATGTAAAAATCTCGATAAGATTTTAGAGAATCCTTCTGATTATATTGAGTGTAGCTCGTATGCAAGCTGGGAAAGATTCTTTACTGCTTTAGCCGAGGAATCATCGGAAGCTCAATGGAAATATAATAAGAACAGATTGGATGACTATTATCTTACAAGTGGTATTAAGAAAAAAGTGAATGACGTTTTACCAAAAGAATTACAAGATTTAGCAAAGAAAAAAACACATGGTAGTAAAACAATTAACACTATTAAAATGTCATTATTTTAATTAACAGACTCCATTGGTATCAAAGCCAGTGGAGTTTTTATTATGGCTTTAGAAAGTGAAATTCTTGATGGCAGATACGGAAGTATCGAATCAAGATATTTAGCCAAGCGCTTTAGCCAAGTATCTTTACGGCTTTAGCAAAGTGCACATTACGAGCCTTAGCCCAGTGAGAACTAAAATGGAAGTCACGAAAGCGAAGCGAGCATTACGAATTTTAGTTTTTAACAAAGTGAAGTTTTTAGCCCAGCTAAAGTAGAAGTGGTAATCTACTGAAGCTTTTCTATTAAAAAGAAAGGAATGATAAAATGTTTAATAGAATTATGATATATCTTGCCTTACTAGGGATGGCACTATCAGCATTACTCTCGACTGCTTCGAGTACAACTGCAGAATTTAATGCTACTAATGAATCAGAAAATGTTTCTCTAGTAACAACATCTGTAGATAACGATAAAAGTCTTCCAAATTCAAAAGAGTCAGATAATAAATCAACAAAGAAGAACTCAAATAGTATCATAGATAGTTTTAGCAGTTTTTGCTGTATGTTATCGCTATTTTCATTTCTACTTGTTTTTCTACATAATTTTATAATTGATTGCTTAATTTCGTATGAAACAAAAAAGAGATAAAAGAGATAAAACAGATTTAATAGGAGGAATTTCAAATGGCATGGTATGCAGAACTACAACGTATTAAATGGCATTGCATTAAAGGCTTCGATGCCATTAGATTTTACAAAAGATATCAATATGATAAATGGTATGACTCATTAACTAATGAAGAAAAAGAAAAGCTTAAGGAGGAGCAAGAACTAAGATCTAAGAAAGCTGACATGGAACTTTGTAGTGCTTTAGCCCAGCTGTCTTTCTTAATGGAAGAGGTACACAGAAGGGCGTTATACTAAACAACAAAAGAAAGGAGAATCTCAAATGAATTCAAATAGAAAACCAGAATACTATTTATTAAACAAGGATGAAATAATAGCTTCCTTCTACGTAAATGATATTTTACAAACAGCAACACTAGTAGAACAGTTTAAAGAAATTCCGGAGTTATTTAATCTTAAAGAACTCTTGTATCGTAAAAGAGTTAAGAATGGCAGAGAAAATCTCACAGAACTCTTAGATGCCATGCAGATTAAAACATTACGAGATTTCCTCGACATAACCATAGCATTGTCAGTTACTGATACCTTCTGGGTAAAACCTGTAAATAGTGATTTAACTTGGGACAAGATTTCTCCATACGATCACTGCTTTAACCCAGTAGTAGCAGACATTGCACTTAATGGCAATACTGAACTTTGTAGTTGGAGTCAGCTTTAGCCCAGAACCTACAACAAATGGTTCATTTGCAAAGTGTTGGATCAGAGAAGGAGAACATTTTCCTGGCGATATAAAAATGCTAAAACGTGGTGCTTCAGGTTTTGCAAATTTTGGTTTAGAACCATACTCTGAATACTATGCTAGTCAATTGGTTTCTAGATTTACAAATAATTATGTAAATTATGATTTAAGAAGTGTTGGTGGAAGAATTTGCTCTGTGTGTGATATCTTCACATCTGAGAAATACGGTTTTGTACCATATGCTGCTATTGATACATCAAATGCTTATGGAATTGACACTTTATTAGAAACTGCCGATAAATTTGGTATTCTTGGTGAGATTAGAACTATGATTGTTGCAGATGCTGTAATAATGAATGAAGACAGACACAAGAATAATTTTGGTTTTCTTGTCGATAATGATACTCTGGATTTGGTAAGCTTTGCACCTTTGTTTGATCATAATCTTTCTTTACTAGCAAGAACTATGAAAGATGATTTCAAAGATTTAACCAAGATATTAGAAAACAAAGGACCACGTCTTTACGATGACTGGTTTAATGTAGCAGCCTATGTTATGGACTCTCGAATGAGAAAGATTTTAATTAATCTACTAGATTTTAAGTTCACACGGCATTCCAAATACAATCTTCCAGAGTGGAGATTAGAAGCTTTAGAAAAGATAATACATCAAAACATCGAAAAGATTTTAAGCATTAGAATTTAATGCTTTAGCCTAGACTACATTGGTATCAAAGCCAGTGGAGTTTTTATTTAACAAAAACAGGAGGTATTCAAAATGAAATTTCACAACATAACAAAAGACGACATGTTAAATGGAGACGGACTTAGAGTTGTTCTATGGGTCTCCGGATGTTCACATTACTGTGAAGACTGCCAAAACAAAATAACATGGGATCCAAATGTAGGAGTTGATTTTGACGAAAAAGCTAAACAGGAGATCTTTGATGAATTAAAAAAGGATTACATTAAGGGAATTACCTTCTCTGGAGGAGATCCACTTTACTCTTCAAACGTACCTGATGTTCTAGCTTTAGCCAAGGAAATCCGAAAGGAATACCCTACCAAAGACATTTGGCTTTACACCGGTTACACTTTAGCCCAGCTGCTTCAAGACGACTCAGAGTTGGGAAATCTCCGAAAGGAAGTATTAAAGACAATAGATGTTCTGGTAGACGGAGAATTTGAAAAAGACAAGGCAGATCAAAACGCCCACTGGGTAGGTAGTACAAATCAAAACATAATTAGAAATCCCTTGTAATGTACAGCGAGCACGCGTCGACCTTCAAACGTTCTCCCAAAACCACAAAAGAGGTTTAATATAGATATAATTAACTACAACAAATTAATGTGGTTGGTAGTGTCATAACTACTAATTATTTTACAAAAAGGAGAGAACTATGAAGATTAATAGAGAAAGAGTAGAGAACTGTAAGAAGGCTTTAGACCAGTTATCAAACTTACTTGAAGAAGTACTAGATGGAGAGAAAACTCTAAGACAGGTTGCAGACACACTCGGAATTACACAGGGAGAAGTAGGTAAAAATTTAGATACAAACTTTAGTTACTATCTGAAAAAGAATCACATTCTCTCAGACGAAGATCTGTTTGATGTCTTCGAGGGAATAGAGACCCCATGTGAAAATCTGGTAAAAGATGTTCTAGAAGTAGACTCAAAGGATAAGTTTTTACTCCTCGACCCAGAATGCCAGGAGTTATTCGAAGAGGAGATTAAGACGGTTCTAACAAGTAAAGAGTATGCTGTTGTTTCTAGGTACTACGGTCTAGATGGCGAAGGTACTTCCACTTTAGCCAAGATTGGCAAAGAACTTGGCGTAAGTACTGCATACATTAATCAACTTAGAAGAAAAGCTTTACGTAAGTTACGTAAAGATGCTTGCTTAACTAAACTATTCCCACAGTTTAAAAAATATTTTATTAAACTCGAAGATACGGAAGCTGGAGAGAAAATAGATAATGTCATATCTAATCTAAAGAGTGCTGAAATCGAAAAACTCGCAGCAGTGCAACAGGGAGAACATTTCATAGAAGGCGGTGTTACTATAACAGCTCTTAATCTTCCTATTGCTTTAAGTTTAACTTTAAAAGATAATAATATTAATACAGTTGCAGAATTAACTTCAAAAACTAAAAATGATATCCTCGCTATTCGTGGTATTGGAAATAAAGGACTTGAAGATATTAAAGCAGCTTTGTTTAAATTTGGACTTCGCTTAAAACCAGTGGTCTAAGTAGAACTTCTGGAGTGTTTCAGCCCAGTACTCTCTACGAAGTGAATAAAACGATTTAGCCTAGTAAGGTGTCAAAGCCATACTGGGTTTTTTGACATTGCTAAGAAATTACAAAACTTTTACAAAACATTACATTTTACACTACATAATTTAGCATTACTTTAGCATCAAGTTTGATGCCATTTACATTACATTTAACATTACATTTTTCTCCTTAGCAATGTCAAGCTGCTCACCAAGAAGGACATGGATTTCCAAGAAAAGAAGGAAATCCATGTCCTTCTATTATTTTCCCGCATTCTGTAAAAGTAGAAGAGAGTGCAGAAGAATTCCAAAGAAGCAATGGAAAATCCATTCACCCTACGTATTCCCTTATAACTTCTTAAAATCAAAAGGAAGGAGAAAAGGAAATGACAAATTGGAACATCTGGAAGGGCTGTTGTGAATTCAACGAATTCTGTGCAAACTGCAAAGTGATCAAGAAAGGTTTAACAAAGTTTGATGTACAAATAGATGACTTTGATTTACCAATTCACACAAAAGGTATTGGAGAGCTAGAACTAAAGTATCCTAGCTACACAATCTTTAACGTGTGCCCTTTAAGTGATTTCTTTCTTGAAAACACAGATGCAAGCAGAGAGAAGTACTGGAACATCATGCGGTTAAGACATGATTGTTTGTTTGTAATTTGCACAAAACGTGTTGAAAGGTTAGCAGAGCGTATGCCAAAAGAACCTTTGAACAACGTGGCTATCGTACTCTCTGTAAGCACACAGAAGGAGTTGGACTACGCTTTAGCCCAGGAAATCCCGCAGAGCATTAAACATCTATGGGTTTCCGTAACACCAATGAAAGAGGAGGTCTCTTTAGCAAAGCTTTCTAATGCTAAGGTAACTAATGTCTCTCGTATTGAGTACGTTTACTCCGGAGGAGATCTCTTTGGAGAAACAGTGACTGACTTCGCTTGGCATTCAGCTTTAGCCCAGGAATGTCATGATAAAGAAATTGGCTACACCTTCCAATCTACAGGAACACTCTTCAAGATAGGGGAAAAAGTCTACACAATCCCAAAAGATAAGCAAAGTGAGCAAGCAACCAAAGCAAACATCAACGTTAGCAAAGAAGTCCCAATCAAAGAATTAGAAGGGACTCCATTAATGAAAGGAGGTTTTATCTGGAGAGTAATTAACAACATTTTAGTCCCACTTGATGAAAACACAAGAGAGATTAAGTACGATTTGCTTAATCAAACACAAAGCATCATCAATTACGGAAAATTCTAAAAGAGAATTTATTACAAAATTCTAAGCAAAGGTGGTGAAGAATGAGATACCTGTTTGTAGCAAACCAAGAACCGCTACAAGGTTACACTGAGTTTTGTAATAACACCTACCTAGCTTTATTTTGTGAAACAAGAAGAAATGGTTACAATGGATTCCCAAATGAATACGAGAAGAAGGAACAGTTGTGTTTGATAGGGGATGAAGTGAGCTTTAGTCAAGACTACTCATCACTGGGTGAGGAAATGTGCTTTAGCCCCGTACCAAGAACTCACACCTTAATCGTCTGGGACAGATCCAATTTAGCCCAGATCCTAAATGGGTTAGAATACTCCCCACGTGTCGTAGTTCTTAGCGAATTGTTAGAAATTCTAACAAACAACTACATTAATTCCTTCGAATACAATTTGTGCATTCACAATGTCTCACAACGACGACAATACCTAAATAGCTTTACTCAAATGCAAGACTACACAAAAGTTCTAACACATGAGATAGAGCTACCAGAGACCACAACAATAGGTGAGATCTCTAGGGCAGTACCTAACAACTACTTACAACATAGAGTTCAAAATGGTATTGTGTGTACCTTTAGTCCAGAAATCTCCAGCAGGCTACAAGATTTGGTGAAAGACCACGAAATGCTGAATAAGTTCTTCACAAGTAATTCATTCTATTTCCTTCAGGATTTAAAAAGTCTTTACTTTATGTCAAAACTGCACATTACTACTTTTCTTTGGGAAAATTGTAGTAAGTACATTATGCTGCAGAAGCCAGAAGGAATTATTCATTTACCGGAGAATATTCAGGATATCATCATGCAGAGTGAGATTCCCAATGACAGTCACATGGTCTACAGAAGTATCATAACGCTGTTCGATGGCTACACATTTAGCAAAGAATGCCAACAAAGGTTAACAAAGGTCTACAATTCCAAATCAGAGTTCAACTACAACGAAAGAGTTGTAAAGAATTTTTGCGATCGTTATGGCTATGTAGTGACAACGTATGCTAATGGTAACTTTAGCATAGAAACTAATATCTCAGAATGGTTGCTAGACATTAGAGTCAATGCCAGCAATGTAACCAGTCTATTTCACAAAAATATTTACGAAGGTGGTGGATTCAAAAACAAAGGTAAAAGACTAAAAATGTTCCGTAACGGTTTCCATGAACAAAATGTGGGTTACAAAGATTTAATTTACATTTTAAATTACATCCACCTACATGACAAAGCAAAAGAAGAAGAGAAGAGAGAAATGCTAAAGCAAGTGCAAAAGGTATTGGCGCTTTAATAGTTTAGCCCAGATCTCTACACAGAGTAAAGGAGGGAAGGTATTAATGAATAACCCAGAAAATAATAAAAAGGCGAATACAGTATGTTGGCTTGACGTTGTTATCTTTGAAGACAACACATTTGCTGTAGAAATCTATTATGTAGATATCGTGAAAGAATTCAGAGAACAGTTTAATAAACACACCTTCACAACCATCGAAGAATTAGATAACTTCTTTGGAGACACAGACGTCATCTACGATTGTGATAGCTATAGTGAATACATCACAGCTAAGTACAATAAACCATACAAGGCTTTACTGTTAGACTCAGTTTCATTATCCTCAGAACTTCTGGAGAGAATCAAAGAGGAGTGTGATTTAGCCAAGTGTGGAGGTTTCATCAATGGCATGCAGTACTAAAGTCAAAGGACAACATAAGCAATGCCAGAACAATCCATGCCAGCAAAAGGAGGAAGTTAATTGGACGTACAAAGTTTCTTAAATAATTTTCTAGACGAAAGCAACAAGACAGTACTATTTGCAACAATGGCTGTTGTATTGGCAGTACTGATTTTACTAATCTACTTAATTAGAAAGAGAAAGAAAAAGAAGTTAGAGGAGAAGACAGCGGCAGCAATAGACAAAGCAATGGCAGGGGACGAGGACGATTTAGCCCAAGACTCTAGTGGCAGCACCGATTTAGCCCAGGACAATATAGTCCAGGACTCCAACACACCGGACTATAGCAGCAGCAATACTTTAGTCCAGGATAATCAACATGATGACAATTTAGCCCAGGATTCCAATTCCGGAGAGGAGTTCGGCACACATCATCCTTACGATAATTTCGGGTCTGACTACAAGGACTACGATGACGATACAGAGTATGATTACAATCCAGAAGAGGATGCGGAGACAATTGACAACAATGATGATACAGAAGCTTTAGCACAAAACACATCGGCAGAGGAATACAATCTCTACACAAATTACAATAAAGGCTTTAACCCAGACCTCAACAAAGGTGTTGAAGATGGTACAGAAGATGTTGAAGACAACGCTAAAGACTTAGAGAACGATCCAATGGAAGAATTACTGGATGAAGAGAATGACGACATTTACAATTCAGATTTCGTAGATGGTTTCTTTGGCACTTTAGCCAAGGACGATTCCAAAGAGTCTCCAGAAGAGTCAAAAGAGTCTCCAGAAGAGTCAAAAGAGCCACCTGTAGAGTTAATTCTCCACGATCAGATAAGTGTTGAAGAAAACACACCAAAAGAAGAAGAGAAGGAGAAAGAAGCTCCAGAAGAGAATAAGAAAGCAGTCATCACATTGGTCGACGGAAGTGATCGAGTAATGGTAAGCGTTGGAGAGAAGTTCGAATCAAAACACAAAAAAGAATTCACAATAGATGTCACAAACGAACCAGAGATTAAAATCGCTCTCCAAGATGGTTTTATTTTCGATGGCAGGATACACTTCCTTGTTAGTTTCTCGGAAGCCTTAGCCCAGCACGTTTCCCTTAAGGATGTACGTGAGATCGCAGAGTGCAAAGGTGACTACTCAGGCTACGAAATCCAATTAGAGGTAACAGACAAGGGAGACCTCGAAACGATTGACTGTACAAGAACATTCAATTACAAAAAGATCAAAGATGCTGTTCTAATAATTCAGTTAAGCTTAGAGTAATTAAATTTGGAATAGAACAGATCACAGATTTCCAGTGATGTTAAGTTTCACCGCTTAGCACCACTTTAATTTAACCAAGAGGAACACAGGAACGATTTAGCCCAGTGATGACCGTCAGGGCTAATTTTAATTTGGAACAAGTTCACAATTCATGCTAAAGGTAAAGATTTGTGCTTGTCCCACACACTAAAGAAAGGAAATAAAAAGAATGAGAATTCCTAACAATTCAAATGACATTACAAGATGGTGGAAAGAGAACAAATGCGAGAGCAATACAATTACAGTATGGGCATGCAATGGCAAAATCACTCTAGCCCAGCCAGAAAAGGGAGAACTTATCTGCAATAATCCAAATGCTCTAAAAGATGGCGCAAGGAGGTTGCATGGCAGACCAGTCTGGAAATACTTACCAAACAACAAGCTAAGAGCTATTGGTTGTGAAAACCGTTATTACTTCACAACAGAAAGAGAGTGTTGGATTGCATACTCCGTACAGTTAGAAGCTCAAAGCAGAATTCTAAAGGAGAGACAGCTTAAGGTAACAGAGAGCATTGATACAGCTTTAGCCCAGATAATCTCCATACAGGATAGAGAGATGGGAAAGTAGTGATTTATATGTGAGATAAGGAACGTATGCTTTACAGAGTAAGATGAGTTCTTTAGCCCAGTGATACTCTCACAGAGATTTAATTCAATGCTTTACAGAGTAAGATTTTTAATGGCAGTAGCGAAAGCTACGAATTAAGATATTTAGCCCAGTGAGAACTTCCGAAGCCAGCCCCTATAGCGAGCGCAGCGAGCATGCGTCGACCCGACTGCCGAGCGAAGCGAGGCAGGAGTGGGAGACATAACCATCCCACTTTTCTCAACACCTCCCAATATTTAAGAAAGGAGAACAGCATTTACTTTACATTACAATACTAAATGCTAAAATAGTAGCAGGAGGTAATAACAATGTATTCAATGTGTAAATTTTAGGAGCTAGGGTTTTAGCCAAGTGACTGTTTCAAAGGCTTTAACCAAGTCCTCTTCATAGAGTGAAATCCTAGACAACAGTACCGAATCTAGGTATTCAAATGGAACAAGTACGCAATTCACGATGGAGGTAAGTACTTGTGCTTTAGCACAAAACTTATCACGAAGTGAAGCTTTAGCCAAGAGCTAATCCAAAATCATTGTATTCCAACATACCTTCTATATCCAATAAAAACCAAAGGAGGAATGCTATGTTTACACATGAAAATGGTCCATGGCACGTTGACAATGGGTCTATGATTTCCAACAGTACACACTGTATGCTTGATGAAGATATTAGTGTATGCGTTTCTATTGATGCAATTGATAATCGTCTTATATTACACAAAGTAGGTAAAACATCATTTATAAAAGAATACTATGACACTGCTGTACAACGTTTCATAGATATTGGTTTACCTGAAATGGCAAATGAGTGGAAACTCATTTCATTCAATGTACAATACCCTGAATTCAATTTCACACCTGAAGGATACAATTTCACAATAGATGAAATCTGTACATTAATTAATTGGTGGAGTAATTCTCCAGGTTCTCCGGGAAGTGAAATACTAACAATGCCAATTAACGACGTAAAAGACAAACTTAAAATGTTATCTAGTATAGGCTTCTAGCACAATAGAGGTGCTGAGCTTTAGTCCAGTGTTTATCACGAAGTAATGTTTAAGATGGAATCAAAATGGCTGGTACGGTAGTACCAAATTTTGGTTTTTAGCCAAGTACACCTTCAAAGATCATAATAAGACCCAAATCAAACCCTATTGGTATAATCACCAGTAGGGTCTTTTACATTTTCAGATATACCTTGCAGTATTTTAACCCAGTACTTCCAGTGCTGCCCACAAATTGTTTGAGCGAAGCGCCGAAGGCGCAAGCGAGTCAAGCAACCCCGTATGGTTATGCAGCATAACCTAGTACAACCAAAAGAGAATTAAAGAGAACAAAAGAGGGATTAATAGAAAGTCACGCCCTTTAATTATTAAAAAAATGTTAACACTATAGAAAGGAGATTGCATTCCAAAACATTAACCATTAGACTAATACCAACCAATGAATTAAACAGTAGGAGGTATTAGAAATGTTTTATAAAACGAATGCACATTTATTAGAAATGCTAAAAAATCTAAAATTCATTCCAAGTGATAAAGACACCTTAGAAGCAATAATTAATTCTACTAAAACAGCAGGTAAATTTAATCGTTACTTTGAAATGTATAGAGAATGGTTTAATAGAGTATACAGTACTAATGTAGAAAAAGGAAAGAAAGAGTTATTATCCTTATGCAATAGTAGTTATCTTTATTATGAATACCTGTATAAGTATATCTTAAATACACAATCCTTCAAAGAGGTCTATGCTGCTTTAGCCCAGTTATATCACCAGCAGAACTCCACTTCCCAGATAAATCTCCAGCAGTCTACTGAGATCTCGAAGTTGTTCGATTTACTCGAAAGAGTCTTTGGTTACCGAAGTGATTGTGTAAAACCACTTAAATTAAAAAGTGAAATAACACTCGAAGAAATCGCTACAATTTACAAAAAATACACAAGTCTACTTAGTGAATTATTCTCCGCTATCTGCAGTTTAGAAGATAGAATAATCCAAGACAATTGGACTGATTGGAAATGTAATGTTCTCGGTGACAAAGCTTTAGCACAGTTACCTCTTAACAACAAATTAGAAATACAAGATCCAAGTATAATTATTGTTAGCTTTTGTAACGACACAAGTAAATACTTTACGCATACACAGAAAATGATTTCAGCAATGTTATTTAAAACAGATACAAACTATAGTTTTGATAACAGAGCATTTGGATTCATGTACAACGCTAAGCAAGAAGATTTCATTGCTATGAGTTTTTCTGATATGTATTCTTCAACCATAACAATCGAAAGCTTAGAAGAGTCATTCAAAACACTTTTCTGTGGTAAACCAATGTTAACCGTAGATAAGATAATTGAAGCAACACCAATAGATTTATTACCTTTGTATGATTTAAATGAATTGCTGAATAATACCTATGATTATAATGAGCTTTTACTTAAACCAGATGCAAAACCATATGGTATTTTTGTGTGGGAAGAGCGATTAGAAGAGCGATTAGACGAGTGCTTTAGCCAAGTCTGTTCTCTAAGTACAGTGATGCGCATACCACTTTTTATCTGTAAGCAAAACGGTAGTATGGTAATAATAAACTGGCAGAATGTCTTTAAAGAAGTGAAGAAATATTTAGAGAAGATGACAACTAAACAGCTTTAACCCAGTACTTCCGGTGCCGCTCAGTACAACTAAAAAAGAATTAACTTCTTTAACTCAAAACGACTTTAGACTAGTAATTGGGGAAGAACTAATCTAAAGCCGTCTTAAGAGAAAAGATAATGGTCAAAAGATCACCATCTTAAGTGGGAAACGATAATTAATAGACTATTACTTTGAAAGGGGTATAATAGTCATAAATCGCTACCCTGAAGGGGAAAGCGATGGTCAAATGACCAACACCTTACAAATTAAGTGTGATAAAGTTATTATCAACCAATACACTATAACATCAAATAAATTTTCTGTCAAATAAATAAAAAAGAGAGAACGTACACTTAGTAAAAACGTTCTCTCAAAAGGAGAGTAGTTTTTCTGAATTTTACAATAAACGAAAAAACTAAAATAGGAAAGTAAAACTACTCTGTTGGAAACATAAGTATAACATAGTTTCAAATAGAAGTCAATTCAGTGCCTTAATCAAGCACTACAATTAGAAGTCAAAGTTACTTCACAAGGTAAGATCCTAGATGGCAGCCACGCTAGAGGCGAATCTAGGTCTTTAACCAAGTAACTCCTACATCTCCAATGCCCTTCACACCTCTCACGCCTAAACAACACCTCTCAAAATGGTCTTACAAAACCTAACATCCCACAAACGTCAATTATACCTAACTAAAAATAGAAAGAGGTAAGAAGATGTTAGGAAATACACATGCAGCTGTGGGAGCAGCAAGCGGACTAATAGTATTGGGAGAATTAGCTTCACATAGCCCAGTAGCATTAGTAACGGGAGCAACACTTGGAGCAATCGGAGGACTAATGCCAGACATAGACTTAGACAGTAAGCATGCAAAGGCAGTAGGCTTTAGCTCAGTACTCTACCTTGCTTTACAAGGAGCAGCCAGAAATCTCACCAGCAGTTTAGCAATGTCCACAACAATAGCAGGATTAATTGCTTTAATTGTTCTGGTGGTAATCGGTCTGAAATCCAACCACAGAGGGTTTACTCATTCCATCTTAGCCCTTGCCCTGTTTAGCACAGTCACTTGTCTCATTCTGGGAGAGACATGGAAGTGGTTCGCAATAGGGTATGCAAGTCACCTTGTCATCGATTTACTTAATAAAAAGGGAGAATCTCTACTATTCCCTTTAACAACCAAGGTGTGCTTAAATCTGTGTAAAGCAGACGGTATCACTAATAAAGTTCTTGGCTCTTTAGCTACGGTAACTACTTTAGTGGTTCTAGCCGGAAGAATTCTGTAAAGCTTTAGCAAAGGAGACATTTAGCCAAGAAATCAAAAAGGAGTGTGAAAGACTAACAAAAGAAAAAGGGGTTAAGACAGCCTCGCAAATCAGCGCAGTAACTAGAAATCGAGGGTACTCTACATGCCCGCCACATAGTAACTAGAAATCAAAGGGGAAGCCATTCAACCCCAACAGAAATCAAAATAACCACGCAAGAGGAGTTTTTACTTGTCCACTCTAGAAGTAGAACTTAGACTCAAAAAAGAGATAAGTCTCTAAATTAGAGATTGGAATTCGGTTCTCCTCAGGCAGAGGGAATTGTACAATTGCAGCCACGCTAGAGGAGAATCAAGGTATTTAGCCCAGTACTCTACCAAGTACTACAAAACAGTTCCCAAAGCTCTATCAAAGGACGCAAGACAAATAATAACATTAGCATTAACAAGAAAGAAATAATGCGTCACTAAAGTAACTTGCAAACAAAATTCAAGATAATCAGAAGGGGTACCTGTCAAAGGGTACCCCTTTTCTCATTTCCGGGTATTCACTAGAAAAAGACAAGAGAGTTCAGCTTTAACACAGTGATTCCTTTTTAGCCAAGTGCGAAGAAGGGCTTTGCAAAGCAGTATTCTTTATCTTCAGATCAAGCGACATTAGGAGCGCTATGACAGTAGCGACAGCTACGAATTAAGATATTTAACCCAGTGATTATAACACTACAAAAATAGAAATAAAAAATAATAAAAGAGAGGGGGTCAAAAGCAATGGGAACAATGCATTACTTTAATAGGGACTTTAATCAAAACTTTAATAGAGATTTTAAGGATAGCTTTAGCCAAGCATCCAATAAAAGCTTTAGACCAAATCATACACAAACAATCACACATACCCCAATGCGCACTTACTTCCAGTACAATTCCTCAGAATTACTCGAAACTGTACAAAGGAGAAAGAGAATGCTCAATGCTAAAGTCAATATCACCTTAGCCAAGAAAACTCCTCCAGAGGATAATGTCATAATCGATGGGGTTGAATACCATGTAGATTATGAAGACAAACGCTACAGAGATTTACTACAGAATCTCTACGCAAGCCGTACAGGTATTCGTTACGAATGGTTCAAAGAAGAGAGAGGTTACAAACATTGGGTATTGTACAATACTGAGCAGTTTGAGGTAATGACTGAACAAACAGAGAACATTTCATACTTAAATACTTGTCAGTCAAAAACAATGCCAAAACAGATTAATTTCTTACATTACAGAAATAGAGAGTTTACAGACGAAGATAACATTAAGTTAGAATTCCCGATTAACCTAACATCGTGCTTTCTAATGTTCAAGGGTACACGCTTTAACAACACAACACCATCACACACATTCGATGCACCAAATACAACTACGTCAAAGGTAATTGATTTCATCGGAACCTTTAGCCACACTGTCTTCAAATACGGATCACAGTTTCCAAAAGGTCTCGACACCTCCAATGCAGTCAAGATGGATGGTATGTTTTACAGCGCAGAACTACGTGGTAAAGTAAAACTCCCAGAGGACTTTAGCACAGTAAACGTCGTCAGTATGGAGTACATGTTCGCACGCGCATTCCTTAATGACGAACTTATTTTTCCAAAAGGCTTTAGCACAGGAAATGTCTTCACAATGGAAGGAATGTTCTACGCAAGCACTTTAATGGGAAATCCATTTGATCTCTGTGATCAAGACCTCTCAAATCAAGAACTCCACAATCAAGAATTCTACAATCAAGAGTTCCACAAATCAAACACTTCCGAAATCATCGACAGCAGTGAGGAAGTGTGCTTTAATACCAAAAATGTAATTGACATGAGTGAAATGTTCAACGCTGCCACCACACAAGTACGCAACTTTAAGCTCCCAAAAAGCTTTAGCACAGAAAATCTAATCTACACAAAAAGAATGTTTTACAGCGGTGCACTCAATATACAATTCTACAAAAACAACAAAACCAATAAACAAATCATAGAGATATTAAAGGAATATGGAAGTCAAGGCAAACCAATTTAGCCCAGCACATCTCAGCACTACTCAACACTCCTCACACCCTCTGCACCTTCCAGATATAACAGCAAAGTGGAAGATGTAAGCAATCAAACACATAAGAAAAGGAGAAGACAGATGAAACAATGCACAATCACACACGAAGGAGAAACATGCATAGTAGTATGGTTACGCATGCCACCGATCAATAACTTATTTTTATTTTTAGTACATACGGAGCAAGGCGGCGTTGTAGAACCAATCACCGTACCAGTAGCAATACCACTCGATAAGAACAAATGTTGTTTTCTACCAGAGTTCAATGGAGAAGCTTTAGCCCAGTTAGAATCCCAAGGAATTGCAGTATCCAAAGGAGACACCGTAAAAGGTAAAAGCGCTGCTACAGGTGAACTAGATGAACTTCCAGTCTACACAATAGATTTAACTCAGATAGAAGAATGTAAGGAACTTCTAACAATAATACCACAGAAAGTTTTAGACCAGTATCAAGAAAGCTGTTTACGTCAGTGTGTTATTGATTTATTACTTGGAGTTGTCATAAAAGATTTAGAACAGGAATTGCGAGAGCAAGGCAAAGAGTTAACAGAAGAGGACACTCTCATTTTAACCCAGGAAATCATGAGAGAGATAACTCTAGAGGAGATAAATGAACTCTTTGAAGATACTACAGACATGAAAGATGTCCTCAAAGTGATTGAAGATTTCTTAACACATAGAAATCTGTACGAAGAGGAAGAAATCCAACAGAGTTCTAAAGAGGTCCAAGCTATCCCACAAAGCCCCAAAGAGGTCCAAAATACTTCCACATTTGACAATCCGGACAAGACATGGGAAAGCTTAGCCAACAAGATCTCAAAACAGTTTAATTAAGAGAACACACAATACTGAAATATATTTTAATAACGTAGAAGATGCAATCGACACTGTTATGAAAGATCAATCCTGTAGAGGAATCACAGATGTAAGTGAATTGGTCGACAAGGCAGCGGAATCTAACGAAGCTATTACAAAATCTATCAACACCAGCGAGGTAGTAGATGCGAGTGGGTTGTTTAAAGACGACACCTCATCAGATAATACTTCAGATAACATATCAGATAATACATCAGATAAATTAGGTAAATTAAATCTCTTTTAGGAAAAAAGAGAAAAAGAAGAGAAAAACATAATAATAAGACAGACCCTTAGTGTAAAGCACATTGCTTGCATTAAGGGTTTTTGTTTTACCGGGGTGGATTAAAGAGTTTCACAATGTGAGATTCTAAATGGCGAATACGCAAGTATCGAATTTAGATTATCTTTAGATCACTTAAGTGCTTTAGCCAAGAAAGAAGAAATCAAAATGAAATTAATGAACTTATTTGACCGAAAGGGAGAATCCAGCGAAGCGTCATTTGAAGACACAAAACTGAAAGAAACTACAAATCAATTACCATCATCACCAATCCAAGATGAAAATGGTAATCTCACTTTTACCTTAGAAGGAAAGATTTACTCTCTCAATGTTAACTCAGAAGAAGAAAGAGAAAAAGTCAAAGAAGAAATAAATACTAACTCTTTAACCAAGTATGACTGGTTTAAAGAAGAAACAGGAGAAAAGCATTGGGTACTTTACAATACTGAAATGTATGAAATGATAAGAGATGATGTATTTTATTTACATTATAAAAAAGATAGTAATTTAGCTCCGGTAATTCCAATCAACGCTAGTAGTTGTTATAAAATGTTCTATGATTGTACCACATCATTTAACTTAAGTAATTTCGACACAAGTAAAATGACTGATATGAGTTGGATGTTTGACAATTGCTTAAGCCTTACAACGCTTGATTTAAGCAATTTCGATACAAGTAACGTGACTAATATGAGTTATATGTTCAGTAAATGCCAAAGTCTCACATCACTCGACTTAAGTGATTTCGACACAAGTAAAGTGACTGATATGAGTTATATGTTCAGCTACTGCTCAAGGTTCATGTCACTTGACTTAAGTAGTTTTGATACTAGTAATGTTACTGATATGAGTTATATGTTCGAAGATTGCTCAGGTCTCACATTACTTGATTTAAGTAACTTCAACACAGAAAACGTGACTGATATGCATTATATGTTCAAATACTGTGACTCCCTTACTACTATTAATGTCTCGAATCAGTGGAATACTGATTCAGTTAAATTTTCAATTAAAATGTTCAAAAAGTGCTATTCTCTTCCAAACTTTAACCAAGATAAGACGAACGTAGAAATGGCAAAACCAGTAGAGCAAGGCGGTTACTTAACATTGAAGAGATAAAGCACTTAAGTACTTTAGCACAGGGAATTCCAATTACGGAGTTCCCTTTTTTTACTTTCCAGTAGTACTAAAGCTTTAGCTTAGTGTATACCACTCTGCAAAGCAGTATTCTTAATGGAAGTAGCGACAGCTACGAATTAAGATATTTAGTCAAGAAAGGAGAAATCAAAATGGAAAGAATGAACTTATTCGACCGAAAGGAAGAATCCAGTAAAGCGTTATTTGGAGGTAACGACAAATCCTACAAAGCGTTGTTCACCAACAAAGGAGAATCCAGCGAAGCGCCTTTTAAATATAAACAAGGTAAGATAAATATCACAGACGACGTAATAAATGAAAGCGCAGTCAATAACTATAGAATTATTTTAAGTGCTAACAATAAGCTGTACTTTAGCATCGGAGATACCAAATACATTGTAGATTTAAATAACGAAGATGCCCGTAAGGAATGTAGATTAAAACTTAATGAAGACACCGGAAGAGGTTTCAATTGGTTTAGGGAAGAGACAGGGTTGAACAACTGGGTTTTATATGATAGCAAAATGTACACAGTTGAACATGATGGAAATTATCTGTTCTTACATTATATTGAAGACTGCGGAAAAGATCCAATAATACCAATCAATGGTAGTAGTTGTTACAGAATGTTTTCTAACTATAAAATTCTTGCTGAGTTGGACTTCAGTAGCTTTAGCACAGTAAATGTTATTATAATGGATTATATGTTCACAGACAGTCCTTACTTTGAACATTTAGATTTAAGTAGCTTTAGCACAGAAAATCTCCGTACAATGAATTACATGTTCAAAGGTTGTACATATTTATTATCTGTTAAATTAGATTCGTTCGATACGTCAAATGTTGATTTAATGGAAGGAGTCTTTGAACACTGCACTGAAATTAGAGAACTTGATCTCAGCAGCTTTAGCGCAATACATGCTATTAATGTGGGTAAAATGTTCGCATACTGTACAAATTTAAGAAAAGTCAATCTTAGTCGTTTCAATCCTAGATATGCGATTGATGTGACTGGAATGTTCTTCAAATGTGAGAACCTCATGGAGATCTACGCATACAATTTCATAATGCCAAGACTTCTATTTGGTCGTACCGGATTCTTCTTCGGATGTGTTTCACTGCCTAGCTTTAGCCAAGAAAATACTGGAAGTAGTATGGCTAGAACAATTGAAGATGGAGGTTACTTCACATCACCATCTGATCTTTAGTTAAATAATACTTCTTAGATAACTTTGCTAAAAAGTATAATCTTTGCTATAATAAAAGTGCTTTAACTATGGTTGAATAATACAAAGAGAAAGATAATATATTATAAAGAAGTGAAGTAGTACAGTAACAGAAAGGAGAAATCAAAATGAAATCAATGAATCTATTTGGAGGTAACGACAAATCCAGCGAAGCGTTGTTCGGAGACAACAAATCCAGCAAAGCGTCATTTGGAGATAACAAATCAAAGGATATGACTAGCGTAGAAGATATGTTCGTTGGATGCGAATCCCTTACTCAACTCGATCCTTCAAGATCTAAGGTAAAAGACATGACTAATGTTGATATGGAAGATATGTTCGTTGGATGCGAATCACTTACTCAACTAGATCCTTCAAGATCTAAGGCAGAAGACATGACTAATATTGATATGGAAGATATGTTCATTGGATGCGAATCACTTACTCAGCCCAATCCTTCAAGATCTAAGGCAGAAGATATGACCGGTATAGAAGATATATTTAGTGATTGTAAATCACTTACTTAATAAGATTTTAATTTAAAGGGAATTCCAATTACGGAGTTCCCTTTTCATATTTTACAATACTTTAACCCAGAAAACACCGGAAGTGGTATGGCTAGAATAGTTGTAGATAGAGGTTACTTCACATCCCCATCTGATCTATAGTTAAGTAATACTTCTTAGATTAATAAGAGCTTTAGCCCGGAAAATACCGAAATGGAATGGTTAAACCAGTTACTAAAGATGGTTGCTCTATAACCTAATACAAAGTAATTTAGCATAGTAATAGGAAGGAGAAATCAAAATGAATACAATGAACACAATGAACGCAATGAACCTATTTAATCTTACCTTCGAGTTAGAAGGCAGAGAATACTCTCTCAATGTCGACTCAGAAGAGGAAAGAAGAAGAGTCTTGGCAGAAGTCAATGCTAACTCTTTAGCCAAGTACAACTGGTTTAAAGAAAACACAGGAGAAAAGCATTGGGTACTTTACAATACTGAAATGTACGAAATAACAAAAAATGGAAATTGTAAGAGACTTTATTTGCATTATAAGGGAGGCAGTATTTTAGCCCCAGCAACTCCAATTAATATGACCTCTTGCTATTGTATGTTCGCAGGATGCTCTAAACTAATTCAGCTTGACCTCAGTGGTTTTGACACAAGAAATGTTATTGACATGCGTAGTATGTTTGAAGATTGCCTCTCTTTAGTCAAGCTTGATTTAAGTAGTTTCAAAACATCCAAAGTCACCCTTATGAACTGTATGTTCAACAGCTGCGTAAGTCTTACTCAACTTGACTTAAGTAATTTCGACACTAGTAGTGTAATTTCTATGTCGGGTATGTTTTATAATTGTAAAAATCTAGAACAGCTTGCCTTAGGTAATTTCAATACTTCTAGTGTTACTGAAATGGATTGTATGTTCACTGGTTGTTCTAATTTAACACAGCTTGATGTTAGCAAGTTCGATACCTCTAAAGTTGTTACCATGTTCTGTATGTTTTCCGGATGTTCTAAACTGATTCAGCTTGACCTAAGCAATTTTGACACTAAACGAGTTACTAATATGGCTTCATTATTTAATAATTGTCAAGCCTTAGCCCAGTTAGACATTAGTAATTTCGATACTACTCAGGTTACTGAAATGGGGGCTATGTTTACTTATTGCTTAAGTCTTAAAACACTCGACCTCACATCATTCGACACAAGAAATGTTACTAAAATGAGTTGGATGTTTGAGCATTGCGGCTCACTTATTACTATTTTTATTTCTAATAAATGGGATACGGATAGAGTAATAAACGCAATGAACATGTTCAAAGAGTGCTGTTCTCTTCCTGGCTTTAGCCCAGAAAAGACTGGCATTGAAATGGCAAAATCAGTAGAAGAAGGTGGTTACTTAACATTGAAAAAGTAAAAGTAGCATAAACAGTTTAACCCAGGGAATTCTCAGAAATAAACTTTGAGAATTCCCTTTTCATATTTACAATGCTTTAACAAAGAAAGGAGAAATCAAAATGAATACTATGAAGACTAAAAAATATCGTAAGAAACCAGTAGTAATCGAAGCATATCAAACAGATAAAGTATTAACCATACATACCCTTGAAGGAGATATGATAGCCTCTAAAGGAGATTATATAATAACAGGAGTAGATGGTGAGCAGTATCCATGCAAGCCGGATATCTTTGAAAAGACCTATGAGCCAGTTGAAGACTAGGGAAGGCTTTAACCCAGTGACTGTACGAAGTAGGGATTTAGCTAAGCTCTAGTTGCGAAGCATTGGTACCAGCCCACATAACTAGTATAAATCCTAGATAGAAGAGACGACAGACTCGAATCTAGGATATTTTTAGATCCCGAAAGGTACCTTACTCTTACCTTGCTACTTAATTAGGTTCTTGCTATAATAAAAAGAAAAGAGGTGATATTATGTTAAATATATGGTTTCGTGGTGGAGAAAATCCTGATGGAACTCCAATAGAAGTAATAGATGCTATAGACTTTTATTTTGAATATTTGTTTGATGAAGAATGGATGAAAGATCCTTTTGTAAAAGAAATGATAAGAGATGTAGACAAATCAGAAGTAATAGCTCCACACATAATAGAAAGTCCAGTCCTTGGACCAATTCTCCCAGAAGTGTTATCCGGAGGAGTAAAGACTTTAATGATGATATTGAAAACTGACGGATTTATTTTTAATGCAAATCACTGTGGAGATAACTGCGCTAAGTGGATCCTAAAGATTGCAGAGAAAAAAGACATAACAATTTATCTTGGTTATATGATGAAATTTGAAGGTGCTTTTGATATAAAAATATTAAACACTGGTGCGGAAGCACACAATTATCAAGAGTATATAGAAAAGATATTTACAGCAGATGAAGATGTCTTTGAAGGTACTTTAGCCAGGCCAATCTGGAAATGAGGTAAGTAAATGAATGGAGTAAAAACTTTTGAAATAACTGTTAAAAAGAATAGTAGTGAAATTAAAGATTTATTTTTTAAATTTGAATTAAAGAGAAATATTACTATTCTTCAAGGAGATAGTGCAACAGGAAAAACAACTCTTTTAACTATTTTAAATGAGTCCCTAAAACGTAAAGGGAATCCTTTTATTACTGTGAATACAAATGCTGATTACTATGTTCATATTGATGGGGATTGGGAGAAATCTTTCAAAGATTTAACAAATCATGTAATTTTCATAGAAGAATCAAATGATTTTGTATTTACTCATGATTTTGCTAGATTTGTACGTGATTCTGGAAATTATTTTGTAATTGTAAATAGAGAGCCTTTATACTCTTTAACATATAGCATTAATGAAATTTATGAAATAAACAGTTACGAAGAGGTAGAACCTTTTAGGCAGGTGTACTGCTTTAGCCCAGTGACTTCTATGGAGTATATTAGCCAAGTAACAGCTTTAACACAGAAACTGTGCGAAGCAAAGTTTTAGTCAAGAACCTATAGGGCTAGTGTAAACACAGGAGAATCTGCTATCTTTAGATCTCGTGAACGTAAGAGAGTATTGGTGCCAGCTCTCATGGCGAGCGCAGCGAGCAAGCCGTCGACTGGAGGCGCGAAGCGCCTGAAGGAGACATAGCAACCTCACTCCTTACCACACCTCCTCACTCCTTCTAACAAATAAGAAACTGAGGTCTATTATGAAAAATAAAGAATGGGAAATGGAAGAGAAGCAGGATAAAGCAACAAAATAAAAGAATAAAAAATAGAATTGAAAAATATAAGAGCAGAAATTTAATAAATAATATCAGAGGGAATGTTTCAGATTAGGAGCATTCCCTCTTTACATTTTTATGGAATAATACGGTGGATTTTATGGATTTCTTTAGCAAAGTACTTCTACACCAAAAGGTAGAAAACTGAAAAATGTTTCATTAATGGATATGTAGATGGTAATTACTTCACTGCAATAAATAGCTAACCCTGATTTGAGGTATGTGCTTTTATAATTTCTAAAAAGAAAAGAGGTAATAAGAATTATGAAAACATCTTACTTTTGGAAAGCTACGCACGAACCGATTAGTGATGTGAAATATGTCAGCATTTCACGCTCAACACCACCAGGAGTGCAGTACATGTTAAGCTATGAATCACTTATGCCTAGCTGGGATTTGGTTAAACTGGCACATGACCAGGACTTTAGCCAAGAAAGCTTTGAGTACTTTAGAAAAGCTTACTATTCACAGCTTGATAAATTAAATCCGGAAAAGGTGTACGAAGATTTAAAAGACTGCACTTTAGTCTGTTTCGAATCCTCAAAAGATTTAGCAACAAAAAAGAAATTCTGTCATAGACGCATGGTTGCCGGTTGGATAGAAGAACAATTAGGAATTATCGTACCAGAAGAAACAAGAGAAAAAGAGAAGGACTTAATCGTTCCAGCAATCTATAGAAGTTAATAACTTTTAGCAGGGAATTCCAATTACGGAGTTCCCTTTTTACATTCATAACCATTTGGTCCAGAAAGGAGAAATAAAAATGAAATCAATGAATCTCTTTGGAGACGTCAAACCAAAAGAAGACACAAAACCAAAAAAGAAAATCTACTCAGAGGACTTTAAAAAGAAAGCTATTAGCTTAGCTTCTAAGATTGGATTTACTAAAGCAGCAGAAGAATTGGGAGTATCCACCAGCTCTATTTATTCCTGGCAAAAGTCATTAGTCAAGCCGTCAGCACCAATCCAAGATGATAATGGTAATCTTCTTTTTAGCTTAGAAGGAAAGACTTACTACTTAAACGTCAATTCAGAGGAAGAAAGGGAAAGAGTTAAAGAAGAGGTGAATTCTAGTGCTTTAACCAAGTATAATTGGGTTAAAGAAGAAACAGGAGAAAAACATTGGGTATTATATAATACAGAGATGTATGAATTGGGAGATATAAATTTAAAATACAGAGAAGATAGTGATTTAGCTCCTATAGTTCCAATAAATGCAACCTCATGCTATGGAACATTTTTTGACTGTAAAAAATTAACATCAATAGATCTTAGTAACTTTAACACAAGAAATGTTACTGATATGAATAATATGTTTTATAACTGTAAAAGGCTTACATCACTTAACCTTAATGGCTTTGATACAAGTAATGTCAATGATATGTGTGGAATGTTCTCGAATTGTTTAAAACTTACATCATTAGACCTTAGTAATTTCAACACTTCTCAAGTTACTAATATGGGTGGAATGTTCGGCGATTGTAAACAATTAATATCACTTGATCTCAGTAGTTTCGATACAAGTAGAGTTATCAACATGAGTGGTATGTTCGATAATTGCCAACAATTAATATCACTTGATCTCACAAACTTCAATACAAGTAAAGTGCTTCACATGTCTATGATGTTCCGAGAATGTCTTTCTTTAACATCCCTTGATCTTATAAACTTCGATACATGTAAAGTACTTAGTATGTCTGGAATGTTTAAAAATTGTAAAGCTTTAGCTAAGTTAGATCTTAGCAATTTTGATACAAGTACAACTGCTGACATGGGTTCTATGTTTAGGGGTTGTTCCCATCTTGCAATGCTTGACTTAAGTAATTTTGACATTCATTATGGCACATATATTGAGTCTATGTTTGAGGATTGTAAATCACTTACGACTATTTACATTTCCAATAAATGGAATATTGACGAAGCAGAATATTCGGAAAATGTATTTGAAGGTTGTGCTTCTATTCCAAACTTTAACCCAGAGGAGATAGATACCGAAATGGCAAAACCAGTAGAGCAAGGAGGTTATTTAACATTGAAGAAGTAAAGTGTTTTAACCCAGTACCCGATGGCGCCAGCCATTAAGCGAGCTATCTTTAGATCCCGTTAGGGTTAGCGAGCAAGCCGTCGACCAGAGGCGTGTATTTTTAGATCCAGTTAGCGAAGCGCCGGAGGGAGACATAACCTCTCCGTTCTCTCTAGCAAATAAGAAACTAAAAACAAAATAATAAAACAAAAGAATAGAACAAATAACTACAGGAGCATTTGATGTAAAAGTCAAATGCTCCTTTATTATACACAAAATAGACAACAAGGAGGAAATCAAAATGAATAAACTTCCAGTAGCGCCAATACAGGATGAGAAAGGTATTCTCCACTTTAACCAAGAAGGACGGTCATACACCCTTAATGTCAATTCAAAAGAAGAAAGAGAAAGAGTTAAAAATGAAATAAATGCGAACTCCTTAACCGAGTATGAATGGTTTAAAGAAAAAAGAGGGAAAAAGCATTGGGTTCTTTACAATACAGAAATGTATGAAATTATTGGTGTTTCAAATAAATATCTGCATTATAAAGAACTTTGTAGTATAGTTCCTACAATTCCTATTAATGCAACATCTTGCCGTTATATGTTTCATGATTGTTCTAAACTCACACAACTTAATCTTAGCATATTCAACACAAGCCGAATTACTGACATGTTTGGTATGTTCTCAGATTGCACAAAATTAACAAAGTTAGATTTAAGTAATTTCAATACCAGCAATGTAACTAATATGAGTTTTATGTTTGATAATTGTAAAGCTTTAGCTCAGTTAGACCTTAGTAATTTCAATACTTCTGAAGTTACTAAAACAAGTTATATGTTCTATGACTGTTCAAATCTCACACAACTCAATCTCAGTAGTTTCGATACTTCACACGTAATTGACATGAGTTGGATGTTCTATAATTGTCAACATTTCACAGCACTTGACATTGCAAATTTTAACACAGGTGTGGTCATTGATATGTCTGGAATGTTTACCAAATGCTCAAATCTTACATTACTCAATATTGAAAACTTCGATACTTCCAAAGTTGTTAGTGTTAGATATATGTTCTACAATTGTAAATCGCTCACGACTATTTACATTTCTGATAAATGGGAGACTAATAAGGTGACAGAAGATGTCGATATGTTTAAAGAATGCTGTTCTCTTCCAAACTTTACCCCAGAGAAGATAGATATCGAAATGGCAAAACCAGTAGAGCAAGGAGGTTATTTAACATTGAAAAGTAAGGTGCTTTAGCCCAGTAACGGCTTTGCAAAGTAGTACTAGAGACGGCAGTAGCAGTGGCTACGAATTAAGATCATCTTTAGATTCTGTAAGGCTTTAGCCCAGGAGAACCAGCTGACTGCCAAGCTTAAATCCTAGATGGAAGAGGTACTAAACTCGAATCTAGGATATCTTTAGATCTCACAAACGTAAGAGAGCGTTGATAACAGCCCCCTAGCGAGCGAAGCTAGGCAGGAAGGGAGACATAATCTCCACACTCCTTTCCACACCTCCTCACTCTTTCTAGTAAATAGAAAACTGAGAACAGAATAACAAAACTAGAGAATAGAATAAATAGCTGCAAGAGTATTTGATGTAAAAGTCAAATGCTCTTTTATTATACCAAAAATAAAGAAAGCGAGGAATAAAACATGAAAGTAGAATTAAATAAAGTATTTACAGTGAACAAAGGAAACAGAACAGTTAAATGGAAAGTTATAGAACATCCGTATTTTGATGAATTGACACTTGTCAAAGATTACTCTGGATTATATGGAAGAATGAAAAATGGAGTTTGTAAAGAAGATTATAATCATTTAAACGGACATACAACTTTAGAAACAGCTTATAATGATGCTTATATACTGAGTTGATGAATTGCTGGTTTCAGGTTGAAAAAGTGAGTGGTAATAATAGATAAAACACAAATTAAAAGAACAAACAACTGCAGGAGCATTTGATGTAAAAGTCAGATGCTCTTTTATTATACCCAAAACAAACAGCAAGGAGGAAATCAAAATGAATAAACTTCCAGTGGCACCAATACAGGATGATAGAGGTATTCTCTGCTTTAGTCAAGAAAAACATCATTACATGGTAAACACAGATTCACAGAAGTCAAGAGAGTACTGCCTTAAACAAATTAACGAAGTGTCCAATACGACTTTTGCATGGCACAAAGAAATACGTGGAAAAGAGCATTGGGTTCTCTATGATGCCAATCAATTTTATGTGGATTACGGACATTTATATTACAAAGATAAATCTAGCAAAGCTCCTACAATACCAATCAACGCAACAAGTTGTTATGAAATGTTTAGATGTTGTACAGAGCTTGACCTGTCTCGCTTTAACACAGAAAATGTAGTTGAAATGGGTTACATGTTTGAGCATTACAGGGGAGACCGTCTTAACATAGAACACTTTAGCACAGGAAACGTTACTAACATGTACGCCATGTTTAAAGACTGTCACAATCTTAAAAGACTTAATCTATCAGACTTTAAATTAAATGCATCCGAAATCATCGACAGAGGTGAGGATGTATGCTTTAATACAGCAAATGTAAACAACATGTCAAGAATGTTCTACAACTGCCAGTCACTTCGTTATTTAATTCTAAGTGGTTTCGATATGAGAAATGTAACTAATATGTCTTACATGTTCTGGAATTGTAGAAATCTAGAATTCTTAGACTTAGAATTTAATCAGGAAGAGTTCTATCAGGACTGCACTCCTAATCTCGAATTTATGGACAGTATGTTTGAGAATTGCTGTAAATTAAGCCATCTTGATTTAACTTGTTTTAATACGTGTAATGTGACAAAGATGAGAAAATTATTCTACAACTGTGAGAATCTTAGAGAAATTCTAGTCACAGAGAAATGGAAGTTAGATTACATGGAAGACGTAGATGAATATAAAAAGATATTTTATCATTGTGATAGTCTGCCAGACAAATCTCACTACTACGACACATGGACCAGAAGCACTCCAGTTGATTTCGGAAGAGTAACACCGGTTGATTTAAAACCTATCGAAGAAGCATTAAAGATTCACAATGACTTCTCCAAAGTACCACAACAGGACAATGAAGGTATTCTGCGCTTTGGTATAGGACAACCTTGCTTTAGCAGCGATGGTACTCCCAGCTTTAGCCCAGAAAGACAGCAGAACAGCGAAAGCCTTCTTCATTTCGGCCATGGCAAATATAACTACGAAGTCAATGTTAATTCTAAAGAGTCCAGAGAAAAATTAAAGAGAATATTTAATGAGCAACATCACGCACACTATGATTGGTTCAAAGAGAAGACCGGTAAAAAACACTGGGTTTTCTACAATACAGAAATGTATACAGAACATAGAGTAGGATTACATTACAACGTGGACTCCGGTTTAGCCCCAGTCTTACCTATCAATGCTAGCTCTTGCTGTGATATGTTTCATGGCTGCATCACTCTAGAAAGGTTAGACTTAAGTCACTTTAGAACAGAAAACGTTGTAACAATGATGTCTATGTTCGAAGCTTGTTATAATCTTAAAGAGTTAGATCTAAGCAACTTTAACACAGAAAACGTAATAAATATGTCAAGGATGTTTGAAGACTGTACAAAGTTAACTACTCTTTCCGTAAAAGACTTTAGCACAGTGAATACCATTTCAATGGCAAACATCTTTCAAAATTGCGAATCCTTAATCACATTAGACTTACTCAGCTTTGATACCTCTAATATTAAAAGCTTTGCTAATTTCTTCAATGGGTGTAAAAGCCTCAAAAGAATTTACGTATCCCCAAAATGGGTTACGGGAGAGTACATAGATAACTGTTTCGTTTTCGATGGTTGTGTTAATCTACCACACTTTAGCCAAGATCGAATTAACTACGAAATGTTAGTCGACGTTAAGGACGGCGGTTATCTAACAGTAGTAAAGTGAGGAGTTGAAACGCTTTAGCCAAGTACATTCACTTAGAGAATTATTGTTAAGAATACAAGAGCATGACAAGCAGTGAAGAAAAGTTATGTCGGGAAAAATAAGTTGATAATGAGATAATATATTTTGTACATTTGATATTGATTTTATCTAGCTAATGTCGTATAATTTAAATATGACACAAAAGACATTTTTAAATAATATGATATTGGGAGGAATGTTTATGAAGGCAGAAATATTTTATAATGATAAAAAATTGGGAAATATCGAAGGGAATACCATTCAAGAATTAATTGAAAACAATTTTAAAGTAATAAAATCTACGATTTCAGATGCAGCAGGTAACGCTGCTGGTTTTACTATGGAAGAAATGTGGATTGATACAGCTTGTGATTTACATGTAATAGCACATGGAAGTGAATCAGTCATTAATTACAATCCATGTGACGATGTGGAAAAAGAAATTGTTTTTAAGATTACAGGAATTCCTGAGAACACAATCAAAGAAAAGTATTATATTGAATTGGAAGAAAAAACATTCAATCCTTTTGATGAAAAAACGTGGAAGAATAAAAGTATCGTAGTTGGTATTTTGGAAGGGGCGATTGATTATCTGGCACAGGTTTCCAAGAAGAGAGAAGAACCTAGTATGATTGTACAAAGAGTTCATTTGAATTTAAAAGAAAATAATTTGTCTTTATATATCAGTCAGCTTATGATGCAATTCAGTATAGCTAGTATTAAAAAAACAAAAGCCAACAAAGATATTTTTGAATTAATAGAAAAAACTAACAATGTTTTGGTAGAATTAATAAAAAATGACAAGACAAAAATAACGACAGAGGAAATTGTAATATATTATAAAACTCTTAATTATTTTCATAAGAGGGATAAAATTACAGCTTTAAAATTTTACAGAGAAAATTCTGGAAAAACTCAAAAAGAAATAGCAGATATTGTTGGTATTAGTTTAAGACAGTATCAAAGATATGAGTCGCTAAATTCTACATTAGCAACAGCAAACATTACTATTGTAGAAAAAATAGCAAATATATTCAGCGTGAATATAACGGATTTAATAAATCATGGAACAGTCGAATTAAAAAATATAATATAATTATGGATAGTGGACATTATGGCAAGGGAAATTAATGATTATTTTGAAAGTAAGGGATATGATATTGATGAATTTCGTAGTGGAGATGGAATAACGCTTGAAGAATTAAATTATGGCAATGATATTACAAATACTTTTGTTAATGATTTTGAAAATAGAAAGTATGAATATTGTCGGGATATAGAATAACAAGAAACCAAGTTTTCATGTGGAATTGAAAGGAGAATAAATTTATATGGAGATACCTAAATATATACAGAATAAGATCAAACAACAAAATGAAGCTTGTAAAAAAGCAAGTAAACTAGAAGCAGAAATTGAAAATTGGTGTCAATTATCTGGATTTAATCCATATTCTAAAGAATATAAAGAAATTAAAGGCAGATTAGTAGATGCGGTTGCCCCATTAAATGCAGATAAGATAAAAGAGATTGCCAATACAATTGAATATTGAATGTTACTAAGAAATCTAAGTTTATTATTGAATTAAAGAGAAAAATATGTCGAAGAAAATTATATATACAGATGAATTTGGAAACAAAATAGATATTAATTCAATCGAGCATGGCGGTTATTTAACATTGAAGAAGTAACATACTTTAACACAGGGAATTCCAACTATGGAATTCCCTTTTTATTTTCTAGCAGTACTAAGGCTTTAGCTCAGTACAAACCACTCTGCAAAGCAGCATTCTTAATGGCAGTAGCGACAGCTATCTTTAGATCACGAGAGCGAAGTGAGCATTACGAATTAAGATTATCTTTAGATCACTTAAGTGCTTTAACCAAGAAAGGAGAAATCAAAATGAAATCAATGAACCTATTTGGAGGTAACGACAAATCCAGTGAAACGTTCTTCACCAGTAAGAAAGAATCCAAAGAACTCACAGGATTACCACCTGTACCAATCCAAGACGAGAATGGTAATCTTACATTTAAATTAGAAGGAAAGACTTATTCCTTAAATGTTAATTCTGAAGAAGAAAGGGAAAAAGTTAAAACAGAGGTAAATGCTAACTCTTTAGCCCAATACGACTGGTTTAAAGAAACGACTGGAGAGAAACATTGGGTATTTTATAATACTGAAATGTATGAATACATAAAGATTATTGATGAGTATGTTGCTGATAAGGATCATTTACAGTACAGGGAGCACAGTGCTTTAACACCGGTGTTACCAATTAATACAACATCTTGTTATCTGATGTTCAGTAAATGTAAAACTTTAACTCAGCTAAATCTCAGCAATTTAGATACAAGAAATATCACTAATATGTGTGGTATGTTTTCTGAATGTTACTCTTTAATCCAATTAGATGTTAGTAATTTTGATACAAGTAAGGTTATTAATATGAGTTATATGTTCAACAATTGTTTATCATTAACTCAGCTAGATCTACGTAATTTCGACACAAGTAAAGTTACTAACATGGACTGCATGTTCAACCGATGTGAATCATTGACTCAGCTTGACCTTAGTAATTTCGACACTTCAAGGGTTGCTGAAATGTATGCAATGTTCTGGAGATGCAAGGCATTAACTAAGCTAAATCTCAGTAATTTTAACACAAGTAGTGCCATTAAAATGATCAGTATGTTCAGGGATTGTAGTGCTTTAACCCAGCTTGATCTCAGTAGTTTCGACGTAAGCCACGTTACTAATATGTGTTATATGTTCTCCGGCTGCTCATCATTAATCCAACTTGACCTAAGCAATTTTAACACCTCTAGCGCTCATGACATAGAATTTATGTTTGATGGCTGCTCCAGCCTTACAGCAATCGACCTCAGTAATTTCGACACCAGTAAAGTATATACCCTGAATTGGATGTTCTGCGATTGTGAAGCGTTAACACAGCTAGATCTCAGTAGTTTCGATACAAGTAGTGTTATTCGTATAGAAGAAATGTTTGCTAAATGCAGAAAGCTTACTACTATTTACATTTCCGATAAATGGAATAATACTTCGGTAATATTCTCAGATGATATGTTTGAAGAGTGCTGTTCTATTCCAGGCTTTAGCCCAGAGAAAATAGGTATAGAAATGGCAAAACCAATAGAGCAGGGTGGTTACTTAACATTGAAGAGATAAACGCTTTAGCCCAGGGAATTCCAATTATGGAGTTCCCTTTTTCTTTTCAAGGCTTTAACCTAGTACAAATCGATTTAGCTAAGATCTCCAATTATAACTTACAAAGAAAGGAGAAATCAAAATGAAAGGAGAATTAAGAATGGACAAAATGAATTTATTCGATGAATCAAAAACAATTGCAACATTACCAGAGGCACCAATTCAAGACGAAGAAGGTAATCTCACCTTTACATTAAAGGGCAAGACTTTTTCTCTAAATGTTAATTCAGAAAAAGAGAGGGAAAGAGTTAAACAAGAAATCAATGCTAACTCTATAGCCAAGTACGATTGGATTAGAGAAAATTGTGGACAATATCATTGGGTTTTATACAATACATTAATGTATTATCCTGCAATGGATGAATTTTATGAAAATGATGAAGAGTACGATCCAGAAGAAAATGAATATGATTTTCTTGCTTATCACTATCTTGGAGATACTAAGGTTGTCCCTGTTATGCCAATTAATGCAACCAGCTGTTTTAGAATGTTTGCTAAATTTCATGGTAGTGTAACTTCAATTGATTTTTCCAAATTCAATACTTGTAACATTGAAGATATGTGCTATATGTTTGAAGGAAGTAAATACTTGGTATATTTAGATTTATCTAGTTTTAATATGGAAAATGTGAAAGCTTTACACTGTATGTTTAGAGGATGTATCTCTTTATCAAATCTTGTAATATCTAATTGGAGTTTAAATGAAGTTCAAAAACTTTACTATATGTTTGAGATGTGCATCTCTTTAAAGAAATTAGATCTATCAAACTGGAAACTGAATACTACTCATAAAGTAGATGCTTTTGGTACATTTTATGCGTGTACTTTACTAAGCGAACTTAAAGTAAATAAAGGTTTCTTAAAAAGTATAACTGCTTACAATGATGCTAATACGTTTACTTTATGTCACTCATTGCCGAACTTTAGTACAAATAAAGCAGTAGTTGAGTTATTTAAGCCAGTAGAAGAAGGTGGTTGCTTAACAGTAGTAAAATAGATGATGGCTTTAGCCTAGGAACTCCAATTACGGAGTTCCCTTTTTTACATAGTAAGATTCTCAATGGCAGATACGTTAGTATTAAATTAAGATATTGTTTTATGAGACTTAAGGCTTTAGCCCAGTACAAACCGCCAAGAAAGGAGAACCCATGGAAAAGATGAAATCATTCACCAACAACGATAATTTAGAAGAGAAGACTAGTCTATCCTACTTTAGCCCAGTACTTCTCAAGAAGAAAGGTACTAAGTTAGTTTTTCTTTACAAGGGGCAAAGATACGCTGTAGATTCAGAATCAGACGAATCTAGAGAAAACTGCAAAGAAATCCTTAACAATCTTGATTCTAGCCACACCTTCGATTGGTTCAAAGAGGAGACCGGAAATAAGCAATGGGTACTGTATGATACAAAATACTTTTACATAGAGTGCATAGATACCTTCTATCACTTACATTATAAAGAGGACAGCAATGCTGCAGACACATTAACCATCCCATTAAACTGTAGTAGTTGTTATGAAATGTTCGATAACTATCGTGGTAAAAGTCTCACTCTACCACAGTTTGACACAACAGGTGTAGTAGCAATGCAGTATATGTTTGCGCATAGCCATAATCTTGTAAAGCTTGACTTGTCCAACTTTAATACAGAATCGGTAAAAGATATGCAATACATGTTCAGATGTTGTGATAAGTTATCCTTGCTTAATATGAGTAGCTTTAGCACAGAAAATCTTGTAAACACAGAGTACATGTTCTCCGGCTGCTGTTCGTTGGAGTTTTTAGACTTAACTTCATTCAGGACAACTTCACTGAAATCATTACATTGTATGTTCTACGACTGCAGTAATCTACAGCGTATTTATGTATCACAAAAATGGAAATTGCCAGATGGAGCAAAAGGGATAGATGTCTTTGGTTGGTGTAGTGAATTACCAAAGTATAATGTCGAACAAGTTGATGTTGAAATGGCATCTCCAATCAACCCAGATGGAAACACTATTTTATACAAAATCCTCAATAGTAAAAGAAAAGCGGAGGGATATTTGTTTTTGTTGGAGCAGTAGAGCTTTAGCACAGTACAAACTGCTCTGCAAAACAGTATTCTTAATGGCAGTAGCGATAGCTACGAATTAAGATATTTAGCCAAATAACAGAGCTTCAGCAATAGTATAATCACTTTAACCAAGGGAATTCCAATTACGGAGTTTCCTTTTTTACATTTTAATGCTATCCCCCGAGTTAGCCTAATACAAACCACTTTAGCCCGGTCTTCACCATATAACTTATAAAACAAAAGGAGATTAGTTATGGACAAAATGAATTCATTTAAAAGTAATACTGACAACGAATTGATTAAACCAGCATTCATTAACAATGAAGACGGCACAGTTAAAGTTAACTATGATAACCTTGAGGAGAAGACTAGGCTATCCCACTTTAGCCCAGTATTTCTTAAGAAGAAAGGTACTAAGTTAGTTTTTCTCTACAATGGTCAAAGATACACTGTAGACGTAGAATCCGAAGAATCAAGAGAAAACTGTAAAGAAACCCTTAATAATTTAGGATTTGGACATACTTTTGATTGGTTTAAAGAAGAAACAGGTAACAAGCAGTGGGTGCTTTATGATACAGACTATTTTTATGCGGGAAAGCTTGGGATTTTTAAATACTTGCATTACAAGGAGAATAATTCAGCAGGAAACAATGTAATCATTCCATTGAATTGCAGTAGTTGTTTCCATATGTTTTATAATTACCAAAGAAGGTACCTTAATTTATCACATTTTGATACAACAGGAATCACCACAATGGAAGGAATGTTTTCAACTTGCAGTAATCTTGTAAAACTTGATTTATCTAACTTTAATACAGAATCGGTAGAAAATATGAGGTATATGTTTGAGGATTGCTCTGATTTATTTTTATTGGATGTGAGCAGCTTTAGCACAGAAAATGTTGTAAACATGGAATGTATGTTTTTTGAATGTGATTCATTGGAGTTCTTAGATTTAACTTCATTTGATACCGCTTCTATAGAATCGTTATATCGTATGTTTTATGACTGCAATAGTCTCCAGCGTATCTACGTATCACCCAAATGGAAATTACAGGAAAAAGTAAATGGTATGGGTGTATTTGATTGGTGTACTTCATTACCAAGATATAACACAGAACAAGTTGATGCTGAAATGGCATCACCAATCAATCCAAATGGAGATACAATTTTATACAAGATTCTTAATAGTAAAAAGAAACCAACTGGTTATCTGTTTTTGTTGAAGTAGTAGAGTCTGATTGCTTTAGCCAAGTAACAGTGCTTCAGCAATAGCATAATCACATTAACCAATGGAAGTTCTATAATAGGAGCTTCCCTTTTTACTTTTCTGGGTATTAAGTACTTAGCACAGTACGAACTGCTCTGTAAAGCAGTATTCTTTATCTTTAGATCAAGTGAATACGTTAGCAGCTGCTATCTTTAGATCACGAGAGCGAAGCGAGCTTTAGTCCAGAACACTCAAAGAGTTCCAAATAACTCAAAAAGAAGCCAAAAGACTAGCAATGTCTCTCATTGACTAATCAGATTTTAAAATATATAATAGGAGGTAAGAGATGAGAAGAATGACGTCATTTGGATGTAATGACAAATCCAGCGAAGCATTCTTAGAACATAATAACAAATCCAATAAAACACCATTTAGTGGAGGTAAACCAATAATGATAATTATGGATATAAAAGTTAATAATTTTTTAGCTTTCAATAATTTTCATATGAATCTGGCATTTAGCAAAGAAGATGAAAACTCTTTGATAACTCCGGAGACATTTAAAGACAGACCAAACTTTTGCTATAAAAAGGTCGCTATAATAAATGGTTCAAACTCTTCAGGTAAAACTACATTTGGTGTTTTATTAGGAAGTATTTTTACTTTTATCAGTAAAAGAGATGTAACTTATTTAAAATCAGTTATAGGTAATAAAAGCAAGGATGCATACCTTTCAATGGATTTAATAGTAGAAAAATATAAGCTACAGAGATTAGAAGTAAAAATATCTCACACTAAATCAAAAATAGAATTAAGAGTACTGGAGACTTTAATTAATAAAGATGATAGCTATTATACTTGTGTGGACAGATTAAATCAGATGCAAACAGAGTACACCAGTGATGTTGAAGCTGCTTTAGCCCAGCTCTCTCAATTACATTGGATGGTACTTCCAAAAGAATTCAATAATATCTACAAAAGTGATATTTGTAAAAACAGAGAATTATTTATAGATGTTTTAAACAAAGTAATGAAAACTTTAGATCCTTCCATTGTTTCAGTCAAAGACAGTGATGGAAATATCTGTATTAATTTTTATAATAGACAATTAATATTAAAAGACGAGAACTCTAAGGTAGGATACTTATTATCTACCGGAACTAAAGAGGGAATTACAATTTCTTTAATTCTATCAGAAATAATTAATAACTATTACGGATTTTACTATTGTGATGAAAAGTTCTCTTGTATAGATAGTGATATAGAAATTTCTATTTTAATAGCAATGATTTCTAATTTAGCCGAGGGATCTCAGTTATTCTTTACAACGCACAATAAAGAGCTGCTAAGCTTGAAATTGCCAAAACATTCTTTTTATTTTCTCAAAAAAGAATTATGTGATTCCTGCTATAGTATTAGCATTTCAAGTGCAGAAGAAGTTTTAGATAGCTATAGTAAACCATTTTGTGATGTATCAATCTATGATGCAGCCATAAATGATTACTTTAGCTCAGTACCAGAAACTAATCTAATAACAGATTTAACTAAGTAATAAACAAGTCATAGGAAAGTTATGAGAACTATTGAACATTATATTTATCTCTGCGAAGGGCAAATAGAAAAGAAATTATTAGAAATATTTATTAAGGAGTTTCATATACTCATACCAGGTAAGCTAGAGGTTTTCAATGTAATACAAGATAGATTAAAAACTTCATACTTGGCTGCTCATAGTAAATATACTCATTTTGTATTAGTGTTTGATACTGATACAAACAATTCTACAATTCTGCAAGAGAATTTAAGATTTCTACAAAACCATTTTAGCCAAGATAAAATAATAGTAGTTCCGCAGGTTAGAAATATCGAAGACGAACTTGTTTATTGTTGCGATGTTAAACATGTTTGGGATTTAGCCAAGTATCATACTTTAAAAGATTTTAAAGATAATGTGACAACAGACAATACACTTGGTAAAAAGCTTATTAAACATAAATTCAATAGTAAATTACTTTGGAGTCGTACTCCGAAAGATAAATTTTCTTTTTGTAGAAATGATTCTTATAAAATCAAAATAAAATAATGATAAACAACCAAAAGGGAAGTTCTGTAATAGGAGCTTCCCTTTTTTCTTTTCTGGATATTAAGAGCTTTAGCACAGTACAAACCACTTTAGCTAATATCTCTTACTATACATTACAAAAAGAAAAGGAGAATTAAAAATGGACAAAATGAACCTATTCGACCATAAGGGAGAACACAGTGAAACGTTATTCGGGGGTAATGACAAATCCAGTGAAGTACCATTTAGCGAAGATAATGAAAAACAAGAAACAGATAATATTTCAAAAATTGAATTATTAGTAGCCTGCTATGTTGAAAGTTTGCCAGAAGATAGGCAAAAGTATATTCTTAACTTTGCAAATGTTTTACACAATGCTGTTGACAGTACAGTAAAGCAAGACGTAAAAATCGATACATACACTTTATTACGAAACCTTAAGGATTTTCAAAATGGATTTAATAAGTTTTTGGAAGAAGAAGTTGCTGCTGTACTTAAAAAAGAAGGATTATTTAAATCTAATAACTCGAAAGTAATCAATACATCCGAAGCTCCAATTCAAAATAAATATGGTCTTCTACACTTTAGACAAGTTGATGTTGTTTCCCCTTCATATAATATGAAATTAGACAATGATAAAGTCTATAGCGTAGATGTTTATTCAGAAAAATCACGTAATATATGTATTAAACAACTTAAAGAAGACACAGGAATTAATTTCACTTGTCTTTATGAAGTTGATGCTAAAAAACATTTTATTCTTTATGATCCAGAAATGTATCAGATTGATGAAGAATGGAATTTCAGTTATAGAGAATGCTCAGGATTAATACCTTTAATGCCTTTGAATGGTACATCCTGTAGAGGTATGTTTAGTGATCTTAAAGATATGACAACAATAGATTTTAGTCATTTTTATACTAATAATGTAAACATAATGACAGGAATGTTTCTTGGTTCCACGAAACTAAAGGAATTAAACCTTTCTTCTTTTGATACCTCTAATGTTGTTGATATGAGTTGTATGTTTCAGCTTTGTGAGAGTCTTACACAGGTCAATCTTTCTTCTTTCAACACATATAATGTCACAGATATGAGTTGTATGTTTGATAAATGTTATAACCTTCATACATTAGATTTATCCAAATTTAACACTTCTAATGTAACAGATATGAGTTTTATGTTCCGTGAATGTAAAAATCTTTATACATTAGATTTGTATAGCTTCAGCACAGTATCTGTAAAATGCTTTTACAAAATGTTTTCAGGCTGTGAAAACCTCCATTACATTGATGTATCATATAAATGGGTTATTAATAAGTGTGCAAAAGACGATAAAGTTTTTGATAATTGCTACAGGTTACCACATTATAGAGATAACCGTATAGGATTGGAGATGTGTCGTGATGTTAACGAAGGTGGTTATTTTCATTACATTAGAGAAAAGGATTACCACTTTAGCCCAGTAATAGTGCTTTAGCTCAACATCACCTACATAACAACTCAGCCTAGTACTTTGTCAAAGAAGTACTAGGCTTTTCACATTTCACATGCATTACAAAAAACACTTATGCACATCCCAATATCTCACCCATATTCTACGTCTTTCCAAAACCTATCACATTTTTATAATATTTATAAAACTAAAAATCTGAAGGAGAAGGCGAAGTAGATAATGATGTAACGAAAGGAGCTAACAACGGAAAAGGTAAGACAATAACAACGTAAGAGAAAGGAGATAACAATGGAAGAGAAATTTTTTGCTTTCACATACAATGATCATATTTACACAGTAGACCTTAATTCTAAAAAATCACGTGAAGATTGTCAAACCAGAATTAATCATAACACTGGAAAGAAATTCAAATGGTTCAAGGAGAGTACTGGTAAAAAGAATTGGGTTTTGTATGACTCTGAGATGTACAAGATCCGATGTGGTAGTTTTATTACGCATTACAATATTGTATTACAATACATCGGCAAAGACTTTAGACCAGAAATGCCAATTAACGCAAGTAGTTGCAGATGTATGTTTGCACTTCATGGTCGTCATTTTGCGGCTGAGGTTCTTGACTTCTCCAACTTTAACACAGAAAACATAGTAGACATGGCATACATGTTCAATGGTTTTTACAAGTGTAGAAGTATAGATCTAAACAAACTTAATACCTCCAATGTAGTCGATATGACTGGCATGTTCAGCGATTGTACAGAAATGGAGTACCTTAATGTAAAGAACTTTGACACATCTAAAGTAGTCTCAATGGCAGGTATGTTTAGTAGATGCCACAGTCTTATGGAGATTGATCTTAGTAATTTTGATTTGTCTAATGTTCAAAATGCACACTACATGTTTTATGGGTGTAGAGAATTACGGTACATCAAAATGCCGAACCATTCCCTCTTTAGTCCAGAAACAGCCGATAGTATGTTTTCCAAATGCTCTCATTTACGAGAGATTGACCTCACAGATTTTAGCACAGAGAATTTGATTTCTATTAATTTCATGTTCTTCGAGTGTAGAGCTTTAACCAAGATTCTCATTAGTGATAAATGGGATTACATTGATTACAATGAATCAGTAGATACCTTTTACATGTGTAATGAATTAACAAACTACGATTCAGAACGATTAGGCGGAGATATGGCTAAGCCAGTAGAAAATGGTGGTTACCTGACATTAGTACAATAGCTTTAGCCAAGTAAAATCTCTTAGGCTTTAGCCAAATAAAATTTCTTAGGCTTTAGCAAAATGAACAACAACAACAGAATGGTAGTGTTTCAAAGCACTGCCTTCTTTTATTTTATAATCAAAGAAAGGAATTTAATATGAATACAACGCATATATCAATTCAAGACGAGAAAGGAATTCTCAGATTTAGCAAAGGAAATATTTCTTACGAGGTAGATGTCAATTCAAAGGAGTCTCGTTTAGAATGTATTAAGCAGCTTAGAGAAAATACTGGAAGAAATTTCAAATGGTTTAAAGAAACTACTGGAAATAGACATTGGGTAATCTATGATAGCGATATGTACGAAATCTCTAATAAATGTGACACTAATCTTTTGGGACTAGAGAAATTCGATTATCTGCATTATAAAGAAGAAAGTGGATTAGAACCGGAATTACCTATCAATGCAACCAGTTGTCATTGTATGTTTTATCAATGCAGTTTAATCAAATTATTTACATTAGAAAAGGAACTATTTGACACAACAAATGTAGTAACTATGTTTGGAATGTTTAGCGCTTGCTGCTGTTTAGAGAACTTAGATGTTTCAGCTTTAGTTACGCCTAATCTAGATGATATGGCAGAAATGTTTCGTGGTTGTATTAGTCTGAAAGAAATAGACCTTAGAAACTTTAATACCTCTAAAGTAACAGATATGGAAAAGTTATTTGAAGGATGTTACTCATTGACAAAGATACTGCTAACAGGCTTAGATACTAGCAATGTAATCTATATGAATAATATCTTTAAAGAATGTAACAGGGTAACAGAATTAGATTTACGAAGCTTTAGCACAGCATCTGCAACAGAAGCTTGTAACATGTTTGCCTATTGCTATAACCTCTCCAAAATTATTATATCAGATAAATGGGATATGTCTGAAATAAGTGAAGGTGATTGTATGTTTGATTTATGTGAGAAATTACCTAACTACGACTCAGAACGATTAGGTGGAGATATGGCAAGACCAGTAGAAGAGAGTGGATATTTGACTTTAGTACAATAGCTTTAGCAAAGTGAGAAATCTAAAAAAATCTGTTGATGGGGTGTTTATCTAAAATGTAAATTAACACATTGGTAAAATAATATTACAAAAGAAAGGAAAATTTATTATGAAAAAATCTAACATTATATTTTACTGCTTAATTATCATATTATCAATTGCAAGCTTACTCATTAGTTTTGTGACGTTATCAAAGATTAATACGATATCTAATAAGACCAATGAAAATTCAACAGTTTATTATGGAACTACAAATACATCAAAAAATCTTACAACAAATGACAATTCAGCAACGGAAAAGCCTATAGAAATTGTTGTAGAGACAAATAATGATCCGGTATTAATCACACGTGCCGGCAAATACCATTTTGTTTTGAAAGATAGAATTAATGATACTTATGTCATTGCTAAGTGTATAGACATAAGTAATTCAAAAGGAAATTCTCTTGAAAAACAGAAATATAGCGTAATTGATTATTGTACTTCACAGGAAGAAGCCACAGTATTTTCTGGAAATTCCGAAATGATTGAATACACCATTGAAGGGTTTAATGAAGGAAGATATCAGTTGATTGGAGTGGATGCAAGATAATTATTTATGGCGATTTAACAAAGTAAACAACAAGAAGGCAGTGTTTCAAAGCACTGCCTTCTTTTATTAACAAAGTGCATAAACAATAATAATAAAGGGTGAACAAAATGTATAGAGTTGAGTGGATCGATGACCATGCAGATTTTAAAGTAAAAGGAGGTTTCAAAACAAGTACTGAAGCTCATGATTGGATTAAAAAACATAAGTTGGATCCGGTCTTTGATTGTGCAATGGTATTTTGTGATTTGGATGAGGAATCCCTAAAACACTTTAACTAAGCCTTTAATTAAAGTGCTTTGAATAGAACAAGTCCGAAATCACGAACAGAGATGAGGAACTTGTGATTTAGCTTAGAACATCCTCTTAAGAGGATAGGTCATAACCAATTTATTAATGCATTAATATTATAACAAAGAAAATCAATGCAAAAGAAAGGAAATCAAAAAATGAAAAACAACTTTAATTTACCAGAAGCACCTATTCAGAACAACGAAGGTATCTTAATCTTTAGCTACGAAAACACTGAGTTTGTGGTGGATGTGAATTCTAAAGAAAGCAGGAAAGAGTGTAGTAGAGAGCTTAACCGCATTTCAGGAAAGCATTATGAATGGTGCAAAGAGACCGAAGGAAAGAACCACTGTGTTCTCTATGATACAGCTATGTATAGCAAAGTTTACGGAGGTGATGACCTCAATGCTTTGACATACAATTCAGGTTGTGGTTTAGTTCCGGTCATTCCTATCAATTCCACTTCATGCACAGCGATGTTTGAAAAGTGTGAAGACATTCTTGATTTAAGCAGGTTTAATACGCATAACATTGTAACAATGTCTGACATGTTCGCTCACTACAGAGGTACTAAACTTGATGTTAGTATGTTAGACACAGGTAATGTAGAAAGCTTCACAAGTATGTTCTTTTGCTGTAATAAATTAAAGGAACTTAATCTCCTTAATCTTGACACAGCAAAAGCTGTAGACATGGGTTGTATGTTTTGGAATTGTAGTTCACTTGTTGAACTTGACCTTAGCAGCTTTAGCACAGAACTTGTACAAAACATGCACCACATGTTCTGGAATTGTAGAAATCTTCGTACGGTTGATCTAAGTAGCTTTAGCACAGAACGACTTACAAACATGGATGCTATGTTTAGTAATTGTGTTAGTCTTGTTAATTTAGATTTAACAAGTTTTGACACTGGTAGTGTGCTGAATATGTTGAACACATTCTGTGGTTGTGAACAGCTTGAAGAAATCTTAGTATCAGATAAATGGTCTGTATGCTGGGGAATTGAAGATGGTGACTGCACTTTTGATGGTGCAAAAAAACTTCCTAATTACGATCATGCTACCACAGGAGCAGACAAAGGCTACGATAGTCATTATGGTGGTTATCTTACAGTTAAATAATAAACAATAACAACTCAGGGGGAAGTTCTGTAATAGGAGCTTCCCTTTTTTCAATTATATACCACTCTGCAAAGCAGAATTCTTAATGGCAGTAGCGACAGCTATCTTTAGATCAAGAGAGCGAAGCGAGCGTTACGAATTAAGATATTTAGCCAAGTACCTCTCAAAGAGGGAACCTAAATCCTAGATGGAAGAGACGACAGACTCGAATCTAGGATATCTTTAGATCCCGGAGGGTATAAAGATGAGGAGCTTGTTCTTATCTTTAGATCACGAGAGCTAAGCGAGCTTTAGCCCAGTATATTCATACGAAAGGAGATTTTATGAAAGACCAAGTAAAAGATGTTACGAAATATCAAAAAAGATATAAACCTAAAACAAAATTTGAAAAATTCAGAAAGATTTATTTTATAATTGGTATTCTTATAATTGCGATCACAGGTACTTACGCTGCGATAAAATCAATACAAAGAAAAAAAGAAGCAGCTTCGGAAACAATCATCCATACAATTGCTGTTCCTAAAATATCTCTTAAAAAAACAGAATGGGTTGGAAGAAAACGATTTGTTTGCTGTGAGTTTGCACCAATTGAAGGTGCGAAAAAATATCACATAGCAACGAATTTTGATAAAGATTTTACAACTTACACAGAAACATCAGGCGAGCCAGATGATAATACAAAAAACATTATATTTTGGATTGAGCAAAATAAATGGGAAGCCAGACAAACAGAATACGTTCGTATCCGAGCACAATTATCTGGAAATAAAAGATATACAGATTGGAGCGAAATATTAGTAATTAAAGGAGATTAATTATGGGAAGAAGAGAACAGAATTCACATACAAGAAAACAAGACACTTTCATGTCTATTTGTAAAATATCTGGATGGTTATTATTTTTTATTATAATAACAGGTATTTTTACAATCATAGCAACCAACAATCTTTTTGAAAAACACAATGTAGATCTTGTTGGTATAGAACTTAATTACTCATATTCTGATTTTGTTGCAGAGGGATTTAGCCAAGCTTCATTAAATGCAGTTGCTATTATATTTGTATGTTTGGGAGTTACATTTGTTTTGAAATACATACTTCATTGCAAGATAGATTGTACTCCAATAGTTGCAGCATCATGTTTTATGTTTATTTTCTACACAGCATTCTCGTTGACTGCAGACACATCTATTTTCGATTATTCATCTATCACTGATAAAGTAGGATCTTTTATTGAACAAGAAAAATGTTCACATTCTGATTTTATGTGGGTCACTGAACAAGATAATAAATACAATTTATCAGATATCAAAGTAAAGCCTGGACGTTATAAATTCGTTTGCTCACATTGTGGAAAAGTATTTGAAGAAGGCTATGCTGTTAAAGTAAAAGGTTCAAAATATAAGTGGGATTTAGTAAATAAAAATAGTGTATCTACATCTGCATATGTTTCCAATGGAATAGAATTAAATTATAATGAACGTACACATATTCATACATCTTCAGATAAATGTGATTCTGATTTGCCAATGAAATTCCATCATTTTGGAGAGTATAAAACTTGCATGGGTAGATATAAACATATGATAAGATTCTGTAAAGATTGTGGGTACGAAGATGAAAAATCACAATCTTCAATCTTTCAATAGAATAATAAACTCAGAGGGAAGTTCTGTAATAGGGGCTTCCCTCTTTAACTTTCTATAGCGTGTATGCTTTAACCCAGTACAAACCACTTTAGCCAAGATCTCTTACTATAGCATATAAAATGAAAGGAGAATTAAAAATGATTACATTCAGCAAAGCACCTTTTAGCGAAAACACTAATGTATCTCAATCGTCACAAGCAAGAGATTATAGTTATTATTACGATAAAGAATATGATAATTTACTGATTACATTTAATACATCTGTGTCAACATATTCTGACGAAGTTCATAATAATATTTATCTTATATATTCCGAAGAAGATGATAGTATTGTTGGAACACAGATTATGTATTTTAAGAAAAGATCTTTAGAAATTTTAAAGAAATATTTACCAAAATTCTTATTTGAAATCGTTGAAGAATTAAATACTATAATCTAAAAATGAAAAGCGAATTAAGAATGGAAAGAATGAACCACTATTCGACCATAAGGAAGAATCCAGTGAAACGTTATTTAGAGGTAACGATAAAACTTTCGATGAAACTCCGGGGGAGTAAAGAATATCTGACCAGTACTTTACTGCATAAATTAAAAGAATAGAGAGATGAATTAAATGGAAAAGAATAAAAAAGTGATTAACGAACAGTATATAAAAAAGAAAGAAGAAGAAAATCAATGTAATAATAAAATCATGACTATAACAGGTGTGGCATTGATGATGATAATGTTTTTCTCTTTTCTTGTAAACCCTATTTTGTCAATTTTTATTGGTATTTTTTATATTTTAAGTGGTTTATACATATTAAAAAAACAAAGAGGTATAGACAGTAAAAAAATAATTAATGCAATATTTATAATGATAGGCTTCTGGTGTAGTATCGCAGGTATATTAGTAGTCTTTGGTACCGGTGCACTGCTTTTTTACTTGGTTCTGATTATTATTTTAATACTACGAGCACACAGACGCTAAATTTATAGAAAAAGTAGCAAAATAGATTAACAGATGGGAGCTTTAGGCGCTCTTAATGAGGATACTACACAGAAAAACAAAACAGTATATAACAACTAAGAGGGAAGTTCTGTAATAGGAGCTTCCCTCTTTTACATTCTATGACAACAGTGCTTTAGCCCAGTACTATGCTCAGCAAAGTGGAATTCTTTATCTTTAGATCAAGCGATCATAGGAGCGTTATGGTAGTAGCAGTAACTACGAATTAAGATTATCTTTAGATCTTGCAAGGTCTTAGCCCAGTACAAACCACTTTAGTAAAGATCTCTTATTATAACATGAAAAATGAAAGGAGAATTAAAAATGAACAAAATGAACCTATTTGGAGGTAACGACAAATCCAGCAAAGCATCATTTAGTGACGTAGGAGCTAAATCCAGTGAAGTGTCATCAAGCCCAATCCAAGACGAGAATGGAAATTTAACATTTAATTACAATGGTAAGACATACACAGTAAATGTTAATTCAGAAGAAGATAGAAGTTCTTTTGCTGAAGACTTTAACAAAGAAAATGGCAAAAAGTTTGCATGGTTTAAAGAAAGGGCTGGCTTGCAGTATTATGTGTTCTATGATACAGAAATGTTCCGCGACGGTATAAGAGATTTACAATATCGTCATGAAAATGATTTAACTCCATGCATGCCATTCAATGCCACTTCATGTAGACATATGTTCGCTAGCTGTAAATTAGCAGATAACATTGATTTCAGCAGCTTTAGCACAGAAAATATTGTAACTATGGATAAGATGTTTTTCTTATGTGAATTACCAAAAGAATTAGATTTAACATGTTTCAATGTTTCTAATGTTGTGAATATGAGAGCTATGTTTATGTTATCTGAAGGTTTAGTACATTTAAATCTTTCTAACTGGGATGCCAGTAAAGTTGAGAATATGTCTCAAATGTTCTTTGGTTGTGAATCTTTAGCAAAGATCGATTTTACAAATTTCAAAACAGATCAGCTTTATATAGTTACCGGCATGCTTGATGGGTGTAGTAGTCTTAAGGAATTAGATTTATCTATGTTTAATACACAACGGGTTGAAACTATGTACAAAATGTTTGCAGGTTGTGAATCATTGGAACGAGTTAATTTAAGCTCCTTTAACACAGAAAATGTATTTTCTATTGAATCAATGTTCGTTAATTGTAAATCTTTACGAATGCTTGATCTCTCTAATTTCAAAACACCTAGACTGAAAATTATGTTTTCAGCTTTTAATAGTTGTAAGTCTTTGTTTGCTTTAGACATTAATAATTTCGATATTTCGAATGTAAAGGATGGTAGACTTGCATTTGCTAACTGTAAGAATTTAACAGGTATTATCAAAAGCAATCCATCTGTTTTAAATGAATCTGCCAAGGCAACAAATATGTTTAATGGATGCTATGGATTACCAAATTTTAATAAAACAAGAACTAATGGCACTTACGCAAAATCAACAGAAGAGGGCGGTTATTTTGTATCCCTTTAGATCCATTTAGCCCAGCAATAGCAAAACAATAATAAACAACACAGAGGGAAGTTCTATAATAGGAGCTTCCTTTTTATTTTCTATGACAGCAGCACTTTAGCTTAGTACAAACTGCTCTGCTAAGCAGAATTCTTAATGGCAGATACGTTAGTATCGAATTAAGATATTTAGCCCAGTGCTTCCTAAAGAGGTCAAGAAGTGCCGAGATAATGCATTAATATAATAGATAAATAAATAAATTAAAATGAAAATATCACATTCACAAAAATAGAGGAGAAATCAAAATGGACAAAATGAATTTATTTAGTGACGCAGGAGCTAAATCCAGCAAAGCATCGTCAAGCCTCATCCAAGATGAGAACGGTATTCTCCGCTTTAGATTAAACGGACAGACTTACTCTTTAAATATTAATTCAAAAGAAGAAAGGGAAAAAGTTAAAGAAGAGGTCAATGCTATTACTTTAGCCAAGTATGATTGGTTCAGAGAGACAACAGGTGACAGACATTGGGTACTTTACAATATAGAGATGTATGAAGTAAAAGATTCTTACTTACATTATAAAGAGTCTAGCGATTTAGCCCCGGAATTACCAATCAATGCCACTTCCTGCTACAGTATGTTCGCACACTGTGAGAATCTCTGGACATTAGACTTATCCAGCTTTAGCACAGAAAACATAAAGAACTTTAGTTATATGTTTTCAGGATGTGAAAATCTCTACCACATTGATGTATCCGACAAATGGAACACAGATGCAGCAATAACGGCTGATAATGTATTCGAAGATTGCTATAGATTACCACATTATAGAGATGGTCGTACTGGATTAGAAATGTGCTGTAGCGTTAACGAAGGTGGTTATTTCCATTACGTTGGAGAAGAAGATGACTATGAGTGATGGAGTGGCTTTAACAAAGTAGTATTCTTAATGGCAGTATCTTTAGATCAAGTGAATATGTTAGCGACAGCTACGAATTAAGATATTTAGCTCGGTGAGTGTTTTAGCAAAGTGGAATTTAGCCAAGTACAACAACAAACAACTCAGCCTAGTACTTTGTTAAAGGAGTACTAGGCTTTTTACATTCCCCAAACATTCACTAAATATTTCACATTCCTCAAAACACCCTTACACACCCAACACCTCACACATATTCTAGACATTCTCAAAACATTCCATAGCTACAAAACATTTATAAAAACTAAAAATCATCAGGAGGAAAATCAAATGAATAGAAATTATGCACCAATACAGAATGAAGAGGGTTTACTGGCATTCACACTTGAAGACATAATCGATCCTAACGCAAACCCACACATTAAAGAACTCGCACCGAAAGAGTTACAACGCCCATTCATTATAAATTTAAATTACAAAAAGGAAAGAGAAGAGTGTGCAAAGAAGATTAACGAAATAACCCATGAGTGCTTCGCATGGACAAAGGAAAAATTCGGTAAGCGCCATTGGGTACTTTACAACACAAAAGCTTTTAGAGTAGTTCTCGGAGGAATTATACAATACAACTCAGAATATGGTGTAGCACCTTTCATGCCTGTTAATGCAACCACATGCTACAAAATGTTCAGTGACATTACAGAAGATGTGCTGATTAGCTTTTACAACTTTAACACAGAAAACATCATCAACATGGATAGAATGTTCGAAGGCTGCAAAAGTAGGTTACAATTAAATCTAATGTGCTTCAATACAAAGAAGGTGGAACGTATGTATAGAATGTTTGCAGATTGCACAAAGATTGAATTGTTAGACATTCGTAGTTTTGACCTTAGTAGTACAACCACACTACGTGAAATGTTCTCCTGTGATACATCTCTGTCCACCATCGGAATTAGTGATTCAGCTTTAGCCCAGATCTACCGAAAGGAGGTAGTGATAAAAAATATTTTCTCAAAATGTACAAATCTAAGAAATATTATAACAGAAAGTGGAGAAGCAGTTTTACAAGAACCATTACTGACAGAATATAGTATAGCATCACGACGTGAGGTTCTTGCTGACAGTACTGATAAGTATGAATCGAGATATTCACGACGTGAGATGTATGAAGCTTTAACCCAGAATGATCTTCAAAATGCTTTAACTCAGGAAGACCCTTTAACTTTAGTTAAACAAAACTCCAAAACATTAGACAACAGAATGTACATAGCTCAACTTAAGCTAAAAGGGCCAAAAGACTTCACTATTGGCGAAAAAGTTAATCTATTGGCATTGTATGCGAAAAAGGGAGAAGTGGTAATAAAAAATCTAAGAATAACCAAAAATACTCTAAATACCTGGAAACAACAGATTAGTCGTAATACCTATAATCGCTACAACAAAATAAAAGTATCACCTAACATTGCATTAACACGACCAATACAGAATGATGATGCTGTATTAGCACTCTGCATTGACCCAAGCCAAAGCTATAATTACTGCAATAATGTGTACAATCTAAGAATGCAGCAAGACATGGCAAGATGTAAACTTGATCTAAGAATACGCACAAGTAAGAACTATGAATGGTTCAGAGAAGAAACAGGGGATAAACGTTTAGTTCTATTTGATACCTCAATGTACAAGGTTAAAAGAATTAAAGGCGGACCTTGCTTTTTACATTACATTGGTGATTCCACTTTAACCCCGGAACTCCCTATCAATGCTAGCTCATGCGCTTTTATGTTTGCTTTTCGAAAGGACCTCAAAAAGATTAATCTCTCCAACTTTAGCACAGAAGGTGTAGTAACGACAAAAGGAATGTTCGCTTTCTGCAATAATCTCGAAGAGTTAGATACAAGTTTATTAAATACAGAATCCGTAGTGGACTACACTGATATGTTTAGAGGTTGTAAAGCTTTAACCCAGTTAGACCTCTGCCGATTTAGTTTACAGAGTGCCAAACGAACACGAGGTATGTTCTTAGGATGTACTTCTCTAAAAGAGATTCTAACAACAAAGCTGTTCGATACACAGGATGTGTTGGACGGTTACAAAATGTTTGAAAGATGTATTAGCTTACCTAATTATCGTAATAATATTCTAGTACAAAGTGCCATGGCAAGACCAATAAAGGACGGCGGTTATTTAACCATGACAAGCAAAAGAGTTTTAGCACAGGACCTTAAAGCACTACAGTCATAGTCAAGATCATCTTATATTTTTCAGAATGACAGGTCTCTTGACATATCCTACTTTAGCCCAGATCCTCCATACACCTCTTTGCATCTCGCACATCACATGCACTTCTTATAGAATTTCTATTTTCAAATGCTAGTCTATAACTCTAAACGCTAGTCTGTGACTCCAAAATGTTATCTTTAAAAACTCATAGTATATTTTCTTTTATTATAACAAACTATTAAAAAAGAAAAGGAGATTAGAGATGTTTAAAGACGAATTAAATCAGGAGATTGGAAAAGAGATCAACGTGCAGAGGGATGATACAAATCCTAATAATGTTTTCATCATTGAAGGACCTCACATTACATTCTCGGTCGATCCAGAGTTTGAAAGTAGTAGAGAAAATGCTGTTAGAACTTTAGAGAAGACAGAGAACATCACATACAAATGGTTCAAAGAGGAAAGCGGTGAAAAGCATTGGGTAATGTACGATAGCAGATCTTTTGAAGTAATGAACCATTACGGTATTAGTTACTTACACTATATTCCAGAGTGTGGGATTGCACCTATCATGCCTGTCAATGGCACCTCATGCTTAGGAATGTTCTCTGACATGGATCTCACTGGGGTTAACTTTGATTACTTTGTAACTACAGATGTCGTAACAATGGCACACATGTTTGAAGAGAGTACAGGTATTAACAACGATATGCTCAAACACTTTAGTACAGGAAATGTAAGAACAATGTCCTCCATGTTCTCAGAAAGTGACGTAGAGATTTTAGACCTCTCACACTTTGAGACTAATAGTCTTGAATATGTGTCAGAGATGTTTGCTTACTGTGAGATGCTGGAAGAAGTGACATTGGATGGTTGGGACTTTAGCCAAGTAGTCGACTTTACTGGTATGTTCTTAGAGTGTAATGACATATCTTGTATTTACTGTTCAGAAGCTTGGGATACAAGTTCAGACGAAGGTTCAGAAGATGTCTTCTTAGGTTGTTATGGCTTACCTAATTATGATGCGGACGAGACTGGTATTGATGCAGCAGTTATGGATGCTGACGGTGGTTATCTTTACTATGTTTAAGTGACCATTTTAACCAAGTAATCTCAATAATACAATTCAATTAACATAATACAATTAAGTACACAAATAAGCAGGGGATTAAGAAACCAAATTCTTAATCCCCTTTTTGCATTTGTTGAAATCTGTACAAAACTGCTGAAATGCAAGCCTACATCCGAGAGGAACATCTGCATCCAAAGGAATAAATGAGTACAGCTCCTCAAAGGAAAATCAGTACAAAAAGGAGATGAACAGTGAATTGAACGCTAAGGATTTCATGAGAATGTATGAAGAAAAAACAAAAGGAGGAATTACTAACATGAAAGAATTATTTAATCCAGAAGACGATAAAAGAGTAGTAGAAGATGTATCAGAGAAAACTTCAGAGAGTGAACCAAAAAGCACCACAGTAAAATCCATGAACTTCTTTAGCAAAGGAAACTCTGATAATAAGAATACTAATTCCAATGCACAGCATGAGTCCACTTTAGCCAAGGACTTTCAACATGATTCCGATTCACAGCATGAAGATCTACTTGAGCAGGAATTACTTGAACAAGAAGTTAACTTCTCTAAAACAGGAATAGTAAGTAGTGCTGCAGAGGACTTAGAATTACCAGATAATGTGGATGTCTCTAAGCTAGAAGACGAAGATGGTGACAGCAGTATTGTACAATTCCCAACACCAAAAGGACGTACAATGGCTGACTTTGAAGCGCAGTGTGAAGCGCAGCGTCAGCGTGCAAAGCAGCGTCGCACACAAGCACCTCCAAGTTCTCGCTTTAGCTCAGACAACAAAGACTCTCGCTTTAGCCCAGATCATGCTATGGGCTCTACAAAAGCTGGCAGAAGTCGAAGTGATTTCGAAAATCAGTGTGAACGTCAGAGACAGTTAAGGGAAGAGCGTAAGAGAAAAAGAGAAGAAGCTCTGCATGAAATGACACATGGAGAACTCGGAAGAAGACCAGAACCAAAAGCACCTTTCAACCCAACCTCAGAGATTAACATAGCGAAGCCAGGTGTTAAAGCAGATCTCTCATTCGATCTCAGTAAGGACGAGACAGGCTTTAAACCAGAAAGTCGTACCATACCAAGGTCTAAGGTGGATCTTAGTGATACTGTAATTCTTACATTCCCAGAAGGTATTCATGATGGTGACGAAAACACTCTCACCTTCATAAAAGGCAAATTCAGCTACATAGTAGACTTAACATCAGAAAGCGCTAAAGAAGATTGCGTACAAGCATTAAGACGTAATACTCACAGATCATTCGCATGGTACAAAGAGAAGTCTGGTAATCAGAATTGGGTTCTTTTCGATTTAGCCCAGTACAGCATTGATAGCGATGCTGGTATGTTCTTACGTGTTAAAGAAATTCCGGAAGGAACACTTGAGTTACCAGTCAATGCAAGTTCATGCTACAAAATGTTTTCTGGAATAGAACTAAATAATAAGTTCTCTTTCACCAATGCTTTCAACACTTCCGAGATCGTTACAATGGCTAACATGTTTGAGAACGCTGTCTTTACAAAGACAATTTACTTCCCTACTAACTTCACTAGCGAGAATGTTAAAGATATGAGTTTTATGTTCTTAGGTGCTAAGGTAGAAGTTCCATTTAAATTTACAGATTCCTTCAACGCTAGAAATGCAATTAGTCTTAAACAGATGTTCTGCAATGCTGAGTTCTATTGTGACTTTGAATTACCTAACAGCTTTAGCCCAGTAAGTGCGAACTCGTTAGAGGCTATGTTTAGTTCACTTAAAGTAAAAGGACATTTTAGTCTGCCAGAAGGTTTTGATACACAAAGTGTAATTAATATGTCACGTATGTTTAGTAATTTCAAATTCCCTAAAGACTTTAAATTCCCTAAGTACTTCTACACAGACAATGTTAAAGATCTCAGTGCTATGTTCTGCGGAGCAGTCTTACCTACTGAACATAACATCCTAGAGAACTTTAGAACAGGAAACTGTATTAACTTTAATTCAATGTTCCTTCATGCAGAATTGCCTGATAACTTTAGTTTACCTGAGAGCTTTAGCACAGGAAATGCTGTTAACATGTTAAGACTTTTCTACGGTTGCACTTTCCCAAAAGGATTTAGATTACCAGAAAGCTTTAGCACAGAGAAAGCAGTGGTCATTTCAGAAATGTTCTATCATTGTACTTTCAAAACACCATTCTCACTGCCACCGGCTTTCACAATCGACAATGTGAAAAACAAAGATTTTATTTTCATGGAAGCAAAAGGTCTTGGTGTAATTACTTTAACAACCAGACAGACCGTTAAATCACTACATGAGAGATACAAAAGATTGAAGATGAGGGAAACAATCGGAACAGAAGACGACACTTACAATGGAATGGAATTACCTAACTTCATCAAGAAGCGGAAATAGTGCTTTTCACGCATCATAATTAGAAAATTAATAGAGAACTTCATTTTGGGAAGTCCTCCTACAAGACAGATTCTCTAATCTTAATGGAGGACTTCAACTCTAAAACTTTGAAAAGTTTTGATAACTAATGAAAAGTTGTGATAAGTTCCGATAAGTTATGATAACTTCCGATTACTAATGATAACTTCCGATAAATTCCGATAAGTTGTGATAAATTCCGATAAGTTCCGATAAGTAATGATAAGTTCTGATAAATTGTGATAAGTAATGATAAGTTAGGCTAATTTCGCAGCCACATCAATAAACATCAACAAATAGTAAGAGGTGATAACAATTAATACAAAAAATAATAAAAGAAATAATAAAAAAGGTCGATATGTCATAGAACATCAAGACTTAGGTGCAAAGCCAAAAAAGGTTAGTAAAGTGACCATAGTTGTTTTGATTATCGTAATCTTAGCAGCAGCGATCGCTTTAAAGATGTATTTCCTAGGAGATTTAAAAGATAACAAAGCAACTGCAAACGGTATCGAAAAGATAGACAGCAATAGCACCAACAATAACAGTGAAACTAACAACAAGAACGATAATAAAAAACACAAGAAGGTACAAAGCGATGAAACACAGATCAAAGGTATTAATTGGAAGAACTTTAGCAAAGATACCAAAGCAGTCTTAGAAATCCCAGGCATGCTAGAGTATCCAGTCGTACAGTCTGATGATAACAACTATTATCTTCACAGAGGTTTAGACAAGAAATACAAATACAGTGGAACACTGTTTATTGATTACCATAATAACAGTAATTTCACAGATGACAATACCATCATTTACGGACATAATATGACAAGTGGAAGAATGTTCGGTAGTTTAAAGAAATACAAATCAAAGCAGTACATGCAGGAGCATAAGTACTTCTTTATACATACAAGAGGAACAGGCGGTTTGGACGATGGTACTGATGATAGCTTTAGCCCAGAAAATCCCGACACATCCAGCACCTCCCAAAATAACTCCGACACATCCAAAAACAACTCTAATGGTTACGACGAAGTTCTTAAATATGAAATCAAAAATGTCTGTATAGTTAATCTGGGATCACGCATCTACACTGTACAATTTGGTGATAATTTCACTAAAGAAGACTACATCAATAGTTACCATGGCTTGTATGGTAACACTTTAGACAAGGACAAAACCATCTGTACATTGTCCACCTGTACTAATTTTGGAAGACAGCGTTTAGTTGTACAAGGTTCATTGATTAGTAGAAAAGCGGAGAAGTAGTACTTTAGACAAGACAATCAATCCGAAAGATGACATTGTCAAATCCAGAGATTTAACCAAGAACAATATAAATTAATATTAAAAGATCTAAGGAGGGAGAGTTCAGAAAGAAGGTATAAAGAGATTTAGCCAATGATAATTTAAGAAAGAAAGAGAGGAAAGAAATATCATGTCAGACGCAGTAAGTATTGTAGTTTTTATTTTATTAATCTTCACCTTTGGATTAGGTGTAATTGTTGGGAAATGTCTCGCAATTGATAAAATAACAAACAAAAGAAGAAGTAAAGCGACTTTAATCAATGAAGAGAGAAGGTGAACATGTGAAAGATGTATTAATCATTGTTGCAATTATAGCCATAGTCCTCGCTGTAATAGCATTTGCAGTAATAGACTACAGCGTGGTAGCAATCGACCGAATTAACAGGACAAGAAATCACGAATCAGATTTCTGACCGATTTTGCTTGTCAAAGTTAATACAACAAAATCAAAAGGTTTTGTTTGTACCGGTTTAACACAGAAACTCATTACTTTTGGTATAACCACATAAGAAAAGAAAGAAAAGAGAGTTAGCTTGGGCGAGGGTCATAGCTTGTCCAAGCTTTAGGGGCATTAAATTACGAAAGTTGATTTCGACCGAAAAGATACCGGGTTTTGCCACTTAGTGGAAAACCCTCCCCTGTAAATTACGCAATGCGATACGATAGATTGGTTTGCAGTTAGTCAAGGAGCTGCAAACCTTTGGGACTAAGTCCCACAAAACTCTTGAGAGGTTGAAGTGATTCAGGAACTCAAGTAGTGTTTCGAAGAGTGGGTGCGTTAGGGTAATAGCTAACGTACTCTTGATTTAAACAATTCCCCCAGTTAAGGCTGGGGGTTTTCTCATTCCTAGGGGATGGTTTGAGATTCTCATTTTGGTTTTGGGATTTCCTATTTAGCCTAGGATTTCCTATTTAGTTAAGAGCAAGCTCAAAATTACGAACAGTGAAACAATTAATAAGGAACTGAATGGCAGTATCGCCAGAGACGAATTCAGTTCTTTAGCCAAGAAGATCCTCATGAAATGAGAAAATTACAAACCTAACTTTTCACTTTAATTTCTCATAATTTAGAAAAAGGAGAAAAGGAGAATTAAAAATGATAACAGATGAAAGAGCTGACAAGCATACAAAAGAAATGGAAGAGAAGTACGGCACACAGATAGAGATCAGTGTTGCCGGAACAAAGGAATATTTCTCAAAGGATTACGTAGACTTGCAAGGAATCAAAAGAGCAGAACGTGACATGGAGATAATCTTTGAGAACAAAGATGTCTCAGATGTTGTAATGAAATACGGAGGTGCTAACTCTGCTGTTCTTAACTTTGCTTCATACGGAAGACCAGGAAGCATGTACACACTCGGCGGAATTGATCAAGAGGCTGACCTGTGTAATCATTCCTTCCCTTACAATGTTTTAGCCCAGTTTGACGAGTACTATAAATGGAATCGTTCACATGCTAATTGCGGAATGGGAAGAAAGCATGCACTGTATATTCCTTACGTTGTATTTGAGAAGAACGGAGAAACACGACGTATTGATGTAATCAGTAGTTCTATTCAGAACTGGAACATCGCAAAGACATACGGTTTCACAAATACACAAAACATGAGAGAGTTCAAGGAACGAATTGCTTTAATTCTTAGAATCGCAGAAGAGCATGGAATCACTACATTAATTCTTGGTGCGTGGGGATGCGGAAGTCTTGGACATGATACAACAGCAGTGGCAAGAGCATTTAGGGATGTATTGGTCAATCATCGCAGTTTTAATCAAATAGTCTTTGCAATCCCAGGTAGTGCATGTGGAAGTGACAGTAACCTCCAGAGATTCAAAAGTGTATTCTCACATTTTGCTATTGGACGAAAGAAGGCAGTGGTGTAATGAAGAGAAGATACAACAAGGTGAATAGCTTTAGCCTAGTGAATTCTGAAGCAGTCCACACCTGCAACTCACTTCCGGAAAAGAGCAAAGGCAGCTTTAGCCAAGGAAGAACTGGCACATGTAATGCACTGCCAGACGTTCAGCAAAAGGAGTTCACTATACACGAAGCAATGGAATTCGAGATTTGTGAAAAGTCTGAATTACCTGCGCAGCTAGAGATAGTTCCATTAATTGGAATGACACCTGGAGAAAAGATAAATCTTTTTGATTATGTTAGAGATAAGAATGATAAAAAGATTAATCTTAGTGGTAAAGAGCGACGTAGTTTAAAGTGGAAGGTGGAAGGTGTTTCAGGTTTAGCCAAGCTCCTTTTCTCTGGAAGGTTAGTAGCTCTTCAAGAAGGTAAAGTAAGGGTCAAACTTCTGCAAAAGAAAGGAAGAGTGTGGTACAATCTTTGTATTGCCACAGTACAGATTGTAAGAATCAAACTTCCAAAGATCGAATTGGAGTACGGGTGTACTGCAGGCGGTATACTCAGTAACTACTCCACAGAAATTGAAAAGAAATGGCAATTCAATGAAATCAAAGTGATCTTCACAAATGAATTCGACAAACCCATCAGAGTATTAAACAATCTAAATGTTCTATTGAATGATTGGGAGATCTTCTGGGCATCACCAATTGGTGAAGAGATTGAAATAGGGGTAGGCGAGAGCAAAGCAGTCTACTTTAGCACAGATAATACTATGTATGATGGAAGAGATTTAGCCAAGATCTCATACACCTTCGAGAGTGGTGGTAAAACCTTTGCAGTATACTACGATACAGAAACAGAGAAAATAACTTTTGAAGTATTTACATTAATAAGATAGCAGGAGGTAACAATGAAAGATTTTAATGCTTTAACAGAGGCACGTTTAGAAAGATTAGAAGAGGACGTACATTTCCTGAAAGTGATTGTATTGATGTTATCAGTCTGTGGTTTACTCAGTGCAATTGGTAATTTAGTCACAAAACGGAAAACTAATTTAAAATAGAAATAAAAGAAGATAATAAACTAAAAATAAAACAAAGGAGGTAAAATAAAGAGGGGTGTCAAACGGCATCCCTTTTTGCATTTTGAAGAATTACATCGCAGGAGGTATTTATGAAAGTAGAAAAGAAGTCGTACTATCACCGCAGTAGTGTTGAAAACACTTTAGCCCAGATGCCTCGATACAATGCCTACGCTTGTGGACATGGTGAACATCAAACCAAAAGAAAACCAAATAGGGCAAAACAGAAAGAAAATCTAAGAAAAGAAATTAGAGATTCGTTTTAGATAACAGACAATCTAACACAGCAACAACGGAGGACAGAAAATGAAATGCTCAAAGATATGGAGAACAAAGAATAAACCAGAAGGGATACTACAGATTGTACATGGAATGACTGAGTACATCGGAAGGTACGAAGCTTTAGCCCAGTACTTTAACGAACTCGGTTATGTAGTTTGCGGTTACGACCTAGAGGGACATGGTGACAATCTGTACCCAGGAATTCCAGCACTCTACATGGAATCATGGGAGAAGTCAGTCGATAATCTGGAACAACACAGGAAAATGTTCAAAGAACAGTTAACAAAAGAGTACGGAGAGTTACCATACTGTTTGCTTGGTTTCTCTTTAGGCTCTTTCTTAGTTAGAAGTCATCAAATGAAATATCCAAACACAGTGGAAAAGATAGTATTGGTAGGAACTGGTATGCCGGCTAAATCTAACCTCACTTTAGCCAAGTTCCTCACCAAATTCAGGTGTAATAAGAACACTTTAGCAACACCATCCAAATTTGTACAATCAATGTTATTTGATTCATACAATAAGAAAATTCCAAATGCTCTAAGTGAATTCGACTGGCTGTTCAGAAGTCAAATTGCTTTAGAGAAGTACAAGCAGGACCCTAGAATTAGAACTAAAGTGACACCGAAGTTCTTCCTGGAATTCATAAATGGGATGATAGATTTAAGTGAGAATGAGATGTCGACTTTAACCCAGAACATAGCTTTAGCACAATCTATCAAATCTAATAAGGAACTAAATGGCAGTACTGCTAAGTACGAATTTAGTTCTTTAGTCAAGAACCCAATCATACCTGATGTTCTTTTTCTGTATGGTGAAGAAGATCCAGTAAGTGAGGGAGTAGACAAAGTAATAGATGGATATCGTAAATTAGGAATTGCAGTTCGACGCATTAAGATTGAAGGAATGAGACATGATGTTCTTCACGATATGTGCAGTGAATATGCCTGCCAGGTTATCACAGACTTCTTAGAATAGTGAGTATATTACAGATCTCTTAACAAAGAGAAAACTCATGATAGCCAGCAACAGTAGCAGTACATTAATGAAGTAACAACAACAACTACATAATCCACATAATAACTACACATTACAAAAGGAGGTATTACTTTGAGTAATGTTTTAGACAGATTAACAAATGAAGAATTAAAACACAATACAGATAAAATAGATGTACAGATTCAGGCAGAAGGAATCAAAGAGTTAGAAGAGTTTAGCAAAGGGACTTTTAATTTCACTTCACTCATTTCAATCCCACAACCATTGCTGATGACTTGTGGACCATTGGTTGATTTAGCATTGTTTGCTTACTTTGTTGAAGACAAGAAGCGAAATGAGAACTCTAGCACTGATAACTCTTCAGAACAGAACTCTTTAGCCCAGTCTCTAACAGAAGACGAACTAATCTTCTTAGATAGTTTACTAATCAAAGACTACAGAGATTTAGATAAGAGATACAAAGAGCATCTTGAGAAGTACAACAACGATGCCACACGACTTGTAGATTTAGGCGAGCAATACTTTAATAACTGTATGCGCTACAAATGCCTTGCACATCATAGTTGGTGTCAGAAGTACTGGGGAACACCTCTTAATGCTCTTAGTGTTAAAGTGCTGAACGACGAAGTCAGCTTTAGCACAGTGAATGGCAAACCATTGCCAATCCTAAAGGCATTAAGCATTCGTTACCCACACATAAGATTCAAATGTAGAATACTCACAGACGATGGTAATTACGATTACATTTTCGAGAATGGAGAAGTAATCAAGGAGGACTAAAGAGAACTACATAACCATGCAATAATCCCGTATTAGCAATAGCTAACATGGGATTTAATTGTATTCAGCAGGGAAGACTTTAGCTCAGTAATCGCTTTAGCCAAGTGATTGCTTTAGCTCAGGATAGCCTTCTATTTTTAGATCTCGCGAACGTAAGAGAGCACTGGTGGCAGCCCCAAGCAAGCGCAGCGAGCACGCGTCGACCTGACTGCCGAGCGGAGCGAGGCAGGAGGGGAGACATAACCTACTCACTCCTACTCACTCCTGTATACACCTTCCATAATACTCTAGAAAGGAGAACACAGCAATGCAAACCTATGAATTAATGACACCGAACGAAATTAATGATTTACCTAAAGTGTACACAACAGTACAGTTTAGTACTGAACAGACTACAAATTGCTTAGATTTATTCACAAAAGATTTTAGCTTTAATAAGGTAATACCTATCCCTGAGAATTACCAGATAGTACACGGTCCTGTAATTGAAAAAGCTTTAGCCACGTACTTAACTAGCTTTGGCAGAAGTAACCCGCAAATGATGCCAGGGTATTATCCTATCATTGTAGAAATGCTTCAATACGCAGGTATTACTATACCAGAAGATTTCAATACTTGGTTCAGAGAATGTACTGCAAATTGTGATACAGAGACTTGGCAACGTTTTTATCAGTTAGGATATCAGTATTACGAAAACTATAAACGTACTAAAACATTTACAGCAGTTGGTTTCTGTGGTAGATTTTGGGGAACACCTTCTGATGTAATAGAAGTTATTTCTCATACAACTAAAAACACAGTAGGTGTTGTATTAACTACTTTAGCCAAGCCACCACTAGCATGATTAGTTGTGCTTAGCGAAATGTATCCTGCATTAAATTTTGTAATAACTGTCGAAGACAATAATATAATTGTCACATACAAATTACATTGGGGTTCTTTAGAAAAGATTCATGAAGAACCAGCATCAGTGACCACTGATAATGAACCTAAGTTAACTACTATGGGGATTTTTTAATGGAGATTTAGTAGGAGGAGATTATGAAACATTATGTAATGATGACAAATGAAGACTTCAATGCATTACCGACAGCAACAACACAGATTTATTTTCCGCAGCATGGTAACGAAGACTGCAAACGATATTTCTTAGACAAAGACTTTAGCTTTAATAAATTAATCCCAGTACCAAACTATTTGTACACTATGCCAGGGAATTTAGTTGAAAAAGCTTTAGCCACGTACTTCACTGATTACGGTCTTTCAAGCGAACCACTTAGTGATTTTCAGATAGATGTTCTAAAAGAATTAGGAATAGATGTACCAGAAAATCCAAAAGAATGGTATTATGGAATTACTAAAGGAATTGGTTCAGATAGGCTTGAAAGACTGCACAGAAAAGCAGAACTGTACTGTCACAATAAACAAATTCATGGTTACTTCTGCCAAAGAGATTTCTGTAATCTCAATTGGGGAACACCTTTTGATGTAATAGGTTGTGGTGTTGATGTTAGGAAAGAGGTAATTTCTCCAGGAGGAACACTACTGGAGAATAGTGGTGTATTCATTACACTAACAACTTTAGCCACGCCACCTTTAGCCTGGTTTAAAGTATTTCAACAGTGCTTCCCTGCCATTAATTTCGAAATCAGTGTAAACGGAAAAGAGATAACAAAGGAGTTAATGGACGAGCAGAGTAAAGAGCAGCAGGACGAAAAGCAGCTTAATCAAATGCACTCCTTCTAGGTCTAGAACTCTTTAATCAAGTGTGATAAAATCAAGTAAGACAGATCAAGTGAGGTGATGTTAATTGAATTTTGATAAGAGCTTTAATGAGACCATCGATCAACGCTATGTTGTAGACATAAATGGTACAAGTGAAGGCACACAACGAAAGTACTTTAAAGACGATTACTGGTACAAAGAAGATAGAGAAGGGCACGAGGGGTTAGCGGAATATTTAATCTCGAACTTCCTTTCTTTCACCGATTTAGCTCAGGATGAATACGTTCTTTATGAACATGGTCTCATCAATGGTAGAAGTGGCTGCCGTAGTAAGAATTTCTTGCAAGATGGTGAAAACTTCATAACGTTCTATCGTTTGTACTTCTCTGAGTTTGGTATGAACATGGCAGAAGTTTTAGCCAAGCTACCTAACATGGAAGAACGTATCAAATACACTATCGACATTATATTCGAGTTATCCGGTATTGACGTTACGGATTACTTAAGAAAAACATTTACACTTGATTTAATTACTTTAAACGAAGATAGACATTTAAATAATTTAGGTTTGATAGGTGTCGAAGACCACTTTAGTCAAGCACCTATCTTCGATAATGGCAAATCTCTTCTTACAGCAAACGTAAGTGTTAACTGGTATTTTCCAATAAAAGACAATGTCAAAAGAGTAATAGCAAGACCTTTTGCAGGTTCGCATAGAAAAATGTTTGATTACTTTGGAAAAGGATTTAATGTTAACTGGGATGATTTTATTGCTTGGTTAAGTAAGCAACCAGATTCTAAAGAGAAAGAAGTCTTCATGTATCAGGCAGAATTCTACAGGAAGGAGTTTTAATACAGGATGGAAGAAATGAAATTCTTTAACAAAGATAATAACAAACATAGTGATACAACATCACAGTTGCCAAAAGAATCTAATAAAGCTCAGACTGTTAACTACGCTCCACCACATTTAGAAGACTTCTCATTGGAGGTCTGGTGGAAAAACAGATTAACCGCTAAGGTACATTCCGAAGGTACAAAGGTATACGTAGAGTCTACAGAAAAGAATCCAATGAAACGACTCTTTCCCAACATGACCCTTTCACGATATCAAGCCAGCGAAGTTTTAAAGATGAGATGTTGGGATCCAGGAAGACCAGACATTAGAGAACTCCTTGCTGCTTGCGGTTTAACCAAGTACGTCCCTCTGGACATTGTAAGAAAGACACATGGTGTTAGTTACAATGATTTCCTATGGATTAAATTTCCCGGAGAGGATTTAAGAGCGGAGGACGTTCTTGTCAGAACTGATTGGTCTAACGACGATAATGATTAAATAAAGTAAGAATAACAAATACTAATCATAGCAACTTTAGCAAAGGAGACGATACAATGAAAAATTTAACTGCATTATTGAAGTCAAAAGATGTTGGAACTACAGAAGGTTTGGTAAACCTTTTTGTCAGTGCAGCAGTAAGAGGAGCAGTAACTACATTTGTTTTCTTCGTAGTCGAAGGAACTGTATTTGTTGTAACAAAAGATTTACGAAAGTAGAATTCAAACAAACACAACTTAATAACATTCAAAAGACCTGAGCAACTTTAGCCCAGGTTTTTTATTTTAAAAAATGTTATCCAATAAAGGTCAAAACAAAATTAATGTTACATTAATTTAAAGGAGGTATTTTATTTGAAAAAGACCATTAAAATAATTTTAAGCTTAGTTGCATTAGTAGTAATACCATTTGGCTTATTTGTATTTGCAAATTTAATGAATGAAATTCCATTGCTGCTATCTATGGAATCTGCAGCTATGGCTTATTTATATTTTGCTTTAGCATGTACCATCATTACTTGTATTTTATTATTTGTACTTAAAAAGAACAAAGGCAGACACAGTAATAACGAAGTACTTCTCAGGAATGTTTTTGATAAGTTGTTGCTTGCTTTTGCATTAGCAGTAATGATACTTGTAATCGTTTTAGCAAAGCAATACACTTTTGTGGAATCAAACGAGTTTTTAAATGTTTTGGTAGTTATCTTAATAGCCACATTAATTGTCGGCTTTAGCTTAGTGACTGGGTTTAGCTTTATTATGCTAAAAAGAGAAATTAAAAAGGAAACTAAAGGAGAGATTAAAGAGGAGATTCCGAATGAGTGGTAAGCAAAAGAATGTTAAAGATATTGCAGATGCTGTAGATACAATTGAACTTAAAGAACTTCTGGAAGAGTTACGTAATAGTAGTAAAAAGAAAAAAGAACCTTTACGAGATTTACAAGAAAAGATTAGTTACATTGGTTTAATAATTGCTTGCTTTCTTGCCGTAATCTTGGCGTATATAACTATGGTTTAGGAGGTATTAAAATGTTTGGATTTTTTGTAATCATTGCTACTATGGCACTAACTATTTTTTATTTTACTATCGATAGAATGGGTAAACGGTCAGATGTCGATAAAGTAATTGATTTCTTGGAGGACTTAGTAGAAATGGATGCACTTAGAATAGAAATTGGTTCTAACTGCGGACAAAAAGCTTTAGCTAAGTCCGACCCAGTTAAAACTAAAAATAAGAAAAAGAAAAAGAAAGATAAAAAGAGAAAGAAGAATGATTCCGAGATTTTACAGTTAATTAATAAGATTGATAAAAAATTAGAAAAAGGGTACACATTTGCAAATATTTCTAGAAATCATTATGAAAAAATTTACAAAGAAGAAATTTTGAATTTATACAAAACTTCAAAATTAAAAGGCGATGCTGAAGATTCAATCAAAGAAGTTTTAAAATCACTTTTAGGTGATTTAAGAAAACCTGGTGAGAGTTTCGCTAATAAGTTAGAAACAAAAGCTTCAATTGATACTTTAGATACAATGCTTACAATGGATGGTATCAAAGAAAGTGAACTACAAATTGTTGCTAGAGAGTCTTTAACCAAGCCCATTTCCAAAAGAACATTAGACATGTTAAGCAGTGAGTAAAACAAAATGAAAAGGTGTAATAGGATAGTTTGTGCAATAATTTTCTCAATGTTTGGTTCTTTGCTATGTGGCATTGGTTTAGACTTTAGCAAAGCAACTTTCGGTTTACCAGGATTTGTGTCAATAATCATTGGAATCATCTTTGGTTTTTCTTTGCTTGACTGCTAGATTTTACAGGAGGTTATTAATGAAAAATAAAGAAAAGACAATAAATGATTTAAAGACCTGAGCAGCGTTAGCTCAGATCTTTTCTTTTACCCGAAATAAGCACACATCTTAACACACCCTAACAGGAGGTAATCAGAATGAAAGAAATAAAAGAAATCTCTGAACCAAAAGAAATCTCTGAAGTACCAGAGGCTCCAACAGCGAATGAGACTTCCGCATCAAAAAGTAATCTAAAACTAATCTCAAGTTTAATAGCATTGATAATAATTCCATACGGTTTATTCTTAAGTGTAACACTTCTCAAAGGATTACCATTGATTTCAGCAATGAAATACGCAGTCAGATTCTTTGTAGCGTTCCATGTAATTTTAGCTATAGTAGCTGTAGTTCTTGATTTCACATTAGACAAAAGTCTTGGTAAACATAGTGATGGGGAAGCTTTTCTCAAAAAGATCTTTAACAAATTCTTAGTGTTATTTGCATTTGCAGTAATGTTTCTCGTAATCACTTTGGCCACGAAATTCACATTCGTAGAATCAAATGAATTCTTAAATGTCTTAGTAGCTGCATTGTTTGCTGCAATCTACATGGGATTTAGTGTACTTGGTGGACTTAGTTTAATCATCTTTAGAAAAGAGTTAAGAATTAGAAAAATAATAGCTTAATAGAATAAGATCACATTAGACTAAAGATCACAACAGCTCTAAGCATTTCCACATAGGAGGTACGATAGAAATGGGAAAACCCTTTGAACCAGTAACAACTAGAATCATTAGAATCGGTAATGATTACTTGTCACAAGGCACAGTCACAAAATACTTTAGACCAGTGACCAACAGCAATGGCACAATAGAGTTACCACCGGCCACTCTTGGCTTAGGAATTATTTTCCACTTTAGCCCAGAGAACTCTGTAATAATGAAATTACCAAAAGACCTCACAATGGCGAAACTTAAGCAACAGCTAGAACATCTTCCAAAAGATGTCTTAAGTCTCCTTGCCTTTGCAGTCTTACAAGGTTTTAACTACATTGAGATGGACCTAACAAATCCAGCCTACATTGACAATATGACTATTTAACAGCAAAGGAGTAATCAAGAATGAAAAAGATAAACAAAGGTAAAATAGCTAAGTTTACTGTTTGGTTCATTGTGTTGGCTCTTTCAGTCGCTGGAGGTTTCGTTGCAATGTTTTATGGAATGGAAGTAATCTACAGAATTTTATCCAAGGTCATAGGAGTAGCCTTAGTAGTGGCTTTACTTTTTGCAGCTATGATGGTATTTCTCGAAACCTATTTAGCCAAGCACCCAAATCCATTACAACATGAGATTGAGAAGCAAAAAGCACAGCAAGAACTCAAAGAAGAAATGGATAAGAGATTTAAAGAATAAAAAGCTTGACTAATGTAGATACAGTGTATATACTTAATATAAGGTATATACATCGTGTATACTAGGAGGAAGAATTATGATTAGAAGTTTAACACAAATACCAAAGGAAACAACGTATGCTACACAGATTCCTGTGAGGAGGTGGGGAAACGGGCAGGCAATCCGTTTATCAAAAGAAATTTTAGAACAAATGCATATAAAGGAAAACGATAATTTAAATGTTACAGTGCACGATGGAAAAATGGTTCTTGAGAAAGCCGAGAAACCAAAATACCTTAGTTTTAGAGAAAGGGTGGAGGCATTCTATGGAAAACCTTTTGAGCAAGTCTGTTTAGAAAGAGAACAACTTGGGGAAAAGGTAGAGGAAATTGACACAGGTGCCCCTGTAGGTGATGAATATTGGTAACTTTTAAACAAGGTGATATAATTACTATGAATTTTGATCCGCAAGCTGGCCATGAACAGAAGGGATTTAGACCAGCACTAGTTGTAAGTAATGACGACTTTAACAGGTTTCATAATTTACGATTTATATGTCCAATAACGAATACACATAGAAATTTTTTATCACACATAAATCTTGATGACCGAACAAAAACAACTGGTGTAATTCTTACTGATCAAGTAAGAATGCTGGATGTTAATGTTCGCGGTGCAAGATTTATAGAGGAATGTCCTAATGATATTTTGGATGAAGTGGTAGATGTAATAAAATCGTTTTTATAGTGAAGATAAAATTCAAAGAGGTCTGGTATTAACTGGACCTCTTTTTGTGTTCACTTTAGCCAAGAACTTGATGTTTTAAAACCATGTTACTCTTTGAGTAAAAATATAATAAATTATTAAATGGCTATGAGAAAACTTCCTTCTACTTTTACAGAAAACAAAAAATGATTTTAGTTTTCTTGCTTTCCATTTATGGTGGCTATGGAAAAGCTTTCTTCTATTAAGAAAGGTGTCAATGTAGTTTTTCCGTTTTCCACAAACAACTAAAAATAGCGGCTATAGAAAAACTTCCTTCTATTAAAAAATTGGGTATGTCTTAGTTTTTCTGTTTTCCGCACAGTGCCTAGATTCTTCAACGAGTCTAGGCACTTTTACATTTGGAGGTATGTTATGCTAAATGAAATTTTATTAAGAAGAAAACACAAAGTTACTGTTGATTTAAAAACACCATTAAACAAAATCGTTGTGGAGTCTTTAACACATCTTTTCACATTTGAACTTAATCTCAGCAGTCTTGGCTTTAGTCTAGAACAAAACTTTGCTTTAGTTTTAGCCAAGCAGCCAGTAGCAGTAATTGATGATTTGTATAAAGAATTAATTCCAGCACTTAAGGCTTTGATCGGAGCTGATAAAGAATACAAAGTAATGTATCCTAATTTTCCAAAGCAGGTAGCAGAAGCAAATGATGCAGAACTTTGGATTAATGCTATCTTACATTACGTTAGTTTCGGTACTTGGCTTCCTGAGTACGAGAAGGTTGAAAGAGCACCTTTAGAAGAATTATCTAAACGACAGGAATTAACTCTAGGAAGTTTAGAAGATTTAAAAGAGATCTTCACTAATCTCCTTAACAGTAAAACCTCTTTAGCCAAGCAAGATTACGAAGACTTGGAGTGGTGCTTAGAGAATGTAGAAGAGAGTTGGAATTGGATTCCAGAAGAAATCGCTTTTAAAGAAATTCTAGCATGGATTAGCGCAAAGCTGGCAGAAGAAGGAAAAATTAAAGTCTTAGCTAAATACTACAAGACAGCCACAGATGTACTTAGACTTACAGTCTCACTCTCTGGCGGTGATGTCTCTTTAGCTGAGAATACCAAATTTAAAAGCTTCTCCCGGAAGGAACGTAGAATTATCATGACCCTTTTAGCACAGTGTTCTAACCTTGAGGAAGATATGTGGCGATACAGAGAACAATGGATTAGACTTGGAGAAAGACTTCACCCTGGAGAATTCAAAGGGCAAGCATTCAAAAAAGTACAATTAGCTTTCAAATCAATTAGAGAAGAGAAAAAACCTCTCTTTTGGACAGGCAAAGTAGAAGGTCTCATTAAGTCTTCGAAACACAACAAAGACGAAATGGAAACACTATTAGGATTACTTATACAACGCCCTGGAGAATTCGCAAGACGATTAGACAAGTTGTTACGGGACTACCCTGACTACTCAGACGAAATTGTTGAAAGCTTTAGCACAGTGGCAGACAAAGTCAGCACACTTGTACTTCTGCAGACATTAGCACATTTTCAGTACAGAAATTGTGAAGATCTACGCACAGTAATGCCAAAAGGAAACATAGCTAAAATACAACTTCTTGACAGCTTTAGCCAAGAAATTGGTGACACCACAAAATTACGTGTCGTAATCATAAACGCTTTGGATAAACAATACTCTAAACGCTCCCCACTTGGAAACGTGTGGATTGATGATGAGCTAAAGAACTTCATTATTCCTTTCTCACAACGAAGTGCTAACAGTACATACAAATCAATGACAAGGGGAAGTAGATTTACTTTAACCAAGTCAAACGTTCGTTTCTTCATTTGGTGGACAAATACAGAATTTGGGTGTTATCCCGTTGACTTAGATTTGTCTGTAGCTTTCTACAATGAAAATTGGGGTTATGTCGGACATGTCTCATACACTGAATTAGAAAATTCTTCACTGAGGTGTTATCACTCAGGTGATATTATTAATGGTGATGATTTTGGCAGTAAAGGAGCTTCAGAGTTTATTGATGTGGATTTGGATGCCATGTTAAGTGAAGGAGTTCACTACGTAGTACCGCAGGTGTACTCGTATTCTGGCGAAAACTTTAACCAAGTACCTTGTATATTTGGTTGGATGGAACGAGAAGATTTGAATTCTGGCGAAATCTATGAACCTACAACTGTGGAAAATCAGATTTCATTAACTTCAACAAGTAGGATTTCTGTACCATTAGTAATCGACTGCAAAGAGCGTAAAATAATTTGGACAGACCTTTCAAAACAGATAGGAATAGAAAGGTCCAATAATCTTGAAAACAATTTAGTCGGAACGACCTTAGCAGCGTATGCAATGGTTAATCTCAAAAGAACTACTATGTTCCAGGTTGCTGCTCTAAATGCTTTAGCTCGTGGAAAGGTTGTAGAAAGAGTGGAAGATGCGGATGTAATCTTTACAGCAGATAAAGAGTGGATTAAGAAGGCTTTAGCTCAGGAGTCCGAGATTCATAAAGAGCCTCACATCATCACACAGTGGGATTTAGATGTCTTCATGTCTGACTTAATCTAACACAGCTAGCAACCACTTTAGCCAAGTCCTTCACCAATCGGATGACTTGGCTTTTTACAAAGGAGAGTTAAGATGAGAATTGGCATGGATATAAAGAAAATACATTTTTATCTTTTAAAACATTTTTTAAGGAATATTTTACTCAGATATTTATTACTTGCTGTTTATCTATTTTTAGTTACAAAAGGAGTAATGTCATATAGTAGTGAAAAGGTTATTAGAAACCTTTTAATTATTTCTTTAATATTGTTGGTACTTATTACACTTTGCTACAAATTAGTTAAAAGAAAAGTCACAACAATGTATCATTTAGCTGGAGATGTTACTGCGAAAGATGTAGATAGTCTTTCTAATATTATTGAGTTATATTATGTAGTTTTAGAGAGTACTTTAGTATTACATGGTGTAGCATGCTTTCTTCCTATGTTTTGCACGGCTATAGAAGTGGGAAATTTAACTGCTTCATTTCTTGCATTAGGTATATTTATAATCATGTGCGTACATTCAAAATATGTAGAAGATTTTGAAGAAACATTTAAAAACAAAATACTAAACTTTTTAAATATTGAAATAGAAACGATAAAAGAACCTGATGAAGAAGATGTGGATGAAACGGAGGATAACATAATGTTAAATGAAAATAATAAATTACCAAAAGATGTTAGTGAGAATGAAGTAGATACAGAAAAACATAGAGAAAGTGAAGAGGGTGCAAAAGATAAAGAAAGTAAGGAAACAGGTGTGACATTAAATGATGTAATTGGCACAATGCTAAATTCTGTATGTGGAGTAACAATAGTTGAAAAATCTCCAACTAAGTAGGAGAAAGAGCTAGATGGCTTTAACTCAGACGATTACTTTAGCCAAGGTAAGACCTTTAGCCAAGACAATAGGCCGGACATGTCTTCAGTAGAATCTTTAAACAGAAGAGCAAATGTAATCTCTCTTTTGCCATTTATGCTGCAGCTTCCATTTCTATTCACAAATCTACATAATACAAAACTTTTATCACTCGTAGCGATAGAGCTAGTGGCAGTTGGAATTTTACTAATAGTGATTTCTAAGTTGTTTACAAACTTCTATGAAATGTTTGATGAAAACAAAGTATTTCCAGTAAGCGTGTGCCTCAATGCTCGTATAATAATGTTGCTTAGATTCGCAGCAATAGCAATCAGTAGTTGTTTGGGCACAGAGATTTTCACAATACTAAAATACGATAAATTAGTTTACGTTGCAATGGGATTAATAGTTATTTGTGCAATCTTGTTAGATCATAATTACAAGAAAACTACAGATGAGATTAAAAAGCTTAATAAGTAATAACACTTTGTAAAGAAGTATGTCAGCTTTAGCCAAGTCTTCTCTAATCGGAGGATTTGGCTTTTCTTAAAAATACTTTAAAGGAGAATCAAAATGACGAACGATTATAAAAAATTAAGAAAATCAGTAACTTTAGGAACAACTTTTGTTTTTGTGGTAGCAATGCTACCATTCATTGCATTTTTAATTCGTTTTTGCATTGATGGTTGTAAAACAGACTACATCGCATCTACTATACTTTGCAGTGTAGTAACATTGTTGTTAATAGCAAAATATGCTTCCTACTATTTAATTTTTTGGTGTACAATACATCAGGATAATGCATCCATCAAAGAGTGTGTCACGCAGTGTACCGAAAAGTGCTTAGATGAATTATCCAAAGATATGTCCAAAGAGTTTCATATAGAATTCACTAAAGACCCTCACAAAGACTCTAAACTTCCACTCGTTTCAGCTTGTGCTTGTGCAGTCAAAAAAATGTATTTTATTTCAACTTTAATCTTCTCACTCAATTTAGCACAGTTCGGCCACATCTGGTTTCCAAATGCAAAGGATAGTAATGTTTTGATTATTTCCTGCATTATAGTTGTCATAGCTGTATTTGCTGCTAATATTCACAGAGACCTCACATTAAAACACCTTCCAAAATTAGCAAACATTGAGTGTTAAAGAAGAGAGTAGTAGATAAGCAACCACTTTAGCCAAGTCTTCTCTAATCGGAGGATTTGGCTTTTCTTAAAAATACTTTAAAGGAGAATTAAAATGACATTTGCAGAGATTTTAATAAACACAATGAAAGATAAACCAGAAGTGGTAAACTTCTTTGATTATTTATTTTATGCTAAACAGTATTGTATGATACTTGAAAACATAGAAGGCGAAGGTATTAATAGCTTTAGCCCAGAACAACTTCGTGAGCTAGAAATTGGTTTCACAAATGTTTTCTCTACCGGGCAGTTAACAAATCTATTGATTTCATTCACAGTAAGTGTGAAAGGAAGGATTGCAGAAAAAGCAAACAATTCATTAGAAGTAGAAAATCTTCTTGATGAAATAATTTCTAAAAATTTAAATACTAAAGTAAAAGCAGAGAATCCAAAAGTAATCGAGATGTTTATCGATCATTTCTGTAGTTTACAGATTGGACATTGTATTCGAACTAAAGAATGTCCATACGAATGGAAACTTAATCTTACAGATTTTAATAACTATAGTATTTACTTTAGCACACAAAATGAATTGGAGGATTTCATTGGGAAGTATGTAGTGATACCTTATGTTATTTACAAAAAAGATAAGAGCAGTGATTGGAATGAATTCCGTTCAGTTGGCTATAAAATACTTGCTCCAAGTATTCTTAAAAGACCAAAGCATGCGATTTAATGATTGCTTTAGCCAAGTCTTCATTAAACGTAGCTGCTTTAGCCAAGCCCTAATTAAACGTAGTTGCTTTAGCCAAGCCCTAATTAAACGTAGTTGCTTTAGCCAAGCCCTAATTTAATCAGAGAATTTGGTTTTCATTTCACAGGAGGTTTAACATGAACAACGACACTTTGGAAAAGATAACAAAACAAATTACAATAACACTGGTAGTTTCATTACTACCGTTTATTTGGTTCTTTACCTATTTACTTAGAGGAGGTTATGCAACCACACCGATATATTCTGTGCTTATTGTTAGTGGAGTGCTTTTTCTGGATTTAACAATGTTACTATTTAGTTATAGCAAAATTCATAAGAACTTTAGCACAGGATTTCTCTCAACCTACAGCAATCCTGTTGATTTTAATTTGGCTGAAACCTTAAAGCAGTATGAAAAAGCTTTAGGAAAAATTGGTAAAACTTTTGATGACTTAGATAAAAAAGCTGCAGAAGTTGATAAACTTTCAGATGTCGATGGATTAGAAGATGAAATTATTACAACTATTAAAGATATAGATACACTTAATAATAGTAATAATTTCAAAGTAGTGACAGTATTGCTTGAATTGACAAAAGTAATCAATTTAGTTTACTTTTATATGTTTTTAATATTTATATTAGGACTTTCAGCTAACTTAGACATTTTTCCTAAAAGCTTTGGGGTTATTGGTGTAGTAGTAACAGCTTTAGCCATGATAATAGTAGCACTTGTCTTTATCAAAGCGCAACGAAACATGACTAGCGAAACTTTGTATAATATCTTCGAGAACTAATAAACACTTACAAATGTCTGTGTAATTGTATTTAGAATTGATGAGCAAAACTACGATTTCACTGTTCATTTAGTTTCGTTTTAGCCCAGATCTTCAAGAACTGAAGGTTTGGGCTTTTCACATTTATTAATAGTGAATGAGAAATAAGAAAAGGAGTTTAAAATGGAATTAGATAAAACAAATCAGAATGAGATTTTAGAGGAAACAACTCGACGTATGGCAGTGACATTAGTTACTGCCACTTTACCTTTTATGGTGTATTTATTTTACATTTATACAGGAGGCTATAAAACCGAAGCAAAATCATCACTTATTTTCTACAGTGTTATAACAGGTATTCTTTTGGTAGTATTTGCTTTTAACTACTTTTACTATTGGAACATTTTAAGTAATGGTGAAAAATTGTTTGAGGATTGGATTGATTTCGAGAACTTATTAACTAAAACAAAACTGACAAAAGAAGAAGTTCTGGTAAATTCTATTAAAAAGATGTACACTTTAGCCAATCTCATCTTTGCTGCAGATTTAGCTGCGTGTACAAAAAATTACTTTCATAGTATAACTGAATTCAAAGTAATAGTATTCACAGTGTTAACAATTACAATCATGACTGTCTTCTCTTACATACAGAGATTCAAAACTGAAAGAAGAATGTCATCGCTGATGGAACAGAAATTAATCGAAAAGAAATAGCAGATGATTAGTACAAGTAAAGTTTTAGTCTAATCAGCCTTAGCTCAGTTCTAATCAACTTTAGCCCAGCTCTCTTTCAGCGGAGTTCTGGGTTTTATTCAAATGCTCTTATGTGTTATGATTAAAAGTAAACCATGAGAAAGAATGGTAGTGTGTGAACCTCTTAATTACTTTAGCCAAGCTATACAATTCTATTAAAAAGAAAGGTTAAAATGGTAAAGTAATGATTAACAAATTTAGAGGTGCTAACAGATTTCTTAGTAATTTCTATGAAACAAGTGTAGAGTGGGAAGGTTTAATTTATCCTAGCTCAGAAGCCGCTTTCCAGGCTGCTAAGACCTTAGACCAGGAAGATCGTAAACGATTCCAAACAATGACACCAGTTGAAGCAAAGCGAGAAGGCTATAAGGTAACACTTCGGAAGGATTGGGAAGATATTAAATTACATGTAATGTATGAAGTCGTTTTAGCCAAGTTCTCTCAGAATGAATTCCTTAAGCAGAAATTAATTGCAACAGGACGAGAATGGTTGGAAGAGGGAAACACTTGGGGAGACAGAACATGGGGTACTGTAGATGGAGTTGGGCAAAACCTTTTAGGGCATGTTCTCATGACAGTCCGAAGTGTTCTAATGCTCCAAGAAGCAATCGAAAATGGCGAAATAGATCCAAACAACTTCGACAAAGACAAGTGAAGCGAGGAGCATAGTATAATCTGATAATAACAACAACTTTAGCTTAGCAACAACTTTAGCACAATAATAACCTTACAAAGGCTTTAGCTCAGCAAGAGCTTTAACACAGTAACAACTTTAGCCAAGATCTCTGTAACAGGAGCTCTTGGCTTTTCTCATTTCTATCTTTAAACAGAGTAATTTGAATCACAACAAAAGAGAATCCAGTTTAGCCAAGTTTAAAAACCAAGGAGGTATTAATCATGACGAAAGATCCAATCACAATCAAAAATAGAGTTAAAAATAAAGTCAAACATCATCTAAGCACAACCATAGCAGTAGTAAGCTTACCCTACTTAGTTTACTACATTCTCTTATTCAAAAACAAATTGCTGCAAGAACTCTGGCCAACAACATTACTTTGGACAATAACATTGATTATTACGCTCAGTCTTAGTATACTTTTACGTAGAGTTACTCTAAAAGCTTTAGCCCAGGAAAACTACAGTAAAATGTTTTTACTGTCCAAGGGTTTCTTTAGCATGGTAGTTTGCATCAGTACATTCGGAATTGTTGGATGTATGCAAACCTTTAGAAATGTTCACGAACACACAAATGCAGTAGCAGCTTTGTTCATTTTCTTAGCTATCAATTTAATCTTCTGCGCATTCATCGCAATCCAAAGAGTTTACATAGAAAAGTGTATTAGTGATTTACAGAGAGAAGACAGTAATAACAAAGAGCTTTAATATAGAACAAGTCAGAAATCGCAACTAGATGGAAGGACCTGTGATTTAATACACTTGCATAATCTGCAACGGAGGTGAATAATAACGATGAATAATACAACAGCAATTCAAAACACTCAACACACGTCCAAACAGGAGTTAATGAAAAAGATAGAAGAATTAACTACACCATTAACATACTATGGTAAAGGAAATGACATAATTATAGATTACATTTCAGACATACATTTACAACACCATTTAAAGTTTTATAACAACGATGCCAAACAGATGCTCAGACAAGTTACAGAAGCTTTAGCAGAGTCGATCACTTTCAACAGTATTAAAATCATTAATGGCGATTTATCCACGGATCACAATATGGTAATTGAGTTCTTTAAATTCCTACGCATCTGTTGTAGTAAAAGTTCTTTCACTCATTTCAAACATAAATTAATTAATTGCAGAGAACAATTTAACTCAGGAATTCTAGAGAAACAATTACAGCATCAAAGAAAGTACAAAGAATTCTTACTACAAGCAATAGAGGTAAAAAAATCTATTATTGATTTCAATTTACAAAAGTTAATAAACTATAGAAATCGTTACAGATACGGAGAAGATTTAATGAGTGCTTTTGAATATTTTAGAAAATTAAAATCATTTCAAAAACTCAATCTCACAGATAGAGAAATTGAGAACATTATAGAATTCATTGAATTAAATCAAAAATTAAATGAATGCAGTGAAGAGATAGCTTATATTGGACAAAGGATAGAATGGTTAAATATAGACAAAGCAGAATTAGAAAAGAAGTGCAATAAGCCACTTGAAGAAATTACTTTGAATGACTTTAAATTAGATAAACTAAAAGATATCTATTTTATTCTTGGTAACCATGAATACTACGATTTCGATTCTATTGCATCGGCTGTAGATTTCTATAAAACCTCTTTAGCCAAGTACGGTATTCACATTCTCCAAAATGAAATGTTAGAATTAGAACGCTTCTCATACTTAGACGGTGATCCAAAATGGGTCGATTTGATTCTCTATGGTGGAACAGGCTTTGCAAAGTATGACGAACACTTCAATGCTAACAATACACTTTGCTATAATGGTTTTACTCGTGAAGAAGAGATAGAAGAGGGAACTAAGTTTGAAGACGGATATCACAAAGCGTTAGTCCAGGCGAAACAAGAGAATAAATGTTTTATCTGCGCCTCCCATTATCCAACGCTTTCCTGTCTTAACCACTTTAACCAAGAAACAATTTACTTTACTGGGCATAACCATAGGAATTACTATGAGAAGAAAAAAGATCGTGTAGTGTACGCTGACAATCAAATTGGTTATCACAATCAAGAGATAACCTTTAAGAAAGCAACAACTGGTGTTAGTCTAAATCCATACGAATCGTTAGAAGATGGTATTCATGAAACAACAGTGGAAACATACTTACAGTTTTACCGATACGCCGGAGAGTTTATCAACAGTGGTAAATACATAAGTAATCTTATCAGTAAGGGTAATAGAAAATTCTATGTAATCAAGCAAGACGACTACTATGGATTTTTCCTTATATGTGATTCAGGACCTTCAAAAGGTATTTCAATCGCTAATGGTGGTAAGACTAAAAAACTTACAAAAGATACTAATATTGATTGGATTGTAAAGAACTTTAGCCTAGTAATCTCTAAATACCTTAGATTGCTTGCACCACTTAGAAATGTACAAACACATTTGTCAAAAGAACTACGACAATTAGGATTAAGCGGCGATATCCATGGATGTATTGTAGACATTGACTATCGCCATCACATTATGGTAAATCCTACAGATGGTTCAATACAATTTTACTACTCTCCAGTGTTTGGAATAGTTAAATATCTAAGAAGCTTTAGCAAAGTGATTGAATCTCTACATGAGAATTCTAAATTCTCTTTAGCCAAGTGTGAGCAGCTGCAGTTACAATTTACTGAACTCTCCAAAAAGAAAAGGAAGAACAAAGAGTTGTATTATTTGAAAAAGATCACAAATAAAGAATTCTGCAATCAAGCACTTCTAACAACAAAACCTTCTGATGAGAGCGGTCATAATAACTTTAGCCCAGAAGAATCCAAAAAGGAGTTAACAAGTGTAGATGGGGAATTACAATATGTAAGTAGGACAGAAGGTGCCTACGGTGTCTCCAAAAGAATACAACCTTTGCAAAGACTCTTTAGCAGTCATATTTTAAGAGACTTCGATTTACGTTTAGTAGAAGATGAATTCTAAATATGCAGATTACGATGCTATATGGCTTAAAAAACTTTAGTCCAGAATAAGTCTAAAATCACAACTAATATCTTTAGATCCTGAAAGGCTTTAGCCCAGTCCCCTTTCATGAATCGAATCACGACGAATTGATTTTATTTACAAAAAATTTCAAATGTGCTATTGTAAAAGAAAATAATGAAATATTCAATAGTTCGGAGGTATAGCATGGAATTCAAAACAGTAAGTAGATCAGTCGAATCAGTAATGAAAGATGTACAGAAAGGTAAAATCTCACTTAATCTAGATATCCAAAGACCAACCGGTGCGTACAACAACTTTGGTAAATCAATGATAATAGATTCTCTGCTGAGAGGATATCCTATCGGAATTATTTACATAACTGTAAAAGAAGACGAAAACGGCAAGAAGGTTAAATACCTGGCAGACGGTAACCAGCGTATCGGAAATCTTAAAGAGTTCATTATAAAGCAAGACGGAGTTAAGAACTTTAAGCTATCAGGTGCTTTAGGAAAGATAACAATTGATGGAAAGAAATACGAAATCGGTGGAAAGAAGTACGATGCCTTAGACGATGAGGTAAAAAGTGCTTTAGACGATGCATCCTTAACTATTTGTGAAATTAGTGACTACACTAGAGAAGAGTTGAATGATTTCTACACAAGAATTAATAGTGGAATAGCGCTCAATGCTGTACAAAAGCTTTTACCAATCATGTCAGTTGATTTACTCAATGATATTCAAGAACTTACGGATAACCCTTTCTTTGAGAAGGTTTTAACCAAGAGACAACTTATTACTTCTACAGATGTCTCCACCATTCTCGAAGTATTAATGCTAATGGAGTTTAGCCCAGAATGTCCTTTCGATAGCTTACGTAATACCGATAAGATCAAATACATAACGAATGCCAACGAGAACATTAACGAAGAGAATGTAATTGCTATTGCAGAAGCTTTAGACAAACTTAACGAACACTACACAAAAAGAGTCAAAGTGACTAAGACACTTCTTAGTCTAATGATCTTCGGAGTATGTAAAGTGCAGAAAGAGCAGAGAGATTTAACCAAGTACTTCGAATGGTTAGATAACTTCCTTGCTACTTACAAAGAGGACGAAGAGTTCATGCAATTCTGTAAACAGGGAACTGCCAACTCAGCTAATGTACATGGAAGATTGGAGCGCTTTAACCAAGCAATCCAAGAGATGTAATTAAAGTGTGCAGCACCATCAAATACCACCAGCACAATCCAACACATCACAACATAATCCAATATCAGCAGTAATAATTCTACAATAACAATTAATTCTGCAGCATCAATAGCCATTAGTGTAAAAGCTAATGGCTATTTTTATTATGTACTATAACTTCAGTTCAGGACCATCCATGAAGTAGTTTCACAAAGTGAGATCCTAAATGGAAGTATCGCCAGTATCTTTAGTTCACGCGACTTTAGGGAACAGTTACGAATCTAGGTCTTTAAATGGAACAAGTCCGAAATCACTATCTTTAGATCTCTGAGGATATAGAGATGAGGAACTTGCGATTATCTTTAGATCACGAGAGCAAAGCAAGCTTTAGCCCAGAACCGGAACTCTCACAGCCTTAGCCAAGATTCTAAAGTACCTTCACATCTCTAACATAGATCTAAAAACGACCACTACAAATCTAAATTACCAGAAGAACGAATTATAAGATAGAAAATGACATTACATTGAAAGAAAGCGACGGTACGTCAAAGGAGGTAATAAACATGTCAGAAAAAACATTTTTAGCCGAAATAAGAGATCTATACAGTTCTAATAATTGTGAAGATGTTATTGAGAAGTCTATCGGAAAGGTTTATAAGATCTTAAAAAGGAGTGATATAAGCAGTGCATTTGAAAACTCTTTTAAGAAAAAGATTGATATTCCAATCCATAAAATCTTTAAAGATAGGATAGAATACTTTACTACTGATTATATAGATACTCTTACAAATGCATACACTATCTTATTTATTCTAACAAAATATTTAAGATATTTAGAGAAGGACGATTTAAAATACAATGTAATACACAGTGAGTGTACTATACTGTTTACTATTTTCGAATTCATCAAAGAGAATGGTATTAGTCGTCAAACGTCAGAGGATTATTATAATCTCATAGTTCTGTATGACGATTTAGATAACATGACAATCAAGAATATTAAATTAGACTTCTTAAAGAAGTGTGATGTTAAACATCCAAAAGATGTATTAAAGATTATTAATGGCGAAAGAACAGCAGAGCAGAGAGGTATGTTAAGTCTCAATGTAAATTCTACTGATAAACATGAATCTAGTGTGTTCTACAAAATTCGACGTAGATTATCTAAGTTATCATTTATTAAACTATCATTGTTACTTTGTGTGTTTGTTGGTTTAGGATATGCTATAGCTCCGCAACTCCCACAACTTTCACTGATTCTATTATCAGCAGCTTTTGCTATTACTGCAATGGCAGAACATAATGAAGATTTAATCAATGGCGATTCGGATGCCAGTTCCACTTTACAAGGCGAGACTTTAGCCAAGAATTCCACTTCAACACAGAACACTGCTTCGCAAAGCGGCGATTTAGCCAAGGACTCTTCTACAGATGTAGAAGCTAGCTATAACGCAGTAGGCTATGTAAATATACAATTACTTTTAGATAAGATAGAGAGAAATATCCAAAAAGGTTACAAATTCCGAAATATTGATATTGCTCGATATAGAAATATTTATTTTAAAGAAATCGTTAATAACTGTAAGGCTGAGAATTTACCAGAAACCACTATTGATGGTTACGCTAAAATACTAAATTCTTTACTGGATGATATGTACAATGCAGAACTAGAAAGTGCCATCTCGGAATCCAATGCAGCTTTAGCCACATTACAATCTCTAACACAGATAGACGGTATTCAAAAAGATAGCATACAAGATTTTTGTGTAAATGGATTACAAGATGGATCACAAAAAACAACAGAGTCTACTGATGATTCAGCAGTAGACAATTAATACACAATAAAACGAAAGGAAGGGGTGCTAATGAGTGAATTATTAAAATTAGATTTATTTTCCAATAATAACAAAGAAGACTTTAACCAAGACAACTTTAACAAAGAAAACATTAACCAAGAATACCAAACAAACACTACATACATTCCAGAAGAGGAAACATCAGAAGAACATTTAGAGGAACAGCCAGAAGATAAAATAGAAGTTTCAAGACATGCATACGAAAGATTACATGAACGATGTGGTCTTAGCCGTAAAGCAGCAACCCGCATGGCTGAGAAAGCTTTTTACACAGGAATGAAACACAGTGACACCAGAGGACAGATTAATCGTTGGATTACATCTTTGTACTTTAATAACAAAAATGCCAATAACATCAGACTGTATGGTAATTTCGCATACATCTTCTGCAACAAAATACTAGTAACTGTTTTAGAAATACCAAACAATCTAAAGAACCGATGGAAGCCAAAAGACCTTTAAATGAAACATCTCAAAGATGGAATCTAAATCCTAGATGGAAGAGACGACAGACTCGAATCTAGGATATCTTTAGATTAAAGGAGTATAGCGACTATGGGGCCTTCTGGTGCCAGCCACTAAAGCGAGCGCAGCGAGCACGCGTCGACCCGGAGGCGCGGAGCGCCGGAGGGGAGACATAACAGACTCATTCCTCATAACGACTTCTCATTTATAACAAAAGTCCAAGAGCCATTAGTGTAAAAGCTAATGGCTCTTTTTATTACTATGAAATTACAATAGTCAGCGTAAAAGGAGAATAAGAATGAAGATTTATTTAGTGTGCGGTATAGACCATGAGAGTTATGAAAATGTCGAATTCAGCTTTCATAGGAATTTCCACTTAGCAAAGGAGCAAGCATTACAAAATATCAAAGACAACATAATAGCATCAGGCAATACAGAATTATCGGAAAATGAGATTATGCAAAACACTCGTATGGATCTATACAAAGAGATGGATAATAATTACAAACGTATCAATGGTACTAGATGTCATAGCTGTGATTGGGAAAATCCTGTACCAAAGATTGGAGTACCAAGCTTCTACAGTAACCGTATTTTAGAGATAGAAGTGAACAACGGTGATTTTCTATGCATATGGCATCACGCTTATCAGGGAATTAATATTGGTGTTCTAAGCATTGGAACAGAGGAGGACTGTATCGCTTTAGCCCAGAAAACCTCCCAAGAGGACTACGAGAATTGCGAAGATGCCATAGATTATGAAATTAGTGAGTACAAAGATAGATGGTGTATTAGTTTTGATGATTTAGTTGAATGGAGAGTCTGGAGTATGATACAATTTAGAGAAGCCGATATAATAGAGTAAAGAAACAATAGCAACAGGAATATTGTAATAAAGAAAAGAGGTAAATATGAATATTAATGATTTTTTAATTGAACGATTCAAAATAGAACACAACAAGCGAGATCGTTCTGGAATATATGCTACTACACAACGTTTGCTAGCATACAACTCTAATAAGATCGAAGGAAGTACATTAACAGAAGAGCAAACAGCTTCATTGTTTGATACCGGAAGTTTACCAAAATCAGACGATTACTATAGAGCTAAAGACATTGAAGAGATGAATGGTCATTTCTTAATGTTTAATTTAATGATAAACACTTTAGACCAGGAACTCTCAGAAGACTTAATAAAGAGATTTCATTATGAATTAAAGTCCGGAGTTTTTGAAGACAGGGCAAATGGTTACGCTATAGGAGATTATAAAACACGACCAAACATTATTGGTGCTAGCAGAACTACATTACCAAAGGACGTACCTACAGAAATGAAAAATCTTTTAGAGTGGTATAATGAACAGGAAAAGTCTTTAACCACTTTAGCCCAGTTCCATACTCGTTATGAAACAATACACCCATTCCAAGACGGTAATGGTAGGACTGGACGATTAATTTTATTTAGAGAATGTCTAAACAATGATCTCATTCCTTTCATCATCGAGGATAAAAATAGAAATGAATATATCGAAGCATTGAAGACTGCAAGAGATAATGATTTCTCCGCTTTAGCCAAGTTATTCCGAAAGGAACAGAAAGCTTACAAAGAGGAAATAGATTATTTCATGCAGAACTGTATTCCTCAAGAAACTAACAGCATGACTTTATTTTAATTGTTAACAACAAGGAGTAACAGCATGAACAATAAAACTTTTAGAGTATTAAGCATTGATTTTGATTATTTTCAAAATGCTAGCAAAGAGGCTCTAATGGAATATCCAGATGGTATTGATTTACAACCAAGCCTTTCTCAACAGGTCTGGAAAGGTAAGTATGACTTCAAGCCATCTGCAGATTTAATAAAAACAGTAACATGTAAAACAAATGAAATGTACTTTGTAGAAAATGTATTCATGTACAACTGTAAGCAAGACATTCCAGTAATAGCTTGCTTTAGCCACGAATACATTTATGGATTTATTCAGGAGCAATTTAATACTTCTGGAGCAGAAAAGTTAGAAATAGTTAATGTAGATTTTCATGCTGACTATTACAATGATAATGTAAAGAATGATACACAAGACTGTGGTAACTGGTGTTATTTTATTAAACAAGAAATTCCCAATACTAAGATAGCTTGGATTGCTCCGGAGAACTATGAGGAGTTATACGAAAAGCAAGATTACACCGGCATTGATAAAATCACAACAGACTTATCTATTTTAAAGCAGCATGATTACGATGCTGTTTTTCTCTGTAGAAGTGATAACTGGTTACCTCCACATTTGGATAAGCATTTCCAACAGTTTCTTCATTTCTTTTGTGGCTACTTTAGCCAAGGAAAAATCCAACAGGTAATTACAGAGCCACGAGATTATCCTAAAGAACCAACCTTTGGAATCGAAGATGAAAGCGGTTCAGAAGAGGATCCTGAACTCGAAGCAGCATTAGCAACATTAAAGTTGTTTAACTAAGAATGGAGAATACAGGACTGGGCTGGTAGTGGTTGCTTTAGCACAGTTCTTCCATTCTGCAAAGCAGTATTCTTAATGGCAGTAGCGGTAGCTACGAATTAAGATATTTAATTCAGTCTTTTCTCGATCTTAGCTTTAGTACGTTTCAAAACATCATTAGAGGATTTTTCTATTAACATATCATAGAATTTATCTAAGTCATTATTAAAGAACTCTAAAGCTTCGTTTAATATGAAATTACTCTTGGAAATGCTAGGTTTAAAAGTTCTTGCAAAATTCTTTGTAGTCTTTTTAAACCCACTTATTTCCACTAAATCCTTCTTTAGCAAAGAAGCCATTAATAGATGCACAGATGAACTTTTCCATGTTTTATTCTGAGAGATTTTAACTATTTCAGAAGCAGTCATTTCTTCATCAGCATTCCACATAACTTCTAAAACTTCATACTCACTTGGTGTTATTGTTCCCTTTATTCTAGACATTATAATTCCTCCGAAGTATATTAATATTTTAGTTTATTCTAACATATTGGGTAAGAAAGTCAATAATACAAAACACGCTTTAGAAAAAGGTCTGTTATACATTTTTAATAATGAAATAGAGAAACCAAGAAAGTTTAAAAAGATAATGAAAGAGGTAACGCAAATGAAAAGTACCACAAAAATAGTTAGTAAAATGATATTGTTAGTTATTGTTTTTACTTTAGTTGCTTTAGCTTGTCATTTTAGCAAATCAATGGCTCTGATAGTATTTGTCGGTAGTATTGTGGCACCAATCTTGACTGTACGTTTTTATTTTTTACTATTTGATTTAGAGAGAATGTTAAAAAGGAGGAAAAGTGATGTTGACAGCAATGACTGAAGATGAAAGGAGAGAAGTAGTTAGTGGAATCTTAGATTGCTTCGAAGAACTTTTAGACAAGCTTGAAATAACAATACCTTGCGCTGATGCAGATGAAGAAGAAGAACGAAAGATTGTTGATAATAGTGCAAGGCTCTATGGGATGGAATACTGGTCACTGTACGAACAGATAGAAGATCTAGTAACCACAGAGCTTTAGCCCAGTGATACAAAATCTAGAACACTTTAGCCTAGACCTCTTTCAATGGAGTTCTGGGCTTTACTTATATCCAAAAGATATGATAATAACATCTATAATGGAAGGAGAAGTCAATTATGAATAAATTGGAAAGAACATTGTTAGCAAAACAGCACATTGAAGATGTGACAAAAAGATTTAACAAAGAAATAAGTTTTAGCAAAGAAAACACACTTGTCTATGGTGGACCGGATCTTAAACCAGAGTACACTAAAGACAACGACAGTGGTGACGAAGTCCTCTTTAGCCTAGAACCTTACGACACAGTAACAACATTAATGAAACACTGTGAAGAGAGTTCCAAAAGTGGTAAAAGAGGTAACAGAGTTTGTGTACTTAACTTTGCTTCCTACAAAAACCCAGGTGGTGGATACGCTAGTGGTGCATTCGCACAGGAGGAAGCGTTATGCGCAGAATCAACACTGTTTCCTGTTTTAGCCCAGTTCGAACACATCTACTACGATTGGAATAGAAAACATCTGAATCATGCACTCTACACCAACAGGGCACTCTATAGTCCTTCTATTGTATTCGAAAGGAAATCAGAGAAAGAAAACAAATCAGTGAAGATTGATGTTCTCACTTGCGCTGCTCCTAATTACTACGGTGCAGGCAGACAGAGTATCAGTTACGAAGAGAACACTAAGGCACTCGCTTCTAGAATTAAATTCATGTATGATGTTGCAGAGGATAATTGTGTTAACACATTAATTCTAGGTGCATGGGGTTGTGGTGTATTCCGGCAGGACGCTTGTACTGTTGCAGAACTTTTAATTAGAGAGGCAATCGGTCGAAGCTTTAGCCAGGTAATCTTTGCAGTGCCTAATAACAATCGCAATGACAATTACTATTACTTTAGCCAAGTGTTAAAAGAGTACAATAGTAATCTCTAATAAGAAGTAACAACATACAATAATAATCTACGATAGTGAAGGAGTACACATTATGAAAATAGATTTAGTAAAGATTAATCTCGGAGATTCCTATAAATACAAGTTTAAGAGGTATGAACCTTGTTGTGATGATATTTTAGATAATCCTTGTATTGATTTTACAAATTATAATTTAACTAAGGAAACACCAGACAATGAACCAAGGTATTGCTTATCAAATATTGAAACTTCCGATGATGAAGCTTGGTGTGACAATTACCCAATTAAGTTCTGTCCTCATTGTGGTGAACCTATCGAAATCAAAACGGTTGAAGTTATTGACTGTAGCGAAAAGTTCTCTGCTTTAGTCAAGAAAAGAGAAGAGTTGTTAAAAAGAATAAGAGCACCTAGAAATTCCAGTAAATCTGGCAATACTTCAAATGATAATAAACATTCAGAGAAATCTTTAGACGAATTATACGATGAATTACGAAGGGTTAGTAAGAAAATAAATTATATTCAAACTCTTTCTCTTTATGAAGAAGAGAAGCTTGAAAATAATTTAAACTTCGATTAGTGAAGGGAGTACAAAACACTTAATAAAAGATAACACTTAGTAAATAAAAACACTTAGTACAATAAACGAAAAAGAAAGGAGTGGTATATTGCGTTTATGGACAATACAACCACTGGAAGTTCTGGAAATAATAAAACAAAAAGGAGAGTTCGTTTGTAATCCAATTTATTCAGATTTGGATTTTAAACGTGCATACCACTGGTTGGTAAAACAGATGGATAGTCGTGGAATAGAACATCCTTATGGTTTAGAATTGCCAATTTGGGCATGGTATAAAACAGATTGGGAAAACAAGAAGCCAGACCTCGAACAGGAAGATTTCAGTGACAAAAGAGAGAATTTAGTCTGCATTGAATTAGAGATTGACGATAAAGATGTTTTACTGTCAGACTTCTATGCTTGGCATTACGTACTTAACGATTCATTCCTTGACAGCTCACATAATGAAAAGGAATGGGATTTACAGCACGAATGGTATGATGCTTTAGCCCCGGAAAAACGACAGGGAGTAAAAGAAGAGAGTTGGAATGACATTTTCAATATAACCCCAACACAAAACGAATGGATGGCAAGAGGACGAGACGTTCAGGCAGTCTTCTGGAAAATAACAAAAGAGATGATAAAGGGATACGAGAGTGTACATCCTGGTACTAAATCAGCAAAAGCATGACAGCTTTAGCTCAGTGTTGTAGCTTTAACGCAGTATTCCGATTTAGCCTAGTTTGACACTTTAGCCAAATGTGATACTTTAGCCCAGTAATCACATTGGGTTATTATAATGGAGGAATAACAAATGAAAATAAGAACAGATTTTGTAACAAACAGTTCAAGTAGTAGTTTCATCTTCAAAGATTTGGGAGATTTCAATGTTAGTTTTTATGAGAGAGCATTAAATCTTTCACCAATCTTACCAATTCGAGAGCAGCCTTTAGATGCAATTAAAGAAGTTTATGGGTGGTATAGTGAAGATATTTTAGAAATGATTTATGGTGAATTATCAGTAGTTAAGTATTATTTATTTGAAGATGACGATGAACCAACAACAGAGCCAGATGTTCCAAGTATTCTTAAGATTACAAAAGATTGTAGTGAAGAGCAGTGGGAAAGAATCGCAGCGTTCTTTGTTTTATACGCAATGTTTTGGATACATAAAAATGAAGTACTTGACAGCAAAGATATTAAGAACTCTATTGACACTTTAGCAGTGTCTGAGGTAGATGAAGATACATATTGGAATGATGAGTTCGCAATGGCTTTAGCCAAGAACTATTCTGAAAAGTTATTGGAGTACGCTTTACCTTTCGTAGGTGTAAAAGCCGGTATTGTTTTGGAGAAGTGCCTGGATGCGGACTATATGTTCTACGCACCAGAAGGTTCCGGAATATATACTAATTGCGAAGATGTGGCAGAATTAATACCTGCTTGCATTTTAGGTTGCGATCATATGGGATAATAATCATAGCAGCAGTATTCTTAATGGCAGTAGCGACAGCTACGAATTAAGATATTTAGTCAAGAGAGAATAAACAATCTCTTTAGCCAAGAAGAAAGGAGTTCTATGGCAAAGTTATATTTTAGATACGGAGCAATGGGAAGTTCTAAGTCTGCTAACATTCTCATGGTTCATCATAACTACAAAGAGCGAGGACAGTATGCTGTACTGTTAAAACCAAGGGTAGACAATAGAGATGGCAAACATAAGATAACCTCTCGAATAGGTTTGTCTGCTCCGGCAGAATACGTAGAAGATTTTCTAAAAGAAGTCTCAAAGACATGGAGAATCATAGAAGGTGATAGTAAAGAGTACACCTACCATGGAAAGAGGGTAGATGCAATCCTTGTCGACGAAGCACAGTTTCTTTCGGAGAAAGATGTAGATGCATTGTCTGACATTGTAGATTTCTGTAGCATCCCAGTTCTTTGCTACGGTTTAAGAACAGACTTCCAAAATCACCTATTCACTGGTTCAAAAAGACTGATGGAGATTGCAGACGTTATTGAAGAAGTCCCAACGGTTTGCTGGTGTGGAAAACGTGCACATTGCAATGTTAGACATCTAGATGGAAAGATTGTACGAGAAGGTGAACAAATTATGTTAGGTGCTAATGAAAGATATGTAGCACTTTGTAGAAAACATTACAAAGAAGGAAAGCTATGGGATAAACTTTGATGTACTAGCTCTAAGCAACCTTAGTCCAGTGAGAAAGGCGAAGCCAGCTTTAGCCCAGTTAATCACAACTGGGCTATTTAATAGAAAGAGAGAATTACAATGATTCAATCAACAAAGGAGAATTTACAATGAAAACAATTAAAGAAATTTTAACAGAGAGCAATGGTGTTTTAAAGATTGCTGTACACAATGGCGTTTTTCATGCAGATGATGTTTTGTGCGTAGCCATGATTAAGAATAGGTTAAAAGAACTTGGACTTAGCAGAGATGTTGAAATAATTCGTTCCAGAAACCCAGAAACTTTAGCCCAAGCTGACATTGTCATGGATGTTGGTGGTGGTAAGTATGACCATCATTCCTCAGACAATCCTGCGCAAGAAAATGGAGTACTAATGGCAGCATGTGGTAAAGTTGCTGACGAATTATATGAGGGCGAAGAATTAAAAATGTTACATGACTATGTTCTTGATTCAGTCCAGGCTTCAGATAACGGGCAGAAACGGAGTGATTTAGGAGAAAATCTTTTCTCATGGATTAGACTTTTCAACACAAGTCTTTCAGAGTCTTCAAAGCTTTCCGATGAAAGATTTGCTCAGGCAGTCGAGATGGCAGAAATAGTTTTTGACCGACAGCTTTTCATGATTCGTGAAGAAATAGCGGATAGAAAAAGAATGAAAGAACTTTTATCAAAGTACGCTGAAAATGAAAATCAGTACAGTTCACATATCTTTAATATGGGAAAATTGATGCATTGGCAGGCTCCTGTGTGCAATTTCAATGCAACATATCCTGACAAGAAGATTAAAGTGGTTGTATTCAGAACTCCAACTGGTCAGTGGAATTCCCAGAGTGTTCCTACTTATGTAGGTGCTTTTACCAATCATGCACCGATGCCAGAAAAGTATGTTAAAAAAGAAGTTAAATTTCCAAAAGGTACAATATTTGTCCATGCCAATGGCTTTATGGCAGCACATGAAACAGAAGAAGCAGCTATGAACATGGCAAAAGAGGCGGTTGCTTTAGCCAGTGCTTCTACTGGGATGAATTTATTTTAATAAAAAATAACAACAAAGAGTAAACAGTTTTTAGCCCAGTTAATCACAACTGGGCTATTTTATTTAAAAGGAGCTAATTATGGATAACAGAATTACATACACAAATTGGGGAAAGACTTATGATTTAGATTTAGTTCGTGCAACCTACACTAACAATGGTAACCTGGCAGTAGTAGCATTAGTAGCAGGCACGCATGAGAGATACGGAGATGTTACAGTAAACATAGAAGATCTGCCTAACCACTTAGCTTGCATTGATACTAACAACATGCCAGGTATTTTTGAGATCTTGCTTTCATCCGGTTTAGCCCAGGACACTTGTTACACAATGGAGAGTGGTTACTGCAAGTATCCTATTGCTAGCTTCGATTTAGCCAAGCTGCCAGACTACGAAGAGTATCTTAACAAAGCAGGATGTAAAGAATAGAATTCACACAACATAATAGCTAGGAGGTGATATGCTGAAATGAAAGATGCAGCATTAGCAATGGCAAAGAGATTACTAATGGACAGTATTTGGAAAAGTGCTAATCTGGAAGGATTAGGAACTACTTATTCGAAAACAGAAGCTATCATTAGAAATGCACCAACAATAACTACTGCTAACGAAGTATTATTTGTTATAAATATGAAGTGTGCTTGGCAATTCTTGTTTAATAATTTAGGACGTTACAATTCATTATCTTATTTGGAAGAGTTTAATAGAATTGTTGGTAATATGTTGTTCCGTAAAAGAGGTATCATACGGTTTTTAGGTATGACACCAAAATCACAGCTATACTTCCTTTTAAGTAAATTATACGAATTAAACGAAATCGAAGATCCAGAATTAAGAGCTTTAAAATATTTTTGTTTTATCACAAAAACACATTTATTTTTCGATGGTAATAAACGTGTTGCACAGTTGATGGCAAATAAAATATTAATTGAGAACGACATTGGTGTTTTCCAGATTAATATAGCAGATCAGGAAGATTTCAAAGCACTCTTAGCACAGTTTTATAAAAGCGGTAATGATACAAAGATTATTGAATTCATGAAGAAGAAGTGTGTAAAGCACGTAGCTGAAGAGTACACTAATCTGAAGTAGCTTAAGTCCAGTACTGTTCTTTAGATCATCTCTTCATTTAATCCGACACCGCCACTTTAACCCAGCAATTCCAACTGGGCTATTTTATTACCCAAATTTAAGAAAGGAGATTGCATTCACTGGTAAAACACAATAAACTAGGATTGATTACAGAATACAGATTTAATTGTATACTTTACATACAAACTTTAACTACAAATTTTAACTACAATTCTAGACTACAAATACAACTCACATTAAAAGGAGAGATACAAATGAAAATTAAGAAATTAATAAAAACAACAGCATTAACAATAGCAGCACTGACAATGATAACTAGCTTTGGCCCAGCAACTCATTCCAATCCAGCTGCATCCAGCTTTAGCCCAGTTATCTCTGCACAGGCCAAAACAGTCCCACGCCTTAACTACACTAAACTTTTTCTCCAATGCGGACAGAAAAAGAGATTAAAAGTCAAAGGTTACAGAGGCAAAGTCAGATTTAGCTCAGGAAGTAAGTTCGTACAGGTTAACCCAGCAACTGGATCTGTAGTTGCCTCCTCAGTCGGAAAAGCTATAGTAAAGGCTAAAGCTGGAAAGAAAATCTACAAGTGTGCAATTACAGTTGTTCCTAAAAGAACTATGAAATACAAAGACGTTAAGATTACCTACAAATTAAAGAAAGGTAGAAAAATAGTAGAAGTAGGTAAATACAATGTCGTTACAATGACAATCAAAAACACTTCTAAAGAAACCCCTGTTATTTTCAGTAATCTCTTAGAAGTCTTCAATGGTAAAACTTGCTTTGAATTTAGAAACACAGCAACAACAGAGATTGCACCAGGCACAACAAAGACAATTCAGTACGCTTTAAACAAGGGCTATGCTACTACAAAAGGTGATAGTTCTTTCATTGCTCTATACCACAGAAAACCTAGATTAGTTAAGCTCTTACACGACTTTAGCAAAGGACAGTACTCCTACTGGGAACAGTTAGACTTTAGCGCAGGAAGCGATGTGTTACGGTAATTTAGCCCAGTGCCTTCAAAAGATCTAATTATTCTGGTAAATGAGCTGTTTCTTTGAAAATCTAAAAACCGGTATTAAATTAAATGTTGTTATAAAAAGCTAGTAATCAAAAGGAAGGAAAATCCTGAGGTTACTAGGCTCGTATTACTTTTTTCCAATACTTCAATAGTAAAGAGGACAGTGAGGGTCATAACTCACTGTTCTTTTGCCAAGTAAGTTCTTGGCAAAACTTTTCTCCTAAGAGATGGTAGGAACGGTACATCGTCTCTTAACTCAGAATGGTAAGGGTAATAGCTTATCATTCTTTAGCCAAGTATGCTTCTCACTTGGCTAATACTTGTTTCCAAAAAGATAAGTAAATTTGTTAGTGGTGAAGAGGGTCATAGATCTTCACCACTTTAGCCCAGATCTCCAACTGGGTGATTTTTCAATGGCTCAATGGCCAGAGCCGTTGCTTTCATTCAATAGCAGACTAGCGGGTCAAATCCTAGTCTGCTTTAGCCTAGACTTCTAGGCACTGGTTTAAAATGATTTAAGCCAAGACATTTAAAAGCATCTCTATTAGTGGGGAGTAGTGCCAAAGCTATTCCTCGCTTTAGCCCAGATCCTTAAGTTTAGGCACAAACAATTTAAGCATGACAGTAGACTAGAGTGTCATAGCCTAGTCTACTTTAGTCTAGAATTCTCCTAGACTTTTCGTGACGTAAGGGTAGTAAGGGTCATAGCTCACTACCCTTTAACCCAGTTAATGGGTCAAATAGAGTTTTCATTTTTTGTCTTCCAGTGGGGAGTGATGTCAAAGTCATTCTCCACTTTAGCCAAGCTACTTTCAATTTGATTGAGTGAGTTGTCAGCGACTTGGCAGACCTTCCGGGCAAACAAGATTTTCATTTGGTCTTGCGATTAGGGAACTGTAAGTAATTAAACTTACAGTTCCCTTTTTGCTTACTAGGCATTTAACCAAGAAAAGAAAGAAAGGAGAATTACTATGTTAATTAAAATGAAAGAGTTGTCCAGTACAGCATTTGATGTAGAAGACGCTAATTTATTAAATGTAGAAATTGAGAAGGCTTTAGCTCAAGAAGAAAAGCGTATTACAGAATATTTAAGTGATTTAGATTAAAAATAAGAAAGGAAATTAGAACAATGAAAGTGAAAGATATTATTAAAAGATTAGAAAAATACAATCCAGAAGCAGTCCTTAGACTCGGTGGTCCAGAAGGCGAAGAAGTTCTGTTTATCTGCGCTTTAGCCAAGGATGACAAAAACGTTTGGTTAGAATCAGCGTCAATGTGTGACCCTAACGAAGAAATCGCAACACGTTTTAATATGGTAGAAAACGGTAAAATTACAGAGGAAGAGAATTACCGTAATCTTCTTGAACTTGGTATTGGTCCAAATGCAGTAGGAAAAGCAATGGGAGATGAAGTGTGCAATAAGTTTGTGAAACATTGCGTAGAAGGTAGACTTGCTAAAGAAATGGGACGAGAAGATCTTTTTGATTGTACACAGAAAATGAATTTATTCTAAGGAAGCAAAAAAGAACAAATGCTATTAGCAAGGAAATTACAAGTAGAGGCGACAGAGGAACAGTGCTGCTATTTTAGCCACATGTGCTATGCAGCCAGTAAACTCTGGAACCTCTGTAATTACGAAAAATACAACTGGAAAGAACTTGGTCTAAAAGAGTTTCCAAATTGGTATTACCAAAAGAAGAAATGGAAAAATAATTTCTGGTATAAGATGTTACCATCACAAACAGCTCAAGAGGTATGCAAGTCTCTAGACCAGTCCTGGAAGTCATACACTTCTCTAAAAAAGACCGTAGGAATTAGAAATCCTCAACCACCTAACAACAAGAAAATACCAATGCCAATCACATACATGCAAAATGGAATGAAGCACAATGAAGAAGAAATACGATTAAGTCTTCCAATTACACTCAAACAAATGGTGAAAGAAGCGGATGGATTCGACAAGACTTTTCTCTTTCTAAGGCACAAGGCCTTTAGCCAAGTCAGCAACATCAAACAGTTAATGATCTTCCCACCACAAAATGGTAAGTGCGATGTCGTGCTGAACTACGAGGTTAAAGAAGCAGTAGCACTTCCAGACAATGGTAAATACTTAGCTATTGATCTCGGTATTCACAATTTAGCCACGTGCTTCGATTCGGCTAACGACAAGACTTTCATTGTCGGACGTGAGTACTTAGCAATCTGTCATTACTTCCATAAGGAGATAGCAAAGGCACAATCTGCTTTAGCCAAGCAATCCTCCTCACAGTGGAAAGCTCCCCAATACACCTCAAAACGTCTCAAAGCTCTTCGCAAAAAGAGAAACAATTCTATACGTGATTATCTTCACAAGCTTACAAAATTCATAGTGAACTATTGTATCAAAAATGAAATCAATACTGTAGTTGTTGGTGATCTAAAAGGTTTAGCTAAGAACAAAAAGAGATCACATCATAGTAAATCTTACAATCAGAAATTATATGAAATGCCATACTTCAAAATTAGTGTAATGTTAGAATACAAGCTAACTTTGAAAGGAATTAACTTCGTACTTCAAGAGGAGTCCTACTCTAGTCAATGTTCTCCAAACACTCCAGAAGTCAGCAAACAGTACGCACAAAAGAGCAATCGTATCCAGAGAGGACTGTACATAGAGGGTAATCAAATCTATAATGCCGATGCAGTAGGTGCTTTTAACATTCTAAGAAAATACTGCAGTAGCAAAAGTATTAAACAACAATTCTCAACCAAAGGTCTACAAAATACTGAAATAATAAAATTGAAGTAGATAAGACATTTCACTTAATTCTGTTCAAATCAAAACAATTCAGATCAAAGCAATACAATTCAATTTAAGCAATTCAATCAAAACAAATGTCAAAATAAATCAAAGTAGCTGTGTAGCTTGCTAAGATGGATGAGGTCGCTCTAGCCAAGTGACTCTGTAATCTGCAAAGCAGAATTCTTTAGTCATGTTCTCTTAGCCAAGCAGCAGTATTGGTAACTCTGGAATTACCCAACACAAACAGTGTTAAAGTTTAGTATCAAAATTTAGTATTAATTCAATACCTAGACATTCCAGCCAAGGGTTGTCCATAGATTTAAGATTTCAATACCTAAACATTTCAGCTCAGCAAATAAGCTATAATCTAATTAATTTAACAAAACACACAATAAACAGACATTTGAAAACCCAATAATAAAAGAATTGAAAATATAATAAAATACTGAAAAGAAATGAGGTAGAGAGTTTTCCATCTGTGTGTCTAAATTAAAGTAGAAACTCTCTATTAAGATTTCTTTAGCCAAGTGAACTAAAGGTACGGTGAAAGTGCAGTTTGCCCAATAGCCGGTGAAGTTGGGAAATTAGTAATCGTATTGCTTGGTTTGGTTAGAAAGGTTAGTAGTAGGCACATTAGTAGTGAATAGGAGTACTTTAGCTTCCAGAACAATGGCAGAAGAGAAACACCAATAGAAACGTGTTTGGAAACGTAAGACCGTGGGAAAGTCAAAGTTTTACTTTGATGAAAATGGTAGTAAAGTAAATTCCGCTAAGAAATCCCAATCAGGAAAGTTAGGTAACGGAGAAGTACATCGAGCAGGTCGGTGTCCGTTGAGGAAAAACCTAATAAGGGAAATAAAAGTGCAAGAAGAGTAGGATTAAATTCTTCTAATCATCAGTAAACCTTTGAAAGAGTTTAAAAGGGCACGACTTTTAAACTCAAAGTTACCTAGACAATTAAGTTTGAGGTATCTTCTGTAATCGTTAGCAAATTTAAGAAATTTACCAACAGCCAGACTAAATTTCTTGATGCTTTGTAACTGTGTAATTGCATGCTAACGACAACTCTTAGCGACAAATCATTGCAAGACTTTAGCCAAGAGTTCTTCAAAAGCTACAACCTAGAGTGTCAGTTGTGGTGCACAACATCTCACACTTTAGGTTCAGAGCTACAGGGTGATTTCACTTTCGAGTCACACCTGTTTTGTTCCCAAAGGGAGTAATGTACCCTTTCAGCATTACTCCAAAGCAACAAAACCTTAGCCCAGTCCTTCCCCATCGGAGGATTGGGCTTTTTGCATTTCTAGAGGATTGCTTTGCAAAGCAGAACTTTAGGCGGTAGTGTCTTTAGATCAAATGAATACATTAACGGCAGTCTCGAATTAAGATTATCTTCAGATCCTGAAAGGCTTTAACTCAGTACTGCCAAACACACCTCAACACAGCCCAAATGCAAACCAAAAGCATTCAAAAATATAACTATAAAATAAAAAACAATTTAGGAGGCAACCATGAAAAATTTAAACAACAAAAGTAAAAGAGAAATCAAAAGACTTTCAAAAATGGTAGATGCCATCGAAGCTCTTGATGAAAAAATGCAGGCACTTAGTGATGATGAGTTACGTGCCAAGACACAGGAATTCAAAGACCGCTTAACAGCAGGAGAAACCCTTGATGATCTTTTAGTAGAAGCTTTCGCTGTAGTTAGAGAAGCAGCTGACAGAGTTCTTCACATGAAACCTTATCGTGTACAGTTAATGGGTGGTATTGTTTTACACCAAGGACGTATTGCAGAAATGAAAACAGGTGAAGGTAAAACTTTAGTTTCCACCTTACCTGCATACTTAAATGCACTTGAAGGAAAAGGTGTTCACATCGTTACAGTTAATGACTATTTGGCAGAACGAGATGCCAACTGGATGGGACAGGTACATCGTTTCCTTGGTCTCAGTGTTGGTGTCATTTTAAATGAATACAACAATGCAGACAGAAAAGCAGCGTACAACTGTGATATTACTTACATCACTAACAATGAATTAGGATTTGATTACCTTAGAGATAACATGGTAATGTACAAGAAGGATTTAGTCCAGAGAGATTTGCACTATGCAATTGTGGATGAGGTAGACTCCGTATTAATCGATGAAGCCAGAACACCTCTTATTATTTCTGGACAGGGAACCAAATCGACTGATCTCTACAAGGCTTGCGATGCTTTAGCCCAGGACATGGAGAGAGGAACTTCTGATGGCGAACTTTCTAAGATTGATGCCATCATGGGAGTTGATATTGAAGAGGATGGTGATTTCCTTGTTAATGAAAAGGATAAGCAGGTAATGCTTACAGCAGAAGGTGTTAAAAAGGTAGAAGAGTTCTTCCACATTAAAAATCTTGCTAATCCAAAGAACTTAGAAATTCAGCACAATATAATCTTAGCATTACGTGCACACAATTTAATGTTCAAAGACAAAGACTATGTTGTAAAAGATGGTGAGGTTTTAATCGTTGATGAATTCACTGGTCGTATTATGCCGGGACGTCGTTACTCCGATGGACTTCATCAGGCAATCGAAGCAAAGGAACACGTTGAGATTAAAGACGAGTCAAGAACTTTAGCCACGATCACCTTCCAGAACTTCTTTAACAAGTACGACAAGAAAGCCGGTATGACAGGTACAGCAAAGACAGAAGAGAAAGAGTTCATTGATATTTATGGAATGGATGTTGTAGAAATTCCTACCAACAAACCAGTGGCAAGAATTGACCACGAGGATTCAGTCTATTTAACCAAGAAAGAAAAATTAAATGCTGTAGTAGAAGAAATCGAAAAGACCCACAAGACTGGGCAGCCTGTATTAGTAGGTACAGTTAACATTGCAGTCTCAGAAGAACTTAGTGGTCTTTTAGATCAGAAAGAAATCAAACACAGTGTACTTAATGCTAAGTTCCACAAGTTTGAAGCAGAGATCATTTCTCATGCTGGAGAAAAAGGAGCAGTAACCATTGCTACCAACATGGCTGGTCGTGGTACTGATATTAAGCTTGGAGAGGGAGTTACTGAATTAGGTGGTTTGAAGATCATCGGTACAGAACGCCATGAGAGTAGACGTATTGACAATCAGTTACGTGGTCGTGCAGGTCGTCAGGGTGACCCAGGTGAATCTAAGTTTTACCTGTCTCTCGAAGACGATTTAATGAGACTCTTTGGTTCCGAAAAGATGATGAAAGTCTACAAAGCACTCAAAGTTCCAGAAGGACATGAGATTCAGGATAAGTCTGTATCAAAACAGATCGAAAAGGCACAGAAGAGAATCGAGAGCAATAACTTTGGAATCAGACGTAGTTTACTTGATTACGACAAGGTAAACAATGAACAGCGAGAAGAGATCTACAAAGAAAGACGAAGAGTTCTTAATGGCGAAAGCATGCGAGACGTTATCTATAAAATGATTAATGATGTTGTTAAAGATAATGTGGAAATGGTTGCAGGAATTAAACCTTTAGCCCAGCTTGACTTAAACCAGCTTAACATTACACTTCGTAGTGAGATTCCTTTAGCCAAGATCACTCTCTCCGATGAGGAGAAGAAAAAGAACGACAAGAGAAAATTCATTGAAAGACTTCAGAAAGAAGCCTTAGAAGTTTACCATAAGAAGGAGAAAGAGTTCAATGAATTTACAAAGGTAAATCGTCCAGACGATGTAGAACTTGGAGAAGAAGACGCAGCTCTTTACAATGATGGAATTAGAGAAATCGAAAGAGTAATTCTTCTTAAAGTAATCGACAGCAAATGGATGAATCACATCGACAACATGGAGCAGCTTAGAGAAAGCATTGGACTTCAGGCATACGCACAGAAAGACCCAGTAGTTCAGTACAAGTTCATTGGGTACGACATGTTCAAAGAAATGGCAAAGAATGTTCGACATGAAACTATAAATGCCATGATGCATGTACAGATTGAAATAAAAGAAGAAACAAAGCCGCAGATGGTAACACAGGAACCAACAAGTGAACGACTGATTCAGCATGGTCCTTATAAGAGAGCTACACCTAAGATTGGTCGTAATGATAAGTGCCCTTGCGGTAGCGGTAAGAAATACAAAAACTGTTGCGGAAGAACAGCCAGCTAATGGCAGAAGCGAAGCAAGCTTTAGCCACGTAAAATAAACACAGAGTCCAGAAGTACATTAGGCTACAAGAGATCCGGAGACTTTAGCCAAGCATCTTAGATTAATGGAATTAAGGTCTCCGGATTTTTGTATTCCTGTTTTAATTGGAACAAGTCCGAAATCACGACAAGAGATTTAGCGAAGCAGAGATTTAGCCAAGAACCTATTATCTTTAGATCACGAAAGCGAAGCGAGCATTACGAATTTTAGTTTTTAGTCAAGCAGATTAAAGTATTATATTTTAGTTCAGTAATGTGTATACTTTAAGGAGGAGGTGTTATGATGATAAACCTATTTATATTATTACTCCAATTACAGTTGATGATACAAGTGAGTATATTTCTGATTAAACTTATTTGCTTCATCAAATAAATTTTTAAAAAAGAATACAGAAGTGTATAAACAATTAGCAAAATAGAAAAGATAGATTTATTTTTAACCAGAACTCAGAAGTATCAAAGCTTCCGGGTTCTTTTGCTATTTTGCTCCAATCAAGGTCTTTTGCTATCTTCAGATCAAGGGAATGAAGTGACAGTTAAGCAGGGATTTATCCAAGAGTCTATTATCTTTAGATCTTGCGAAGAGTATCTCATTCTTCCCTACTTCTCCTTAACATCATCTGCATTAGTAATAATTAATCATAAAGGAGGTATTTTAATGATTCAATACTTTTTAATGCACAAAGATCAAGAATGTGGAACACTTATACTTGATGAAAAATTTGGAAGAATTTTAGAGTATCATGATAATAGAAATGGTATATCACCATACTTAGGCACTGCAGATATTGAAAAGATTCGACAATGGTGGGAATTAAGAGCAATACCGAATTTCCACCTTAATAAACAAACTACTGATTGTAACAATGCTAAAGTATATTTAGCAAAGAATCTCGGACTTAGTATTACAGATACCTATTGGATTAAGCCAGTAGAAGTTAATTTATCATTCGATGATGTGAAACTCACAAATAGTAAATCTCCGTTTGATCCAAACGCTTCGCTTGGTGGACAGATGAAGAAGCATTGGGATTTAACCAAGAAAACCCCCACATTAGTGAAAAAGAGTAGTAATTACTTAGGTCAGCAATGTATTAATGAAGTTTTTGCAACAGTGCTGCATGAACGTCAGGGTACCACTATACCTTTTGTAAGATACACAATAAGTAGTGTTGATCGCACACAACGCAAGTGCTTTAGCCAAGAATGCAAGTGCAACGCTTTCACATCAGAACACGTAGAATTTGTATCTGCACACGAGGTTCTAGAAAGTCAAAAAACAAGAAATGAGCAGTCATTGTATGATAAATTTATTAGCATTTGTGAGAGTAATAATATTGATGTCAGAGATTTTATTGATTATCAGATTATGACTGATTTTATCATTAATAATACAGATAGGCATTTTCTTAATTTCGGAGTGCTAATGGATACAAGTACAATGAAGTTAATTGGTCCAGCACCTATCTTCGATTCTGGAAATAGTATGTTTTTCAACGACGACAGAAAAATAGTACATACAAGAGTTTCAATGCTAAAACAACAGATTTCTGGTTTTTACAAGACAGAAGAAAAAATTCTTAAAAAAGTTAAAAATCATAATCTAGTAAATGCTGACTTACTTCCAACACCGTCAGAAGTAAAAGAGTTCTATAGCAATGCCGGAATACCAGAAGAGAAGTCTAGCATTATTAGTAAGAACTATGAAATTAAATTACAACTGTTTTCAGAATTCCAAAAAGGGAAAACAATATCGTTGTATAATGAGAGAAGAAAATAATCAATAATAATTAGAATCCAGAAGTACCAGAGCTTTTGGATTCTTTTTGGTTAAAGCGGATAAGAATTAGAAATAACTATACTATTAAGGCGATTCTAAAACATCAGTATTAATTCAATAACCAACAATAACTTGTCTGCTTTAGCCAAGCATGCTAAAATGAAGTAAAATCAATAGGAGGTTTTGTTATGTTAAAGATTTAGTACAGAAGTGGTAATATTAAGGCTTTAGCCAAGTACCACATTCACTAAGTCTTTAGCCAAGATTTTAAATCTCTAGCTATTCAAAAAAGCCAATTCTTGGACGATTGTAAAACAAAGTTCATAAAGTTGTAAATTATAAAAATTTAGAATTACAGATAAACAAAAACTTGTAATTCATCTTTTACCTTCTTTAGTAAAACCAAAAGATTTTTAGAATTCAGTAGTGTCCAAGCTATTGGATTCTTTTGGCTAATTCACTTTAGCTTGGAACAAGTTCGAAATTACGAAAGAAATGAGAAGCTTGTGATTTAGCCAAGAGACATTAGGAAATTCTTTAACCGCACAAATCTCAAAATACAAATCTTGACTGTCTTAGTCAAGTGTGTTACACTACAAATAGTTAATTACGAAAAGAATTCAGTGTTAATCTGATTCTGGGCTAAAGTGATTAACGAGGCTAAAGTGGTTAGTGCACAGTACGCACTAAAAGAAAACCGGGAGGTGTCGCTCCCGGTTTTTTCTATTACAGATAATTAAAAAATCATCTGTGAAAGATACGTAATTCCCACATCAGTGAGTAAACAAATGTAACGTGCTAGAACTTCTGCTAACACAGTTACGGCTAAAGTAGTTAATATTTCTTTCACAGTACACACCTCCCTTCACTTTTGTAGGGATACTATGTACCAGCAACAGTATAGCACATTTGTCAGATTGTGTCGAGAGATTTGTACGGTTAAAGAATTTCCTAATGTTGACTAACAACGACAAATGTGTTACACTGAGAATAGTTTAAAAGGTTTACTGGGCTAAAGCGAATCGTTTAAACTATCAAGCAATCATAGCCATTTGGCACAAAACGAAAACCCAAGAGCTGCAACTCTTGGGTTTTCTAGTCTTTAAGGTAAAGACTTAACCGTACTAATTTCCTCCGTCTAACCATTTACAAATGTAATAGGTTGCGACACCGGACAGAATGTTTACAAAAAATGCAATCATAGCCTCTGTCATTTGGCACACACCTCCTCTCCGTCGGAGGTTCCGTACAGAAATTAGTATAGCACATTTGTCGTATTGTGTCGACAAGTGATTAGGACAGTTTAACCCAGATCGCCAACTCACCAAGTGGTTTACCACTTTAGCCAAGTTAATTCATGTTAATTGATTTAGCCAAGGTAATCGCAGATAAGAGATCAGAGTGCCACAGCTTTGGTCTTTTTTAATTGTCAGTACTTTAATTCAGAAAATCTATTTTGGTAAGAAATTTCCATTCTTTACCACTATGATTAAGTGTGTTAAAATGGTGATTGAAAAAGAAAAACAGGTATCTGTAAAACCCTGTTTTAAAAGAAAGTAATTATAAAATCTAAAAACAAAGAGAAAGAGGTTAACAAAAGAAGTACAAATTGGAAATCTTATAAATCCGACTATATGACACGTAAAGAATGCAATGAAGATAATCCATACAAATAATCAAAAAGAACCCAGAGTGTAAAAGCCCTGGGTTCTTCTCATTTTTAGAACTTAGATTACTTTAGCCAAGTCAATTCACGATAGTTGGTTTAGCCAAGGTAATCTCGAAATAAGAAATCAGAGTGTCACAGCTTTGGTCTTTTTTAATTGTTAAGTATTTTAGATTAGAGAACCGATCTAGCCAAGAAAATTTAAAGTGCTGAATTATGGGTTAAATAAGTGTAGTAAGTGCTTTAGCCCATCTCCTCTCTTAAGTACAGCTTTAGCCCAGAACCTTAAGCTATCAAAGGCTTAGGGTTCTTTAGCCAAGATCGTCACTTGGCTCATTGCAGACCGTAAATTAAATTATCAAAGTCATGTACGGAAGAAATAGGCGAAGAAAGTACTTTGATAGTTAACAAGGTTTACCTTCTGCCAGTAATGCACTTTTGTATTTTCCTTTCGCTACGACAAAACAGCATTACTGTTTTAACAAGCACATCTTAAGCAGGGATGTCAGGTATGTTACTGTCAAAGGTAATGTACCTTTAATCACTGAAGGTGATTTGACTTTAATCACTGAAGGTGATTTGACTTTAATCACAAAAAGTGATTTGACTTTAATCATCGAAGGCTATTCCACTTTAGCCCAGATATTCCAAATTCACCAACATAGTCTAAAATAGTGAAATAGTACACTGAAGTGGTGCAAGAGGTTGTTAATGATACCAAAGTGATTGTTAATAGTAACAAATTGAGAGATAAAATGAGTAAAGCATCTAAAAACGGCGAGATTGTAAGTCATGCCACCAATAAGAGAAAATTATAAAAAATAGAATTGGTAAAACAGACAGTAAGTCACTTGACTGCTTTAACCAAGAACAACAGACAGTCACTTGACTGCTTTAACCAAGTGTGCTACACTAAAAATAGCTTAAGTGAGAACCTGACTAATAAAGGAACATTTAAGCTATTAAAGGCTAAAGTGATTTAGTGTACAATACACGATAAAAAGAAAACCGGGAGGCTACAACTCCCGGTTTTTCTCTGTGCAAATCTCTAAAAAATTATCTGTAAAAAATAAGTGAAACCTGCATCTGTAATTAAATAAATGTAATGTACTAATACACCTGCAATTACAGCATTAGCTAAAAGATTTAGCGATTTCACAATACACACCTCCTTTTTAACTTTTGTAACCTCATGAAAACCAAGAAGGTGTTGAAGAAGTATAAGTGTACCAAAAAGGTGTAGCACATTTGGTTAAGGCAGTCAAAGCAAGCGAAAACAGATCTGGCTTTAGTTAAGAACAAGTCCGAAATCATGATAAGGATGAGGTACTTGTGATTTAGCCAAGAACAATAATGCAGTCAAGTCTATCAAAGGTACTACATTAAGGAAATTAAACTTTTGAATTTGCACTGAAAGAAAACAGAATCAGAGAATTTCATTCTATTAACGATTCTATTTCAGACGGTCTATGTAACATTTCTGCTAAAGCTGCGCTAATAGCTTGGCCTAACATAGTTACCGCCTCCATTACGCACACCGTAGTGTATTAGGCAAGGTTTGTATTGGTTACTTGTCTAATTAAAGTATAGTAGTTGGCATTAGTGTCAAGTAACATCTTTCAGTGTAAATTCAAGAGTTTAATAAATTTAATCAGTGGCCAAGCGTTAGCAAAGTTCAGCCTACCAGAGGTATTGACTGTTTTAACCAAGTGTGCTGCACTAAGGATAGTTTAAAGATTCGATTTAGCCAAGATTCTTTTAAACTAAAAGAACTGCAACAGTGATGACATTTTCTCATCACAAAAGAAAACCCAGGAGTAAAACATCTCAAAAAACTCCTGGGTTTTTGATTTTTTAAAAGGAAATCTAACCTTCAAGAGCGTTGCTATTATGCTTTGAGTGTATCCAATCTAAAATTAGACCAGATACAATGTTGCCAAGCACAGTAACAACAAAAACTGCAAGCAGTTCTGGCATTTTCTTACCTCATTTAATCTTCTGTGATCTCCTAAAAATCAAGAAGTCGTAGAAGAAGTAGAAGTGTGCCAAAAAGGTGTAGCACATTTGGTTAAGGCAGGCAAGACGGAGCAGAAGACAGGTTTGTACTTTAGCCAAGAACAAGTCTGAAATCATGATAAGGATGAGGTACTTGTGATTTAGCTAAGAACTCTATTTTAATAGAAAGGAGATATTGCAATGTATAGTTTTGAGGAATATAAAAATGAACTTTTACAAGATCCTGAATTAAAAAAGGAGTGGGATGCTTTAGATCCTGAATTTAATGAAATACGTAGAATTATGAAAGCAAAGGATTTAGTCCAGTCAAGTCTACCAAAGGTATTGCATTAAGGAAATTAAACTTTTGAATTTGCACTGAAAGAAAAAGTAGGGGTTGTCGTCACAACCCCATTGAGGAGACCTATCCTCTACAGATGAAGAGATAGTAAGTAAAGTGAATTTGTCGTACTTTTTCACGTTGTATAAAACGTTACTTGCAGAGCTAATTATTTACATACTGTTACATTACTGCGTTAAGGAAATCAAAGTTTTGACTAGTATCGCTTTGACTCCAAAACAGAATCAGAGAATTTCACTCTATTAACGATTCTATTTCAGACGGTCTAAGTATCATTTTAAAGAATTTCTTCTTCAGCATGAGTACCGCCTCCCTTCCGCACACCGTAGTGTACTAGGCAAGGTTTGTGTGTTTACTTGCCTAATTAAAGTATAGCAATAGTTAGCATTAGTGTCAAGTAACATCTTTCAGTGCAAATTCAAAAGTTTAATAAATTTAATCAGTGGTTAAAGCTTTAGTCAAGAACAGCCTACCAGAGGTATTGACTGTTTTAACCAAGTGTGCTACACTAATAATAGTTTAAAAGGTTTTCTTGGCTAAAGTGGATTTTTTAAACTAAAGTGGTGATTTTGGTGAAGTTTTCTCACCAAACAAAAACCCAGGAGGGTAGTGACTCCTGGGTTTTTAATTTTTTAAAAGGAAATTTAACCTTTTTTGTGGTTACTATAATTTTTAATGTAGTCATAGATTACATTTGCAATAATTCCTAACATCAAAGTAACCAGCAAAGTGGTAATTTTGGTAACCATCTTCTCACCTCCTTCGGTCTTCTGTGACCTTATGAAAACCAAAAAGGTATGACAGAAGTGGAAGATGTATCAAAAAAGAGTGTAGCACATTTGGTTAAGGCAGTCAAGACAGGCTAAGTTTTGGCTAGTCACTATTAAAGCCATTTAGCCTAGCACTATTAAAGTGATAGAACCGAGATGGAAGTGCTGTTCTCGTTAGAGAACTTTAGTCCAGAACTTTAATTTGGTAGAGAACTCTCTTTGCCACTTTAGCCCAGAACTCTCTTTAATAGGAAGTAATCCACACTTTATCTAACTACATTAGTAGAATTGTAAACGATACCATTGTCAAATGTGAGTTTACCAATTTAGTTAAGTGTGTTAAAATGAAATCTGTAAAACCCACTTTTAAGGAGAGGTAATTATAAAATTTAAAAACAAGGAGGAGAAAAGAAATTCCTTCATTTATCAAAAAGAAAGAGGTGTTTTAAAATGAAAAAAACAAGAAAGAAAGGTATTAGAAGTTTAGCTATTCTCTTAGTATTAGTTCTTACTTTGGGATTTAGCCCAGTAACTAACGTGGAAGCGAAAGCTGCTCCTAGGTTAAATTACAAGAAGATAACTTTAGTTCAGGGAAAGAAAAAGAGACTTAAAGTTAGAAATCTTAGTAGAAGAAGAAAAGTAAAATGGTATTCTACTAAGAAGTCAGTAGCTACTGTTAATAAGAAAGGTGTTGTAAAAGCCAAAAAGAAAGGTAAGACTTACATCGTAGCCAAAGTAGGCAAAAAGAAGTACCGTTGTAAAGTAATCGTTAAGAAAAAGGTTACTAAAAAGAAAAAGAAAACTAAGAAATCCAATAAGAAAGTAAAGATCAACAAGAGTACAAAGAGACAGCTTACATACTATCAAGGTGCTCTTGAGTTTCCTGGTGCCATGAAAGTTGGAGAAAAAGTTGATTTAATTAACTATAACTCTGATTACAATGTTAATAAAAAATACAGAATCTCTAATAATGTTAGAGCTAAATATTTCAAATGGTATGTAAAAAATAAATCTATCGTATCAGTTAATAAGTATGGTATTGCAGTAGCTAAAAAAGTTGGTTCTACAAAAGTTTCTTGCCGTTACATGACAGAAGATGGAACATGGAGAATGTCAAAATCCGCTACAGTAATTGTAAAAGATGCAGGTGATGTAAATATTTCCTACACCACTTCATCTTCAACTGGAGATAAAGACACCTTTGATACAATTACTTGTACAGTAAAGAATAACTCAAATTCAATTATTGAATTTAATAGACGCCTTTATGGTGATAATGGTTATTGGTATCATTTCAAAAATAATGTTGATAAACGTATATCAATAGCTCCAGGTGAAACTAAAATTATTTCTTATAAGGTGTATGCGTACATGGATAAGATTTGGAATACTGAAGTTCCTTATGATGGTTCTTTAAATATTAAAGATTTTTTATCTATTGAGTTTCCTTTTATTTACAAAGGAAATTGGGTGACTAGGGTACATCACATCCGTGGTGGTGAATACTGGTCAACAAATTAAAATAATAATCATTAAGAACCCAGAGTGTAAAAGCCCTGGGTTCTTTTTGTTTTTACAAATTACTTTTCATTTACAAAGCGAAGTGTTGTGATATAACATAGTTGTAACACCTCGACCTAATAAGATATAATCTTAGGA